>Ga0114940_10000805_pt1 | contig 12940 bp, 10 predicted proteins | sample ColdCreekSource_FD_87195 | JGI IMG/M metagenome (GOLD analysis project Ga0114940, IMG submission 87195) | Groundwater microbial communities from Cold Creek, Nevada to study Microbial Dark Matter (Phase II) - Cold Creek Source | ecosystem: Environmental > Aquatic > Deep subsurface > Groundwater ... | reverse complement strand
TCGGCCCGAAGGTTTGGGAAAATCTCGTCACGCGCTACGCACTGGCCCACCCACCAGACCACCCGGATCCCAATCGCTTCGCCGCCCGACTTTCCGACTTCATCACAGCGGAGCGAGCCGCGGGCCACCCCTTCCCCATCTACCTTGAGGAGCTAGCAGACTTCGAGTTCACGGAATGGACGGTAGGCGTTGTCGATTTCGAACCGACCGCCGACGACCCCGGCTTGGATCGCACCGTTCACGTGCGCCACTACGCCCACGACATCCCAGGTTTTGTTGCTGACTTCCGGGAGGGCAAATTGCCTCATGCCCCGACCGAAAAGCCCCGGGCAGTGATCGTCTACCGGGACGGTTCGTCCCAGTGGGCCCGGAGTTTTTTGCCGACGCCGCTCGGCCTCGCAGCCTTGGCACGACGTGCGGGCCGAACCTTGGCGATCCCGGACGCGATGCTGCCCGCCATCGAAGCCGCCGAAGCGGAGCTTGAGCGTCACGGCATTCTGCCTACGCGATCACGATGAGTTGCTCTGCTCTGACCTCGACGAGCAACAAGGCACACCCAACCAGAGGCATCCGATCGAGTGTCTACCGAGTCGCAATGACTATGGCGCGCTGACACCAGCGGGCGCTACAAGCCACGCTACTCATCGGTGAGCCGACCACGGTCGGGGGAGATCACATGGACACAATTCTGTATTGGAACGGCGTCGCGCTCGACGCCAATCGTCGTGACTTCAGCAACGAGCCAGGCAAGGATAAACCAAAGCCCGAGCAGGGCGGGCCAACTCTGAGTTCCCGCGCACTAGCGATCGTCCACCTCGCCATGTACGACGCGCACGCTGGCGTCGTCGGTGGGGCAATGCTGCCACGCTACTTGCCCAACCCGCCAAGCCCAGGACCCGGAGCGAGCGCTGCTGCCGCGGTAGCAGCGGCAGCTCACGCTTGCTTGAGCGCGCTGTTTCCACGGCAGAAACCTCATTTCGACGAAGCTCACCTGAAAGCCGGACTCTCGGGCCCCGGCCTCGCCGCGGGGCACCATTTCGGTCTGGGGGTGGCTCAAGCCATCTTCGCCGATCGAAGCGGCGATCCGTCCGCAGGAGACGACGGCTACGCGGCCGCAATGCAGCCAGGTGCTCACCGACCAGATCCGGCGAACCCGTCTCAAGGTTTTCACGCACCGTTCTACGGCGCCCGCTCCAAATGCTTCGCCGTAACGGCGCGCCACGGCTTGACAGCCCCTCCAGCCCTAGGCAGCCCCGACTACAACAAGGCCCTCAAACAGGTCCGTGGCAAGGGCATCGCGCCTGATCTCGGCGGTATGCTGCCGGCTGGCTTCAGCAAGCGCACGGTCGACGAGACTTTGGTCGGCTTGTACTGGGCCTACGACGGCCCGCGCGAACTTGGCACGCCACCACGCCTCTACAACCAAATCATTCGAGAGATCGCGCTCGCCAAAGCCAATAACGTCGACGACAACGCCAGGCTCTTCGCGTTCGCAAACGCGGCCATGGGCGACGCTGGCATCTTGGCCTGGGACCAAAAGTACATTCACGACTTCTGGCGACCGGTCGTCGGCATCCGCGAGCACGATGCTTCGATGGGCCCCGTCGCGCCAGTGCCCACCAGTAACATCGACAACGCCTGTGATCCGACCTGGTTGCCGTTGGGTGCTCCCGCGAGCAACGGTTCAGAGCGGGACTTTACGCCGCCTTTTCCGGCTTACCCTTCGGGCCATGCAACGTTCGGTGCGGCGGCCTTCCACGTCGTCCGGCTTTTCTACGGTTGCCCGTCGGGTGACCGTGGCCCAGACACCATCTTTGAAGGGCCGTTCGTCTCCGACGAGTTGAACGGCATCACGCGCGACAGCTATGGTGTGGTACGTCCACGCCACAAGCGAACCTTCCCGCGCGGCCTCTGGCAAATGATCGAAGAGAATGGCTTTTCTCGGATCTTCCTCGGCGTGCATTGGTCATTCGACGCATTCGACCTCGATGACAATGGCCAACCCGACCTCGCCTCGAACGTTGGTGGAGTGCCTTTGGGGCTAACGATTGCCGAAGACATCTTTGCGGCGGGCGCGGGCAAGGCGCCGCGGAAATCGGCTGTTGGTCCACGAAGCTGAGCACGAGCAAGGCCGCACCAAATCGGGCCCCGCTACGACTCGCACCCCGAGTCGGGGGCCCGACGTTCCACATCTGCGGTGGGACGGCGGGCGAGCTATCGGGCACTATCCGACGATGGTGCCGCGCAGCCTTCGGATCTGGTTCGTCGTCCACTTTTACGCCGACATCTTGGCAGCGGTCCCGCTCTTCCTGGCGCCTCGCACGGTGCTGGGCTGGATCGGCTGGACTGCTGTCGATCCGCTGGCGACGCGCCTGGTGGCGGCCGCGCTTTTCGGGATCGGCATCGAGTCGTACCTGGGGCGGAACGCGGGCGCTCAGGCCTTTCGCGGCATGTTGAACCTCAAAGTCATCTGGTCCGCAACGGCTGTACTCGGCGTGTTCTGGTCGCAGCTCGAAGGGGGTCCGGTAGCTGGTTGGGCGGTGTTCGGCACCTTCTTGACCTTCCACCTGGTATGGCTGCGCTACTGGCTGCTGCTCCGTCGTCCTGTATAGAGGCGAGGCCCGCGTGGGGTGCGGCTGCTCAGGGCTGGTTCGTACGCCAGCGCGCTTTGGTCAACCGATAGAGAACGTGGCGGCATAGGGGATGGCCTTCCGGCAGGCGTGGCTGGTCGAAGTCCTCGGTCTTGTCGTTGCTCATCCCGATGCGGTCCATCACGCGACGCCGCAGCGGTGTTCGCGGAAGTGCTGGACGTTGCGAGCGACCAGCGCATCGCATTGCTCTCCGTCGAGAACGCTAGGCATGAACTCCATCACCGCCGGATCGGCGTGCATCGCGGCGAAGGGCAGCCGATCGGCCTCCGTCCATTGTCGAAGCCGCAGCCGACGGGTGCAAATCTCGTCCATCCTGGGGCCAGCTCGTGCCAGCACCTTCCACCCGCTGGTCCCCGCCATCAATGAAATCTTGCGCCGGTCCGGCGACCTCAGCGACTCAGATCGATGAGGCCGCGCAGTCCTGCGAAATAGACCTGCGTCGCGCGTGCGTCGTACCCAAAGAACTTCTGCACGTAGCCCAGCTCCACCGACAGCCGGTCGGTCACGAGGAAGTAGGGCAGCAGGGCGGTAGCAACCCGCACCGCGCGGATGCGGTCGCTGGTTTGGTGGGGAGGCTCGCCAGGGCCGCCCAGGGCGATTGGGCTAAACGCCGCGTCGTAGCGACGGTCATGGCGCTCATGCAGGTCAATCTCGACGTAGGGGCCCAGCTTCACCCCCACTTTCCACGGCAATAGCCAGCGCTCGGCGTGCACGTGAAACAGGTTGGTGAGCCCCACGACGCCGTTCTGCTTGGTGCTCAGGGGCCTCGTCCCCGTGCCCAGGTAGATGCTCGACTCGTAAGCGAAGGTCGGCTTGAGCTCGACGCCAATCTGCGACCCGAAAGCGAAGTAGTCGACTCGAGGGTTGGCGAACTTCTCGAGGTCCATGTCGATCGGAACCTGACCACGCGCAAACAAGCCCAGTGCGAACTTGGCGTCGTGGATTACGGCAAACGAGACGGCCCCTGTCACAAGCGCCCCCTCATCGGCGGGGTAGAACTCGCAGATCCCATCACCGAGGTAGCTGGCACCCGCCGTGCATTCCCCTGCCCCGAGCACCGGCGAAGTACCTTCGCCCGGCGCCGCCACCAAGAACTTGCTTGGATCGCTACGCTCAACGGGCGATTGAAAGAAGGTTCCTTCGAGCCGCAGCGCGAAGAACTCGAGCGGACCCAAGTCACCGAACGTGTAGCCAGCTCCGAGCTTGTATTCGTAAAATCCCTGCGTCTTGAACCAAGAGTCTTGATTCTCCGTGGGCTCGGTCTTACCGCGCTCCGCCGTGACCTGGAGGTTCACGTCCAGCTCCCTAGGGTGCCCCCCCACAGGCGTGGCAACGAACGCCCCAGCCGAAGGAGCAAAGGTCAAAAATACCCCCAAAGCACGAAGGGCCCAGCGCATGTCCCAGGTACGTTGGGGGCGGTGCTCGGTTACCGTTAGCCGCCCTGGACCTGGAAATAAACGAAGTCGCCGAGGCCAGGGTGCTCTGCGTCACTCCCGGCAACAGCATGGCAGCCCGTGCAAGCGCTGGCGCCCAGCTCGGCGACCGACCCGTCGGGAGAGTACCAAAACCAGCCATCGCCGTCGGCACTGTCGGGCCGGGCCTTCACCTCAATGTAGGTACCGGCTGCGACGAACTTGAGAGCAGCGCTTCCAACCGGTAGCTGCTCGGCGCCACTCAGCCTTGCCTCCGCCAATCGCAGATTGTTGCAGACTCGGTTGCTGGCGCCATGCACATGAATTCCTGCCGCACCTGCCGACTTCTCTGTCGCTTCGGCTTCGCAGACCCACGCGCCCTCCCAGTCGTCCCTTTCGAACGCCGCGAGCCAGTCCGACATGACCGCCGCCGAGCTCGGCGGCACCTGTGGATCCAGCTCCGCGCCATTCGGCGCACCGACCGGACTGGCATCGCTGTTGCCGCAGCCGAGGACAAGGGGGAAGCCCCCCAGGAGGGTGATCATCAATACGCGGCGTCGGTGAAGCATTGTAACCTCGATGATTGTGGGTGCAGCCCGCGTACGGACTACCGGCTCCTCCGGTTACAGCTCGCGCCCGACCGATCCCGGTCCGAAAATACCGCCTTCGATCTGAGAGCCACCGCCCAAGCGGCGACGCCTGCCGCGGCCCCGCCTTCATAGGCTTGCGTAAGGTGTTTCATGGCCGAGGTTCGCTGCTCCAACTCAGGCTCACGCGTGGCGCGATCAGGATGGACCGGGATGGACCGGGATGGACCGTCAACGCCAAGCGCTTGAACAGCGCTCGGCGCGATTCGCGTCCCGCGCCCTGGCTTGGCTATGCTGGGCAGCTGGCTCCACCGTGGACGCACGGTGCCCACCAGGTGGCGGAGGCTCGGTATCGCCCCACGACCACGCGTCGTCCGCTGGCGCCCCGCCGGTCTCCGCGTCGTCCGCGTCGCCACCCGCTTCCGCGGCGTAACATCCCCTGGGCCGCGAGCACCTGACGCACCCGGGCCACCCGCTTCCGCGCGCTCGAGGCGAAGCGGAAAACGACGGCGGCGACGGCGAGCGCCACGCGTGGCGGCGAACGTAGGCGAGCTCCGCGTTTGATCCGAAACCGGCGACGTAGTCATCCACTACTCTTTTGTACACCGCGACTTCTGCTTCTGGATTGGCTGGCGCAAGCTTGGTGACGGCGTCCGCAATCCGCCGCCGCTGCTTAGCCGCCTCGTCGCATCCGCAGTCCGAAAGCAGCATTCGCTCACACTCGCCGCACATGCAGAACAGGCCCGACCACAGTCGGTGCGCCAGGGCGGGGGCCAGCTCCAATACTGGCTTCGACATCTCGCCGTGGGAGTGGTCGACGTTGCCCTCGGCTTCCTGGGCAGCAGCCACGCGCTGCAACCCCAGTTCAGCCAGACCCGTGACAAGGCGAAATTCCAAGGTCCGGCGCGCGGCGATTGGAGCAAGCTTGCTCACGGGGTGGCTGGTTCCCCGCTGCCCAGCGGCCAGACCAGCCTTCTCGCAGGGCGGCGATGCGCTGCGTAGACGGCGAGGCCCGCGACGGTCATGGCGAGCGCACTGATCCAGCTCAACGTAAAAGTCATCGAAGGCACGCTAACGTAGATCGTTGCCACGGACACGCAGGCCAACACCGCGGCTCCCGTCGCGATCAACGCGCTCCCAAGCTTCAAGCGACCGAGGCGGTGGGCATCGAGCGGTTGGAGTTGTTCCCACAGCAGTTGTTCCTGCCGCCAATAGGTCGAAACCACGGGGATGATTTCGAGCGTCAAGAAGGCACTCGTGATGAGCCCGCCGACCATTGGAGCCGCGATTCGTTTCATGACGTCGGCGCCCGAGCCTGTCGCCCAAAGGAGTGGGATTAGCCCAATGAGCATGGTGCTCACGGTCATGAGCTTCGGGCGGACACGCTGCACCGTCCCCTCCATGTGGGCGGCGATCACGTCCGCCAGGTTTTTCAGCCTGCCGGCTCGGCGGCGCTCGTCGAGCGCGTGATCGATGTAGACGATCATGATGATGCCGGTCTGCGCGGCTAGGCCCGCGAGAGCGATGACTCCGATCCAAACCGCTGTCGACAGACGATAATCGAGAAGCCAGAGAAGCCAGACCGTGCCGACGAGAGCGAACGGAATCGAGAGCAGGACGATCAGCACCTCTACGACGTTCTTGAAGTAGAGGTACAGGAGCACCACGATGATCATCAGCGTGAGTGGGATTAGGATTTTCATCCGGTTCGCCATCTCTTCGAGCTGCTCGTACTGGCCCGTCCATTTCAAAAAGTAACCAGCCGGCAGCTTCACTTGTCCTGTCTGCGAGGCCTTGCGAACGACCTCTTTCGCTTCGTTGACATAGCCGCCGATGTCGCGCTCCTTCTGATCGATGTCGACGTACACGTAGCCGACCAGCAAGCCATCCTCGTCTCGAACCATCGGCGGGCCGCCGGTGATCTTGATGTCGGCGAGTTGCCCGAGCGGGATGAAGCGCTTGGTCGTCGGCCCGGAGCTGGGTTGTGGCGTGCTGGCGGGCATGCGGGTGTCGCCACCAGCCATGCCGGGCCCGCCGCGAGGGGCGGACATTGGCGTCGCCGGCATGGCCAGCGCCGGCATTGGCACATCGGACATCACCTCTGGTTGCGGAGGCCGAGGGGCTCCGACTCCCGGCGCCGCGCCACGGCCGTCCATACCGGGCATGGCCTGCGCTAGTAGCCAGCGCGATTCGCCGCGGTTCTGAAACTGAGGTTCGAGCGAGCCGCTCTCTCCTTCCATAGGGTCGCCGGCTGCCCCCATCCCAACACCGTCGCCAACCGGCACGAGCACCTGCCGCAGTCGGTCCATGTCACTCCGCAGATCTTGCGGGTACCTGACGTTGATCGAAAAGCGATTGCGCCCTTCGATGGTCATGCTGATCGGGGTGCCTCCGATCGCTGCTTCGATGGTGCGCTGCACGTCACCCACCCGCAGGCCATAGCGAGCGAGCGCATCTCGATTGGGTACGATATCCAGATACAGACCACCTAGATTGCGCTCGTAGAGCACGCTGCGCGTTCCCTTGATGGGACTGATCAGTTTCTCGAGCGCTACGCCGGCCTTTTCGATCTCGTTCAGATCGGTCCCGAAGATCTTGATGCCAATCGGCGTTCTGATCCCGGTCGTCAACATGTCGACACGAGTCTTGATCGGCATCGTCCAGGCGTTGGTCCAGCCTGGAAGCTGCATTTGCTGATTCATCTCGGCCGTCAGCTCATCCCAAGTCTTGCTGCGCTCGTCGGGAAAAATCGGACGAAACAGCCCTTTCAATGGCTCTGGTGCCCAGCTCGAGTACCAGCGCGGTGTTTTCACTCGTCGCCACTGTTCCTGCGGCTTCAGGCGAACGGTCGTTTCGACCATGGTGAGCGGCGCCGGATCGGTCGGTGTTTCGGCCCTGCCGACCTTGCCGAAGACGCTTTCCACTTCTGGGAAGCTCTTCAAGACTCGGTCTTGAATCTGCAACTGCCGCTTCGCCTCCTCGATCGAGATGTTCGGAAACGTGATCGGCATGTAGAGGATGTCGCCTTCGTTCAAGGCGGGCATGAACTCGTGGCCAATCTTGCGACTCAGGGCCACGGCAGATACGACTGCCAACACGCCGAGCGCTACCGTTGAAATCGGGCGCCTCAGCGCGACGTAGACGAATGGTTTGTAGACCGCGATCAGGAATCGCGAGACAGGATGGCGTGCCTCAGGGAAGATCTTGCCGCGGATCAAGAAGTCGCGCAGCGCCGGCGCGAACGTGATCGACAGGATGGCAGCCGCGAGCATGACGAACGTCTTCGTGTAAGCAAGCGGTTTGAAAAGCCTGCCTGCTTGTCCGGTCAGACCAAACACTGGCAGGAACGCGACCGCGATGATCAAGAGCGAAAAGAAGATGGCCGGTGTGACTTCGCGCGCGGCCTCTGCCAGCAGCTTGTGCCGGTCCGCGCCGGGCGGCGCGTGCTCCAGCTTCCTGTGAGACGCCTCTATCATCACGATCTCGGCGTCGACGGTCGCTCCGATCGCGATCGCGATACCGCCCAGGCTCATGATCGTCGACGGAATATCGAGCAGGTACATGGGGATGAAGGCCAACGCGACCGCTACTGGCAGGCTCAGGATGGGCAAGAGCGCGCTCCTGAGGTGCAGCAGAAACAACACGATCACCAGGCTCACGACGACGGCCTCTTCCAAAAGAGCGTGCTTGAGCGTGTCGATGGAGCGCTCGATCAGATCGGAGCGGTCGTACGCGATCTTGAGCTCGACGCCTTCGGGAAAGCTGGGCTTGAGATCGGCGACCTTGCTCTTGACCCGCTCGATCACGTCGAGCGCGTTCTCGCCGTAGCGCATGGCCACGATGCCGCCGACTGCCTCGCCTTCGCCGTTCCACTCCAGCAGGCCACGCCGAATGTCAGGCCCAAAGCGCACCGTGCCTACGTCTTTGACCAAGACCGGGACACCGCCGGGGCCACTGGCGCGGAGAGCAACCCGCTCGATCGAGCCCAGATCCTGAATGTAGCCCTGGCCGCGAACGTAGTACTCGCGGCTCGACATTTCGACGATACGACCTCCGACATCGCTGTTCGAGTCCCTGATCGCGTCGATCACGTCTTTGATGGTGACGTTGTAGGCACGGAGCTTGTTCGGATCGACCGTGACTTGATACTGCTTTTGGTAGCCGCCCACGCTCGCAACTTCAGCGACGCCGGGCACGCTGCCGAGCGCGTAGCGCAGCGTGAAATCCTGAAAGGTCCGCAGCTCGTCGAGGCCGTGCTTGCCGCTCTTGTCGACGAGGGCGTATTGGAAGACCCAGCCAATGCCGGTGGCGTCCGGACCGATGGTGGGACGCGCGCCCTCCGGCAAGCGATCGCGAATGCCGCTCATGTACTCGGTCACGCGGCTACGCGCCCAATACACGTCCGTCCCCTCCTCGAAGATGACGTAGACGAAGCTCATGCCAAACATCGAGAACCCACGCACGTCTGTCACGCGTGGCGCGGCGATCAATGACGACACGATCGGATAGGTGACCTGGTCTTCGACCAAGGTGGGGCTGCGTCCCATCCAATCGGTAAAGACGATCACCTGCGGGTCGGAGAGATCCGGGATCGCGTCCAGCTTCGTGTGGCGGATCGAGTACAGAGAAATCGCGACGGCAAACGCGACGCCGAGCAAGACCAGAAAGCGATTTTTGGCGCAGAATTCGACGATTCTTGAGACCACGATGACTCCTAGCGCCAGGGGCGAGCAATGGCCTTTTTGCAGTCCTCTTCCATCGAGCCCATGCCGCGATGTACACGCTCGCACTGCCGGCACTGCTCGTACTTGTCCGCGTACTTCAGGCGATCGAAGTCCATGTCACACGCGGATGGCTCGGCCGCTGCTGGAGAGGTGCCGGCCGGCTCAGTCGACCCCTGTACGGCTGCTTTCAACCGGCTCTCCGAATCGATCAGGAAGTTTGCCGTCGTGACGACCTCTTCGCCGACCGCCAGCCCCTCGAAGATCTGGACCTTGTCACCAGAGCGGGACCCCGCCTTGACCCGCCGCGGCTCGAACAAGCCACCCTCTTTGGCTATGAATACGTACTTGTGGTCGCCCGTGTCGACGAGCGCTTCGGTCGGAATGACGACAGCTTGGTGGTCCCCCAATTGCAGCAAGACGTCGGCGTACATACCCGGCCGAAGCCTTTGGTCTCGGTTGTCGAGCTCGATTCGGACGCGGAGCGTGCGAGTCGTTGCGTCGACCGTCGGGTAGATGAAGCCCACTTGTCCAGCGAAGCGCTCGGCCGGGTAGGCAGCAACCGAAACGGCTGCTTTCTGTCCGGTCGCCAGGCGCGCCATGTCCTGCTCGTACACGTCCGCGAGCACCCAAACCTTCGACAGATCGGCGATCTCGAACAGCTCGGTGCCCGGTTGAACGTAGTCGCCCTGAACGACATTCTTACGCACTACGTAGCCTCCCGCGGGAGAGGTGACGGCTACGGTGCGCGCTGGCTTGCCCGTCTTGGCGATGTTGTCGATTTCGCTGGGCGACATGCCGAACAGCTGAAGACGGACCCGAGCATCTTGCTCCATTCCGGACCCCAACTGAGCGGCGTTGCTCGCCCCTGACGACGGCGCCCCGCTCCATCTCCGCGCAGCAAGAAACTCTTGCTGCGCCGGCAGCAGCTCCAGATTGAAGATGCCGGCCAACACTTGACCCGGTCGAACCTTTTCCCCGGTCGTTCGGACCGCGAGACGTTCGACCCACCCGGCAAACCTCGTACTTACTCGCGCGATTCGCGCTTCGTCTGCGGCCACGAAACCGACCGCCTTGAGCTCTTGAGCCAGCTGTCCCTGTTCGACCTTGGCTGTTCGGACCCCGATGAGCTGCGTTCGATCGAGCGTTAGCATCACCGGCACGAGTCCGGGTACGCCTTGCGGCATGGCCGTGGATGGCGCTGGCGCTGCACCATCCCCCGCGGCTCGCTTCTCGAGCTTCATACGGCAGATCGGGCAGCGCGCGCTTTCATCGGCCCCCGTCTCGTTCGGATGCATGGGGCAGAAGTACAGATCGCTAGGCTCGTGCCGATGTCCTGCGTGCTCGGCGGCAGGAGCGGCGGCCTTACCACGGGGTTTGGCGACCGGGGCCGCTTCGGCCTCTTTTGGGACGAGGCTCATGCTGCAAATGGGGCACTCGCCGGGATGGTCCTGTACAACCTGCGGATGCATCGGGCAGTAGTACTGGGTCGCCGCCGCGCTCGCTGAGCCCACGGCGAACAGCCCGAATGAGTACGCTACCGATAGCGCAGCAACGCCGGCCATGACCGCGATCAGAATCCAGCGCACCCATGCCATCACAAAAACCCCCGGCGGCGGGCCATCGGCTGGGTGCTCCACGGCGGGCGGCTGCGGCACAGGCTCGGGCGATTCCGACGCGGGCGGCTGTGTGGTTTCGTCGCTCATTTTCCTGGTGCTCCGTGGTCACGACCGTATGACGAGTTTCCGGTAGCGCGCTCGAGGTCTGCTGCGGCCAGCGCGAGATTTGCGAGCGCACGTTCACGTTCGGTGCGCACGTCCAAGAGCGCCCGGAGAGCATCGAGGAGCGCCATCGAGTCGAGCTGTCCACCTCGATAGTTGGCCTGCGCAGCTTCGAAGCTGCGCCGTGCCTGAGGGAAGAGGTCAGCATCGATCGTCGCGAATGTCTTGCGAGCCGCCTCGAAGCGTTGGGAGGCCGCGTAGTGTTGGTAGTCGGCTGCCAGTTGGACGCTGCGAAGCGCGCTGCGTTCCGCCGTGACCCTGGCTTCGGCGGCACGTGTTTCCTCGCCGTAACGTGGGTTAAACCATGGCAGGCTCATCGAGAGCATCACGCCGTAGTTGTGTGTATCCGCCATCGTCGGCATGTACATGTATTGCACTCCCACCATCAAGCTCGGCCACTTGCCGGCGGCGCGACTTGCCGAGGCCTCGCTCTCTTCGGCTCTCACGGCGCTCCTTGCCGCAGCTATCTCCGGCCGCTTCTCGGTGCTTGCTCGCGCAGAGCCTCGAGCGCGCGACCTCAACGCGTCGACCTCGATCGCCGCCGGGGACCCGAGCGGTGCGTCGACAGGGCGACCCATGAGCGTGTTCAGCAACCCTCGTGCGGTCTCGCGGTCCGACTGGATGGCTACGACGTCGTTGTGCAGCCGCGACAGCTCGAGGCCGGCGCGCAGCACGTCCTGTTGAGTACCGCGGCCGGCCTGATAGGCCGCACGCTCCAGATCCACGACCTTCTGCGTGAGCTCCGCGTGCTCGAGATGAAGCCGGTATTCGCGATCGGCCAGGTAGTACGCCGCATAAGCGCGCTCGATCCTCGCAACGAGGTCCAGGCGACGTGCTCGGTAGCCTTGCTCCGCGACGTCTGCCTTTGCAGTGGCCGCATCGCCGCGGTTGCCGAGCGTGCCGGGCGCGGGAAAGGCCTGCCGCAAACCGAACATGTGCATCTGCGTTTCGTCGAGCGCGAGCGGACGAGCGATTGGCTGTGCCCAGAGCTGGTACTCGAGCTCGGGATCCGGAAGGCGCGACGTGGCCGGTGCCGATTCCTTCGCGGCCTGGCTCCGAGCCTTCGCCTCCGACAGATCCGGGCTCTTTTCGAGCGCTACGCGAAGGATGGCTTCCAGGGTTACCTCCGGTTCCGCGGGCGGTGCCGTGGCTCGGATGGGCGGCGAGGCCGCGTCGGGTTGCTGTCCGATTGCGGGCCGCGTCGCCACGAGGCTGCTCAGAGCAATGCCGATGATTGTCGACGAACGTGACAGTGAGAGCGCTCTACGCTGCGACAGCGCGAGCTTCCGGAAACCGATCATGAAGACGTCCCTTTCCCGCACGCGACATAGCGCGTGCTTGGGCGCGCGCGGTGCACGCGAAACTTTCGAAGAATGCGAACAGCCCAACAGAGCTGAACGTGCGATCTGAAAGGGACGATTCAGGTAAGCAGGCGACAGTCTCTCAAGAAAATCGTAGGGCCAGCGCGAGCTTGAACGGCCAGGCGAGTCACGGGGCCAGCGCTGCCGTTCGGCGTTGCGTCGGGAACGAGCGCCAACCTCGACTCCGGCCCGCCCTGTGTAGCGAGCTGAACGGCATCCCGCAGACCCGTTGCGCCTTTGGTCGAGGCGCTCCGTAGGGTGTCACAGCAGTCGGCCGGCCTTACCTCGGCTGACGCCGATGCATGCGCAGCGGCTACCCGTGCCTTGCAGCAGCAGGCATCCATCACGCGCCCACTGTATCGACAACGGTACTTGTCGCCCCGCGCTGCTAGCGACGGCAAGGCAACCAGCATTACAGCGAAAAGGA
>Ga0114940_10000804_pt1 | contig 12966 bp, 8 predicted proteins | sample ColdCreekSource_FD_87195 | JGI IMG/M metagenome (GOLD analysis project Ga0114940, IMG submission 87195) | Groundwater microbial communities from Cold Creek, Nevada to study Microbial Dark Matter (Phase II) - Cold Creek Source | ecosystem: Environmental > Aquatic > Deep subsurface > Groundwater ... | reverse complement strand
GCGCTGACCGGTCACATGGTAATCTCGACATTGCACGCAGGATCCTGCAAGGGAGTTTTCGAACGGTTGCTGGTGATGTGCCCGGATCATTACGCGGTTGTTTCCGTGGTACAGTTGGTTTTGAATCAGCGTTTGATTCGCCGTATCTGTCAGGAATGTAAAGGGACCGGCTGCAAAAGTTGTCTTCAAAGTGGCTATAGAGGCTGTGTTCCGCTTGTCGAGCGGCTCAGAGTGGACGAATCACTGCGAAAACAAATTTGTGAGAAAGGCTCGGGTGGGATCACACCCCGGCGATCCCTTGAGAAATCAGCGCGTGAGCTTCTGAAGCGAAAGATGTCCAATAAGGTGGAGTATCAAAGGGTATTCGGATCATGAAGTTTGATTCAGAATGGTCCAGGTGGGTATTCAAAGTCAGAACCTGTCCGGAATGCTGCTGATGCTGACTGCGAGCATGGAATTGATGCTGAAGGGAGGCTGCACTTTGAGTGAGGCCATTGGTCTGCTGGAACAGTTGGAGGAGGGCACATCCGCGGGTGAAGAATTGGCGCAGTGGCAGGCTGAGCACTCAAGTGGTCAGGCCAGGTTTTCTGATTTTGCGAAACCGGGCAGGGTGTTTCCGCCCTTATTTATCTGGCTGGTTGCCAACACCGGTGAAAACCTGGCAGAAGGTTTCAAGCGGGCGGCGGAGATTTATCATGGCCGTGCCCTGCACAGGATGGAGATGTTGCTTTATGTTGCGTTGCCACTTTCCATCCTTGGATTGGGCATCATGATTACGTTTCAGATGTATTCCATCGTCCTTGTGTTTGTGAGGATCATAACCGTTTTAGGCACTACCGGCTGAACCATGACTGAATTCTGGTCAATGCTTGCATCCATCGGTCCGCAGCCGGATTTTCCGGCTGCTTCGGATTGGCTCACGAAGGCGGTTGATTTGATCGAGCAATGGTTTGAGAGTTTCATGTCATGGATTAGAGGTTTTTCGGCAGCAAACACGCCCTTTTCAGTGAGCGCAAAATACCTATTCTCCTGCTTTCTGTTGACGGTGTTCTGTGGGGGACAGCTCTGGCTTCTTTATCTTCTGGTTGGTTTCCCCTTGCGTCGACAGGAACGTGCACGACTGTTTTTGGATTTGTTGGAGGCCGGTTTGAAAGAAGGACGAAGCGTCGAAAATACCATCATTTCTCTCTCCAACAGTCGCGACCGGACCCTGAGAATCTGGTTTCACTTGTTGGCGGCTTATCTGGAATCGGGGTTGACCTTCATTGAGGGCTTGAAAAAAGTTCCTCGTCTTCTGCCTCGGGCGGTCGTGGCAATGCTCGAAGCAGGGGTCCAGATTGGTGATATTGGTAAAGTCCTGCCTGCCAGTCGCAAGTTATTGACGGATGGAAATTCCCGGGTTCGTGTGACGATGAACCATATGATTGTGCTGATGATCTCGAGTTCAGCATTAAACATCTGGCTTTTTTTGTCCGGTCGAATTTTATGGCGTTTAAGAGCAATCGTTTGGGACGTCAGTAATGATTTTCCCATTGTAGCCGGATTTCCAGTGTTGGTCCGTGTCGTTTTAGATCACAGTTCAGCGGTCACCATTATTCTGTGGAGTTTGACTATTTTTCTATGGCTGAGTCTGTTCCTGTATATTGGTGGGCAACACTGGATTCCGGGTTTTTTGAAGTTGTTTTTGAAGCCATGGAGTGATCGGATTTTCTTCCGATTACCTTGGTGTCGTAAGCGCTTGCAGCGCGATTTTTCGTCCATCCTGGCCATTCTGCTGGATGCGGAGGTGCCGGAGGAGCAGGCTGTGATGCTTGCCGCTCATGGGGCAGGCAATGGCGTGTTGATTCGACGCGCCGGTGCGGCTGTAGAGGAGTTGCGGCAGGGGATGACGTTGACACAGGTCATGCGGCATTTTGATGACACGGGTGAATTCCAGTGGCGCCTTACAAATGTGTTTCATGTCAGAACCGGTTTTTTGGAAGCACTGTCCGGTTGGCATGAAGTCCTGGATGCCCAGGCATTTCAGGGAGAACAGGCGGCCTCACAAATTATGACAACTCTCCTTGTACTATTAAATGGAATCATGATCGGGTTGATTGTGGCAGGAGTATTTCAACTCCTTGTTTTTGTTATTCAGAGGGAAGCGTTATGGTAAACAGGCGAAAAAACGTGGATTCAATAAGGCGAATGGATGGGTCGATGCTGATGGAGCTTATCGTTGCGATCGGGATTCTTGCGTTGGCCGTGGTTCCACTCGGATTTTTCCTTGTTCAGGAACAAAGGTTGTGTCCCACTTATTATCAACGGGCAGTCGCAATGGAAATTGTTGATGGCGAAATGGAGATTCTTACCGCCGGTGAGTGGAAGAAGTTCAAACGTGGAGTACAGAATTATTCTGTTAAGGCCGAATCCGCAAAAAACCTGCCGCCGGGACACTTCACCCTCCGCGTGGAGGGTAAGCGAATGCAATTGGAATGGATACCGACAAATCCGGGCAAGAGTGGGAAGGTTTCTCGAGAAATCCTGATGCCATGAAAACGTGTATGGACAAACGTGGGATAGCACTGGTTGAGTGCCTTGTCTATTTTGCTGTGACGAGCATGATCATAGGGCTTGCATTGGAGGCCTTTTTTCGCTGTCAGACCAACTCCAGGGATCTGGACAGAAACGTCAACGATATAGCTCGGGTTCTGAGGGCAGGAGAAAGAGAAGTGAACGCGGGTTTGCTTCGCTGATCGTTCTGGTGTTACTGGCAATCATGGTGATGTATGCCATTAACAACGGTGTGGTTTTAAATCAGTTGCGACAAAATCTCCGATTGATTGAGCAACGACAGCAAAAGAAGTTCAAAAAGCTGGCTGATGCCCACCTTCGTTCTTCGAAAGTCGAAGAACTTCGGCGAGGCTTGTCCGTCGCCATTCACCATCATAGATGGGGTGGTTCATCTCCGCCCTCCCGTGCGGGGCTTTCTGGCGAAGGCGAGGAAAAGGATTCGAGTGAATAAAATTCAGGTGATTGAGAATTCACTGCGCTGTTTCAGATACAGCTTGTGGAGTTTTATCCCATGGCTTGGGATTCCATTGGCCGTATGGGCGTTGATCCTCCACAACCGAATCACGACAGCAACGGGCGAGGGCTGGGATTGGAATCCCGCGCATAGATATCTGTGGTGGGCCTTTTTCCTTTCGTGTTTGAGGCTCGTCGTTGCCCTGTTGATTTTGGTGGTGGGATTCGTTATTTGGCTTGTCTTATCCGATTCATGACACAGCCAATTTTTAAGTGCATTTCTCACCAGTGGGAAAAAGATGGCACTTGCTTAAGGGCACCTCCAGAAACCCACCTCCACTGTCACCCTGAGCGAAGCGAAGGGTCTCTTTTTGGTTTAGAAGAGAAGATTCTTCGCTTCGCTCAGAATGACAAACAAAGAAAAACGGAGTTTCCGGAGGCGCCTGGTCTGTTAAAATGGTCTGTTATTTTTGCCTTCACGACCGTTCCGGGATGACTGTGGGACGGTGACCTTGAGAAAGACGGCGTGCTCACCCACCAGATGTCGTAATTCGTGGATGAGTTGTTCGTCCGGTCGCACATGAAACTCATTGGCCGTGCTCATATAGATCACTTCGCCGCTGGTCTGTTCCATACACAGGAGAACAGGTAGTGGGCCGGGATAGCGCTTCAGCAGATCACGCACCTGTTCAAGATGATCCACGCCAAAACGGTTGTTCGGGATATGGAGATGAACTGCCTTCGTAAATCGCCCGGCTGCTTCGTCCAGCGGAAAAATATCAGTGGCGATCATCTTGGGTTTCTCTTCCCGCTTGTCCACGCGTCCACACACCAGGATCGCTTTTTCAGGTCCGAGACATCCATGCGCCTTTTCGTAGATATCGGTGTAAACCAAAATCTCCACGTCTCCATCCAGATCTTCCACTTTCAGGATGGCCCATGGGCGGTTATCCTTTTTGCTGAGTTTCTTCTGAAATGAGGTGATGATCCCGCCCAGACGCGTGTCAGCCGAGTCTTCGAGTTCGCCGAGGTGAGAAGTGGATTTGAGCTCAAAAAGTTTCAGAGTGGATGCGTGGTGAGTCAATGGATGGCCGGACACATAAAACCCCAGCAGCTCCTTCTCGAAGGCAAGAAGTTCGTTTTGATGCCATTCCGGGACGGGCGCTCCTGGATCGGTCTCAGCCTGCTGGGCCGAGCTGTCTTCGCTGAACAATGCAGTCTGTCCACGCGTGCGGTCTGATTGAAGTGAGGATCCAAGCGAAAGAGAGCGGTCAATCAATTCAAAATTATGCCGGCGCGTGAGTTTGGTGAAATCAAATGCTCCTGACTTGACCAGACTTTCAAGGACGCGTTTGTTGACGAGGCGGCTGTCCAGCCTGGCGCAAAAGTCAAAGATGTTTTTGAACGGGCCTCCATTTTTACGTTCGGAGATGATGGTTTCCACAGCACTGCTGCCCACATTCTTGATTGCGGCAAGGCCGAACCGGATCTGGTGATCATCCACGACAGTGAAGAGCTGCTCCGATTCATTGACATTGGGAGGCAGCACTTCGATGTCCATTTCACGGCAATCATTGATATATTCAGTGGCCTTATCCTTGTCATTCAACTCGTTCGAAAGAGCAGCCGCCATGAATTCAACGGTGTAATTGGCCTTCAGGTAAGCCGTCTGGTAGGTGATAAGACCGTAGGCTGCCGAGTGAGACTTGTTGAATCCATAGCCCGCAAACTTCTCAAGCAGGTCGAAGATTTTTTCAGCTTTGTCACGGGGAATATGATTTTTCTCATGGCAGCCCTTGACGAATGCCTGTCGTTGTTGCGCCATTTCCTCGATTTTCTTTTTCCCCATGGCGCGACGAAGTATATCCGCTGCGCCGAGTGAAAAACCGGCAAGAGCGCTGGCCGCCTGCATCACCTGCTCCTGGTAGATCATCATTCCGTAGGTTTCCTTGCAGATGTCTTCGAGAAGAGGATGATCGTAATGAATGGGGACCTGGCCGTTTTTACGTCGCACATACTCGGGGATCAGATCCATGGGGCCGGGCCGGAACAGCGCGATGATGGCAAAAATATCCTCAAGACAGGTGACACCGAACTTGCGCGCCAGATCGCGCATGCCCGGACTTTCCAGTTGGAAGATCGCCGTGGTGTCAGCTCGATTGAGGAGGTCAAATGCTTTTTGGTCCGCAAGGTCGAACTTGTCAGGATCGAGTCGTTTGCCCCGGCGTTTTTCAATCAGATCGAGCGCGTCTTGAATGACTGTCAGCGTTTTCAATCCCAGAAAATCCATCTTTAGCAGGTTCAACACTCCGAGGGCCTCCATGGAATACTGGGTGACGACGGCCTCGTTTTTATCGCGTGCGAGTGGAACAAAGCGGTAAAGCGGCTCACCACAGATCACGACACCAGCGGCATGAACCGAGCTTTGGCGCGAAAGACCTTCCAGGGTTTTGGCAGTTTCGATTAATTCGGCGAGAACTTCGCTGTTTCGAACCGCCTTTTTCATGTCGGGATTGATGGTCATCGCCTTGTCGAGCGTCATTTTCAACTCGTTCGGGATCATCTTGGCGAGACGATCAACCTCGCCGTAGGGGAGGCCCATCACCCGGCCGACATCGCGGACAACAGCCTTGGCGCCCATGGTGCCGAAGGTGATGATCTGGGCCACATTTTCAGCTCCATACTTTTTGCGGACGTACTCGATTACTTCCGGGCGGCGGTTATAGCAGAAATCGATATCAATGTCGGGAGGACTGATGCGTTCGGGATTGAGGAAACGCTCGAAAAGCAGGTGATAACGCAGAGGGTCGATATTGGTGATGCCCAGCGCATAAGCTACCAGGCTGCCCGCCGCTGAACCGCGTCCGGGGCCGACCGGAATCCCCTGGCTTTTGGCGTAACGGATGAAATCCCAGACAATCAGGAAATAACTGAGAAACCCCGTTTTCTCCATGACATGCAGTTCGAGGTTCAGCCGGATCAAAATATTCTTTTGTTCCGGGGTTGGGGATTTTGTATGCGGGTCAAAATCGAAACGCTGGTGAACGCCATTCATGGCCAGCTCGCGTAAAAGTTCAGCGCGGGTTTTGCCCACCGGTGGTTCAAAGGAAGGATAGCGGTTGGTTTTGAAGTCGATCAGCAGATTGCAACGCTCTGCAATCTCCAGCGTGTTTTGAAGCGCCTCGGGATACTCGCCCAATGCCGCCTGCATTTCGGCGAAAGTTTTGTAATAAAATTCCTGGGTTGCATAACGTTTGCGTTTGTCATCATTCAGAAGGGAGGCGGTTCCAATGCAAATCAATGCGTCATGCGCGTGCGCATGGGATTTTTCGAGATAGTGCACATCGTTGGTTGCCACCAGCTTGACGGCGTGTTTCTTCGCAATGGCTGCGATTTCGGGATTCACCTGGTGTTGGGCATCGATTCCATGATTTTGGATTTCCAGGTAAAAACGATCGCCAAAAAGGTCCTTGCAGAAGCGGACAAAATCGAGAGCCTTCTCCTTTTGTCCATTCATGAGATTATAGGCAACCTCTCCTTTCAGACAGGCAGATGTCGCGATCAATCCCTGATGATGCTGGGCAAGAAGATCGCGATCGATCCGCGGCCGGTAATAAAAACCGGTCAAATGTGCTTCGGTGGCCAGCTTGAGGAGATTGCGGTAGCCTGTTTCATCCTGTGCCAGCAGGAGAAAGTGATAAGCGGCATCTTTTGCGCTGGCTGCATCCTTGTCCGCGCGCTTTCCGGGAGCCATGTAAACTTCACAGCCGATGATGGGTTTGAGTCCATGCGCTTCTGCTTCCTGGTAGAATTCGATGGCCCCGAAAAGACTTCCGTGGTCGGTCAACGCCACAGCAGGCGACTTGCATTCCTTCGCCTTTTTCATCAGGGCAGCAATACGCACGGTTGAGTCCAGCAGGGAGTATTCCGTGTGCTGGTGGAGATGAACGAAGGGTGAGGCGGTTCCCATAAGGACAAGTTAATCTTGCCACTCAGAATCACGGGTGCAAGTGGTTTTCTTTTTTTCTTTCGTGATCGGGAAGTTTCATGCACTTTAATTTTTCAAACATACTCTCAGCGGTCAATTATGCCCAAACGTACTGACATCCAATCCATCCTCTTGATAGGTTCCGGTCCCATCATCATCGGACAGGCCTGCGAATTTGATTATTCCGGCACCCAGGCCTGCAAGGCTCTCAAAGAGGAGGGGTATCGGGTGATCCTGATCAACTCAAACCCGGCCACGATCATGACGGATCCTGAGTTCGCTGACCGCACCTACATTGAACCGATCACCACGGAGGTGGTTACCAGCGTCATCGAACGCGAGAAGCCGGATGCGTTACTCCCGACGCTGGGTGGTCAGACGGCTTTGAATACGGCAATGGCTCTTCACCGCAAGGGTGTGTTGCAGGCGCATCACGTGGAGATGATCGGGGCCAAGCCGGAAGCAATCGAAAAGGGCGAGGACCGGCAACTTTTCAAGGATGCCATGCTCAAGATTGGGTTGGATTGTCCCACCAGCGGCAGCGCGCATACGTTGGAGGAGGCAAAGGTGGTTGCCCAGAGGATCGGACAGTTTCCTGTCATCATTCGTCCCGCCTTCACGTTGGGAGGAACGGGTGGCGGGGTGGCCTATAACCGCGAGGAATTCGAGCAGCTTGCGCAGCGCGGGTTGGATCTTTCTCCGGTCACCGAAATCCTGGTTGAGGAATCGTTGCTTGGTTGGAAGGAATATGAAATGGAAGTCATGCGGGATCGCATGGACAACTGTGTCATCATCTGTTCCATCGAAAACTTTGACCCGATGGGTATCCATACCGGAGATTCCATCACCGTTGCACCGGCCCAAACGCTGACCGACAAGGAGTATCAAATCATGCGAGACGCCTCGTTTGCCTGTATTCGTGAAATCGGGGTGGAGACCGGCGGTTCCAATATTCAATTTGCCGTCCATCCGGACACGGGCCGAATGATGATCATCGAAATGAATCCACGAGTTTCGCGCTCCTCGGCGCTCGCATCAAAGGCCACGGGGTTTCCGATTGCCAAAATCGCCGCAAAACTGGCGGTGGGATATACTCTGGATGAGATTCCAAATGATATTACCCGCGAAACCCCCGCCAGTTTCGAGCCCTCCATCGATTACGTGGTCACGAAAGTTCCCCGCTTTGCGTTTGAGAAATTTGTGGGAGTGGACGCCACGCTTACCACTCAGATGAAAAGCGTGGGGGAGGCGATGGCCATCGGGCGCACATTCAAGGAATCTCTGCAAAAGGCACTGCGCTCCCTGGAGGTGGGGCGTTCCGGATTGGGAGGCGATGGCAAACCATGGCGCATAGGTTCGGAGGTGTATGGTGATCGTGACATTCTCCCCCGGGAGGTGATCACACAAAAGCTCACCACGCCCAACGCCGAGCGCATCTTTTTCATTCGTCATGCGATCCGAGCCGGTTTCACGATCGAAGAAATCTTTCAACTTACCAAAATTGACCGTTGGTTTCTTTCGAACATCGAAGAAATCGTGCAATGTGAGGAGGAGCTGGCCAAGGCTCGATTGTGACACATATTCACCCGGTCTTTATGGGAAATGGCTGATGATGAGAGTTGGTCTGGACTTGGACGCCAAATGCAATGCCGGGTATGGTACTCAGATGGATCCAGTCGTCCAAGCCTTCGTACCATGCGAAATCAGAAGGAAAGAGAACACGCTGTGAAATCAAGGAGTTGATGCCATCAACCGAGTAAGGGCCATATTGACGGCCGAACCGGCTGATGTGGATTTGTGCGTTCATGGCTGCGCCAGACTCACGAATCCCATTTATTCACATCAACTTCAATGCAAAAAGCAGTCCGGAAAATCTCGGATAAGGGTTCGGAAAGGACGGGAAGGATGATGTCCTCTTTGGGGACAATCCCATTTCCGCCAGTTGCCTCTTCATGACACCGAGAGCACGCGCTGGGTCTGTTTGGCCAGCCTTTTCTTCAGATGCCTCTTCACGGGTGTCAGACATGAATTACAAATCCCATGGGAAGTGCCGCTGACACCTTCTCCGTCCTTGATGTTGATGATTTTTTTACAATAAGAGCAGATCACAATGATGGAATTAAAAATATTCATTTGATTTCCTACCTGATTCAGCAGGTAGCCTCCTGGCGGGTTTGGGATTCAGCGATCTTCATAGCTAGGAACTAGGAAAGCATGGGCCGTGCCAATTTCGGAAAGAGATGACTTTCGCATATCTACGATGCTTCGCCAACGGATCTCCCACGGGTTGAATGGGTACTTGGGTGACCAGCAAACCCAGGAATAGGAAAAAACCTCTACCCATTGATCCAGAGCGGTTTAAATGGGCATTTTTTACCCACCCAATTAAGACAAGACCAACGTTGCTTGGAAGCTCGGACAATCAGCTACTACGACAAAAAAACCAGAATTACTCAGGTCAACCCCTTCGCTTGCTGTCATTCCTGCGAAAGCGGGAATCCAAGGCTCGCGTAGACCAGTATCGGATGAACTGGATTACCGCTTTCGCGGGAATGACCTGAGTCGTTACAAAAGCCAATTATGCTATGGAATTGACAACCTTGCCCACGATTCGCTGATCTTGGGTCACGAAATTTGGGGAGGTAGGAGGCGTAGTGGCCGCCTGGACGCGCGGCTCAGTGGGCGCTGGAACATCGGGTTGTTGAGGAGATGGGGTTGATGAAGTCCTGGTTTCCGTGCGGCGGTCGCCTTCAGCGTCCCGGGTTTCCTCTGGGGGAACAAACGCTTCCTCGGTGCGCCTGGGTCTCTCGGTCGTAAGTTTACCCGCCTGGGTCAGCACCTGAGTCTGGACTTGTGTCTGGGGCTGCTGATTTTGGGATTGCGCCTGCAGATTATTCTGGGATCCGGTTTGCGGCTGAGCAGGCTCAAGCGGTCTGGCGGGTACCGGCGGGAGTTGTACCTGAAGCTGCTGATTCTGCGTCTGCTGCACATCCTCAACCTGCGGCCTCGAAGTTTGCAGCGTCGGACTCTGGATCAGATAAGCGGCTGAAAGCGAGTTTATCATGATAATAATATAAATCACTTTAGCTTCCTTCGCAACTAAAAAGGCCCGCTCAAAAAGACGACAAAATGTCCTATAGCCAGAAATTTCATGCAGATTTCGCTGCCACTGGATTGAACTTGAAACCCGAAACTCGAAACCTGAAACTACGTAATCACAACGGGCGAGTGGCGGAATTGGCAGACGCGCGGGACTTAGGATCCCGTCCCGAAAGGGGTGCAGGTTCGATTCCTGTCTCGCCCACCAGCCTTCGCCAAGACTGCGGCTGGCAGGCCTGGTTTTCAGGGTCTCGGAATGCCAAAGTCATAAGTCCACAGGCGATTGACAGCCGAGGGCATTGAAGAGAGTCCCATAGCATGAAGCTCGGAGTGCAGAAGTCAGGGTGACGATGGTTATTTTAAAAAGAGCCGGTCAAGAAGGCCTTCCGGTTTCCTGTCGACAGGTTCCTTGATTGGTTCGCGGGTTGGAGTGTCCTCTGCTTTCTCGGCCGGTTGCTCGACGGGTTCCTCCGCCGGTTTGTCCGACGGTATTGCCACAGCTTCTTCCGGTGGCTGCTCCGATTCCATGGTTTGCACCTCGACCGGAACCGGCGCTTCGATGAGAGGGGGTTGCTGTTCTCTCAGGTATGAGTGAGGTGGCCTTGTTTCGTCATGCTCGCCTTTCTCTGCTACAGCCTCCAGAAGGTCGCTGTCGGTGCTCAAAGTGGCGGCGCGCAGTAATTTCACCGGGTCAACCTGAATGATTGGCTCATTGATCGTTCCGATGATTTCAGCAGTCCCCGGAAATTTCATCCATCCACCTTCTTCCGGACTTACGAGATCGACAGCGCGGGAAAGCAGAACGGATTGTTCCATGATGCGACGTTCAAGTTTTAGACCGGTTTCCATTTGCAGATGCCGATCCGGGAAAATGTCACCCTGAAGTGACAACACCATATCGGGACCTGCAAGATGAACATGGTCGGCATGGAATTTTCCTGAAGCCAGTTTGCCGGATGCCTTCAGTTCGGCCAGTGAGGAATTACAGATTGCCGCTGAATCAAGGCCATTGCCAAGTTGCTGCAGACCATGTTGAAAGGGGGGGAGTTTTTCGAGACCGGTTCCATGGAAATCCGCATCAAGATGAGCATTGAGACTTTTCTTGAGTGTGGAAGGTGAAAAAGCGTTGCCACTGCCGTAGGCATGAGCGGTCAATACACCGTCAGTCAGTCCCTTCCAATCAGGTCTTATGGTGTCAATCAAAGGACCGAAAGGGAGGCCATCCCCCCGGGCTTCAAAATGAAATGGCTTCTGGCTTTTCTTATTTTCGAGAGCAAGCGTTGCGCTGATGGGGGCATCACCCAACTGGAGACTGATATTGTTTAACTTGAGCGAAGTCCCCTTTCGTTCGAGAGGAATGCTCACGTTTGAAAAAACAAGATCATGAATTCGCAGTGAGTCAATCGATGTGAGTATTGTGATATCATGGCCGCGCGGCGATATTTGTGGGGATCGACGGATTGTACGACCGGTCTTTTGGGATGCAAGGTTGGCCGTTGAAGTTTCCGGGGTTTCCGGGGAGGTGTTTTTCAGATAAGATAAAACCTGATCGCAACAATGGGAAAGATCGAGGGATTCACTGTGCGCATGGAGTGTGGCAAACAAGAGGTCCGGTGAGTGCTTGGCCTTGCCGGTGATCTTCACAAGATTCTTTGCATTCGATGTTGGCTCGAACTGGAGGCTCATGGAATTCAATGTCAGGTTGCCATCCGCGGCATAGGCAAGGTCCGTGGAGATCGTCACGTTCAATGGGCTTAACATGTGCAACAGGCCGTCATTGATGTGCAGTTGTCTGGCCTCCATGGTGGTCTTGCAGCCAAGAGACCATCCATCAACAGTCAGTTCGCCCTCACCATTAAGTTCGAGTGAGGTTAATTTGTTTCCGGGCGCCCAGGCGGAAAGAAGGGGAGCCAGCATGGATTCCTTCCAGCCCTGCAGATTGTATTTTAAAAAAGTGTGCTGATTCTGGGAATCAAGCCAAAGCCGTCCCTGGCCGGATCCAGCAGGCTGTCCATCCATAAGTGTTGTCAGCCGAATCTTGTCGAGTTTTAGGGTGGAAGGAGTCCATTCGACATTCGCATTCAATGCAAAAGAAGTTTTCTGGTATTGAATTTCTCCAAGCCCAAAATCAAGGTTGCGAACCATGATGTCGCTTTTGCAGGTGACGCGATTGCCGGCATGAAGCTCCCAATCCAGAATTCCACCCATCGCACCGGAAGAAACGGTCAACCCCGCCTGTGGCGGAGTCAACCCCGCCTGTGGCTGGATAAAGTTCGAGGATGGCTTTAATGCGGAAAGATTTGGCAGGGATGTGTCGAACTGAAGAACGCCGGACCCGGTCCGTGATGGAATCTCAATTTTTCCATCAATGGTTGAGGTCAAAATGGGTTTGTTATTCTCAGTTACCCGGAGTGATGAGGATTGGAATTGAGCTGACCGGAAGTTCTTAAGCCTGACTTTGCCATCAAATTGAACACTGGCATTGGAAAGCTTCAATGGGGTGGCATCAAACCCCAAACGGGTGATGTTGGCCTGTCCATCGAGGGTCAGGTTGCGTCCACCGTCCTCCACCAGGATTTTGGCATTCGCATCGATCATGCCCGAGGAAATCTTCCAATTCGACGGCAATTTCCACGAGGAAGAGAATGGTGTTACATCAAATGAAAAAATCTGGAGCGCCAGGCTGGGAGTTTCAATCAAAGCATCTGTGGGGTTTGACCCGGTCTTTGCCCATGTGAATGAAATGGGTTTGTTCAGCGTCCCTTTGAGAAATGGTCTGCCCTGGCGGGTGGCATTGAAGTTCAATGCGGAAATAAGAACGCGTTTTTCCGAACCACTCAGCTCAATCAGGTGATCAGCCGTCAGCGCAACCG
>Ga0114940_10000803_pt1 | contig 12969 bp, 13 predicted proteins | sample ColdCreekSource_FD_87195 | JGI IMG/M metagenome (GOLD analysis project Ga0114940, IMG submission 87195) | Groundwater microbial communities from Cold Creek, Nevada to study Microbial Dark Matter (Phase II) - Cold Creek Source | ecosystem: Environmental > Aquatic > Deep subsurface > Groundwater ... | reverse complement strand
TGCCGCCCTTTAAATCCAATAACAAGTATTTCCCCCGCCGGCGCACTTGCTGCACCGTCATGCCTAGCAGTTCGTCAGGCTCGCATTGCAGTGGCCAGCGCAGCGGTTTCCCGACGCGCACCGCCAAAATGCGTGCGCCAGCAATGCTGGAGGCAAAACTCAAGCGCGTGACTTCTACTTCGGGTAATTCTGGCATTCGGGTGATAAATTGACGAAAGAAGGTAAACGAGTAGTAAAGCAGGCTAAGAGGATATAGGCGGCTTAGTTTGCATGAATTATCATGCTTACATGAAACAAAATCGATTCTTCAGCCTCAAAGCCGTTGCGGCTTTAAGCTTATTGGGCTTTTTGGGTACTGCGCAACTAGCTTTTGGACAAACTGCTGCACCTGTTTCATCAGCCCAAGCGACAAACCCCGTCGTCAACTCCAAACTGGATGCAGAAACTTTCTACAAAATTCTTTTAGGCGAGCTGAATTTACTCGACGAAGAACCTCGCATTGGTTTTGCACTGATATTAGACAGTGCCCGTAAAACCCAAAGCCCAGAATTATTTGAACGCGCCATCGCTATTGCGTTACAAGCCCGCTCGGGTGACTCTGCCTTGTCTGCGGCCAGGGCTTGGCTGGTGGCCATACCAACATCCACCGATGCAGCTAGGTATTTGCTTCAAATATCGGTGAGCATGAATCGCCTAGAACAGCCAGCTGGCAAAGCGGATACGGCCATTGCACTGGAGGTTGCTAAGCTCGCGATTGCAAAAAAACCTAACGATGATGAAGCTGCGCAGTTGGCAATTGCACTGATGGTGACCAAAGAAGCTGCGGCTGAACAGCTCGTCAAACAATACCTATCGAACATCACAGCTCTACCCAAACCAGAGATACGCCTCGCCTATGCGCGTACATTGGTGTCTCAATCACGCTTCACTGAAGCTTTGACACAGTTGCAGAAGCTCAGCGCAGATTCCCCCACATTTGTACCCAGCTGGCTGGTATTGGGCACTTTACAGTACCAAATAAGCCAAGATGCAATGAATACAAGCAATGCAAACGCTTTGGCAATAGCAGCGCAAACGTCGCTGAATAAATTCATACAATTGACCGATGCCTTGCCAGCAGCGCAGCGAAGCGCCAGTCAGTCGCGTGCTTACACGTTGCTGGCAAATATGGCGAGAAACAACAAGCAATATCAACAAGCCTATGACACCTTGAGCAAAGCCATCGCCAGCAGTGCAGAGGCAGACAAAGTCGATTTGCAATACGACTTAGCCATGATGGCTGAAAAACTAGAGCGCATGGATGATATGGAGCGCATCTTGCGGCAAGTGATTGAGTCAAGACCTGATGATCCGCAAGCCTATAACGCGCTGGGCTATTCACTAGCAGACCGTAATTTACGTTTGACCGAAGCGAAAGAATTGCTTCAAAAAGCGGTGAAATTAGCCCCCAAAGACCCCTTTATTGCAGACAGCTTAGGCTGGGTAGAGTTTCGACTGGGCAATTTAACTGAAGCACAGCGCATTTTGGAAGCTGCATATACCAGCAAGCCAGATGCGGAGATTGCCGCACATTTAGGTGAAGTGCTGTGGAAACAAGGCCTTAAAGACCGCGCCACAGCCATTTGGAAAGAAGGTCTCAAAATTAACGAAAATAACGACACCTTGCTTGAAACCTTGAAACGCTTTAGCGTTAAATTTTGATATCAAGCATGATGGTTGGGATGAGAATAGCGAAATCATTTGCCCTTTTATTTGCTATAAATTTTATAGCTGGATGCGCAATAAATATAACGAATAAAAGCGATTTTGATATCAAGAATTCGGCCATATCAAATAACCCATCACGCACAAGCTACCAAGGCAGATTGTCGCTACGAATAGCATCAGACACACCGCAATCGTTGTACGGTGCTTTCACACTGAATGGGGATGCACAAACCGGTGAATTGAACTTGAACTCGCCTTTGGGCAACACCGTCGCCAAACTGACATGGACGCCCCAGGCAGCTTTATTGCTATCCAACAACAGCACCACGACCTACCCGTCTACTGAAGCGCTCATAGCAGCGGTGACCGGTGCAGCAATACCCTTACCTGCTTTGTTTGACTGGCTAGCTGGCATCAACACGCCAATTGAGGGCTGGGAGGTGGATTTATCCAACATTCAAAACACCGATAATCGACGTTTGGCCGCTAAGCGAATCAGTCCGCTGCCCACGATCGAGCTGCGTATTGCTTTAGAGTAGCTATAAATCTCAGATAAAAATCTTCCGCCTGCATGAACTCGCTCTTAGATGTCCCAGCCCCAGCCAAGTTGAATCTGTTTTTGCACATCACAGGGCGACGAGCTGACGGTTACCACCTGCTGCAATCGGTTTTTATGCTGATTGATTGGTGCGATACCCTGCATTTTGAGTTGCGACCCAATGGAAAGTTGAGTCGTGAGGACCTGACAACACCGCTACCAGATGATGATTTGGTACTGAAAGCCGCTCGTGCTTTGCAGACATCCACAGGCTCCACTCAAGGCGCGCACATCGGGATCGCCAAGTCAGTTCCCGCGCAGGCAGGCATGGGCGGCGGATCTTCAGACGCTGCAAGTACCCTTTTAGCGTTAAATCGGTTGTGGAAATTGAATCTATCCAAACAACATCTGGCCGATATAGGGTTGAAATTAGGGGCTGATGTACCTTTTTTTATACACGGCAGCAACGCATGGGTTGAGGGCATTGGTGAGCAAATTAAGCCGATTGACGTGCCAAAAGCACACTTTTTAGTGGTCAAACCAAACACAGGTCTATCAACTCAAGCAATTTTTACTGATCCAAGCTTGAAACGGGACTCGCCCAATGCTATAATTTCAGGCTTTGCTGCTTATCCATTTAGTTTCGGCCAAAATGATTTGCAAGCTGTTGCTCAAAAGCTGAGTCCTGATGTAAGTACCGCCTTAAGTTGGCTGGAAAAACAAGGCTTACAGCCCAGAATGACAGGCTCTGGTAGCGCAGTTTTTGCGCATGTAGGCAAAGATGAATTGAGCAAATACGAATTTAGTGAGTTTGTTGAGTTTTCTGATGCACCTAAAAATGCCATCGTTAAACTATGCAGTAATTTAGCGGAGCATCCGCTGAAAAGCTGGGCAAATTGACAAAAGTATGTGGTTTTTCGGTGGTTGACCGTAATTTTGTAGTTTTGGCTACAAAATTTTGATCAGCAACCAGTGTAGGGGCGTCGCCAAGTTGGTTAAGGCACTGGATTTTGATTCCAGCATGCGAAGGTTCGAGTCCTTCCGCCCCTGCCAAATTTTTAAAGCACAAGTTGTGCTGAAGATTTATTTCAACATCAGGTAGTGCTGATTTTTTATGCACTTCTACCGCACCCAGCGTGCTTTTTTTGCCTACTCTTATGTCGCAAGTCCACACGCCTGAATTTTTGGTTTTCACTGGAAATGCTAATCCTGGCATGGCTGCTGAAATTGCCCAACACCTAGGTATTTCGCTGGGCGCTGCCGATGTGGGACGCTTCTCTGATGGTGAAGTTACCGTAGAAATCAAACAAAACGTTCGCGCTCGTGATGTTTTTGTTGTGCAATCCACTTGCTCGCCCACCAATGAAAATTTGATGGAATTGCTGATCATGGTTGACGCTTTAAAGCGTGCCTCAGCAGAGCGTATCAGTGCCGTGATTCCTTACTTTGGTTACGCACGCCAAGACCGCCGTCCGCGTTCAGCGCGTGTGCCTATCACGGCAAAAGTGGTAGCCAATTTGTTACAAACCGTTGGTGTCTCACGTATTTTGACCATGGATTTGCATGCAGATCAAATTCAAGGTTTCTTCGATATTCCAGTTGATAACATTTACGCGTCTCCAGTTTTGCTAGGTGATTTGCGTCAAAAAAATTACGAAGATTTGATCGTGGTATCGCCTGACGTAGGTGGAGTGGTGCGTGCGCGTGCTCTTGCCAAACAACTGGGTTGCGACATGGCGATTATCGACAAACGTCGCCCAAAAGCTAATGTTTCTGAAGTGATGCATGTGATTGGTGACATTGATGGTCGCAACTGCGTCATCATGGATGACATGATTGACACGGCAGGCACGTTGGTAAAAGCGGCTGAAGTTCTGAAAGAGCGCGGCGCTAAAAAAGTTTACGCGTATTGCACCCATGCAGTCTTTTCTGGCCCCGCCATTGAACGAATCGCTAACGGTGATGCATTAGACGAAGTGGTGATTACCAACACAATCCCGTTGAGCGCTGAAGCTGCAGCTTGCAAAAAAATTCGCCAACTTTCTGTCGCACCATTGATTGCTGAAACGATTCAGCGCATTGCAAGCGGAGAGTCGGTCATGCGTTTGTTTGACGATCGAGAACAAAATTTGTTTTAAGCTTTTATAGATTTCTATAAAAATTAATCGGCAAACAACAAGTAGTTTTTCAATATTTGATTGAGAAGCTTTTTTAAACCGGAATCACACTGGTCGCGGTGGGTTCCTTGTCTAGGAGTTAATTATGAAATTCGTCGCTTTTGAGCGCGCAAAGCAGGGCACGGGTGCGAGCCGCCGTCTGCGTATCTCCGGTCGCACACCGGGCATTATTTACGGCGGTTCTGGCACACCAGAACTCGTTGAACTTGACCACAATGCTTTGTGGCACGCTCTCAAGAAAGAAGCGTTCCATTCAGCCATTTTGGACATGGAAAAAGACGGCAAAACTAGCCAAGTGCTGTTGCGCGACGTGCAATACCACCCGTTCAAACAACTCGTTTTGCACATCGACTTTTTGCGCGTTGAAGCAAATCACAAGTTCAGCATGAAAGTACCTGTGCACTACAGCGGTGAAGAAAACTCACCAGCTGTGAAAACAGAAAACTGCATCGCTAACCACGTTGTGACTGAGCTGTTGATCTCTTGCTTGCCAGCTGACTTGCCAGAATTCATCGCTGTTGATTTGAGCGGCTTGAAGAAAGGTTCTTCTTTGCACTTGAACGACATCACCTTGCCAAAAGGCGTGTCTGCAGTAACCCACGGCGTGAAAAACCCTGTGTTGGTGTCTGTTGTGGCTTTGGCTGCACCTGAAGTTGTGGCGGCTCCAGCTGCTGACGCGAAAGGCAAAGACGGTAAGAAAGCCCCAGCTAAGAAGTAAGCTAAAAATTAAGCTGACTTTATAAACTAAACTTTAAAAAGTTCAGTTTATTGCTTAAAAAGCCCACTTCGGTGGGCTTTTTTTATGGCGATAATCTCATCATGATTAAACTTTTCGTAGGCCTAGGCAACCCTGGCCCAGATTACGCAGCCACGCGGCACAACGCCGGTTTTTGGTGGATTGACGAGCTGGCACAGCAACTCAAAGTCTCACTCAGCATGGACAAAAGCTACCACGGCTATGTCGCGCGTACCGTTGTGGACGGCCAAACCATTTGGCTGTTGCAACCGCAAACTTTCATGAACTTGTCAGGCAAGTCTGTTTCTGCCTTAGCCAAGTTTTTCAAAATCAAACCCGAAGAAATCTTGGTAGTGCATGACGAGCTGGATGTTGCAGCGGGTCAACAAAAGATGAAATTTGGCGGCAGCCACGCTGGCCACAACGGACTCAAAGACATCCATGCGCAGTTGGGTAGCGCTGATTACTGGCGGCTACGTGTTGGGATTGGCCACCCTGGCGTAAAAGCCGAAGTGCTGAACTGGGTACTTAAAAAACCATCGCCAGAGCAACGTCAATTGATTGATGACGGTATTGCCCGCTCGCTCAAAGCACTGCCTGATTTTTTAAGTGGTGATATGGAAAAAGCCACCATGGTTGTGCACACCAGCAAACCACCTAGACCGAAGTTACCTAAACCGTCCGATTTACTGGAGAAATTGGCTGCGAAGGCTGTTCCACAGCCACCTGCAGTTTTGCCGTCTTCTCCAACTGTAAACGACTGTACTTAGCCCACAGCGTTTCATGGTTTTCCGTGAAAGCGGGATTCAGAGGAATGCAGTCAACGGGGCACACCTCTTTGCATTGCGGCACGTCAAAATGCCCCACACATTCGGTACATTTGTGCGGATCAATTTCGTAGATTTCTTCACCCATGTAAATAGCGTCGTTCGGGCACTCGGGCTCGCAAACGTCGCAATTGATACATTCGTCGGTGATCAGTAGTGCCATAGCAAGCTTATGTCGCTGCTGCGGCTTGATGCGCGGCTTTCAAAGCAGCCGCCACTGGGGCACTCACCATTTGGCTCACATCGCCGCCCAGTTTGCTGATTTCACGGACCAAAGTGCTGCTAATCGGCTGCACATCCGCACTGGGCAACAAAAAGATGGTTTCAACGCTAGGCAAGAGCTTGCGATTCATAGCAGCCATTTGCGCTTCGTAATCAAAATCCGTCACATTGCGCACACCGCGCACGACCGCTGTAGCACCTTGCGCCTTACAAAAATCCATAATCAACCCATCAAACGGCATTATCACCACACTTGCTACATTTTTCATAGCCGTTTTGGCAAGTAATATGCGGGCTGTGAGAGGAAACAATGTCTTTTTATGGTGCGCAATTGCGACAGCAATAATCAACGTATCAAACAAACCCGCTGCACGGCGTGCCACGTCTTCGTGCCCCAAGGTGATGGGGTCAAACGTGCCAGAGTAAACGGCAATGCGTTGTGAAGATGCTGTCGTTTGATTTGTTAGTGTCATGCTTAGATTATCCCAAATCTACGCTTTTGCGTATTTTCTGCAGCAAATGGTAGTGCACCATGCCCGCTTTGCCAAACCTGTGAACCTGCAAGCCAAAAACCTCAGCGTCTTCTGCAGTCAACGCTTTGGGCGACTCAAAGTATATAAAACCTTCGTCAGTCACGGCTAAACTGGCTGCAGCCAAAGCTGCATCCGCCACGCCAATCGCTTCAAATGGCGGGTCTAGTAGCACCAAATCGATGTTTTTTGAGGGCAGTCGCTTCAAGACAGATACACCATCACCACGATCGATCTTGACCATCTTAGCTTGCAACTTGGTCGCCGTGGCTAGCAACTGCGCCACCAAAGCGGGCTGCTGCTCACACATCAGCACATGGTTGGCACCACGCGACGCCGCCTCAAAACCCAGCGCACCCGTGCCCGCGAAGGCATCGACACAGCGCCAGCCACTCAAATCTTGCCCCAACCAGTTAAACAAGGTCTCCCGCACGCGGTCAGGTGTGGGACGCAGGCCAGGAAAATCAGCCACCGACAGTTTGGTACGCTTCCACAGCCCACCAATAATGCGAATTTCGCCAGAGGGCGTGGTGGGACGTTTGACGACGGGTTTCTTTTTGGGCACGATAAGTTTGAGTTTTGACATACACCTGATGTTAACTGTTAGCATATACGTAGAGACGCAACATTGCGACAAAATCACTCCGAATCGATTAATAAAGTATCAACTTTCATGTTCAATTTCTTCAAGAAAAAGCCTGCTTCAGAAGCGGTAAAAGAGGGCATCACGGAGAATGTGCCCCTTGCAACAGCGACAGCAGTTACAACCTCGCCTGTTCCAGTAACCACCGAACCAGCCCCCAAGCGACAAGCCTGGTTGGACAAGCTCAAAGCCGGCCTACGTAAAACCGGCAGTAGCATTGCGTCCGTGTTCACCGGCACGCAAATCGACGATGCTCTCTACGAAGACCTAGAAGCCGCCCTCTTGATGGCAGATACAGGCACAGCGGCAACACAATTTTTGCTAGACGACCTGAAACGCCGCGTCAAAGAAACCAAAACTACCGAGCCCCAGGCCGTCAAAGCTTTATTGATTGATGCATTGGCAGATTTGCTCAAACCTCTCGAAAAAGAGCTGCAAATCGGACTTCATAAACCCACTGTGATCATGGTGGCGGGGGTGAATGGTGCAGGAAAAACCACATCGATTGGCAAATTAACCCGCCATTTGGCCACCCACGGTGCAACCGTTTTGCTAGCCGCTGCAGACACCTTCCGCGCCGCTGCGCGTGAGCAGCTCAACGTTTGGGCGGACAGAAACACGGTCGACATCATCAGCCAAGATGGCGGCGACCCTGCTGCTGTGAGTTTTGATGCCGTCACCGCTGGCAAAGCACGCGGTAAAGACGTGGTACTGATAGACACCGCTGGCCGCCTGCCCACACAGCTGCATTTGATGGCGGAGCTGCAAAAAATCAAAAGAATCATTGCTAAAGCGGATAGCGCACCCAATTTAGCATCAAATATCGGCGAAACCGTCGTATTTACTGCCTCAACAGCTATTAATAATATAGCACCACATGAAATACTGTTAGTCATCGACGGCAACACTGGTCAAAACGCCTTGATGCAAGTCAAAGCTTTTGACGAAGCCTTAGGGCTCACGGGTTTGATCGTCACCAAGCTGGACGGCACAGCCAAAGGTGGCGTACTGGCGGCGATTGCACTGTGGGGCGCTGGCCGCTCAGCGGGAGCAGTGCCAGTCTATTTCGTCGGCGTGGGTGAAAAAGTCGAAGACTTGGAAACCTTCAACGCCAAAGAATTCGCACAGGCCTTGCTATCCTAGAAAAGTGTCATTCCCGCGTAGGCGGGAATCCACAACCTCTTTTCAACCATTTAAAGATACAAAAATGACCAAACTCCTTGAACGCATCGAAATCGAATCCGCCCCCAACCCCTCCGCCGCCATAATCTGGATGCACGGCCTGGGTGCCAGTGGTGACGACTTTGCCGCCATCGTCCCCGAGCTGGACTTGACCGGCTGCCCCGCCATCCGCTTCGTCTTTCCACACGCGCCCGTGATGCCAGTGACGTTGAACGGCGGCTACGTCATGCCCGCTTGGTACGATATTTTTGGTACAGAACTTGGCGCTGGTGCGGTGCGACAAGAAGATGCAAAAGGAATCGCCAAATCGCAGCAAGACATTGAAGCGCTAATCGCACACGAAGTCAGCCGTGGCATCCACCCCTCCAAAATCGTCCTAGCTGGCTTTTCCCAAGGCTGCGCCATTGCGCTACACACCGGTTTGCGCCATCCAGTCAAACTAGCCGGCATCATGGCCTTATCGGGCTACCTGCCACTAGCCAGCACCGTAGCAGCAGAGCGTAGCGCCGCCAACGCCAGCACCCCTATCTACATGGCGCACGGCACGCAAGACCCCGTAGTCGTCCTCAGCCGCGCAGAAGATTCTCGCAATGTGCTGGCAGGTTTGGACTACAACGTCCAATGGCACACCTACCCTATGCCGCATAGCGTGCATCCACGGGAGATAGCGGATATTTCTGGGTTTTTGAAGGCGGTTTTGCGTTAAATTCCCCTTCATCTGAAGGGGTGGCGCGAAGCGACGGGGTAGTTGCAGCGCGGCAAAAAGCTACCCCGCCCGTTGGGCACCCCTTCAGATGAAGGGGAATTTAGGCATAGTACTAAGCAACCAACGTAATCGGCTCAAGCGCCTCATCCTGCGGCAAGATGCGGCCGATTTTGCAGGTGTGGGGGTAGCCTTGCGCTTTTAGGGCGGCGATGCAAGCATCCACACGGTCTGCGGGCACGCTGGCTAGCAGGCCGCCTGCTGTTTGTGGGTCAAAAATCAGCGGATAGCGGGGGTGTTTGACGAATTCTTCTTGGTTGCGCAGGGCGCGGCGCAGGCGAACATTGGCGCTTTGCAGGGAGCTGGTGATGCCGGCTTCAACGCATGCTTGTGCACCGTCTAACAGCGGCAACGCACTCAAATGGATTTCTGCATCAACGCCTGAAGGTCGCGTCATTTCGACCAAGTGACCAAGCAGGCCGAAACCAGTCAAATCGGTACAGGCTGTACCGCCATGCTCACGCAGGATTTGCGCACCAATGCGGTTGCTGATCACCATGCTTTGTAACGCAGCATCGATCCAGCGGCCTTTGGCTGCCAGGCGGGCGTGGGCGGCAAACAGGGTGCCGGTGCCGATGGGTTTGGTCAGGATGAGCACGTCGCCCGGTTTCATGCCGCTTTTACGCAGGATGGCTTCCGGTTTGTCTTCAATCAATCCGTTGATGGCGAAGCCGAGCGCCAGTTCTTTGCCCTCGCCCGTGTGGCCGCCAACGAGTGAGCAATCCGCCTCGTTGAGCACTTCTAGCGCACCCGTCATCATTTGAAAGAGCACGTCTTCGACCTTGGCGTCCATACCTGGCGGTACGGTGCAGACTGCGGTGGCCGATTGGGCTTGACCGCCCATGGCCCAAATATCGCCCAACGCATGGTTGGCGGCGACTTTGCCGAAAATATAGGGGTCGTCAATGAAGGCGCGGAAGAAATCGACCGAATGCACCATCGCCATGCCAGGCGGCACGCGCACCACGGCGGCGTCGTCTGGGTCTTTGAGGCCGATGAGCACGTCGTCGCGCTGCACGGGGTGCAAGTTGCTCAAGGCGTTTTGCAAAATCGTCGCGCCGACTTTAGCGCCACAGCCGCCGCAGCGCATGGCGATGGCGGAAATGGCTTGCAAGGACTCTTCAGAATTGAGTTTGACACCACTGATAGCGTTGTTAGAAGGCGTCGGTGCATTGGCAGACATCTCAGGAAACTCGCTGAATTTACGCATGAAGCGCTGGTCAATCCAGTCTTTCCACTGCCAAACCCATGCGCCCGCAAAACCCAGCCAGCCTTTAGAAGCCACGGCGACTTTGTCACCCGTGCTGATGAGTGCGAGCCAACTGGTTTGCGGTTTGTACGCTTGCAAAGATGTGCCGCCTACTGCGCGGCGCAGATTTTCGGTCAACGGTTTACCTTGACGCACGGCAAACACGCCTGCTTTTTCAAGCTTGAAATTGACCATGCTGGCGATGTCGCCCGCCGCATAAATCAACGGGTCGTTGATGGTTTGCAGGGTGTCTTTGACCTCAATGAAGCCTTCCGCGTCAAGCTGCAGCCCTGTGTTTTTAAGCCAAGCGGCACCGCCTGCGCGTGTGACCCAAATGATTTCGTTGGCTTGCAGCTCTTGTCCTGTGGAGGTCATCAACGCGCCATCTTTCACCTGCGTGACTTCAGATTTGCGATGCACTTGCACACCGCGCTGCGCGAGTACAGCATCGAAGCGGTTGCGAACGCCTGCGTTGTGTGTAGGCAAGATGGTGTCGCTGCTGGTCAGCAGGTGGAACGTCAACTCATCGGGGTTGCGGCCCAATTTTGTTAACTCATTGCGTAATCGAAACTGCATCGCCAGCAGCAGCTCGACACCACCTGCGCCCGCGCCCACCACCGCAATGGTGGTTTTACCTAAATGCGTTTTAACGCGCTCCAGCAATTGCAGCCAGCGGTCGTTGAAATTACGAATCGGTTTGACGGCTACTGCATGCTCCGCAGCACCGGGCACGCCCTGCAGCTGAGGTGTAGAACCGATGTTGATGGAGAGCTGGTCATACGGCACGGCTGGGCGGGTTTTGCAGATGACTTTTTGGTTGGCTCTGTCGATACCAACAACTTCGTCTCTGTATAAACGAGCCCCCGCAAACGAGGCCAAACGCGACAAATCAATATGCACTTCGTCGTAGTCATAATGCCCAGCCACATAACCAGGCAGCATGCCGGAATAGGGGGTGTGCATGTCGGTGCAAATAAGGGTGAGACGCACGCCAGGAATCGGGTTCATGCCAAAGCTTTTGAGAACGCCTACGTGGCTATGGCCACCGCCTATCAAAACAATATCGCGCAGGATGGGCTGGTCTGAGGTTTGCATGGAGAAATTTCGGGAAATTAGAGTTTTTAAAATTAAAGTTTTTGAATAGGTCGAGCAAAGATTCGCAGAAAGATTCGCAACAAAGCGGTTTTCTCGGCCAAAGGTTCAAATAGCGGGGTTCGCTGGGTGCATTGCTTGTTCAAATGGTCGAGAAAGTCAGCATCATTCTTACAACGCTGCAGCAGATTTGCCAGCGCTTGCGCATCGCCCCATGGGAAGTAGCCATCATAGTCTGCGCCTAGCATACCCACATTGCCGTCAATGCGCGAAGCCAGCACTGGCGTGCCGCTCATCACCGCTTCCATCACCACATGTGCGCCGCCTTCCATGCGGCTGGGGTGCACGAGCACGTGGGCGCGGGCAATGCGGGCGCGGGTTTGCGCATGTGTTTGCTCACCCAAATAGCGATAAGTGGATACTTCAGCAGCCAATTGATGCGCCTGGTCGCCCAATTCAGCGTCTAAAGGTGCGCCGATGTGGTCTAACAAAATGTCTACAGCTGTGCCTGAACGCTGCGCCAATGCACGGGCAGCCGCAAAATAAGTTTCTGGCGATTTTTCTGAGCGCAAATGCCCCACCATCAAAGCCCGTAATTTTTTGCTTGTTTTTGGAGCACTTTGGCGGCGCGGCGTTGATTGGAAGATGACTTGGCATTTGCTCTGAAACTCTGCCGGCAGGCTTTTGGGTCCCATGTCTTGCAACACAATCAGACGATGCGCCAGCTTGAGCGACTGCTGCGCCAAAGGGTCAACCGCGATGTCGCGGTACAAATCAGTCCCCGTCAGCGCTAAAACAATCAATTTATCGGGGAACTTAGCAGCCCACTGTACTATCGAATCTGCCGAACGGCGTGCGTGCAATGCCAACATGGCGTCATAAGGTTTGCCATCCCATTGCAGCATAATCTCAACGTGATAATCTGTTGATAACATGTGCTGCCAGCGCTTGGCAGTTTGCCAGTTGCCATTATTGGCAGCGGCAAGCGCGGGGCTGATGATACAAATTGATGGTTTCGACAACATATTCCTAAATTATGCACGGTATGCAACTTGGTGACAGCGTAGACAGTTTGATAGCCCCTTCGCTAAAACCTTCGATAAACCCTTCGATAAATTGGCGATGTGCGACAGCCGAGCAAATTGCGCATGGTTTGCAAGATTTGCGACATAAAACCCTTGCGGTGTTTGATGCTTACGTCGCTGCAGACCGTTTGACCGTGCCCTACGCAGAGGAACTGAACCCGCCGCTGTGGGAGCTGGGGCATTTAGCTTGGTTTCAAGAATTTTGGATTGGCCGCAAC
>Ga0114940_10000802_pt1 | contig 12989 bp, 9 predicted proteins | sample ColdCreekSource_FD_87195 | JGI IMG/M metagenome (GOLD analysis project Ga0114940, IMG submission 87195) | Groundwater microbial communities from Cold Creek, Nevada to study Microbial Dark Matter (Phase II) - Cold Creek Source | ecosystem: Environmental > Aquatic > Deep subsurface > Groundwater ... | reverse complement strand
GCCTTGCTCAATTCGCAGCCGATGGGCTTCTATGCGCCTGCGCAACTGGTGCACGACGCGCGGGAACACGGCGTGGAAGTCCGCGCTGCGGATGTAAACGCCAGCGACTGGGATTGCACGCTGGAGGACTGCCAGGATGGCACGCTGGCCTTGCGTCTGGGCCTGTCATGCATGGATGGCTTTCGCCAGGATTGGGCAAAAACCATCACGGCGGCCCGCATCGATGGCTGCTTTACCTCGCTGGAGGGGTTGGCGCGCCGCACCGGCCTGCCCTCCGCCGCCTTGCGCAAACTGGCCGATGCCGACGCCTTTGGATCGCTGGGCAAGAACCGCCGCGATGCCCTGTGGGAGGCGCGGCGCACGCCATCCGCGCAATTGCCATTGTTTGCCTTCGCGGATGCGCCGGAACTGGGGGATGAGGCCGACGCCGCATTGCCCGCCATGCCGCTGGTCGAGGAAGTGGTCGCCGATTATCAGACCGCTCGCCTGTCGTTGAAAGGGCATCCCATGCAATTCCTGCGCGCCGCCCTGGCAAAGGAAGGCGTGCTGTCCTGTGCCCAGGCCAATGCCCTGCCCGATGGTCGCAAGGTACGGGTGGCAGGCGTGGTGCTCATCCGCCAGCGGCCCGGCAAGGGCAACGCAGTGTTCATCACGATCGAGGACGAGACCGCCATCGTCAACGCGCTGCTCTGGGCCCGCGACATGGAACGCCAGCGCCGCGCCGTGATGTCCGCGCGGCTCATGCTGATCGAGGGCCAGATCCAGCACAGCAAGGAAGGCGTGGTGCACCTGATGGTGGACCGCATCATCGACCGTACGGCAATGCTCGACGATCTGTCCGAACAGGGCCGTCCCGCTCCTGCGCTTTTGCCTGGCGACGAAGTCCTGCGCCCCCAACATCCGCGCAACGCCCGGATCATGCCACGATCACGCGACTTTCACTGACGGAACCTGTGCGCACAATAAGCCGTGCTCATCACGATGCAGCAAAGGTTACGCACTGAATCATAAAATTGTCGTAAAAATACCTTTTCATATAAAACTAAAAACATCGACCAAATGATTATTGTTCAATCAGTTTCTGTGTGCAACATTGCTGGATGGATGCAAAATAGTGATAGGGGTAAATCCTAATCACTGGTTGCCGCACGAGGGGGATGCATTTGACCAACCTGGCCAGGTTTACGCAGATTCGTCCGGTGACATCGATGCCACTGCCCGAAATTACCGCGCGGCACGTCGGCGTCATCGACGGGACTACCGGGGTCGCATTTGCCGATTCCCGAACCTTGAGCTTCGTCGAACGGCAGAAGCAGGCCCGCACTCACCTGGCGACTGCGGCATTCGTGCAGCGCGCCGCGGCAGCCACCCGCTTCCTGAACGGAGAGGTGGCCGCGATCGAAATGGCCGGCACCGGGCTGGTGGCAGTACCTGAAGTTACCGTGTGCCGAACGGCCAACATCCTGACATGGATCAACTCGGCGGCCAGCATCGCGCCTGAACGGCTTGCCGGGGCTGTCATCGGATCGACCGCACCCGGCGATCTCCAGTTTCCCGCTATTTGGCGTGCAGACTTGCTGGCGCTGCTCATCCTGCCCGGCCTCTACCCCGACTATCGCCGCTTTCTGGCCATGCTGTTGCGGGTGTGCGTCATCGTCGCGCGTGAGACGTCAGGCGGGACGAGCGAGATCGATTTGACGCAGCAACTTGCTGACAATCAACCGTCCCCCGGCTCGCTGTTGGGTAGAATATTGGCGGCGCGGTTGCTGTTCCCGTCATGGATCGTCGCCGACATTACCGGCGCCCCGGCCGTATCCACCACCGCGAGCGGACAGATCAACAGCGCCGTGCTCAACGCATTGACGATCGGCGTCGAGGCAACACAAATCCCTGCCAATCTCTCGCCGGCGGTGATGCAGCCGGCCGCGCTTGATGTGGCAAAGCTGCCCAAACTGGCCGCCCCCAACACGGCCCTCCACAGCGCCAAGGCTGTGGTATCTGAGCCGCAACTAATTCCGATCGTTGCGAACGGGCCAGTCATCAAGACGATCAACACGACGGGAGGCCCGAAGAATGGCTGAGCAGCCCAAATTCAGCCCGAACCGCGATCTGCCGTTCATGTTTGGCGACATCTACCAATTGCGCTCGGAACTATCGCATTACGAGCTCAAAGGGATCGAGAAGATCATCAATATCATGGCGGGACAGTACGCCCAGAACAAGTCGCTCACCGAGGAGACGCTCGAATCGGAAGTCTTCTCGGAAGTCGAGAACGAACAACTGAGCGAGACCACCCGCACAGAAAGCACCACCCAGTCGATTGAGCGGGCGACGTCCGACGTGCTGAGTGAGACCGACTCTTTCGGCGTTTCGGCCGATGTCACGCTCACCTATGGCGTGGTGCGCGCCAATGCTGGTTTTGCGATGGAAAACCAGTCGTCGCAAACCCACTCCGAAACCGAGGCGGAGAGTTTCGCCAAAACCGTTACCGAACAGGCACGCGAGCTGGTCCGCAACCGGTCGCTGCGGCGGCACAGCAGCCGTTCGTCACTGCGCGAACTCGAAGAAACAATCCGCGGCATCGACAACCGCGGCGGCAACGCGGCGGCGATGGTCTATCGCTATGTCGAGGAAGTGTACCGTTTCGATCTGGTGCGTCATGCCAAGCATCTGTTCACCAAGTTCATCATGCCCGATCCGGCGGCCAATTATCACGTGGCCAAGGCGGCAGGCGCGCAATCAACTGCGATTGCTACCGAAACGGTCGACCTGCTCAGCTATGTCGACAATTTCGGCGGGCAGACGACAGTGAAACGTTTGTCGGCCGAGGGAATCACCCAGGCCAACTGGCATCGTCTGGCAGCGATCTTCGAACTGGCCGACCCGGTGCCGCCACCGCAGAAGATGACGGTGATGGCGACAATTACCAACGGTGACGGCTCTTCTGTCCCGACCAATTATCTTGCCAAGACCGACATCTCCGTGCCCGAGGGCTACGTGCCGCGGCGTATTTTCTTCGAACTGGAAGTCCATACCTATGATCCCAGCGAACCTGGCGGAGGTGGCGACAGGTGGGGACTGATCGCTTTGGTCGGCCGGAAGGCGTTTGGGATCAAGCAATGGTGGGCCACCAGCAAGGCGGTCGGGCCTTTCGACCTGGAACCGATACCGCTGGTCAACGCAACGCTACCGGTGGCGCTGGTCGGCCTCAGCTATAATTTCGGCACGGTTTCGGTCGAAGTCGAAGTCGAGCCCAGTGATGAGACGATGACGCTGTGGCAGCTCGACTATTTCCAGCAACTGGTGGACGCCAGACGGCAGCGGAGCGGTGCCAAGCCGAGTGCGGCGGAGGCGCTCGACCTGGTCGAGATTGCCGACCTCAGCGACAGCCCGACCGTCGCCAAGATGATGATCGACAAGGAAATCCGCCAGCTGTGCCTGCGCTATGTTCTGGGTGCTGACCTGAACGGGCTGAGCACGGTGGATCGCAACGTCACCTTCCCGCAATTTCCCATCATCGATCAGGCCGGCACCAACCGGCTGCAACTGACGCTCGATTTCCTAAACAACGTGTTCGATTTCGACAAGATGACCTATCAGTTCCTGCCTCACTATCTGGGTGGGCGCGATCACCGGATGACCGCATTCCAGAACCGCCCAACCGGGTTGCTGGGTGAGTTCATGCGCGCAGGCGCGGTCGAAATCCTGTTGCCGGTGCGGCAGAATTACGAAGAGGCGCTGTTCTATTTTCTCCAGACCGGCCTAATCATGAGCGGGGAAGATATCCCCCTGCCCTATGATCGGCGGATGCTTGAGCTGTACGAGGAAATCGTCGACGCACGATCTCTCGAGGCGGCACAGGACGGGGTGCTGGTCAGCAGTTGGTTCAAGAACATGCCCACCGAACATGTGCTGCTGCAGGAGGGCGCGCAGATGCCCGATTGGCGTGATGACGGAATCCTTCCCGGCGGCGTCACCAGCAGCAGCGTTGCGCCGGGCACACTGCCGGTGCCCGATGTAAACTGACCGCAATGGGCATCGACCTTCGCGAGATTGATTACCTGGCGTTTGAGGGCGGCGGGGGTATGGGCCTGGCCTATGTCGGTTCGCTGGCCGCACTGCGCGACAGTTACAACGATCAGGGGATCTCGACTGTCGACGATCTCGGCCTTTTCCGCTGGCCCATAAGCGGCGTTTCAGGAGCATCTGCCGGCGCGATCAGCGCGTTGATGATGGCGCTGGACTATACGCCAGAGGAAACCGCCAATCTCATGGTGCGCGACGGCCTGTTTGCCCGGCTGTTTTCCGAGAAGATCAAACTGGAATATCATCGCGGCGTCGTTTCCACCGATACGGGCGCGAAGACCGGCTGGTATGGCAACAGCAAGAAGTTCGGCAATCAAACCGGCGGCCTGGCCCATCTCAACGCGCTGATCGACGCCTGTTGCCCGAAACCCCCCAAGGAAACGAGCGGCTCGAAATCGCCAGACGAGGGTGGCGGTTCGGAGAAGGATCGCTCGGCTCTCGGCAACTTCATCCAGATGCTGAAAAACCCCTCTGACGAGGATCCGAAGTTCTGGTTGAATCAGGCAAAGGCGGCGATGAAGGCGCTGAAGCTCCCGACTTCATTTGGCGATCTTGCACCTGCTTTTCTGGGCATATTTGTCTCTGCCGGGGTCCGCTATCTGGGCGGCGCGGGCATCCCCAATGCCCCCGATGCCGCCGAACGCTTCGCCAAACTGCTCAACGAGGAAGCGACCAAGAAGCTGCAGGAAATCGTCCCGACCTGGTCAGTGGGATCATCCAACAATTCAGGACCTGCATTCTGGGGAATGCTTGCGGCATACCCGGCAGCGGCGCTGGCCTTCCTCGTTTACATTCTGCTGCTGCAGGGCCGGGTGCGCGAAAACCGCAAACGCGATTCGATCAAGAAGCGGCAGGATCTGGGCCGCGCGACGCTCGCCCAGACACGGCGCGTGGTGGGCAAGAACAATGCCGATTACATGATTGGGCTGTTAGCGCGCATCTGGTGGCACAATTTGCTCAATCCAGTCTTTGCGCGCGCCATCGTCAAACAGGTCGCTTCGCTTGAGACCGCAAAGCAGGTCTACGCGCTGGTTCTCATGCCCGAGCTGGAAAAGCCCGATGCCGAAAAGCGCAAGGCGGAGCAGAAAAAGGCGCTGGAGGGCCTTCAAAAAACCGGGCTGTCACTGATTTCGCTATTTCTCAAGGCACCAATCACCGCGATCGCGGCCAAGGCGCTGATCGACGATGGCGGCCTGCTGCAGGGCGATGTTACCCGCGAAATCCTGACCACCGTCGTCTTCAACAAATATTATGTGATCGCGGGTGAACCGGGCAAGGATTGGAAGCTGGTCAAACGCGGCGAGGCGCTTGAAACCACGCTGAGCCGCTTCGCAAATGAAACGTTCGATCTGGCGGCCATCGCCACTGCTGTCGCCCAATCCGACGCCGGCGTAACCGCAGGCTCCAAATCCAGGCGGGCCGCAAAGCAGGACCGCAAAGCAACGGCGCTTGAACGCGCAGCGGCCAAGGACAGCGACGCGGCACGCAACAAAGTGCTCACCAAAGTCGACGAATATTTCGTGCTGTCGACAGCCCTTGAAACAAAAGGCGTATCGCTAACGAAGAAAGACAACGCCGATACGTTCGGCTCGCTCGGCTCTCTTGAGGCGCAGATTGCCGAACTCCGGGCAATCGCCACAATGCACAACTTGTCTGGCGACCGGACTTTGATGCCGATCGCCGAGCAGATTCGCAAGATCAAGACTGGCCTGACCTTCGCCAGATTGCTGACCGCAACGGGCAAGGACCTGGTGGTGACCGGCACCAACATCTCGGCCAGCCAGCCCGTCTTTTTCCGTGCGGCATTGACCCCGGACTTCCCCGTGCTGGACGCGGTGGCGATCAGCGCATCTTTCCCGTTCCTGTTTCGCCCAACCGCGGTCTGTTATCATGGCCTCGCGGGCAAAGGTCGCGAACGGGCATTCTACGACAAGCATTACAGCGGCTACTTCATCGACGGGGGCGTTTTCAACAATCTGCCAATGAATGCCTTCAACGGCAATCAGGTTGACGGGCTGACCGGCGATGCGCTGTGCAGTCCGCCCGAGATGCTATTCAAAGAGTTCAAATGCAATGTGCTGGCGTTCGAGCTGACCAATGACGCCAGGAAAGAAGAATGTGTGTTTGCGGGCGGTTACAAAGCGGGAAAGAAGCATCGCGACATCAAGGCCGTGCTGACCGATGGGCTGATGGGTTCATTCTATGCGATGGGCGGCCCGCTGCAACGAGCGCAGGCTGGCATGGATGAGCAGGTCATCCGGGTTGCGCCTGGCAATCTCGGCTTGTTCGACATGGTGCCTGACTATTACGCCATCGCCGACATGTTCGGTCACAACTACGAAACCGCCTACAAGTTTGCCATGGACAAGGCATCGCCGATCAAGGGCCGTGACGCGGCGATCCGCGCGCTGGGCGATTTCTCGAAGTTCGATTCCGCAGATACTTCGGAACGCCGCGATGCCAGGCGCGCGAAACGTGCATGGGACAAGAACAGGCAGGTGCGCAAAGCATTGATGCAGGACCTGCGATGAGATTGTCGGGTCGAGCCTGATCGATCCACACAGAGAATCGGCAAAAAATATGCGGCAACTTGCGCTCGGCCTGCCGTTGGCTGCGGGTGATGCATTTCGCGGTTGATGTTGACTGCCCTTCCCGGCGCAGAACTTCAGCTGCGCATTTGCCCTCACAAACCCTGATTGTGGGATCGATTGTGGTTTACCCCATCACTGTGTCTCGAGCACACCCACGACGCAGTGCGGACAAGGCTGCCGCCAACGAATGGGAGCGCAATGACAAATCCACCCAAGGCAGAGGGCAGCGTTAGTCCGGGCAACACATCGCAGAACTTCCGCTTTTACGACAATCGCCAGAAGTACCTGATGTTCGTCAACACCTGCTCGGAGAAATGGGTGGTGGCCGAGCGCACTGCGCGCGAACTGGCGGCCCTTGATCCGGCCCCACCGGCCGTGCGGTTCTTTGACGCGGGAATGGGAGATGGCACTGTGCTGGCCCGGGTCCTGCGATCGATGCACGAGCGGTATGAGCGGTTCCCGTTCTTCATCGCCGGCAAGGAGATCAGTCTGGAAGATGTCAGGCTGACGCTGGACAAGATGCCCGACCGCTTTTTCGAGCATCCCGAAATGGTCCTTGCGGTGACCAACATCTCCTATGCCGAAGCCCCATGGCTAACCCCGCGTTCGGCCGCAGGGCAGGCCCGTCATGTGTGGAAAGAAGTCCGACTTACCGGATCGACAACGGCGGCCTTCGAAAAGCAGATCCTGGACCTACAGCCATTCCTGGCAGAGAACTGGCGCACCACAACCACCGCGAATGGCGGCAGCCTGGTTCCCGAAACGCCGACCACGCTGATTATCTATCGCGAGGACTGCCGCTTCCTGCTGGACGGGGTGATCCCGCGACGAGAGGCTCCGCGCGCCGATTTCGATCTGGTGCTGGCCAGCCAGCCGTTCCGCCTGCGCGCACCAACCCGGTTCAAGGCCGAGCGCGTGCTGGCCCCGCTGTCGCGCGCGCTGCGTCCCGGCGGGCGGTTGCTGGGCATCCATTCGGCAGGCAACGATCCGGCGCTGGAAATCGTGCAGAAGGTGTGGCCGGGCGAGGATCCGTTCGGCACCTCGCGCCGCGCGCTGATCGACGCCACACGCGAGGCGCTGGGGGATGAGGCGGATAATTACCGCCTCGATCCGCTCCCCAGCGATCAGGCGCTGTTCCGCTATGAGATGCACACCTTGCCCGATGAGCTGGACAGCGAGCGGGCAAGCATTGGCACCTCCACTTTGCTGGCAGCCTGGAATGCGGCCACTTATGTCGCGCAAATTGAAGATTCCCGACTGGCCGAGGCGATGACGGACTCTCGCTATCTCGATGCCACCCGCGCCGTGCTGCGCAAGCATGGCGAGTTGTGGTTCAACGATGAAAGCTACGTCATCACCCGGTTGCGTTGATCCGCAGCGCATCTGTCGCGCCTCTTGTCCCGTGCGGTGTTCTGGCTTGCCCGATGCAATCCGCGGGTGACACCCGCGCCGCAACGGCTATCCTGCCTATCCCGCCAATTCGGAACGAGGGAGGCCGGGCGTGCCAATGCTGAGCGGCAAGGTGCCGATGGGCCGCATCGCGGGCGACGATGAGCAGCTCTTGTCCGCGCGCCGCGTGCTGCGCGCCGAGGGCTTCGTGGAAAAGGCCTTCGCGATTATTCGCGCAGATCTGATGTCACTGCGCATCAAGCCCGATTCCCGCGTGTCGATCGATCAGCTGGCGCGCGACCTTGGCGTGTCGCAAACCCCGATCCGCGAAGCGCTGAGCATGCTGGAGGCGATCGGCCTGGTTGTGCGCCGTCACCACGCTGGCTACTGGAGCACGCCGCAGCTGACGCGCCAGCAGATCGACGACCTGTTCGAACTGCGGTTGCTGTTGGAACCTTATGTGGCGCGCATGGCGGCCACCCGCATGACCGATGCGGACCTGGCCGAACTGCGGCGGCATCTGGCCGTGATGGATGCCAGTGACCAGCCGCTCGCCTACGATATCTATGCCGATAACGATGCCGCGCTGCACGATCTGATCGCGCGGGGCAGCGGCAATCCGGTCATCATTGATGCCCTGCACCGGCTGCACGCGCACCTGCACATCTTTCGCCTGCGCTCGACCAGCCAGGTCACGGCCAGCGCCAATCGCGAACATCAGGCGGTGGCCGAGGCGTTGATCCGGCGCGATCCGGCCGGAGCCGAGGCGGCGATGCGGGCTCACGTTGAACAGTCATATCAACGCCTGACCAGCGGTGACGAGGACGGGCTGGGTGCACCTGCGGCGTAACGCCGGTCCGGCGGTTGACGGCCCACCAGAAACCTATACCATATAGGAAATCAGCGTAGACAAGGTGGAGAGGATCGCCGTGACGCTACAACTCGCCAGTGCGGACAGCACGATGCCGCCCCCGGTGGTGTGGAAGGGCGGCCGCGCACAGGTGGCCGTGCACACCCGGATCACCAATTCCATGCTCCGCGCCGAGGAACTGGGTCCGCTGCTGCTCATCAGCATGCGTTGCGGCACGGTTACCATCTCGCGCCCGGGCGGGCCGATGACGGCGGCAGACCGGATGTCCACTTTCATCCTGATGCTGTCGGGCCAGGCGACCTTGCGCCATTACGGTCGGCAGGTTGTGCTGCTGCCGGGCGACATCACCGCCTATGACCACAGCGCCGACTATACGCTGCATTATGACCAGCCAGCGCAGGTGATCCTGGTGCGCGTGCCTTCGGTGCAGGTGCGTCAATTGTTCCCCATCGCTGACTGTATCTATGGTCAGCGGCTGGCCGGCGACGTGGGCCTCACCTCTACCGCGCTGGCAATGGCGGTGGATCTGTCGCGCAAGCTGGACCAGTCTGACTGCCTGCAATTCAAGGACCGGGCGGCGCGGCACCTGCTGGAAATGTTGGCCACCGCCTATGCCGAGGCGCTTGACGATTCGGCGGAAAGCCCGGCCCTGCCCGCGCGCCGCTTGTGGCGTGTGCGGCTATTTATCGAGGAGAACTTGCGCGACCCCAGCCTGTGCCCGGGCCTGGTGGCCGAACGGTTGAAGTTGTCGGGCCGCTATTTGCGGATGGTCTTTTCGATCAGTGACGAATCGCCATCGGCCTATATCCTGCGGCGGCGGCTGGAAGAGTGCGCCGGCAACCTGCGCGACGAGCGGTGGCGCGGGCGTTCGATCACCGAGATCGCCTTTGGCTGGGGCTTCAACAGCGCGCCTCATTTCACCCGCACGTTCCGCCAGATGTTCTCCATGACGCCCACCGAATATCGCCAGCGCCACTTGGCCGAATACTTGCTGGCGGGTCGGCAACTGGCCGGCCGCGCGTGACATCTGCGATGCCGGCCGCCCAAGCCGGTGCAACCACCGCGCCGCCACCGCTGGATGGCCTGCATCACCTGAAGTTCGCGGTGAGCGACGTTACCGCGTCACTGAAGTTTTATGAAGACGTGTTCGGTGCCCGGCGCATTGCGCGCGCCGACCATGTCGATGCGGCGGGGCGCGTTTATGCCTATTACTGCGATGTGCCGGGGCTGGGCACACAGCTGGACCTGCGCCTCAGCGATAGTCATGCGCAGGCCGCGCGGGGCTTCGATCCGGTCACGCTGAATATCGCGGATCGTGCCGCGCTGCGCCAGTGGATCGCGCATTGCGACCGGCTGGGCGTGCGCCATTCGGGCGAGATTATCACCGCGCTGGCCTTCATGCTGGTGATCGAGGATCCGGACGGTCGCCGCATACGGCTGTACACGGTGGAAAAGCACGGGACGGAACTGCCGGGAATGAAAGACCATCCGTGGATGCAGCTGGACTGACCTCAGCGCGCGCCCGCCACCGCGATATTGGCCCCGGCGACATAGGATGCGCCGTCCGACACCAGGAACATTACGGCCGCCGAGACTTCCGCCGGGCCGCCCACGCGCTGCATCGGCAAGCCGCTGGCGATCCGTTCCAGTTTGCCGGGCACATGGATTTCGGTGTCGATCGGGCCGGGCGACACCGCGTTCACGCGGATGCCCTGGGCCGCCACCTCGCGCGCCAGCCCCATGGTCAGACTGTCGATCCCGCCTTTCGATGCCGCATACCACACATGCTCTGCCGGCGCACCATAGAGCGCCGCGCGCGACGAGATCAGCACGATAGACCCGCCCTGCCCGCCGCTGGCGGTGGACATGCGCCGGATCGCCTCACGCGAACAGATCAGCGCGCCGGTAAGGTTGACCGCGATCACCTTGTCCAGCAGTTCATCGCTCGCTTCGGCCAGGGCGGACGATGGGCCGACGATACCGCCATTGTAGACCAGCACCGCCAGCGGGCCGCTGGCATCAATTACGGCAAACAGGCGGGCGACATCGGCGGGAACGCCGGTATCGCACTGCACGGCACTGGCCTGCCCGCCTTCAGCAACGATTTGGGCCGCCACGGCTTCGGCCAGCTCGGCCTTGCCGACATAGGTCAGCAGAACCCGGTAACCAGCGCGCGCCGCATCGCGAGCGATGGCCGCACCGATGCCCCGGCTGCCGCCGGTGACTACGAACAGACCCTTGTCTTTGCCGCCCGCCATTGCCTCTGCCTTCTACTTGAGCCGCTTGCTGGCAATCTGGCACCCTTGCGCCATCGCCGCCAGCTTGGCCCAGACGATTTCCTCATGGCCCACGCGCGAACCGATGCCGCAGTCGGTCCCGGCGTGGAGGTTTTCCATGCCCACCAGCCTGGCAAAGTTGACCAGCCGTTCGGCCACCAGTTCCGGGTGTTCCACCAGATCGGTGTAATGGCCGACCACACCCGGCGCGATGATCTTGCCGGCGGGCAGCTTGATATCCTCGAACACGCGGTATTCGTGCGCGTGGCGCGGGTTGCTCGCCTCGAACGAATAGGTCTGCGCGTTCACCGTGAACAGCAGGTCGGCGATATGCTCGAAACCGATATCGTGGACGTGCGGGCGGTGACCGCTGCCCCAGCACATGTGAAAACGCACCTGCTCTTCGGGCAAGCCTTCCAGTGCGGAATTGATAACTTCCACGCAGAACCGCAGGTAATCGCGGTATTCTTCCACGCTCCAGTCAGGGTGGAACATCCACGCGGTGGCAAACTCGGGCTCGTCCACCTGCACGATCAGGCCGGCATCGGTGATCGCCTTGTATTCCTGCCGCATGGTGGCGGCGACCGCCATCATGTAATCGCGCTCATCGCGGTAATGCAGGTTGCGGGTGCCCGCCCCCAGGCTGAGCGGTCCCAGCGCAGCGATGAAGCCATCGGCCCCGTCGCGCCCCACCAGTGCCTTCTTCAGTGCAGCGATATCCTTCTGGATGGCGTCCTGTCCCACATAGGTAACCGGGCCATCGCAGATCGATTCCGACCGGGGGCGCTTGGGCACGTCGCCAGGCACCGAGAAGCCCGGACGCACCGGCCCGCCCGAACCCGCAAACCACAGGCCGGATTCGTAGAACCCCGGAAAATCGCGCCGGTCACGTTCGGCCACGAAAGCGCGCTTCGGCTCAAGGTCGGCTGGCCGTTCACGGTTGGCAAAGCCGGTGATGCGCGCCTGGATATAGCCCACATAATGGCCCATATTGGCCGCTTTCACATATTCGCCGTCATTGACGATATCGACGCCGCATTCGATCTGCTTGTCGACCACCCACTGGACTGCTTCGGGCAGCCGCTGGTCGATGGCCGGGCGATTGTCGTCGGCCTTGGCCAGCAGGGCGTCCAGATCGGCAGGCCGGGGAAGGTTGCCGCCGTGGCTGCACAGGATCCGGTCGGTTGAACGTCGCATTGTATCAGATACTCCATGAAAGGCAGGACGCCTGCCGCCGGGCGGACCGGCGGCAGGGTCGACAGGATCAAAACCGCTTCGATACGCTGAGATACCATTCACGCGGCGCAGTGGGTTGCGCCTGGGTGCTGGCAAAGCCGATGCTGTTGTAATTGAAGAAGTTGTTATAGTGGAAGTTGTTGGTCAGGTTGGTCGCGCCCAGCGCCACCGTCAGCTCCTGCTCCTCCATTTCGTAAGTGATGCGCCCGTTCACCGTGGCATAGGCGTCCTGCAGGAAGAACGGATCGGTCGCATCGAACGGCACGCTGCCGGTATAGAACACGTCCAGACGCGGAGTGATGGTGCCGGCCAGCTGCGGCACGTCGAACTCGTATTCGATGCCCGCAGTGCCGGTCCATTCAGGGATGCCGATGCCGATGGCGGTCAGCCTGTTGGTGATCCGGCCCGGCGCGTTCAGTTCGGGCGAGGTGAACCTGGAATAGCCCACCGAGGCATTGATCGACAGCCGGTCAACCGGATGGGCTTCCAGCTCCAGCTCGAACCCCTTGGCGGTTCCAGGCAGGTTGATGAAAAAAGTGC
>Ga0114940_10000801_pt1 | contig 12998 bp, 7 predicted proteins | sample ColdCreekSource_FD_87195 | JGI IMG/M metagenome (GOLD analysis project Ga0114940, IMG submission 87195) | Groundwater microbial communities from Cold Creek, Nevada to study Microbial Dark Matter (Phase II) - Cold Creek Source | ecosystem: Environmental > Aquatic > Deep subsurface > Groundwater ... | reverse complement strand
GGGTCCCAGTTCAGGTATCGGCATTTTTCCTCCGCAGATCCAGTCGTGCACCCCAACCGCCGATTGCCTGAACTCTTTGGTGTCATGTTTCTTGCCCACGGTTTACCCTCCTCGTTTCGGACTCTTCTCCGTTCGCGGCGGGGGTCTACCGTTCGTGGGGAAGGCCAGCACCCACGTCCCCTCGGCTTGTGCTGTTCGTTCGGAACGTGCACGACAAGGCTGTTCTTTCTGGGCTTTGTGCCTTTTGTGGTGAACGGTTACAAAAAAACTTTGCCCCCGGTACGTGCAGTTCTTACCTTTGCTGCCGGTGCCAGTGGTTACTAACCTTCGCTGCAAAGCTCGTACGTTATCATCTGCCGGAATCCCTGGACGCAGACGGCGGCAGTCCGCATACTTCGCGCCCAGCATGGCCCTTAAAAAAAAGTTGCCGCTCAAGTCCTCCGCCGCCTTCGAGACACCACCGAAGCCCCAAGGTACCGACCCTTCCGCCGAGGCTGTGCCGACCGCCGATACGCCCATGATGCGGCAGTATCTGGCTGCACGCAGCAAATACCCACACGCGCTGCTCTTCTTTCGCCTCGGCGATTTCTACGAAATGTTCAACGAGGACGCCCAAGTCGCTGCGCGCGTGCTCGGGCTAACTTTGACGAGCCGTGGCAAAGGCCCCGACGCAATCCCCATGGCCGGCGTGCCGGTCCATAGTTCCGAAGGGTACCTGGCGCGCTTGCTGCGGCAGGGCTTTTCGGTGGCCATCTGCGATCAGACCGAGGACGCCGCGTTGGCCAAGGGCTTGGTCAAGCGCGACATCACGCGCGTCGTGACTCCTGGCACGACCGTCGAAGACACACTGCTGGACAGTCGCAAGCCCAACCGGCTCGTAGCCCTGCTACCCGACGGCAACGGCACGGACCATCCGGAGCGCTTTGGGCTGGCGGCTGTCGATCTTGCCGACGGCGCGATCTTCGTGCGCGAGCTGGAAGGTGCGGTGGCACTTGCCGCCGAACTGGCGCGGCTGTCTCCGAGCGAATGCTTACTGCCTGAACCGCTGCCGCCGCCGCCTGGAGCGAAGGCTCTCGTCCTGCTGCCGCCGGGCGTGCGCACGGCGGTGTCGCATGTCAAGCCTGCGGCCTTCGCGAGGCACGAGTCCCACACTCGATTGCAGCAGCGCTTTGCTACGCCCCAAGAGGTGGCCGACGGCATCGGGAAGCTGATCCAGACGCTGCCGCTGGCCTGTGCCGCTGCGGGCGCGCTGCTGGGTTACCTAGACGAAATGCACGGCGGTACAGCGCAGCACTTGCTTCCGCCTCGCGCGCTCGACCCGGGCGCCTTCTTAGAGCTGGATGAGGTCGCCATCCGCAGTCTGGAACTGGTCGAGACGTTGCGCGACCGTGCTTACACCGGATCGCTCTTGTGGACCATCGACCGCACACGTACCGGCGCGGGCGCACGGTGCTTGCGCGAATGGCTGCTTCGCCCGCTCCGACACATCGACCCGCTGCGCGCTCGACAGGAGGCCGTGGCGCAGTTGGTGCGCGATGAACTCCTGCGGCAGGAACTGCGCGAGACGTTGCAAGAGACGGCGGATCTCGAGCGCATCGCCGCGCGCTTGTCCGCGTTGCGCGCGACGCCGCGCGATTTGGTTGCGCTTAAAATCTCGTTGCGCCTGTTGCCCCAATTCTTTGAGGCGCTAGCGAGTTTCAAAGTCGGCGTGCTCGCGCAAGCCGGGGCGCACTTCCATGGATTCGCGGACCTTGCCGACAAGCTCGCCGCTACGCTCCGTGACGACTGCCCTAACAACATTACGGACGGTGGTTTGATCAACCCCGGCGTCGACGCGGAGCTGGACCGCCTGCGCCTGGTCGCCAGCGGCGGCAAGCAATGGATCGCCAGCTTCCAAAACGAAATCGCGACACAGACCGGCATCGCCAGCTTGAAGGTCGGTTACAACCGCGTCTTTGGCTACTACATCGAGGTCACTAAAGCGAACGTGGGCAGCGTGCCGGCGTGGTTCGAGCGCCGCCAGACGCTGGCAAACGCCGAACGCTACGTGACGCCGGAGCTTAAACAGCACGAGGCGGAAGTGCTCGGCGCGGAGGACAAGATTCGTACGCTCGAACAACAGCTTTTCAACGCGCTGCGCGATGAGGTCCGCGCGTTCGTTCCCGAGCTTCAAGCCGCCGGCGCGGCGCTGGCGGAACTCGATGCCTTATGTTCCCTGGCCGAAGTCGCGGTAAAAAAGGGCCACGTGCGCCCGGAGCTGAGCCTGTCACGACGGTTGCACTTCGACCAGATGCGTCATCCGGTGCTGGAAGAGACGCTACCCAAAGGCGAGTTGGTGCCCAATGATTTGGATCTCGATGCCCACATCCAGAGCGGTAAAGAAGAGAAAGTGGGCACGCCACAGATTCTCTTGCTCACCGGTCCAAATATGGCCGGCAAGAGCACCTACATCCGCTCGGTCGCCCTGTGCACGATTCTGGCGCAGATGGGCGCGTTCGTGCCGGCGCTCGCTGCGGATGTGGGTCTAGTTGATCGCATCTTCACGCGCATCGGAGCGGCCGACGACCTGTACGGCGGGCGCAGCACGTTCATGGTGGAAATGACCGAGGTCGCCGTCATCCTGGCCCACGCTACCGACCGCTCGCTGGTCATCCTGGATGAAGTAGGCCGTGGGACCAGCACCTACGACGGCGTAAGCTTGGCGTGGTCCATCATCGAGCATCTGCACGAAGGCGCTGCGCGGCCACGTACGCTTTTTGCCACGCACTATCACGAGTTGTGTGGCTTAGAGGCGGAATTGCCGCGCGTGAAAAACGCGGCTGCCGTCGTGAAGGAATGGCAAGGGGAGATCACCTTCTTGCACCGCATTGTGGCAGGCCCTAGCGAGCGCAGCTTCGGCCTGCATGTGGCTCGGCTGGCGGGCATTCCGGCGAGTGTCATCGAGCGCTCGCGTATTATTTTGCACGCATTGGAAGCCGAAGCGCAGGAGCGTGTAGCGAACATCAACGTGCCCGCTTCGGCCAAGCTCAGGCGTCGTCGTTTCAAGCCTTCTCAAGCCGACGGCCAGTTGATGCTTTTCGAACCTACGCCCAACGAGATCGACCCACGGGTGAAGTGTTTGCTGGACGATTTGCGTCGCATCGACCCCAACGGCCTGACGCCTCTGCAGGCGTTGCAGAAATTGGTGGAGCTGGTGAGAAATGCGAAGGGAGAAAGTTAGGGGCTGGGAAAAATGTGATACAGGCTGGAAGCCTGCACCACCATGATGCTCGTTCAGAACATGCCTTAGAACGCCAAAAGTGCGGCGGCTTGGTCTTCCACGATCTGAAAAATCTGAGTCAGGCCGAGCAGATCGAAGACTTCGCGGACGTTGTTCGTGGGGCACATCAGGACGATGTTGCCGCCGTGTTCCTGGGCTTCCGAAAGCGCGCCGATGAAGACGCCCGCTCCGGCCGAGGAAATGTATTCAACCTTGGCGAGGTCCACGACGATTTTGTAGATGTTTTTGTTGAACAACTCGGAGATGGCCTCCTCGAGCTGTTCGTAGGTGTGCGCGTCAAGGAAACCCGCAACGCGGACCACGGCAGCGCCTTGCTGGTCCACCAATTCTGTTTGGATGCTAAAATCTTCGAGCGCCATCTTTGCCACACTCCTTTGCATCAGCCTCGCTGGTTTAGCTGTCTAGGTACGATTGTCAATGTACTTTATCATCTGTAACTCGTTGTGGCAGCACTGCTTGAAAGAGTAATTCACCTCGTCCATGATGCGCCGCATGAGGAACACACCCAGGCCGCCGGACTTGGCTCGGCGGATATGGTCCTGGATATCCACAGTGGGCACCAGATTGGGATCGAAAGGCCGTCCGTGGTCTCGGATCAGTGCCTCAAAGCGCGTCGGATCGCAATTCAAGACGATCACGATTTCTTTTTTCTTGGGATGGTCGAGACCACGGTAGGCGTGTTCCATCACATTGGCCACGGCTTCGTCCACCGCCAACGCGATCAAATTTACCTCGCTGGGCTGGAACGGCCCACGCACGCATACCTCAAACACCGCCTTGCGCACCTGTATCAGGTAGCCGGTGTCGAGCGGTACGCTTAGTTCTCTATGAACGACTGCGCCCATGTGCGGTTCACTCGATCCTAAAGGTCGTCAAGGTGATATCGTCGTGCTGTTCCGCTTTGCCTTTGTGCACGTCCAGCGCCTTCAAAATCACGCGCAAAAAATCCTTGCTCTTGAGCGTGGCGTGCTGCTTCATGTAGCTGAGAAGTTGGTCGTCCCCCCATTCCTCGTGTGCCTCGTTCATCGCTTCGACTACGCCGTCGGTGTACAGCAAGACGCGGTCCCCGTGCTGGAGTTGCAGCTTCTGCTCGCGGATCGTGCGGTCGAAGATAGGGCCTTTATCGAAGCCCAAGGCGATGCCGTTGGGCCGAATCTGCTCGATGGTGCCGGTGGCCTGACGCCACAAATACATCGGGTTATGACCGGCTGAGGCGACCGTCATCTGCTTGCTGCGTACGTTGACCAGCGCGTACATGGCCGTGACGAACATGCCGCGCTTGATGTCGCGTGCGACATGGTAGTTGGTCTTGGCCAGCACGTCGGCGGGGCTGAGGTTTCCCGGTGCCATCATACGCAGAACCGTGCGCGTATAGCCCATGTACATCGAGCCAGGGATGCCCTTGCCCGAAACATCGGCGATGACGAAGGCCAGGTGATCTTTGTCCACGGGCACGAAGTCGTAGTAGTCGCCTCCGACCTCGCGTGCGCAGTAATAGCCCGTGAAGATGTCGAAGCCCGGGATCTGCGGGAGTTTTTCGGGCATCAGCTTGAAGTGGATTTCCTTGAGAATACTCAGGTCGGAATTGATGCGGTCGATCTCGCGTTCCTGCTCGCGCGCGGCTTTGATATTTTTGGTCATGCGATTGAAGGCCGTGGCCAGCAGGCCGATCTCGTCGTTGGTGTTGGCGCGCGTTTCGTGCTCCAGATCGCCGCGTGCCACGATGTCCATGTCGCGCACCAGCACGTTGATGGGCGACGTAACCAGCGAAGCCAGTCCCAGCGATAAGGCAATGCCGGCCGCCACGAACAGGAGACCGAACAAACCGACCTTGCGGATCAGGCCTTGCACTTCGTCGTCGATCTTTTGCGCCGAGAGTATGAGCATGGCCACCGCTCGGTGTTTCTGGCTGGGCGTGCTTACGAGTGGCATCATGAATATAAGCGTGTTTTCAGGTTGGCCCGAGGCCGCCTGCGTGCTGCCCCACCAGGCGCGCGCATTGGTATCGAAGTCCGGCGGGGCCTCGCGATTGGAAGGCTCCGTCCAACCGGAGAAGTTCGAGTCGGCTACTGCGACCGTGCCCTGCGGCATCTCGCTCGGAGGATCGCTCGCGAAGACCGCGATGTTCTTGATGCGCGGGCTACCTTTTTTGATGGCCGTCAGGATTTTGCTGTCGGCCTTGGATAATTCCGTGTCGTTGTACTTGCCCTGGGAAGCGGGCAAAACAGCCCAGGTGGCCTGCGTTTCGTACATTTTCAGTGCCAGCGGTTTGAGAAACACGAGCTGCTGGTAGCCCGACTGTATGATTTCTTCTTGCATCTTGTCCTTGAAGACGCGGATGACCACCAAGCCGAACAAGAGCGAAATAAGCAGGATCAGCAGGGAGATAAAGAGACTGAATTTGATAGCCAGGGACATGCCTCGGCGCTGCAAACGCCCGATTTCCGCGCCCACATGGCGGGGCAGGTCCACGTTGCCGCGCGCCGCGCCCCCCGATCCGCGACCCGTGCCTCCCGAAGGTCGTCCAGGGGATTTACGCTCTAGGGAGGACGTGCCGCGCCGTTCGCGCGAGCTTGGGGTCCCGCGCCCCGGCGTCTGGCGCGCGGGCGTGCCGGGAACTTCGTCTCGCGCCCCAGACAGCACTTCTGCAGAATCTTGTACCTCAGTGAATTCTTCAACGGCTTGCGGCTTCGGAACGGGAAAGGCGGACTTGGGCACGATCCTCGTAATCGGCACGCCACGCCCAGCCGGGGTTTGCCCAGGCGTACGCCGTCCCGGTCCTGCACCGGATCCGGGAGGTTTAGGTGACGCACCACGTCCTGCTGCCACGGTTTGGATCCCTAGAGTCTAAAGCTGCAAAGTCAAAGGTCATCGCTGATCGTCAATGGCATGACCCTGGACTCCGTTTTTTACGTACCCGGTACGCCTGCGACGAGCCGGTCCGAGGGTTTACGGCGCTCTTCCGCTCGCCCTGAGGGCAACAGCGTCTGTGTTTCGTCGGGCTTGGCGGGTCCGTTTCTGCCCCCGGGCGGCACGATCACTACGCGATTGCGACCGCCATCCTTGGCCACGTACAGCGCCTTGTCGGAAAGCTGGATGAGTTCGGTCTTGTCGCGCGCGTCGTCAGGGAAGCACGCGCATCCGATGCTGACGGTGACCTTCAGTTCCTGGCCGTCCAGCGAAGTCACCGCCATGGATTCTACGGCGCGACGCAGGCGTTGTGCGACATCCAACACCCGTGCGCGGTCGATTTCCAACAGTATGATGGCAAACTCCTCGCCGCCGTAGCGTGCCACCAAGTCCACATTGCGTACCTGATTTACCAGCACGACCGCCAGTGCTTGTAGGACTCGGTCGCCCGTTTGATGCCCGTACGAATCGTTGAAGTTCTTGAACTTGTCCACGTCGAGCATCACCAAGCCCATGCTGCGGTGGCCGTAAATTTGGATGCGGTTGACTTCCTGCGCGAGGCGCATGTCGAAGTGGCCGCGCGAAGCCACGCCGGTCAGGTCATCGACGATGGCGCGGCGGTACAACGCCTCGTTGCGTAAACAAATGGCCAGCATCTTGCCCAGAGTATTGAGGAACTCCAGGTCCGCTTGCGAATAGACGCGGTTAGCCATGCGTTTGCCCAGAAACAAGAACCCTTCCAGTACTGTGTCGGGGGTTTCGACTTCTTGCACCAGCGGTACGGCCACCTGCAACCCCAAATCCCGCAACCCGCGGATCTCTTTGAGCGCGTGCAGGTGCGCGGGCAATTCGTCCAAGTTTAAGCTTTTCCGGCGGCCCAGGGCCTCCGTGCAGAGGGGCGAGTCTACCGGAATATCCAGCTTCGCCTCGCGCAGGCCTTGCAGCGCCGAGATGCTGAATTGTTTATCTTCCTGCCGGCTCCGACGCACAATCAGCAGCTTCGGGGTGGTGAAATGACCGGAAACCGTGCGCAGTAGGTACGTCTGCATCGCAGCAAGATCCAGCGATCGAGCGCTGATTTGTCCCACGATCTCGAACAGCGTGGAAAAATCGTGTTCTTGTTTACGCAACGTCCGGCGCAGCGTCTGCGCTTCGCTATCGGCACACTGCGCCCAATCCGACAATTTCTGCACGTCCGGAGCGGATCCAAGCTTGGCCAGCTCGCACAGGCGCATCAATTCGGTATTGGGCTTGGGCACGACGGAACCAGCACCCGAAAGCCCCGGCCCAAGGAAACCTGGAAACTTATCCACTCAACCAAGCCTTTCTCAGTTCGTTAGGCGTTGAACCGCCCTGTAACAGAAAATATGCACCATGCGGTTTTACATGGGGAGATTGGGCGTGCAAAGAACAAAAAGTACGCCAAATTTTACGCACGGCATCAGAAATCTTCAAATACGCTTGAAAAATGGGCGCGTGTTACCTACTAAAGGGTGTCAGAACACGGCCGTTGCCCCGTCGTCTAACGGTAGGACACCAGATTCTGAATCTGGTTATCTACGTTCGAATCGTAGCGGGGCAACCAACTTGGCGGCGGTTTCAGACCTGTCGCGTTCAACAACCGAATAGCGTGTCCCCATCGTCTAGCCCGGCCTAGGACATCAGGTTCTCAGCCTGAGGACGGGGGTTCAAATCCCCCTGGGGATACCATTCGAGAGATGGAGAGATCAAAGGGGTCAGGACTCTTTGGTTGGTTGCACGTGCAGGGTTTCCCCCGTCACTGGGTTGCGGTACACGCTTTCGATGCGCACCCCGCCTCGGGATCCCTGCGAGGTGGATCTCTCCGCGCCAGCATAAACACGCTCCCCATTGCCCGGATTGGCGCGGAAGTCCACAATCCGTGTAGAAAGAGAACGGCTGGATATGCCTTCCCTTTATTACGCCACGGCAACTCAAACAGATCCGCGTGCACCGCTCCGCCTGGGCCTACGCGAACACCACGAGCAAATCGCCGGCTTCCACGGTGTCGCCTTTTTGCACGGGCACTTGGGCCACTACGCGTGATCCGGGTGCGGTCACGTTGACTTGCATCTTCATGGCCTCGAGCACCAGCAGAACTTCGCCCGGTTTGACCTCGGTGCCCTTGCTGACTTTCACGTCGGCCACTATGCCAGGCAGCGAGGCACCAAGATGGTGTAAGTTGCCCTGCTCGGCCTTGGCTCGTTCTTGCACTGTGGCCTTCGCGCTCTGGTCGCGCACGCTGATGTCGCGCGGCGAGCCGTTGAGTTCAAAGTAGACCTTGCGCGTGCCATCTTTCGCGGGTGGCGAGAGGTTCAATAGTTTGATGATGAGCGTCTTGCCTGGTTCGATCTCGACCAGGATTTCCTCTTCCAGCTCCATGCCGAAAAGGAAATTCTTGGTTGGCACCGGCGAGACATCGCCGAACTTATCGCGCGCTGCGGCGAACTCGTCGAACACCTTGTCGTACAGTGCCGCCGCAATGGCATCCCGCTCCGAAACTTCCGTGCTAAAGAGTTGGGACAGCTTCTGGCGCAATGCATGCAACTTCACCGGCTTGAGCAGCTTGCCCGCACGTTGGGACAGGGGCTTGCGGTTCTTCAGGATGATGTGTTGCAGCTTTTTATCGAAGCCGCCGGGCGGGAAACCGATATGGCCTTGAAAGAACTGGATCACCGACTCCGGGAAGCTCAAGTGCTGGCCCTTGGTCAGCACGTCTTTCGCGGTCAGGTTGTTGCTGACGAGGAACAGAGCCAAGTCGCCGACGATTTTCGAGCTGGGCGTGACCTTCACGATGTCGCCAAAAAGAAAGTTCACGGCGCGATACTGCTTCTTGATTTCTTCCCACTTGTTTTCGAGTCCCATGCTGGCCGCCTGCGCTTGCAAATTGGTGTACTGACCGCCGGGCATTTCGTGATACCAGACTTCTGCGGTCCCGGCGCGCATGTCGCTCTCGAACGGATAGTAGAACTTACGCACGGTCTCGAAGTAATCCGCGATGCGATTGCAGGCCACCAGGTCCAGGCCCGTGTCGCGCGGCGAATCACGCAGCACGGCCACCAGTGAGTTTAAGTTGGGCTGGCTCGTCAGGCCACTCATGCTGGCCATTGCCAGGTCCGCGATATGGACATGCGCTTCGCTGGCCTTCAGCACCGCCGCCGCTTGCACACCGCTGGTGTCGTGCGTGTGAAAATGAATCGGAATGCCGATCTCGTCCCGCAGCGCCTTGACCAGTTGCGCGGCCGCGTAAGGCTTGCACAGGCCCGCCATGTCCTTAATGCCGAGGATGTGCGTGCCGCGCTTTTCGAGTTCCTTGGCCAGCTTCACGTAATACTTCAAATCGTACTTGCTGCGCGTGGTGTCGAAGAGGTCGCCGGTGTAGCAGATAGCGGCCTCGCAGACCTTGCCGCTCTCGAGGGCCGCATCGATGGCGACTTCCATCCCCGGCACCCAGTTCAGTGCGTCGAAGATGCGGAAGACGTCCATGCCCGCCTGCGCGGACTCCTTGATGAACGCCTTGACCACGTTGTCAGGGTAGTTCGTGTAGCCGACTGCCGAGGAACCGCGCACGAGCATCTGGAGCAGGATGTTGGGAATCTTCGTGCGTAACTGGACCAAGCGTTCCCAGGGGTCTTCTTTGAGGAAACGCATGGCGCAGTCGAAGGTCGCTCCCCCCCACATTTCCAGGCTGAACAGGCCTGAGCAGGCGTGCGCGTAGTAATCGGCCACGGCCAGCATGTCGTAGCTTCTCATGCGCGTGGCGAGCAGCGACTGATGCGCGTCGCGGAAGGTCGTATCCGTGACGAGTAAGCGCTTCTGCGCCAGCACCCATTGGGCGAGTCCCACAGGACCGCGAGCTTCGAGAATCTGCTTCGTGCCTGCAGGAATGCTCTTGTGTCCGGCGACGTGCTCCTTCGAGCGCAGGACGTGCGGATCCTGCTCCCGCGTGACGCCGGGCAGCCAAACTGGAGCGAGGGGTGGCTTAACATGCGCGGGTGCCTTCAGCCCTTCGGCCACGATGGGATTGCCGTTGACGGTGATCTCGGCGAGAAAGCGCAGAATCTTGTTCGCACGGTCGCGCGGCTCGCGCCACTGGAACAGTTCGGGGTGGGCCGCGATGAAGCCCGTGTTGCACTTGCCTTCCAGAAATGTGGGGTGGCGCACAACGTTCATCAGAAAAGGAATGTTGGTGGCTAACCCGCGGATGCGGAACTCGCTCAAGCCTCGGAACATACGTGCGGCGGCTTCGACGTAGTCGGTGCCCAGTGTGGTTACTTTTACCAGCAACGAGTCGTAGTACGGCGTGATCAGCGCGCCGCCGAAAGCGGTGCCGCCGTCCAGGCGCAGGCCGAAGCCGGCTGCGGAACGGTAGGTGCCGATGCGACCGTAGTCCGGAGCGAAGTTTTTGGCTGGGTTCTCGGTGGTGATGCGGCACTGAATGGCGAAGCCGTGGTGGCGCAGTTCGTCCTGCGGAGGCACGCGCACCTGCGGGTCGCTCAGTTTGTAGCCTTCGGCAATGCGTATCTGTGCCTGGACCAGGTCCACGCCGGTGATCATCTCGGTCACGGTGTGCTCGACCTGAATGCGGCTGTTCATCTCGATGAGGTACAGCTGCCCTTGCGGGTCCATCAGAAACTCGACCGTGCCTGCGTTTTCGTAGTTGGCGGCCTGGGCGAAGCGCACTGCCATGCCGCACAATTCCTGACGGCGTGATTCGTTCAACGCCAAGCTCGGCGCGAACTCGATGACCTTCTGATGCCGCCGCTGAATGGAGCAGTCGCGTTCGAAAAGATGCCGCACGTTGCCATGGGCGTCACCGAGGATCTGCACTTCCAAGTGCTTCGGCTGAAGGATGCACTTCTCGATGTAGCATTCGGACTTTCCAAAGGCGGTTAGGGCTTCGGCTTGCGCGAGAGGGAAGAGTTCCTTCATTTCGGCGTCGTTCTTCACCAGCCGGATGCCACGCCCACCGCCGCCGTGGCTGGCCTTCACCATCACGGGATAGCCGAACTCGCGCGCAACGTGAGCTGCTTCCTGCGCGTCGCGGACGGGGTCTGCGGTGCCCGGGATAACGGGCAGGCCGAGTTTCACGGCCAGCTTGCGGGCGCTGACCTTGTCGCTGACTTTGCGCATCTGCTCAGGTTTGGGACCGACCCAGAGCAGCCCGGCCCGAATGACCTTTTCGGCAAAGTCCGCGTTCTCGCTTAGGAACCCATAGCCCGGATGAATCGCATCGACATGCTTTTCGTTCGCCAAATGGATGATTTCTTCCATGCCCAGGTAGGCAGCGACGGGGCCTTTGCCTGCGCCCATCAAGTACGCTTCGTCGCACTTGTAGCGGTGCAACGCGAGTTTGTCTTCTTGGCTGTAGATGCCCACGGTGCCGATGCCCATCTCGGTGCAGGCGCGAAAAACGCGAATGGCAATCTCCGAGCGATTGGCGACCAGCAGACGCTTGATGGGCCGGAGGCCACGGCGCTTGAGTTCCGCCGTGGAAAGCTCTGTGTGCGCGGCCAGCACCGGGTGCGACAGCAGCGCCACGCGAGACTGGGGGTGTGCTTTGGACATGGTGGTTCCGCTTCGGGTTCCTTTCTACGCGGAAGGCGCGGACGCCCGCCGCTCCTGCATAGTCTTGGAAAGCGCACGTTTATACGGTGCGGACGCGAGGCTGGCAAGAATAGGCGACGCGGCACGGAGCGGCATGGGCCTATAGCTGTTTGAGGAAAGCTATGGCTTCGCGGTAGTGCCGATAGCGTCGTTCCAGCTTGCGAAATTCCGGACCGTGTATGCAGCGCCGGCCGTCCCTCTTACGGCCGACGCCCAAGTGTTTGTGGAGTAATTCGTGGTACATGAGGTAGTCGAGCACGAAAATAGGCACGCGCAGGTCGTCGAAGATACGACTCGCGATCAGGCGGTCGGTGCGGTCCTGGTAAGTGCCCAAGATTCTCCGCGAGCGCTTGGGACTCCAGCATAGGTTGGGCTTGGAGAGCTGGCCCTCGAAATAGGTCGCGTTCACCCGCTCGAAACTCTCGTCGAGCGACCGGACGCGTCCTGGTCCGGAACGCGCGCGCGGACTGGCACGGCGTGCGCCGGGCAGCTCGAAATCTTCTGGCCGAATGTTTTGAACGAACGCGTCGTAAGCGGCACGCTCCACGTTACGCCGTGCACCGCGCGTGCGGCACAACATCAGGTGCGCGGCTTGAAGGAAGACTTCTGCGTTGGCTTCGCGAAAGCGAGTATGAAAGCGCACTTGCGCAGTAGCGTCGGGTCGGATGCGAAAGCTGTAGAGAGTGGCGCGAAAGGGCTGAAACGACACGTGTACGCCTCGAACACGGTCGCAGTGGCGCTCGCGAGCTGCTTGCAGGAACATCGCGCCGGCCAGGGCTTCGGGAGTCGGTGCGGCGGCAAACGCTGGTTTGCTGTCTTTAAGCCGCGTCACCGTATCCGCTGGTGCGGGGTTGCGTTCGGCTTTTGACTTCGCATCTTCGACATCCAACTTACCGACCGAGGGGTAATCAAAAGGCAGTAGCAACTGCACCGTTGTGCGGGAGTCCAACTTTGGGCCGGTATGCTCTACCCTTGGCATGAAAGCGGATTATAAGGGGTCTCGGAGTTAGGTTCTAAAAAAAGAGCAGGAGGCGGTCGCATGCGGTCTCGCAAGCGCAAAAAGTCCCGCAGTAGCCTCCCCTTGGATATCCAGTAGGTCTACGCAAGTGGTTTTATCGCCTGCGTGGCTGAACCTATCGATCTGCCCTTCGAGAATGAACGGACTTTTGACATTGAGTTCTGC
>Ga0114940_10000799_pt1 | contig 13016 bp, 10 predicted proteins | sample ColdCreekSource_FD_87195 | JGI IMG/M metagenome (GOLD analysis project Ga0114940, IMG submission 87195) | Groundwater microbial communities from Cold Creek, Nevada to study Microbial Dark Matter (Phase II) - Cold Creek Source | ecosystem: Environmental > Aquatic > Deep subsurface > Groundwater ... | reverse complement strand
TGAGATTAAGTTTTTTAGTACGTTTTTTAGGTCAAACTTGCTCTCAATCTTACCAGCAGATTGCAACTATCGCTTCTAAAAATATAGTTTGCTACAGATACAGAGGGCAAGCATATAGCCGGTGTGTGCCAGTGGCAGCTTTCCGCCAGTCGCGATCGCCAGAATCTTTAATAAGTGTAGTTGTCTACAAATATCGCGGAGTTAGTTATGTAGTCGAGCATCATCAGTTTGATACGAACCAAAACAGAACGCTAGTTTGTCATTAACGTTTTTTAATATCAAAATACAGAGGAATTGAACCATGAAAATGTGCTATCGTGGCGTTCATTATGATTATCAGCCTGTTTTTGAGGATCTAAATGAGCAGCAGAAATACTTTATCACCCACAGTTTGGCTAATTCTCAGACAATACAAACCAAGTTTTTAGGTAAGATATGCCGAAAGAAAGCTATTAATTTATTTGTTAAGACAAAAAATACTAGGTTTCTCGGACAGACTAAAAACCGCAATATTGTCAGTTGAACTAAAGTTAAAAATACAGATTTTCGCGCATAGATGTTCAATTAATGATTGCGTTGGGTGGAGAGGCTAGTCCAGAATCTTTGCTAGAATTATCAGGAAATAAAATTAATCTTAGCCAAGATCTTAACTGAATGGGATTTAAGTTTGATAAGCGATCGCACGATTCTTCCCAAACGTCGTGGTGCAACTATTGCCCCTGATAATGGTGTTCCTCTGATTTTAAACCGTAAACGGGGTCTAATCAGACAAAAGATGGCGATCGCGAAGCACGACGCAGAGGACGCGACTTAAGGAGGACGCGAAGCTAATCCTTTAGGGCTAATCCTTTAAGGGGAGTCCTTTAGGGTACTTAAAATGGATAATTTCAACCCAATTCAAGCAGGAACTCTTGAAGTTAACAGAGCTAAACTCTACTATGAAATTCACGGGCAAGGCGAACCACTAGTGATGATTCAGGGGTGTGGTGGCAATATTACGATGTGGGAATCACAGATTGAGCTTCTGTCGAAACATTTTCAATTAATAGTGTTCGATAATCGAGGTACTGGGCGATCGCAAGTTACTCCTGGGGACTATACAATACAGATGCTTGCGCAAGATACGGCAAGCTTAATAGGGCAATTGAGAATAGAAAAAGCTCATATTTTAGGTTGGTCGATGGGTGGTATGATTGCTCAAGAATTGGCGATCGCTCGTCCAGATTTAGTAGATAAATTAATTATTTCGGCATCGGCATCAAGATTTCCAGAAAGTAGCATTTTTCTTTGGAAGGGGTTTCTCGATCTTCTGCGTCATCAGCAATACGAATCTCTAAGTCGTTGGCATATGTCATTGTGCTTTTCTGCCAATTTTTTTAACAATGCAGAAGTAGTTGCAGCAACATTAAATGGTTTGATGAATCTTCCATATCCAGTCACAGCAGAAGGATTGACCAGTCAGACAGCAGCTTTATTTGGCTACGATAGCCAAGGACAATTACAAAATATTCAAGCACCAACTTTAGTTTTAGGTGCGCAAGAAGATGGATTTTTTTCCGTAAATATTGTTCGCGAAACCGCTGCCGAGATTAATAATGCAGAGGTTCAAATTTTACCAGGATCGCATCTTTACTATATCGAATATCCAGTTGAATTTAGCCAAGCTGTTACAGCTTTTTTAAAGAAGGGCGTTGCTGAATAGAGCTATGATTCTCAATTTTTTACTTGAGAACGGAATTTTAAAAAGCTAATAGCTGATAGCTAAGAGCTATATGCGAAGCGGTATCCTTTAGGACGAATAGTATTACTCTCAGTTTCACGTTGTACCCTTGTGGTATACTTCAAATCAGCAACGCCAAAGAAGTAGTCAAATATTTTGTCAACTCAATATCATTACATCTTTAGAACTACCCTCTAAGTTTAATCTGGCATCATTTTGATCAAAAGCCTTGCCGTCAGGAGAAGGAGTAATTAATTGACCGTAGGGTTTGAAGTTAGATTTTGTAATGGGAACAACAGGTCAAACTCTGAGATAAATTCGAGCGATCGCGCCTCGTTTTAGAAGCTGTCTTCGTTTCATCATGGTTATATTTACTTTTGTATTTTTTCACAGTACTCCTTGAAACTGCATTTTTACGCCCCCAGCAGGAGAAAGAGTTACGCCACGACGCTGGGGTTTTTCGGGGCGATCGCTTGCTAAAGTCAATTGATAACGAGAGACGACAGTTGCCAAAACTAACTTCAGTTCAAAATTAGCTAGAGCTTCGCCAATACAGCGACGCGCTCCACCGCCAAAGGGAACGAACTCGCCCCCAGTAAATTCTCGTTCTAAGAAGCGTTCTGGCTTAAATTGCTTGGCATCGGAATAGATATCTTCCCTTTGGTGTACGGAGAAAATATTGCCCATCAAAACTTGTCCAGGTTCTAAATCGTAGCCTAATAGCTGCATTGGGTGCTGTACTACTCTGGCAAAAGTTAGCATCGCTACGGGGTAAATCCGTAAGGTTTCTTTGCACACTGCGTCCAAATAAGGTAGCTTCGCGATCGCCATTGGTTCGGGAGATGCCCCCAAGCTAGCGATCTCTTCTAGCAATCTGGTTTTAACTTCTGGTAAATGATGCACCCAATATAATGCCCAGGCGATCGCCGTGGCTGTAGTCTCGTGTCCTGCGAACATTAGGCTCATTAGTTCATCCCGTAATTCGCCATCGCTCATAGGTTGTCCTGCTTCGTCGCGAGCAGATATCAACATTGAAAGAATATCTTCACCGTGAATATTATCTTGCTCCCGACGGTCAGCGATTTCGGCATAAATCAGTTTATTGATCGCTTTTCGCACCCTTAAGAAATAGCCCCAAGGACTCCAGGCTCCCCAATCTTGCTGCAACTTGGGAAAAAACAGTAGAGCCGAAGTTAGAGGTGAGCGAAAGACATCTGCCATTTCGGAGATTAAACGTTTTAACTCTTGGGCGCGTAGCGAAGCCATGCTGTTAAGCTTATCGCTCTTTGAGATTCCATAAACTACTTGTAAAATGACTTGTAGGGAAATATCCTGAGCTAAATCTCTAGCGGAAAAAGTTTGATTAGCACTCAAGCTTCCAAAAACTTCCTTGGTTAATGCGACAATCGATTGGCTGTAGGTTGCCATTCTCTCTCCATGAAAAGGTGGCAACAGCAGTTTACGGCGTTGGCGATGGGGGTTGTCTTCAAGTAATATTACTGAGCGATCGCCTAAGAGGGGACTTAACATACCATTATTTTTGGAGGAAGCAAATAGCTTTTGACGGTTACTAGACAAAATTTCTTTAATTGCTTCGGGATGGTTAACCAGAATATATTCGTTACCAAAGCCAACCGTTTTAACTTCGCACAAATCGGGATGCTGACGGGTAACAGTTTCAAAAAATTTAATCGGGTCAATAATCCAGGTGTATCTTTGCCAAAGAGGAGATTTATCTAGTTTTGGGAGTGATTGCATTATGAAAATTGAACGCGAAGCGCGTCTATCTGACAAAATTCTCCCTTAAATAAATGTCTTTATTGACTCTTGCAACCTTAAGGCATTCTTTAAGTTTTAAAAATCATATTCGTGATGAACAAAATAATCTTGCAGTTTCTGGTGAATATTTTCGTACTGCTTTTGCACCTCTGGTAATAAATCAATCGCACGAGGACTAATCAATTTTTGGTATTCTAAAGTCGATCTCGTTTCCAAATCTAGAAATCCTAAAATCTTGTTAATAGTAGCTTCTGGAGCTTGGCATAAATCCTCATATTTAACACATAGGTAATCTGGTTCGGGTAATGATTCGACATTCTTCAAATAGTAAGCAGTCGATTCCATCGACTGTTTAGTAACTCGGCGCAGTCCTAAGTTAAAGTACTTTGAATACAATAGTCGAAATAAATTACGCTGCACGGGATTCTTAAAGATCTGTTCGTACCACTTAGCAATTAAAGCAACATAAGAATTCCAGTCAGCAAGCAAGGTGCGCGCAGCTTTCAATTTAGAATTAATGACATGAACTGGATGACGGTGAATAAAGATGAATTTGGCGGAGGGAACAACACTCTTGACATACATGAATTGGGTGAAATCCCAGGGATTTTTGAGTAATAGAGGTTTGCCTGGCTCTGATATGAATTGAATCTTGCGACATAACTGTTGAAAAATCGGCAAATTTTGAGGAGTTATATAAGATTCTTCTTGAGCAACATTCTTCAGAATAAATCCATACTCTTCGGGTAAATCTGGAGTCGCCATAACTTTATCAATGGTGCGATCGCTGATTCCCAAAGATCTAAAAAGTTCTTCTAATTCTCGAATAGCCCGCTCCTCAGTTTGATTAATATGATTAGACAAAATTGCATCATATTTGATGATGTGATAGGCTTTGACAAAGTTAAAACACCCTGTCGCCACTAATGTTTTGTATAACAAAGTTGTTCCCGACCGATGATCTCCCATAATGAAAACGGGACTATAATCTACTTGTGATAGTAAATCCAGGTAAGGGCGATCGCTAACAGAATAATTTTTTGTAGTTTGCATATATGCAATTAGATTTCTATCCGTTAATTCTTCATAGGGGAAGGAGACTGGTTCGCGACTCATCCGATTAAGGTAATTATGCGATCATTCTGTAAACTAGCGGGAGAAATTATTGAGCTTTTTACATCTTTAAATTTAAAATTATCAATTATCCTTTAACAATCGCTCCAAAATCGGCTAGAACTCTGGCATGATTCCGCAGCAGCCCCAAAAGATTTAAGCGATTGCGTTGAACATCGGGGTCATCCGCCATGACTAAGACGCTATGATCGCCATCAAAAAAGTTACTGACTACAGGGGCAATTTTTACCAAGCCATCGATTAGTAATTGATAATTACGCTGTTGTTGTGCCGCTTCTGTTTGGGGTAACAAGTCTACTAATGCTTGATAAAATTCTGGTTCAGAAGATTCAGCAAACAATTGGGGATTAACTAAACCCTGGGGATCTAAAGCCTGAGTGTCTAAATCCCCTTTGCTGGCTAGACGGGCGGAACGATTGATGGTTTCGTAGATTTCTTTGAGTTTGCCGTTGTTGCGGGTTGATTGCAAGAATAAAGCGCGATCGCGCACATCCAATAGATCTGCTAAAGCTCTCTGGGCGTATTCTGGATCGTTATCTCCCACCACTGCATTCACTAGATCGTAATCTACCTGTTTTTCTTCTTGTAGCAGGGTTCGTATACGTTGGAGAAAGAATTCTTGTAAGGCTGATAAAGGAGAAGTGCGATCGCCATGAGCCGAAACAAAATCCGCTGAACTCTGTTGGAGTAACTGATTTAGATTCAGTGCCAGATCTCCTGCCCAGGTAATATTGACGATGCCGTTAGCTGCTCGACGGAGGGCAAATGGATCCGATGAACCTGTCGGAATCATTCCCAGACCAAAAATACCGATTAAAGTGTCCAAGCGATCTGCTAAACCCACCACTTGACCGTTTAAGGTGACGGGCATGATGTCATCGGCACCCCTAGGCAAATAATGTTCAAAGATGCCCTTCGCTACCGTGGGGGACTCACCACTTACCAAGGCATATTTTTCCCCCATCACTCCCTGTAGTTCAGGAAACTCATAGACCATTTGGGTTACCAGATCTGCTTTGCACAGTAGAGCGGTGCTTTCAATTTCGTTTTGCTGGGATTCATCGACATTTAACTGTTCGGCGATAATTTTTGCCGTATCAATGATGCGATCTACCTTATCCCGCATGGAACCTAAATCCTCTTGAAAGGTGACGTTTTCCAGTTGAGGTAGATACGTATCGAAATGTTCATCGCAATCCGCCTGATAGAAAAACTGTGCGTCTGCTAGCCTGGCGCGAATCACTCTGCCGTTTCCTTCGGCAATGACATCTCGCTTTTGGGGATCGCCGTTGGCAATAGTAATAAAGTTGGGTAATAAAGTGCCAGCTTCTCCCTGTTGATGTACAGGAAAATAACGCTGATGGCTAACCATAACGGTGGTGATTACCTCCGTCGGTAGAGAGAGGAATTCCGCTTCAAATTTACCTGTAACTGCGGTGGGGTATTCAACCAAATTAATAACTTCTGCCAGCAAATCAGGATATATTTCAGCTTCACCACCTATTTTCTGCGCTTCAGCCAGGATACCTGCTTCAATCTTGGCTTTTCTAGCGACAGAACTTACTTCCACCGCTGCCGATCGCATCATTTCTACGTAATCTGTGGCTTGAGGAATAGCGATCGCACCAGAGTGTAATACTCGATGACCACGAGAAAGGCGATCGCTTTGGATTCTTTCTGAGCCATTAACTAATTCAATGGGTAAAATCTCACTGTCCCACAATGCCACTAGCCAGCGAATTGGACGAGGAAAACGAAAGTCACCGTCTCCCCAGCGCATAAAGCGTTTACCTTCTAAGCCAGTAATCCACTGTAGAGATAGTTCTGACAAAATATCTGAAGTCTGACGACCGGCAATCTGTTTTTGAATAAAGACAAATTCACCTTTGTCGGTATCGCGAATTTCTAAATCTTCAAGGGTCATTCCTTGCTTACGGACAAACCCTGCTGCTGCTTGAGTCGGTTGACCATCCTTAAACGCTGCTCTGACGGGAGGCCCTTTGATGGATTCTTCTCGGTCTGCCTGGCGATCGCTAATCCCTTTGATCAATACCGCTAAACGGCGAGGCGTTCCATAATATTCAAGAGTAACGGGGTTAAGAAACTGTGCCGCTAAACTAGCAGAAATTTTAGTCTGCCATTGAGCGATCGCGCTACTAACAAAATCTGCGGGTAATTCTTCTGTACCGACTTCTAACAAAAAATTAGCCATAAACTAGCCATAAACGAAAAAAGTACTTACTGCCATCTCGTTTAAACAGGATAACAGTTAAACTGCGTTCATAACTGGAGTTTTAAACTTACAGCGTCAGCAGAGTCGTAAACCTTTTCTCTTCACCTGTATATCTCTGCGATAGGAGTTGATCATCATCACAACTGTCTCTAAAAAATTTCGCTAGAGATTTTTTAGAGACATGGCATTTGGCAATACTACCCATGCTTATATCGCATTTTTTCGGAAATTATTTTTTTATGTTACCCAATTTTAATCTTTCCCCTGGTAAGTTTTTGATCTGTACACATCGTCCAGCTTTCACGAAGAAGCATCCTAGCCTTGAATCACCTGCAAGACGTGCTGCAAAGTCAGCCGTTGCTTTTGCGTGGCTGAAAATAATGTACAAAAACAAATTTAGTTTTTTTTGATCGAAAACATGCAAAATTCCTCAACTACCGAAAGTACCGAAAATGTTGATTTGACTAGTGACATAACTGGTACCGATATAACTGGTACTCAGAGTTCAGAAAGTACTGATATTCTTTTCCCTGAAGATACCAGTGCTGCAACTAATGCCGATACTCAGGGTTTAGAAAGTACTGATAGTCTCTATCCTGAAGATACCAGCGCTGCAACTGATGCCGATACTCAGGGTTTAGAAAGTACTGATAGTCTCTATCCTGAAGATACCAGCGCTGCAACTGATGCCGATACTCAGAGTTCAGAAAGTACTGATAGTCTTTTCCCTGAAGATACCAGTGCTGCAACTGATGCCGATACTGTAGAGGATACTGCTAGTCAAGATGACAGTGCTGATCCTGTGGAAACTAGTCCTGTGACATCAACAGGTGGTGGCAATGTCATTGATGTAGACGGAGATTATGGTGGCGATTTAAAAAGTGCGATCGCCGCAGCAGGTTCTGGGGATACAGTTCGGTTAGGAAACAGTACCTATTCCGCATCAGGAATTAATATTGATAAAGACATCACCGTTGAAGGTCAAGAAGGTTCTGTAGTTGATGGCGGTGGCACATCGGATAATATTTTCAATTTGACATCCGATGCTTCTAATGCAACTATTCAAAATATAGAAATAACTAATGCCAATAATGGTATTTACAGTTATGGTGCGTCAGGTTTAACTCTAGAAAATTTGAACATCAATAACATTGGTATTGGCGGAACCATTAGAGACGGTCAGAACAACACAGCAGTTATCCTCAACAAAGCTGATGGAGCAAAGGTTCTCAACTCTACCATCAGTAATGTGGGTAGAAAAGGCATCGGTATTGGAGATACTAGTGATGCTACAGTTAGTGGTCTTACGATCGAAAATGTCAACCTAGCAGCAGAACATGCCCAAAACCATGATGCTGGTGGCATTAAACTGTTTAATACTTCTGGCATTACTGTTAGTGATAATAATTTATCGGGGATTAATGCGATCGGTATTTGGGATGATACCACCACTGGTACGACCATTGAAAATAATACTGTCCAAGACGTAGGAGCCGACTTCCTTGCCCCAGGTTTTAATACCGAAGTGGGGGACATCAATGGTATCTCGACCGAAAAAAGCTACAATTCCAGGGTCAACAATAATAGCATTACTGCTGTTGATGGACATATAGCTTATGATGCCACCGAATCTTCGATTGAAACCCTAGATCTTGGCGAAAACGATTTCTCCAGCCAACAGCTTGGCAGTATAGACTATTATGCCGACAAAGATGCTGAAATACTGGTTGCCACCACCGAAGATGCAAGTGCAGCAGACTTTAGTACATTTTCCCAAGCATATTATGACAATGCTATTACTGGTTAGTTTTCAAGGCGTTGATGATTTTCAATGCAGGTTGAGTACATAAAGTTGAGAGTCAGAGACTGTTTATGTATTTCAAATAATCAACACTTACAGCACTCTTGGTTGGTTTACACCTTATTTGGCAAGCTTTCGCCAATTTTCCACCCCACTTACGGCTAATTCTCTACCATTTTTTGTCCCACTGAATCATTAGCCATCTTTTTACCTTTTCAGCAAACAGCTAAAGTACTCCTTTAGAACTGGGAATTTTACCAGTACGACGGGGGTCTATTTCCGTTGCCATCCGCATGGCGCGGGCGAAGGCTTTAAAGGTAGCTTCGATAATATGGTGAGAATTAATCCCGTCCATCTGACGAATATGGAGGGTCATTTGACCGTGATTAATTACGGCTACAAAAAACTCTCTAACCAGTTGGGTATCATACGTACCGACTCTCTGGGTGGGAATTTCCAAGCCATAGCTTAGGTGGGGTCTACCCGAAAAGTCCAGCGCTACTTGCACTAGAGCCTCATCTAGAGGAGCAATAAAATGACCAAAACGCACAATACCTTGGCGATCGCCTAACGCTTTAGCCAATGCCATGCCTAAAGTAATTCCCACATCTTCATTGGTGTGATGATCGTCGATTTCAATATCTCCTGTAGCCTTGACCTTGAGGTCAAACAGACCGTGGGAACAAATCTGATGGAGCATGTGATCGAGAAACGGAATCCCCGTATCCACCTGACATTGGCCAGTGCCATCGATGTTTAGTTCTACCTGTACCTCCGTTTCTCCCGTGGTACGGCTGACAGAAGCAGTTCGGGTATTCATAACTAAGCTATCTAGACTGTTTTCCAGGTAAGCATCGCGATCGCTAATTTGCATAATCTTACGCCTAATTAATCTACGAGTTAATGGTGATTAAAAGCTAAGAGCTAAGAGCTAAAAGCTTTAAAAAAACTTACATCCCCATGATCTCATATCCAGAATCAACATAGATCACCTGCCCTGTAATGCCACTGGCAAGATCGCTAGCCAAAAAAGCCGCCGTATTGCCAACTTCTGTTTGAGTGACGGTACGCCGCAAAGGAGCAGTTTCCTCAACGTGACGAATCATATCTAAAATGCCTCCCACCGCTGAAGAAGCCAAAGTCCGAATCGGCCCCGCCGAAATGGCATTGACGCGGATATTATCTTGTCCCAATTCAGCCGCCAAATAACGGACGCTCATTTCTAAAGCTGATTTAGCCACGCCCATGACGTTGTAGTTAGGAATTACTTTAACTCCGCCTAAATAAGACAGAGTAATAATGCTGCCCCCTTCCGTCATCAAAGGTTTCGCGCGACTAGCAAGACAGTTGAGAGAGTAGCTACTGATTTCTAAGGCTTTAACAAAACCTGCTCTAGAGGTGGCGGAGAAATCCCCTGTTAAATCTTCTCGTTCGGCAAATGCTAGACAGTGAATCAAAATGTCTAATTTACCCCATTGCTCTTTAATCGTGGCAAACAGTTCATCCATTAGTTGATCATTTTGTACATCGCAAGGAAGAACAATACTCGGATTGAGGGGTTCTACTAATTCCTTGACCTTTTTTTCAAAACGTCCCCGTTCATCAGGCAGATAATTAACACCAATGTTTGCACCAGCTTGATGTAGCTGCTGGGCAATCCCCCAAGCGATCGAACGATTATTAGCTATGCCTGTAACGAAAGCATTTTTTCCAGTTAAATCTAGCACGGTCTTTCCCCAAATGTTTAGCTGCAATTATCTATCCTACATCTGCCTGGGAACGTATAATTAGGAGGAATTCTCCAGATGAAATTAAATATTAGATTGTTAACCTAGATATTGCCCTTGTAGTGTGAGAATATGTAGATATTTACAATAGTACACAGTTTATCCAGCTACTCGTCCACCGTATCTAACTAGGGTCTAAGCTATATGGAGTTACCGTTGACGCAACATCAACCTTTAGCATCAGTATTTCGTAAACTTGGTCGTGGTTCCTTTCCGCCAATCGTGGAGAGTTTTGAGCGGGGAAAAACAATTTTCTTTCCTGGAGATCCCGCAGAAAGAGTTTATTTTTTACTCAAAGGTGCCGTTAAACTCTCCCGTGTATACGAGGCAGGAGAAGAGATTACCGTTGCCCTCTTAAGAGAGAATACAGTGTTTGGGGTGCTTTCTTTAATTACTGGTCAAAAAAGCGATCGCTTTTACCATGCTGTAGCTTTTACTTCCGTAGAACTCCTCTCGGCACCCATTGAACAGGTGGAAAAAGCCCTACAAGAAAATCCTGAATTAGCACTGTTGATGTTACAGGGACTTTCTTCCCGTATTTTGCAAACGGAAATGATGATTGAAACCCTTGCCCACCGAGATATGGGTTCTCGTCTGGTTAGTTTCTTGCTAATTCTCTGCCGTGATTTTGGTACTCCCACCACTGAAGGCATTAAGATCGACCTCAAATTATCTCATCAGGCGATCGCCGAGGCGATCGGTTCCACTAGAGTTACCGTCACCAGACTATTAGGGGATCTCAGAGAAAAAGAACTAGTCTCAATTCATAAAAAGAAAATTACTGTCCATAATCCTGTGGCTTTAAGTCAACAATTTGCTTAGATCATTGCTTAATCTATTCAATGAGCTAAATAACGACATTACCGACAATTTAATAGATAATAATGTATCTCTCCTGAAAAGAAGAGCATTGGAATATCGAATTTGTTTTGTGATTTTTTGCCTTAAAAGACAAGGTCTTGAACCAAATTAGTTAATTATCAATTATCCATTGTCAATTATCCATTGATAAGAGCCTGTTCAAGCTGATTTTTGAACTAAATTACCTAAGTACTTTTCATGACCAGCGGTTATATTCTGATTGCGGCAATCTTTTTACTGGGCGGTATTGTTGCAGTGTTTGGCGATCGCATCGGAACTAAAATAGGTAAAGCTCGACTCAGATTATTTAATCTCCGTCCTCGTCAGACAGCGATGATTATCACTTGGATTACAGGGATGTTAATTTCGGCTCTGACTCTAGGCATTCTTTTTGGTTTGAGTGGTTCTTTGAGGAGGGGGATTTTTCAGCTTGACGATATTCTTCAGGAAAAAAGACAAACCGAGGCGGAATTAGCCAAAGTAGAACAGCAACAGCAGCAAGTACAACGACAGCTATTGAGAGTAAAAAATCAACAATCGGCAGCAATCGTCAACCTGGATGCTAGCAATGAAAAATTTGAGCGTTCAAAAAAGCAAGTCCAAAAAATTTCTGCCCAAGCCAAAAAGCTCCAACAGGAGTTAGATAACTTGTTGACAGAACGTTCCAAACGACAAGAGCAACTAAACCAACTACAACAGCAAAGTCAGGAATTACAAACCCAGCTACAGCAACGGGAGCAAAAAATCAGTCAGCAGGATAAAATCCTCTCGAAAAAAGAAGTTCGGCTGCAAGATCTAGAACAGCAACAGCAATTGTTACAAACTCAAGTACAAGAAAGAGATAGCTCCATTATTAAATTAGATGAGGCAATCTCCGCGGCAGAAGTTAGTTTAAAACTCAGAACTAAAAGACTGGCACAGTTAGAAGATCAACTAGTCTTCTTATCAAGAGATGTAGCAGCTTTAGAACAGTCTTATCAAGAGTTAAGGGAAAAGAAGATCGCGGTGGTCAGAAGTCAAGTATTATCTTCTGCTGTGGTGAGAATTGTTGATCCTAGTGCAGCAAAATCGGCGATCGATAGCTTATTGAGACAGGCAAATACCAACGCAGTTAAGGCAACTCAGTTTAGTGGTGCAGAATCTGAACAGAGGATTGTCAGAATTACGCGATCGCAGGTAGAACAGCTTGAATCAGAAATCCAAGATGGTCGCGACTATGTGATTAGAATTCTCTCCGCAGGTAATTACGTTCAAGGAGAAAAAGAAGTGCGAGTGTTTGCAGATCTAGCTCTCAATCAACAAATATTTAAGGCGGGGGAGGAAATTGCCACCGTGTCGATCGATTCCCAGAACGTTAGCCGTCAGGAGGTTCAAGAACGATTAAATTGGCTGTTGGCAGTGTCTAAATTTCGTTCTCAACGAGCAGGAACTTTGGGTGAAATTGAAATCGGTGATAATCAAATCGAAGATCTGATTGATTTTGTCGATAAAATTACTCAAGCTTCCGAACCAGTAAGAGAAATTAAAGCCGTAGTTTCTGAAAATACCTATACCGCTGGGCCATTAAAGATTGATTTTGTAGTCATGCGAAATGGCAAGGTGGTTTATAGCACTTGAAATAACCTTAGTTCGATGATTGCTTCAAGTCGGTCTAATATCAAGTAAGGACAATCACTTTAAATGAGGTTATTCCCCAATCCC
>Ga0114940_10000798_pt1 | contig 13025 bp, 15 predicted proteins | sample ColdCreekSource_FD_87195 | JGI IMG/M metagenome (GOLD analysis project Ga0114940, IMG submission 87195) | Groundwater microbial communities from Cold Creek, Nevada to study Microbial Dark Matter (Phase II) - Cold Creek Source | ecosystem: Environmental > Aquatic > Deep subsurface > Groundwater ... | reverse complement strand
GATAGTGCAGAAATAAAAGCTCACAAAGATGAGTTGAAACTCGATAGAGAAAAAATTGAAAATAGATTGCCAGATACTGTAGCTAATGCATTTCAGAAAACGACAATAATTGAATCTGCAGATAGAGTAATTAAGTCACCAGATAGCAATTCACTGGAAATGCTTAGAGCACAGGCTGTTAAAGCATCTGAAGAAAATGACAATGATTTAGCATTGTTGTTATGGAAGAGAGTTCTTAAACATTTGCCAAATGATGCTCAAGCGAGTTTCTACTATGCATACAGCTTGCAAAAAAAACACACCAATATCGATTGTTCTTTAAATACAGAATTAGATTCTATATGCGCTGCATATTCAGTGGCTGAGCAAAATGATATTCTAGAAAATCAGGGTTTAAAAAATTTCTGGATTCCCAATAATTGGGGCAATGCTTTAGCCGATCAAGCACAAAAAATTGCTTCAATTGAACCAAATACAGCCCAATCGTTCAGAAAAGAAGCGCTAGCGAAGTACATGCAAGCACTTCAGATCAATCCTAACTTGCACGAAGCAATAAATAACTGTGGCATTCTACTTGCAGATGAGGCCTCGCATGTTGTTAAAACCGATCGTGTTGGTGCCGAATCACTTTGGATTAAAGCTAGAGAAAAGTATACGGATGCTTTAACTCAAAAGCCAAGTATGAATACTGCTAGATACGGTTTGGCATGTTTGGATGCGCTCGAAAATAAGCACGATTCCGCAATTAATCAATTGGATATTTTGCGCAGCAGCGCTGCTCTTCCGAAGCATTGGTTGGAAGACCAAGATTTAGAAAATATTCGCAAAACTGACATATATATATCTTGGTATAAAAAATATTTCGCAGATTGAAAAATATGAACAACACACAAAACCGCCCCTTCAAAGTCCTAGGCATCCAACAAATCGCCATAGGCGCACCTAGCAAAGACAAGCTTCGAACGCTTTGGGTCGATATGCTGGGCTTAGAGGTGACTGGCAATTTCAAGTCTGAGCGTGAAAACGTGGATGAAGACATTTGCGCCATGGGCAGCGGGGCGTTTAAGGTTGAGGTTGATTTGATGCAACCGATTGATCCAGAGAAAAAACCAGCGGTTCACACCACGCCGTTGAACCATGTTGGGTTGTGGATTGACGATTTGCCAAAAGCGGTGGAATGGCTCACTGCAAAAGGCGTGCGATTTGCGCCAGGCGGCATTCGCAAAGGCGCGGCTGGGTTTGACATCACTTTTTTGCACCCCAAGGGCAACGATGAGTTTCCGATCTCGGGCGAAGGTGTTTTGATTGAACTGGTGCAAGCACCTGTTGAAGTTGTTATCGCTTTTCAGCGCTTAGCACAAAATTAAGTTAATACTTTTTGCGTAAGGGTAAACCTATTCGAATTTCATAAATTTTTCACGTTATCGCCATTCTTATCTCATAGACTTGTCGCTAAGGAGACGAGTCAATGGTAGTAAATTTAAGATTGAATGCGCTTGCAGCACTTTTGTTGTGTGCAGCTAGCGCAAGCGCACAAATTTTGGTTGGTCAGACTGCAGGTTATTCTGGACCTGTGGCAGCCGGTGTAAAAGAAACATCTGATGGTGCTAAGCTTTACATCAACGCAGTGAACGCCAAAGGCGGCGTAAATGGTCAAAAGATTGAGCTTTTGACCATGGATGACAAATTTGAACCCAAGCTTGCTGCTGAAAATGCAAAAATCTTAATTGAAGAAAAAAATGTGGTCGCGATGTTTTTGACACGCGGTACACCGCATACTGAGGCTATATTGCCTTTGTTAGATAAACATGAAGTGCCTTTAGTGGGCCCGTCGACAGGTGCGATGATTTTGCACCAACCCGTTAAGAAATACGTTTTTAATGTTCGTGCTACTTATCAGCGTGAGGCTGAAAAAGCAGTGGTTCATTTAGGCACGCTAGGCATCAAACGAATTGCTTTGGTTTACCCGGACGATAGTTTTGGCGCTGACGGTGTTATCGGTGCGCAAAAAGGTTTGAACGCGGTGAATTTGGCTGCTGTGGTGACTGAAAAATTTGACAGATCTAAGCCCGACTTTTCTAAAATTGTTCCCAAAATCGTAGCCGCTGATACCCAAGCAGTTATCATGATTGCCTCTGGGAGCGCCGTTGTCACAGGCTTAACAGCATTACGTGCCGCTGGTTCAGGGGCGCAACTCGTCACACTGTCTAACAATGCGTCCGCTGGTTTTGTAAAAAGCTTAGCCGAACGCGGCCCCGGTGTGGTGGTCACACAAGTGTTTCCAAATGAGCGCGCCATCAACTATGCATTTATCAAAGAAGCGCAAGACTTACTTAAAGACGGTAAAGAAGCAGGCGGTTTAAGCCCAGCGATGTTAGAAGGGTACGCCGCAGCTAAAGTGCTGGTTGAGGCTTTGAAACGCAGCGGATCTAGCCCAACACGGGCAAAACTTCAATCTTCACTTGAGAACATGAAAAAGTTCGACATGGGTGGGCTTGAAGTCAATTTCAGCACGACAGACCACACAGGCTTAGACTTTGCCGATTTGTCCATCATCAGCTCAGATGGCAAATTCAAGCGCTAAAACAAAATATTGATTAAGCTTTAGTGCTTCATCACCGCCATCAACCCAGCAAAACCTATGAATGCGCCGCCGGTGACACGGTTAAACCAGCGCAAGATATTGGGCTTACGCAGTTGCTGCGCCATACTTAAGCCGCCCAACGCATAAATAAAGTACCAAAGAATCTCTAAAACGCTGAAAGTGGCTAACAAAATCAATAACTGTGGCACTTGCGGCAGGCTGGCTTGGATGAATTGGGGTAAAAAAGCAGCCGCAAAAAGTAGCGCTTTGGGGTTGCTGCCGGCAGTAAAAAATCCGGTTTTATAGAGGTTAAATGCGCTGTAGCCATTGTTTTTACTGCCTGAAGCGCTATCGTTTTTATCGCCATCAATAGTAGCTTCAGTCACCGGCGCAGTCCACACTTTGTAGCCTAAATACGCCAAATACAAAGCACCCAACCAACGCAGCGCGTCAAACACCGCAGGTGCATTTTGCAGCACCACGCCCAAGCCCAGTGCAGACAATGTGAACATGATCATCAGCGCTGTCATGCAGCCTGCCATGCTGTAAATGCTGGCACGCAGCCCGAAACGCACGCTTTGGTTCATGATGAGCAGCATGTTTGGTCCAGGTGCGGCGCTGATCAGGAAGGTTGCGGTGACGAATATCCACCAAGTGCTGAGGCTCATGTTTGTTTTCCTTGCTGTTTCGCACGCGCTTTAGCCAACGCCGCTGCAATCACCGCACTTTTGTCGGTTGCTATTGTATTGATAGTAATTTCAAAGGGGGAAATTTGATTGTAGCCGTTGTTTTTATTGCCTGAATCGCTATGAATAATATAGCGTTTATTGTACCGATTTAGGGCGTGATTGGCTGATTCTGCAGACCATGCAGCCCAACCCGTTAACGTGCCGGTAACGTTTTCAAGCTCAATGCAATCAACAGGGCAAACCGGTATGCACAGCTCGCAGCCCGTACAATGCGGCTCGATGACGGTGTGCATCAACTTGTTGCTGCCGATGATGGCGTCTGTGGGGCAAACGTCGATGCATAGCGTGCAGCCTATGCACCAGTTTTCATCAATGAAAGCGACGCTGCGAGGGCCTTCGATGCCATTTTCAGGGTTCAGAGGACTGATTTTTTGCCCAGTGATTTGGCTTAACCGTGCAATTCCCTCAGCGCCGCCAGGTGAACACTGGTTAATCGCTGCGCCATCGATAGCAATGGCGTTGGCGTAGGCTTGACAGTCAGGATACCCGCAGCGCGTGCATTGGGTTTGGGGCAGGGCGGCGAATACTAATTCAGCGATGGTTTGCTCGGCTAGGCTCATGCCTTGAGCTTAGCCTTTGGCTTTGCAGCAGTCTTTACTGCAGCCTTGACAACAGGTTTAGTATCAGTTTTTAGCGCAACATGGTGCACCAAAATGAAGGCTTGCACCTGTGGATACACCTGCTCACGCCAGCGGCGACCACTGAAAATGCCGTAGTGGCCAGCGCCTTTGGCTTCAAAGTGTTGGCGTTTTGATTTAGCAATACCGCTACATAAATCGTGTGCAGCTTGCGTTTGACCTGAGCCTGAAATGTCGTCCAACTCACCTTCAACCGTCAACAAGGCAGACGTTTTGATGTCTGCTGGTTTGACGCGCTCTGGCTTGCCGTTGATGTTTTTCACATCCCAAGTGCCGTTGACCAGTTTGAAGTCTTGGAACACGGTAGCGATGGTTTCTAGGTAGTAATCGGCATCCATGTCCAGCACAGCGTTGTACTCGTCGTAAAACTTGCGGTGCGATTCGGCGCTGGAGTTGTCGCCCTTGATCAAATCGTTGAAATAATCAAAATGGCTGTTACGGTGGTTTTGCGGGTTCATGGCGACAAATCCGCTGTGCTGCAAAAAGCCTGGGTAAACGCGGCGGCCAGCGCCTTCAAAATTGGCCGGTACTTTGTAGATGACGTTGTTTTCAAACCAGCTAAACGGTTTGTTCATCGCTAAATTATTGACTGCAGTAGGTGACAAGCGTGCATCAATCGGGCCGCCCATCATGGTCAATGACAGTGGGGTGGTTTCGCCGCGCGTCGCCATCAGTGACACCGCAGCCAACACGGGCACGGTCGGTTGGCACACGCTCATCACATGGCAATTGCCATATTTGGCTTGTACGTGGCGAATGAACTCTTGCACATAGTTGACGTAGTCATCCAAGTGAAATTCACCTTCTGACAACGGCACGGTACGCGCATTCTTCCAATCAGTGATGTAAACCTTGTGGTCTTTGAGCATGGTTGCCACGGTGTCGCGCAGCAAGGTGGCGTAGTGGCCTGAGAGCGGGGCGACGATCAACACCGCTGGTTGACCTTTGAGCTGGCTGAGCGTCTCCACATCGTCTGTGTAACGCTTGAAGCGAATCAAATCACAAAAAGGTTTTTTGAGTTCGATACGTTCGTTGATGGTGACTTCAGTTTCGCCAACTTTAACGGTTTGAATGCCAAATTCTGGTTTCAAATAATCTTTACCCAGACGGTACATCAAATCGTAGCCTGCAGACACGCGTTGCACCAGTGGGTTTTGACTGAAAGGCGACTTTGCATTTCCTAGCACCTTGGAGGTCGCCTTTGCAAAGTCAACAAATGGCTCCATCATGGCGCGCTGTGTTTCGTAGATTTGATAAAGCATGTAGAACCTAATGTAGTGTGTAAAAAAATGTTATGTTGCAGTGCAATATAACTGAAAACGTTCTAGAAAATAAGGGGGCTACCACCAATTTGTAGTCTATTTGGTAGGAATAACTACAATTGAGTGACATATTCGCAAATTTAAGCAATTTTCCATGCAAAGAAGACAACTTTTAAGTGCCGCAGGCTTGATTTCTCCAATGGTGGCATCAGCTCTTGTTCAGCTCCCCTGCAGCGCCAGTGCGGCTGCCAAATCACAAGTTAAAACACCCATGAAAACATTAAAAAGCTCCCCCAAAATGCCCGTTCTCTTCCTCGGCCACGGCAGTCCGATGAACGCGATTGAAGACAACGCCTACCGCCGCAGCTGGCAGGCGCTGGGCAAAGAGTTCGGTGAAGGCAAAAAATACCCCACGCCCAGCCTGATTTTGTGCATCTCTGCCCACTGGATCACCCGTGGCTGGTGGCTTACCGGCATGCAAAACCCGAAAACGATTCACGATTTTGGTGGTTTCCCGCAAGAACTCTTCGCCCAGCAATACCCAGCGCCTGGAGCGCCAGCGGTGGCTGAAGAGTTGAGCAAACAGCTCGTTTCCCCCATTCCAAAAGGCTTTGTCGGTGTTGACATGGACAAATGGGGCTTGGACCACGGCACTTGGTCTGTGTTGAAACCCATGTTTCCCAACGCCAACATCCCCGTCATGCAGCTCAGTATGGATTACAGCCGCGCGCCTGTAGAACACTACATGCTAGGCCAACAACTGCGCGAATTGCGCAACCAAGGCGTGCTCATCGTCGGCAGCGGCAACATCGTGCACAACTTGCGAATGATTACAAACGGCAAGCCGCACGACTGGAACATCGAGTTTGACGCTTGGACGGCAGCGCAAATGGCAGATAGAAATTACGACGAACTGGCGAATTTCCTGAAACTAGGCAATTTGGCAACCATGGCACACCCCACGCATGATCACTATTTGCCGCTGCTTTACTCAGCGGGTGCGGTGGACGGCAAAGACAACATGACCACCTTCAATGACAGCTTGACGATGGGGTCGATATCGATGCGCTCGGTGATTTGGAGTTGACGATGCAGCGCCGTACTTTCAGTAGTCACCTGTTCGCACTCTTATCAAGCTCCGGTTTCGTCGTCAGCGCATTCGCTAAAACCAACGTTGCAGACACCGTTTTACTAGCCAAAACCGCACCAATCAGTATCGACCCTGCAGGCTATCTTGTCAGCGAAAAGCTGGACGGTGTGCGGGCATTGTGGAATGGCAAGGTGTTGCGGTTTCGCAGTGGGCGAACGATTGATGCGCCGGCTTGGTTCATCGCCAAACTGCCCAAAGAGCCCTTAGATGGCGAGTTGTGGATAGGGCGTGGGCAGTTTGACGTGCTGTCAGGCACGGTTCGCAAAGCTAAACCTGTCGATGCGGAGTGGCAAAAGGTCAATTACATGGTGTTTGAGTTGCCGTCAGGTTCTGGTCGCTTCAAAGACCGCGCTTTGGCGATTGAATCGATAGTTAACGCAACCGCTTGGCCGCAACTGCAGGCCGTTGAGCAAATGACAATAGCCAACCGCGCAACCTTGCAAGCCAAATTAGACGACGTGGTGCAAGGCGGCGGGGAAGGGCTGATGCTGCATTTGGCCAGCGCACCGCTGGTAACGGGTCGAAGCGATGTGCTTTTGAAGCTCAAACCTCTAAGCGACGCAGAAGCCACGGTTGTCGGTCACATCGCTGGCAAAGGCAAATATGTGGGTATGGTGGGTGCTTTGGTCGTCAAAACAGCGGACGGCCTGCGGTTTAACTTGGGCACGGGTCTGTCAGATGCGCAACGCAAATCTCCCCCCACCATAGGCAGAAAAGTGACTTACACCTACCGCGATGTCACCCCCAGCGGTAAGCCAAGGTTTGCGAGCTTTTTACGGGTTTACGAAAATTTGTAAATACAACCAGCTTGACCTAGGTTTGATCTTGTTTTATATTTAACCAAAATGTTAATTAACCAAATGTGTGATTAAGTGAGTAATTCAGAGAATAAATAAACCATGTCAGCCAACGCCACATCTGAAATCGATGCACTAAACGACACCTTGAGTGCCGTATTTTCTGCTTTGTCTGACCCCACACGACGGGCGATGCTGGCTCGGCTGTCACAGGGTGAGGCGTCGGTCAACGAGCTGGCCGCGCCCTTCAAAATGAGCTTGCCCGCCGTTTCCAAGCACATCAAAGTGCTGCAAAAAGCCGGGTTGCTGACCAAAACCATCAACGCCCAGCAGCGCCCTTGCAAGATTGATGGTGCACAGCTCAACCAGGCGGTCGATTGGATGGCTCGATACACTATAAAAAGTATAGCTCCTCAGGCAGTAAATACGCCGGCTAGAGGCAAAAATGGCCTTAAAAAACAGGCTAAACCCGAGAAATCACCTAAAAATCTAAAAGTAAGCTCTCAAGTTACCCCTAAAGCTACACTCAAATCAAACGCAAAACCACAGGAGAAACCCCATGACCAAGAGCCCAATGACCTTCAACAACAAATTGGATTTGACTTTTGAGCGCATCGTCGACGTGCCGCCCCACCTTGTCTGGCGCGCTTGGACTGAGCCAGAGCTGATGAAGCAGTGGTTTTGCCCACTGCCCTGGAAGACCATCCACGCCGATGTTGATGTGCGCCCAGGCGGCAAGTTCCACACCATCATGCAAGGCCCAGAAGGGGAAGAGCACGCGGGTACGGGCTGTTATTTAGAAACTGTGAAAAACGAAAAAATCGTTTGGACCAACGCTTTGTTGCCTGGATTTCGCCCCGCTTTAGCAAATGCGCCCTGCGGCGATGACACCGAATTCATGTTTACCGCGATGGTTGAGATGTCACCGCATGGCGAAAACGGCACCCGCTACCGCGCTACCGTCATCCACGCAGACGAAGCCGGCGCTAAAAAACACGCCGATATGGGCTTTGAAGGCGGCTGGGGCGTTGCCCTAGATCAACTGGTCGCCATGGTTAAAAAAGGGATATAAATCATAAATTTAGGAGAGAAAACATGGCAAAACAAATCTTCGTTAACCTGCCAATTGGCAACCTCAAAGCTTCCATGGCGTTTTACGATGCCTTGGGCTTCAAAAACAACCCCCAGTTCACAGACGATAACGCCGCCTGTATGGTCTACAGCGAGCACATCTACGTCATGCTGCACAGCCACGGCTCTTGGCGCAGATTCACCCAGCGCCCAATTCCGCCATCAGGCTCTAGCGAGGTGATGCTGGCTTTGTCCTTGGACAGCAAAGCAGAGGTCGACACCATAAACGACATCGCCCAAGCCAACGGCGGCACGGCCGACATCAACCCCAAGCAAGACCTAGGCTTCATGTACAGCCGCGCCATAACTGACCCAGATGGCCACATTTGGGAACCGTTTTGGATGGATCCAGCGGCATTGGCGGGATAAATACATCTATTTTTGCTATATTATTAATAGCTATTTAGGCAATAAATACGCCGGCTAACTGCCAATTTAAGCATCCAAAATCGCTATACTATTTATAGCGTCTGTTGATACCGCACCAGCATCTGCTCTTGCGTTTCAAACACAGTCTCAGCCGGTAATTTACCCACCATTTGGTCGCGCATCATCTCGCCCATGCTGGGCAGTTGGCTGCGGTCAATGTGTTTGGCGGGGTTCCACAGGTCTGAGCGCATCAGCGCCTTGGCGCAGTGCAGGTAGCTGGCGTGCACACTCACACGAATCACTAGCTTGGGCACGCGGCGGCTGTCTTCGCAGAGTTTTCGCTCAGCCTCGTCGGTAGAAAGTACGGCCGTGCCGTTCACCCGTAGCGTTTCGTCCACTCCCGGAACCATGAAAAGCAGCCCAATTTGCTTGGTGGCGACGATGTTTTCCAGCGTGTCTAGACGATTGTTACCCGGCGAATCGGTAATCAGCAACGTCCCGCTGTCCAGCACCTTCACAAACCCCGCATCACCCCCACGCGGCGACGTGTCCGCCCGCCCATCTGCGCCGTAGCTAGAAATAATAACGAAAGGCGACAAGCTGATGAAGCGTTTGGCGTGTCCATCCAGCTGCGGCAGCTCTTTGAATACGGAGCGTGGGTTGACAGGCGCGTAGAGTTCGCGCAAGGCGGGAAGGGTGGTGATGATGTTAGCTGTCATTGACGAATTACCCACGCACCGCAGCCTCAATCGCAGCCACGTCAATTTTGACCATATCCATCATGGCAGTGAACGCACGCTTTGCGACGGCTGGGTCGGGGTGGGTGATGGCTTCCATCAACACGCGCGGGGTGATTTGCCATGACAATCCCCACTTGTCTTTGCACCAGCCGCAAGCGCTCTCTGCGCCGCCATTGCTCACAATTGTGTTCCACAACCTATCGGTTTCGGCTTGGTCTTCGGTAGAGATTTGGAACGAAAACGCGTCTGAGTGCGGCACGCCAGGGCCACCATTTAGGCCTAAACATGGGATGCCGCAAACGACAAATTCCACGGTCAACACCGCGCCTTGCTTGCCTGCAGGGTAGTCGCCAGGTGCGCGCATGACACGCCCCACCGAGCTGTCTGGGAAGGTTTGCGCATAGAAGTGCGCTGCTTCTTCAGCATCACCGTTGTACCAAAGGCAAATTGTGTTTTTTGCAATCATGCTTAAACCCTTAACATTTACGTTTAACTTCTAAATTAGATTCACGCCTGCACAATCGTCTCAAACCCACCAAAAATCATGCGTTTGCCGTCAAAAAGATTGGGCGCGTTTGGGTCATTCATCTCGGGTTCTTGCATCACGGCTTTCCAAGCCTCGTCACGCACCGTTTTTGAAGGCCAGGTAATCCATGAGAAGACGATAGATTCGCTCTCTTCACGCTTCACGGCCATGGTGAACGAGGTCAATTTGCCTTCTGGCACATCATTGCCCCAGTTTTCAATGACGTTCAAAGCACCATGCTTTTTGAATAAAAAAGCCATTGTTTCCGCCTTGGCGCGGTAGGCCTCACGGTTGGTTGTGGGTACGGCAATAACGTATCCGTCGATGTAATTCATGATGTCCCCTTGTTCAATAAATTAAAAAATAGACTTTAGCCTATCTTAGGAATCGCGTCTTACAACAAACGATGAATGCATCAACGCATCATTTGTAAAAATGTGATACTGTTGCGTTACAAGTAAAAAAGATGGAGAAGGGTCAAGAAATAGCTAAAGATATAACTAAAAGACATACAAAGAGGACTATGGCAATTAGCAGATTGCTAAATATACACAAACAGTGTTGTGGCTGATTTTTTATAAAGATGCGCCTCAAGTATGAATCATTCAGTATTTCAAAACGAGTATTCAGAATCGCCAGAAGAGCAGAGCTGGTTAGAACCTCTAGGCATTGATTTGCTGGTGTCGAATGCGCGCAATACTCACTTCTATTATTTAACGGGCTGCTTCATAGTTTTTGCCCTCTTGTATTTTCAAGTGGATTTTTTGATCTGGAGTTTTTGGTCATGTCTGCATTTGATACTCATAGCCGCACGTATATATTTCTATCGCGAATATTCAAAACTGACTGATCCCCAAAAACCGGCAGCAGGGGTTGATTACTTCAACAAACATCGCTACTTTTTTTGCATCAAAGGCATAGTCTGGGGAAGTACGGTTTTTTTCTTTAACTACCAAGAACAAAGTTTGCCAACTATCTTGTACTTGCTTTTTACGATGGCGTTTGCATATTCGGCGGTCATTAATTACGTTTCTCATTACCCTACCGTGCGTGTCTTCATGTTGTCATACGCCTCAGGGTTGATGGTGGGATTCATGATGGGGGGTCTGCTTCGGGATGGGGCACATTTCAACCAAGCCTATTGGATATTGATGCTGGGTGTTTTGTGGTTGATGCTGTCTTTGCTCAAGCAAGGCAAGCGATTGAATAAAACCTATGTCAAGAGCATGCTTTTCCAGCATAAAAATATACAACTCATTGAGTCTTTGACCAAGGAGAAGCAATCTGTCTTAAACGCCATTGCCAGTAAAAACAGATTGATTGCCAGTACCGCACATGACATGCGTCAACCCGTCTTGGCTTTGAATTTGTACGCCAATTGGCTAACTCAAGATATTGCAATGGCGGCTGAGCTTAGTCCAAAAATTTCAACAGCCACGCGGGCAGTGATAAACATATTTGATGCCATGTTTGATTTGGCTCAAATCAAGGAAGATCAAATTATCATCAACATCAGCGACGTGAATGTCTCGTCCCTTTTGCAGGAAGTGACTCAAAAATACCAAGTCATGGCGGAAAAGAAAGGTCTGTCATTGCGAACACGCTTGCATCACACGCATATCAAAACCGACCCCTTGCTATTGAAGCGCATGATAGGAAACCTGATATCCAATGCCATCAAATACACTCCCAGCGGTGGTGCACTGCTGACATGCCGGCAAAAAAAGCAGAGTTTATTTATTGAGGTATGGGATACCGGCGTGGGTATTGCGCCGCATGAGTATGACTTAATCTTTCACGAATTTTACAAAAGCAAAGTCTTTGCCGGAACCAATGACGGTTTTGGGTTGGGGTTATCCATCGTCAAGCAGTTTGCTGAAAAACTGGGTTACTCAGTACACGTCACATCAAGAGAAGGCTGGGGCACGCGGATGGGAATTGAAATCCCTTTGATTTCAAACAACGCATAGGCCACATTGTTTTCAAAATGATACTAAAAATGCCACAAAATAAATAGCTGCTTAGGCAGTAAATACGCCGGCTAAGTACCAATTTTAGGCTAAAAATTGCTAGTGCGCATGCCCATGATGCGCATCTGGCACATGCGGGTGCGCGTGCTGCATAGGGTTATGTTTATGTGGGTGACTATGCATACCTTTTGGTAGCACGTCATGCGTATGCAAGTGATGGCCATCAGCCTGTTTAGGGTCATGGCTGTGCGCATGTTCATGCTCTAAAACTTCGTGTGTATGTGGGTGACTGTGTGATTCCATCAAATGCAAGGCCACGCCTGCCAGCATCAAAACGCCTGCAATCAACATGATCCAACCCATGGATCTGTCCCCAAATGCAAAAGCGCCCATCGCACCAATGAATGGGGCGAAGGCAAAGACTGAGCCCGTTCGAGCCGCGCCAAACGCACGTTGCGCCAAAAGATAGAAACGCAAACTCAAGCCATAACCGATTGCACCAATTGTAAAAAGCGCGAGTGTGGCAGTCAACGTGGGCAGCGACTCGCCGAATAGCAAAGCGAGCACGGCTGATGCGCTTGCACCCAAGGCCGATTTGACAATCACCACCTGCGCAGGGTCACGCTCGGCAACACCACGCGACAAGGTGTTGTCCAAACCCCAAGCTGCGGTAGCAACCAAAACAGCGAGTAAACCTAATAATTGTGTATTGCCAGCCAGACCTTGCTCAGCCACCAGCGCGATGCCGCCCGCTAGCAACAGCAACATGGCTGAGGCAACCCGTTTGTCCATGCTTTCACCATACAAACGCCACGCCAGCACGACTGTGAAAAGCGCCTCCAAAGTCAGCATCAAGGACGCACTGGTGCCGCTGGTGCGCTGCAAGCCCCACGCCAGCGCAACTGGGCCGATAACAGCTCCAAAACCCGCCATGGTAAGCAGTCTGGAAAAATCACTGCGTTGTAATTTTGCTTCTAATTCAACCGGTTGTCGCATCCATAGCGCCACAAAGGCAGCACCTGCATACAACAACGCTGCCGTTGAAAAAGCCCCCGAACCCTAGCCAAAACGCTGTACCAGTGGGGTACTTAAGCCAAATAATGCCGCAG
>Ga0114940_10000795_pt1 | contig 13055 bp, 13 predicted proteins | sample ColdCreekSource_FD_87195 | JGI IMG/M metagenome (GOLD analysis project Ga0114940, IMG submission 87195) | Groundwater microbial communities from Cold Creek, Nevada to study Microbial Dark Matter (Phase II) - Cold Creek Source | ecosystem: Environmental > Aquatic > Deep subsurface > Groundwater ... | reverse complement strand
GGTGGCACGGTTTGATCGGCGTGGCCTTTGGTCGTGCCAAGGCGCGCGTTTTTCACGTTTTGGCACTCTCATGGAAACCGCACGCCGATTTATTGAACCCGCGTTCCACGGTTATACGGCCAGCGCCCTGCGGGAGGAATTGGCCGTGGAGGTCAAGACTGATCTTCCCCCGATTTCGTGGACGCGCCTTGCCGTTGACACTCAGGATGCAAATGCGTTCTATGGGAGGACGGATTTTATTTCTGTCAAAGCCGTTTGAAAACTTCAACTTTATCGGACTCGAAAAGTCGTAACCTGCGCATTGGGGTGGTTGGTTTGGGCCATTGGGGGCCCAACCATGCGCGACACTTTTCGCGCCTGGCCACCCTCACCGCCCTGTGCGATAGCCATCCACATCGCCTCCACCAGGTCGGCCAGCTTCATCCCGGCGTGCAAGGTTTCCAAAAGCTTTCGACCATGCTAAAGGAATCCCCTCTGGATGCGGTCGTCATTGCCACCCCCACATCCTCCCACGAACAGGTAGTGATGGCTGCGCTGCGGGCCGGCAAGCACGTCTTTTGCGAGAAACCCCTGGCTTTGCATTCACGCGTGGCCCGTCGTCTTTGCGCCGAAGCCAAAAAGAGACGCCTCATCCTCATGGTGGGACACACCTTTCTCTTCAACCCCGGTATTCGTTATCTCCGCAATTTCATTCTTCACGGACATCATGGACGACTCTACTATCTCCACGCGAAACGCACCCATTATGGACTGTTCCGTCCCGACGTGAATGTCGTCTGGGATCTTGCCTCGCACGATGTGGCCATCTTCAATTACCTCCTGAAATCCGAGCCCACAGAGGTCTCCGCCGTGGGTTTTGACTGGCTGCGCAAAAATATCCACGATCTGTCGTTCATTTCACTGCGCTACCCCCGCGGGGTGATGGCCCACATTCACGTGAGCTGGCTCGACCCCAAAAAGGAACGGGAAATCATGGTGGTCGGCGACAGGAAAATGGCCGTCTGGCAGGATATGGCCTCCCCGGGTCCGGTTTTCATTTATGATCGGTATGTTATCCGGCAAAAGCCGGTCCTTCGCGAATTCGGCGATTTTCAGCTTTTGCCGCGCGAAGGCGACATCACCATTCCTAAAATCGACATGGAAGAGCCTCTCCTGATTCAGGCACGCGAATTTCTGGAAGCCGTTCAAAAACGCCGAATCCCCATTTCGGATGGCCATTTTGCCACCCGCGTCGTTATCGCACTGGAAGCCATCAACCACTCCATTCATCTGCGTGGCAGGCCCGTGCGGATCCGCTGATTCCCATGCAACAATGAAAGCCACAAAAAAGCACAGGACGCACAAAAGACCATCAGGCCTCGGAACAAACGGCCTCATTTTCTTGACACAACCATAAACCCGACTTAGTTTATGGTCATGAAAGCGATTAATATTCAGGATGCCAAAACACACTTTTCGCAGTATGTTCGTCAGGTCAAGAATGGAGAATGTTTGTTGATATGTGAGCGCAATGTGCCGGTGGCTGAAATCCGGCCTATTTCCAAGGTCAGGAAATTCAATCCCGCCGGGATGGGCAACGCCCGCGGCACGGTAATTTTCATGAGCAAACATTTCAACGATCCTCTCAAAGGCAAGGAACTGGCGCTGTTCGAGGATGCCCCTCTGTGAAGTTGCTGCTGGATACTTGCGTGTTCCTGTGGTTGGCGGACAGCCCCCAAAGGCTATCCTCAAAAGTCCGCTCGACTCTAACGACGGCCGATCATGAGGTTTTCCTCAGCGTGATCTCGGTTTGGGAACTCCTTCTCAAAAGCCGCAAAACTTCCCTTTTGAAAATCAAGGAACCAATCCCAGACTTTGTAGATCGCCAACTGCAACTCCTTGGCTTGCAGGAACTGTCACTGACACGCCCTTGTTTGGCCTATTTGGACCGGTTTCCGACACACCATGGAGATCCGTTCGATCGGATCCTCCTCTGCCAGGCTCTGGATGCCGCATGCACGCTGGTGACTCCTGACGTCAACATTCAGCGTTACCCGGTGCCGATTCTCTGGTAGAGGATTTCAAAATTCTCCTTGTGACTCTTGTGCCTCCACGTGAAACGTGGCAGGCTTTGTGGCCAGATTCCTGAATCCATGAAATTCCACGCCCATCCCTCCGCCATCGTCGAAAGCCGCCGCGTCGGCGCGCGCACGCGCATTTGGGCTTTCAGTCATGTCCAGGCGGAAGCGATGATCGGTGTCGAGTGTAACGTGGGCGAACAATGTTTCATCGAAAACGGAGCGATGGTTGGAGATCGGGTGACCATCAAAAATGGCGTCTGCATCTGGCGGGGTATTATTGTTGGAGACGACGTGTTCATCGGTCCCAACGCGACCTTCACCAACGATCTTCGTCCACGTTCACCCCGCTCCTCCTTCACCGGGAAGAAATATCAGAAGGAAAGCTGGATCACCCCTATTATCATCGAAACCGGCTGCACCATCGGGGCCAATGCAACCATCGTGGGCCCGGTGCTTCTCGGGCGCTTCTGTTTCGTGGGCGCGGGATCGGTGGTGCTGCGCGACGTGGAGGAATTCGAACTTGTCGCCGGCAACCCGTGCCGCCGTATCGGATGGGTGAACGAAAAGGGTGAACGCGTGGTCCGTCGTCCCAAATAAAATCCCATCGAGGTGAATCTCATCGAAGGAAAAACTTTTTTTGTGACGGGTGGAGCGGGGCTCATCGGCTCGCACATTACAGATCAGCTTCTGGCCGCGGGCGCAGGGCGCATCCGCGTGCTCGACAACTTCGTCCGCGGTCGCGAAGACAACCTTCAACACGCCATGAACACGGGCAAGGTTGAGCTTCACCGAGGCGACGTCCGCGACCAGGCTCTTGTGGACCAACTCGTTAAAAACTGCGACGGTGTCTTTCACCAAGCCGCCATGCGACTTACCTTATGCTCGGAAAGGCCACGCGAATGTCTCGATTCGATGGTGATGGGCGCCCTCAACATCATTGAGTCCTGCCTCAAGCACCGGGTAAAGAAACTGGTGGCCGCCTCCTCCGTCAGTATTTATGGGAACGCTGATCAATTCCCCATTTCCGAGAATCATCACCCATACAACAACCGCACGCTTTATGCCGGGGCCAAGATCGCCAATGAGCAGATGTACCGCGCCTTCCACGACATGAACGGACTCCCGTACGTGGCCTTCCGTTACTTCAACGTGTATGGTCCCCGCATGGATCGTACGGGCGCCTACACCGAGGTTATGATCCGCTGGCTCTACGCCACCATGGATCGCACGCGACCCAAAATCTTCGGTCAGGGTGATCAGTCCATGGATTTTGTTCATGTCGAGGACATCGCGCGTGCCAACCTGGTCGCCTACCAGAGCAACGTGGTGGACGAGGTGTTCAACGTCTGCTCAGGACTCGAAACCACCCTGCTCGAACTCTGGAAAATCATTCGAAAAACCGCCGAGGTCCACGATCTCGAACCCGAGTACCTCCCTCCTCGTAACATCGGGCCGGTGGGACGGCGCGTGGGGGATCCTTCCAAGGCAAAAAAAATGCTTGGGTTCGAAACCAGGATCTCATTGGAGGAAGGCATGCAAAGTCTTTACCAATGGCTGCGCTCGGCGCCCCGACTCCAGGCATGAACATCCCGTTGGCCAAAGTGGATATCCTTCCAAAGGACATCCAACGCGTAACCCGCACGATCCGTTCCGGATGGATCATGCAAGGTCCACAGGTCGGGGCTTTCGAAAAGGCCGTTGCAATATATTGTGGGGTCTCCCACACGGTAGCCACTTCTTCAGGAACAACAGCACTCCACCTTGCCCTGCACCTGGCAGGCGTGACCTCGGGCGACGAAGTCATCGTCCCTTCGTTTTCCTGGATCGCTTCGGCCAACTCGGTCCGTTATTGCAGCGCCACCCCTGTTTTTTGCGACGCGGATGGGAGCACGTACAACATGACTCCCGAGACGGTGGCTCCCCTCATCACATCCCGGACCAAAGCCATCCTGTTGGTCCACCAATTCGGCATGCCATGCCATCTGGGAGCGTTTTCGGTGCTCTCCAAAAAACATGGGCTCGCGCTCATCGAAGACGCCGCATGTGCCATCGGCAGCCAGTACGAGAATAAGCCCGTTGGAAATTGTCATTACTCGACGATCACCTGCTTGTCCTTTCATCCTCGCAAAGTCGTCACCACGGGCGAAGGCGGCATGTTGCTCACAAATGACATTCAACTCGCCAAAACAGCGCGGATCCTGCGCAATCACGGAGCCGCTTCCGACGGAACATTCACGCACATCGGATACAACTATCGCATGACAGACATGCAAGCGGCCCTGGGCGTGGATCAAATTGCGCGGCTGAAACTCACCATTTCCAAGCGACGCGCGATCGCCCAACAATATTGTTCGCTGCTGGGCAAACATCCTCTGATCACCCTTCCTGAAGAGCCTGTCAACTGCCAGACAAACTACCAATCGTTCATGGTCCGACTTCGGAAACGAGCTTTCCCTCAACGGGACACCATCGCGCAGGACCTTGCCGCGGATGGCATCGCTTGTCGCAAATCCATCGCGCCTGCCCACATGGAACCTTGCTACACAGCCATCCAGGAACAAGTGTCACTCCCCCAAACGGAACAACTCGCAAAAGATGGCCTGATCCTGCCCCTTTTCTCCTCAATGACCAAAATCCAGGTCAAGCGCGTGTGTCTGAGATTGGCGGCGTCTCTCCAAACCCGATGCGGTTGAGCACAATATGAGCCGACCGCTCTGTATTTCCACCCTCGACCTGGCTTTTTTCCATGTCGGAGGGGTCGTGACCAAGGCACTCGTCTTTGCCAAAGTCGCTCGGGAAAATGGATTCTCGCCTTTTTTCCTGACCCCATCCGTCTCGCTCCATCGAACCATGCGCCGCTCGTTTCGCAAAGAAGATCCTCCTCCAATGGTGAAAACCGAATTCCATGGTTATCCCTGCTACCAATTCGGCGCCCGTTATCCAGAATTTGAGTTCAACGCTCATCGCTTCAATCGCACTTCCCTTCAGCAACTGTTATCCTCGCCCATTGCCTGCGTCGCCGTGAGCGGCAACAATCATGCCGCGCGGCCGTTTTTTGATTTGGATCTGCCGTATGGCATGTGGCCCGGCTCCACATACTGGGAGGATTGCCGGGATCGAGTTCTCCGTGCCCCATGGACGGCGCGCAAAATCTGCGACCTTCTTTCGAAAGCACCGGCCGAAAGACTGGAATATCGTCTCTTTTCCAAGGCCAAAAAAATCATCGTGGATACTCGCTATACGCAAAAATACGCCCTGCGCTTGAATTCATCCTGGTCCGGTAAGATCAGCATCGTCCCCGTCTCTGTGGATACCCATCGATACCATCCCGTTCCACAACCCCGGCGCCAAAGCATCATTTTCGTGGGCCGACTGTCGGACCCTCGCAAAAACCTCTCCCTGTTGCTGGACACCTTTTCCATCGTGGGCCGCCAGCATCAGGAGATCCAATTGATCCTGGTGGGATCGGGTGATGAAGCGACCGATCGAATTCTGAAAGAGCATGCGTATGCGGACCGCATTCGCTGGCTTCAGGGAATCTCCGATGAGGAAAAAATCGCCCAGATCCAAGACGCTTTGGCATTGGTGATCCCTTCCCATCAGGAAGGCTTCGGGATCATGGGGGCAGAGGCGCTGGCATGTGGCACTCCAGTCATCTCCACTCCGTGCGGCGGGCCCCAGGATTATGTGATGGATGGGGAAACCGGATTTTTATTGAAGGGATTCGAGCCCACCGAAATGGCCGAAGCCATCACGCGGCTTGCGCAAGACCGCCCCTTGCACACACGTCTTGCGCAACAGGCGCGGAATTTTGCGATCCAACGTTTGAGCTTCGATGCCGTAAAACCCGGCCTGCTCAAGTTCATCCATGGATGTTTTAATTCTTAATTGATTTTTTTGTGTCTCCTTCAGTCATTTACAGTATCGCAATGCCATTGAACCGCGGCGGCATGGGCACGATTGCCTGGCATGCATGCAATGCCATGATGGAAGCGGGCTTGTTGCATCGGGTGATTGCTCCGGAAACAGGCGCGGCCGGAAGGCTTGAACCTCTTGCCCAGGACCTGCCGTGGCCCTTTCGCAAAGCCATGGCGGCCATGAACCGTCTGCGGTGGCATTCCGCGCATGATGCCTGGTTTGATCGTTGGGCCGCTTCCCGGATCGAATCGGGAATGGACTACTATGGATGGATGCACCAGTCGCTGGCCTGCATCCGCCGGTGCCATCAGGGCGGGGGACGCGCCTGGGTGGATCGGGGTTCCGTGGAGCCGCGATTGCAACGCCGATGGCTGGTGGAAGAATACGCCAGACATGGATTGCGGCGCGATCCGATGGATTCGCGAGCCGTGAATCGGATGGTGCAGGAGGCGGATGAAACGGATTTTGTCGTGGCTGCTTCCACGCTTGTAGCCCGGTCCTATCGCGAGGTGGGTTATCCCGAGTCCAAAATTGTGGTGAACTATCCGGGCGTGGACTTGAAAGTGTTTGGAGGAGTGGAACGACGGGAGCCGCAAAACAGGATGCGGTTTGTCTTTGTAGGACAACTGTCCCTTCAAAAGGGGATTCCCGATCTGTTGCGAGCCTGGAAAAAACTGGCGCCCTCCGATGCGGAACTGATTCTGGCGGGCGTGGTGCCGCCAGGGGAAGAATCCATCATCTTGCCGCTGTTGAGGGATGCGCCGCATGTTACATGGAAAGGGCACTGTCAGGACGTGCCTTCGCTCCTCCGTGAAGGTGATGTGCTGGTGCTGCCCTCCGCCCAGGATGGCTTTGGTCTGGTCGTGCTGGAAGCATTTGCCAGCGGGTTGCTCGTGATTGTTTCGGATCGGGTCGGCGCCAGGGATTGTGTGATCGAAGGCAAAAACGGTTTCATCTTTCCATTCGGGAACGAAGGCGCTCTGGGAGAACGTCTGGCGTGGTGTTTGAAGGAGAGGGAACGAGTTCGGGAAATGAGGAAAGAGGCTCGTGAGACCGCCGGGCGTTTCAGCTGGGAAGCCTACGGTCAGCGGCTGGTGTCTTTCTTCAAGACTTGATTGCGAATTTTCATTTTTGTTCCCATGCAGGCATCAAAACGCCAATAAGAAACCAGAATAACTCGGCGTTGCTGGACAACCAGATGTCATCCACAAAATTTCGAACACAAAATCCAACAAGCAGCGCCAGACCAATCCGAACAGACCAACCTTGCATTCGCGTGCGCCAGAACCTTCTTCCGTAAACCGCCAGCGCGCCAAGCCAAAGTGCAAAACCCGGAAATCCAACTCCCAACACCATGTTAATAAAGGCATTATGGGCATGCTGATAAATCATGTGCCAGTAATTCTTTACAACTGTATCCTTGCCAAACCCAACCCCTGTGAAATGTTGTTTAAGCAACAGGAGCGGGATTTTCTTATAAATCTCAATACGACTCGTAGAGCTGGCGTCATATTCACGCTGGAACCAATGAGGGCGTGCTTTGTAGGCTGTTACTCCCATTAATGTTGTCCCTAAAATAAAAAAGATCAACACCCTCCGCCCCATCCAGGCTGAAATCAAAGCCGTCTCGATGTAGAGAGCCATCCATGTGCCCCGGCTTTTGTTTAGGAAAATAAGGTAAAGAAGCAATAACAGTGCGACCAGATACAACCACCCTTGCCATCCTGATCTGCGTAGTGCTGCCAACCAAAATACTGCCGGAGTGAGAAGCAGTAACACGTATGAGAAAAATATATTATCTCTTGATAATCCACGAACAAACAAAGTGCCTTTTACCCAGTAATTCACATCCGGCGCCCTTGGCCCACTTACAATTTCCTCGCCGATATAAAACTGTTTCACCGCAAAGGCCAGCAGCACCGCCAGCAAAATGATCTGGACAGTAAACAACCAGTGGCGTGAGACTGCGTCTCGAAAAGCCCAATAACCGCAAAGTAAAGCCAGCATCGGCTGGCCAATATCTCTTCTCCAGAGATTCAGGCTGAACCACGGCTGTTGCATGTCCCAACTTGCCTCATCCCACCAACGGAGTGGTGGTTCCCTCCAAAAACCACAAATCACAAAGATCCAGAGCGAAAAGATCAGCAATGGGCCTGATACCCAGCGTGCTTCAGCCCACGAAACAGCCAATTCCCGACGCCGTTCCCATAGGAGCGCGGTAAAGGCAGTCAGGAGCAGCGTCGCCTGCAGGGCGGCGGTGCCCATGATGGGAAGAACCACCGCGTATCCCATCAATAATAGCCGGGCCGCCCAAAGAAGTTTGGAATTCATTTGTCAGCCGCGCGTTGGGTATTGTTGTAAAAGGGAAGGACAAACTTACGGATCATTATATCTTTGCCGGCCGGGATCCGTCTTCCAATGACTTTTGCGCAGCCTCCAGTATCTGAATGACCTTGACCGCCAGGTCCACGCCAAACCGTTCGGAAAGCTGCCCCTGAATTCCTTGCGCGAATTCCACAACCGCCAGGTTGAGCGGAAGATCCCGTGAAACATCAATCACCCTTCCCCTTTTTAAAATGTCCTGAGTCTCTTCAATTTGCCGTCCCCACACTGCCGGATATTCCGTCAGCTTGCTCTCCGCGAGATCATCGAAAACCATCGTTTCATTTTCCACAAAAACCGAAAACCGGCGGCGTTTTTGCATTGAAAGATGTCCTATGTGGATCCATGCCTCCGTGGAGGAAAAATTCAGCTTCAAAACCAGCATCTCCGCATCGAGTGAGGACTGGCTTCCGGATGCTGTTCCCAGACAAATAATCTGCTGTGGGAGGCCTTGCATCAGATCAAGACACATGGCCAGATCGTGTGGCGCCCAATCCCACAAAACTGAGATGCCTTTTTTTCGAAAAGGGCCGTATGCCATGCCTTCCGAGTGTATAAATCGGATTTCTCCACGGCCGGGGGCCGTGGCCTCCTGCGAAGGCGGGTGAAAATGTCGACGGATCTCCTGCCATGCCGGCTGAAAAAGATGGGTATGATCAACCAGGACCGGAACAGCACACGCTTCCACATGCTGTTTGATTTTCAAAGCATCTGCAAAACTGAGACACAAGGGTTTCTCCACCATGGCAGGCAAACCCGCATCCAGGCATGCGTGCAGAATCTCGGCGTGCGTGTCAGGCGGCGTTGCAATAATGATTCCGTCCAACTCCCGGCTTCGCAGCAAAGCCCTCCAATCATCGCTCACCTCAACCGGGTTTGAAACAAGCCTAGCGTTCGCCGGATCCCGTGTGCACAGGTGCGTCAAACGCACTTCGGAAATCTGGTTGATGGTATGGACATAGCGTTTTCCCCATCGCCCCACACCAATCAGCCCCAGGCGAGCACTCATGATGTGGAGCGGTAATTTACCTTCGCCCACTGCATGAATCGGGACAAACCTTCCCGAAGACTGATGCGTGGCCGATATCCAAGTTGGATTCGAACCTTGGTCAGATCCGGACAGCGACGCATTGGCTCATCTGCAGGGTAAGCATCCGGATATTCGATCAGCTTGACCAGGATCTTTTTGTCCATGACCTTCTCTAACAACTTTGCAAGTTTGACCATCGAAATTTCCGGGCTGGAGTTTCCGATATTATACGCCTCCCCGGGAATACCGAGCAAAAGCACCTTTAGAAACCCTGTGATCGCATCCGATATATAACAAAAAGTGCGCGTTTGGCTGCCTTTGCCATATATGTGGATCGGCAAACCACGGAGTGCTCGACTGGCGAAATTGGGAAGAACCCGATAATCAGCCTCGCGCATGCCGGGGCCATACACATTGAAAGGTCTTATAATCTTTGCGCTCACACCATGCATGCCGTGAAAAATGTAACAGAGCGTTTCCCCCGCCCGTTTTGACTCGTCGTAACAGGCCCGCGGCCCGAGACAGGCGACATTGCCGCGGTAGGATTCCGGCGTGGGCACATGCTTCGCATCAGGATCGCCATAAATTTCGCTGGAACTGAAGAAAATAAAACTCTCGACTTGTTTCTGAAGAGCCAGTTGAAGCATGTTCCGCGTGCCGGTCGTAGCAGCCTCCAGGGTCTCCAGCGGGTATTTCCGATAATAATAGGGGCTGGCAATGCTCGCGGCATGAATGATGTAATGGATGGGCTCACTCAACTCCACGGGATGGGTGACATTCTGTTTGAGATTCATGAACCTGTCCGAAACTCGTGGCCTCGCATCCGATGCGTTGCTCGTGATGTGATTGTCCAACGAAATCACCCGGCATCGAGGAACGATGAGCTTTTCATTAATACAGGCGAAGAACCTTTGAAAATAGCGGCCGATAAACCCATCGCCTCCGGTGATCAAAATCGTTTTGCCGGCAAATTGATGGACCTCGTTGCCCAGGCCTTTTGTGATTTCCCGGAGCTCCTTGCCTTGAATGGACCTGGGAGGCATAATCCTAATGAATTTTGAGCACCGGCAATGGAATGATAAAATGGCCGCCTTGTTGCAGAAAGGCCTTGTGTTTTGTGATGATACTCTCGGCAAAATTCCAGGCAAGAATCAATACATAATCCGGCCTAGCCTGATACATGTGGGAATCCGGCACAACAGGAATGTGATAACCGGGTGTGTAAAGGTTTTGCTTTAATGGACTATCATCCACGACAAATTCAACGATATCCGCGCTGATCTCAAAATGGTGCATCAAGGTCGTGAGTTTGGCAGGCGCCCCGAACCCCGCGATTCTTTTTCCCTGTGATTTCAAGTCCAGAAGGAGCTTCTTCAACGCATGCTTCAATCCGGTAATATTCCCTCCAAATTGAATGAATGTTTCCGCCTTGTCCAGTTTGACGGCGCCCTCCCTTCGCAACAGCTCCTCAACGGAAGACTGTTTTTGATGCGGACCGCCTTTCAATTGTACAATGCCACGCAGCGAGCCACCATGGGGCGGAACCCGGATGGCTTCAATCAACTCCATGCCCTCACGTTCAAAGAATAGACTGAGCGGCTTCACGGAATGATAGGAAACATGCTCATGATAGGTCATGTCAAACAGGGTTTTTTCATAAACATCCAGGAGATAGGACACCTCAAAAACAAAAATGCCCTCTGCGGCAAGCAGGCGCTTCACACCCTCCACGATTCCACGGAGATCATCCGCATGTGCGAATACATTGTTGGCCGTCACCACCACTGCTCCCCCATGATCCTTTTGAATCTGCCGGGCTGTCTCCAACGTAAAAAAACCGGGAATGGTTTCGATGCCGGAAGCCGTGGCACTCTGCGCAATGCTAATCGCGGGATCAACTCCAAGCACGCGCACGGCATGCTTTTTGAAGTGACGGAGCAGAATGCCGTCGTTACTGCCAATCTCAACCACAAGCGAGCCCGGTTTGACTGCGTAACGATTTATCAGGTCCTCTGCGTACAAACGAAAATGTTCCACGAACGAGGGCGAGGTTGATGATACATAAAGATAGTTTCGAAACAGAATTTCTGGATCGACCACATCCAGCAATTGAAGATGACCGCAATCTCCACAGAGAAAAAGATCCAGAGGAAATCTGTGTTCCGGTTCCGATAATTGCTCCTTGCGCAGAAAGGCATTGGCAGGCGGTGTTTTCCCGAATGAAATGACAAACTTCAGGGCGCGTCCATCACACAAGCGACAGGTGTCGCGCCTGGAAATCAACGGTGCCGACATGCGTTAGATCAGTTTGACACGCACCGTATCGTCTTCGTAGTTGGCCTGCTTGCGGCTGTTTTTTGAAAAGCACCAGAAGACAGAATCCTCCAGAAACTTCATGGCGTGCTCCACCATGGGCCGGGTGTAAAAGATCTGACCCGGTTGGATCGTCAGACATAATGGAGGTTCCGTGCTTCCGACCGGCCGTTCATAATATTTCATTCGGCCCGATTCCAGAAAACAGTAATGATAGTCGGTTTTATGATAATGATTCGCACGAATGGATCCTTTCCCGGAACTGATTCGCAAAACACTGCTGAAGGGCTTCCCTTCGATCACCGTTTTAATTTCACCACGTTCATCACTGTATGTGGCTTCCAAAGGGCATAAAATTTCCTGGTTCATGTTGATCCCTGCCTGGTAATTTAGTTTCGGTTGCACAGTTGACTGATATGGCATCACATCACCATGCTGTCAAGCAGACCTCTCTTTCTGTGATTGAAAACTCTGAGGATCACGATGATACGCTGAAAAGCTTCTGCCAAAAAAACCGCTCCATGATTACGGTGTTGATCGCCTCATCAGTGAGGCCAGGGAGGTAACCGCTCAGGGATTAAGTCCCGAGTTGCTGAATTTCCTGCCTGATGCTACATTGAGCATGAAATGGTTGTGTTGAATGAAAATATTTTCCTGGCCGCCATGGAATTGACCTATGAACAGGAGAAGCGGCTGGAGTGAATACCATGAAATTAATCGGGTGCTGGCTTTTGGCATGCTCTGTTCTATGTCTCAAGGGAGCCGAACAGGCTGCTGCCCCCGATGCTGATGGCCTTGTTATGAAGGAAAGTGCTGTTCTGGAAAGAGGCGAAGACGAGGTTCTTTCCCTTTTCGGGAAACCAAATGGTCGGATGGAATTTGGAACCAAGCTGATCCTTCTCTTCAAACAGGCAACGGTGACTTTTAGAGAAGGGGTGACCGTCGAATACCGGATGCGTGACCTCGAGCTGGAGCACCGGGTCGCCGAGGCTGCTGAAAAGGAAATCGACCGTCGAAATATGGAATTAAACCGACTCGAAGAAGAAGAAATGACAAGGCAGGCGAGAGACTCGCGTCGAGTGCAAGCCGAGGCACAAATGGCAACATCAACAAGCAACCCTGTGCCTTCTGTGTTACCCGAGACCCATTTGGGTGTTTCAGAGGATCCGTGGCCATGCAGCAATCGAATCGACCTCTTTCGGGCAAATATGGAGGATATTCAGAATGGAACCAGGCTCATTATTCCAACGCTGCCGGACCCATCCAATCTCCAACAGTCGGTTACGGATCATGAATCTTGCAAAGTCGTGGATCGTGTCCTGGTAGATCATTTCGGGTGGCTGGATGTGGCT
>Ga0114940_10000794_pt1 | contig 13062 bp, 13 predicted proteins | sample ColdCreekSource_FD_87195 | JGI IMG/M metagenome (GOLD analysis project Ga0114940, IMG submission 87195) | Groundwater microbial communities from Cold Creek, Nevada to study Microbial Dark Matter (Phase II) - Cold Creek Source | ecosystem: Environmental > Aquatic > Deep subsurface > Groundwater ... | reverse complement strand
TCGCCGACATGGGCGACATGATCTTTCTCGGTCGCGTCGACGAGTCGGAAGTAGGCAAGCTGAGCGAAGGCATGCCCGTCACCATCACCGTCGGCGCCCTGGGCGAAGAGCGGCTGGAGGGTAAGCTCGAGTACATTGCCCCCAAGGGCAAAGAGAAAGAGGGCACCATCGAGTTCGAGGTCAAGGCGGCCGTCAAGCTGAAGCAGGGCATCTTGGTGCGCGCCAACTACAGCGCGAACGCCGACATCATCCTCGACACGCGCAAGAGCGTGCTGGCTATCGAAGAGAGCCTGGTGCAGTTCGACAAGGGCAAGGCCTTCGTCGAGGTAGAGACGGCGCCGCAAGCCTTCAGCCGCCGCGAGCTGAAGCTGGGCATCTCCGACGGCATCAACGTTGAGGTGCTTTCGGGCATAACCGCCAGCGATCGCCTGAAGAAACCGCTCAGCGAGGCGCCGGCCGACGCCAAGCCCAAGAAGCCTTGATACACTGAGAGCGCGATGAGCCGAAGCGGATTTCAGAAGAGCGTGCGCATGTTCCACAAGTTCTCGGAAGAGACGATGCGCCGACGCGGGGGAGATCAAGCCGGGCAAGAGAGCATCACGGCCTTGGCCACGATTGCCACGGTGCTGCAAGGCGAGCAGCTGTTCGACGCTTCGCTACTCGAGCCGCTGGCCGCGTTCACCAACCTGCTGCAAAGCTCCCAGCTACCGCCAGACTTCGGCGACTACAGCTTCGGCGACGCCATCCTGGCCATCGAAGAAGCGCACGCCGAGCTACGGCAAAGCGCCGAACAGCGCTGGGAGTTCGCGCCCGAGCTCACGGACGAAGCCGTCGCCAGCCTCAGCGACTTCATGCCCGGCCCCGCCGTGCCGTCTAGCGCGCCCGACCACACCGCCAAACTACGCCGCTTCGTGCTCGACGCGGCGCAGAAGGCCGAGCCCGGCTCCGCGCTCGTGGTCGGGGCTTTGGCTTGCCCCGAGCTACCGCTCGCCGAATTGGCCGCGCGCTTCCAGCGCCTCACCTTGAGCGACCTCGACCTGCCCGAGCTCGAAGCGCTCGTGCAGAGCGCCGTCCCCGAACAGCACCGCGAGCGCGTGAAGCTCGAGCGCTACGACGTGACCGGGAGCTACTCCGCCTTTGCAGCAGGCGTGAAAGAAAGCGTCGACGCTGCGGCTGGCCCGGCCGACGCCGCGCAGCGCTTGGCCAGCATGCTGGAGAGCTACGACGTGGGCTCTGGCAGCGCCGGGCTGAGCCTGGCTGAAGAAAAACCCAACCTCGCCATCTCGGCGATGCTGCTGTCAGGCCTCGGGCAGGGCTACAGCCGCTGCATCCAAAGCGCGCTCACGGCCCGCGGCTGGGATCCGGAAGGCGCGCTGCGCGAGCCACTCGCACCCGCACTGGAGCTTTTGCGCTGTCTGGTGGCCCAACACCACGTTCAAGCCCTGCTGCGGCGGGCCAAGTCCGCCGTCTTGATCAGCGCCGTCAGCGAGGTCGAGCTGCGCGGCGCCCCGGGTGGCAAAGGCACGCCGGTCTCCGAGCCAGTCGACCTGCTGCACGTCGAACGGCTGGAGGAGCGGCTGCCGGAAATCGCCGAGGTCCAGGCCGAGCAAAGCTGGGAGTGGCGCCAAGATCGCCCAGGGAACGCGGAAAAGCGCAGCTTGCTTACCCTGGTTGAGGCCGTGCTCGTGTAGTGTCCAAGCGTCGGTTCCGTCGTGGCTGCCCTCGCCCGTTCGCTTGCCTGCTTCGTCGTCGCGCTCGCTCTTGGCGTGCCTGCTGTCGCGCGCGCTGAGGGTCCGCTGCAGCTCTCCATCGCCACCGCAGGCGAGTGTCCTTCCGCGGCCGAGATCAGCGAAGAGCTGAGGCAGCTGATGCCCGAGGCGACGCTCGACGTGAGCCCGGACGTGGTCGACAGCGACGTGATTGTTTCGGACCGAGGTGCGGGGTTCACCGTAAAGGTGCGCGGTCAGCGCCGTCGCTTTCGGGACGTGAAGCGTGACTGTACAGAGCGCGCCCGCCACGTCGCCGTCTTCGCGGTGCTGATCATCGACCCTTTGCGCGTGCCGAGCCACGTTGTGAACGACGCGGAAGAAGAGCCTGAACCTCCGGGAAAAACCGTACATCCAGACGTTCCGCTGCCGCCCCCACCCAAGCCTGCCCCGCGTCCACCCAGCGCGCGCTTGGATCTGTCGCTCGGTCCGCTCGCCCAGGTCGCGCTGAAGCCCAACGCCGACACCGCAACGCAGGCTGGCGGTTTGGGTCTGCGCTTGCGCTACGGGCAGCGTATCGGCATCACGCTGGGCGTCGCAGGGCTTTTGCCCACTTCCCTCCATTTCCAAGCGGTGGATGCGCGCGCACTTTGGATGCCGATGGACATCGGCTTGTCGCTCTCGCGTCGCGTCGCGAGCTGGGAAGTGGAAATGAACTTGGGCGCCGAAGCCGCGCTGCTCATGGTGGAAGGCCAAGCACCGCTCGACACCACCCAGCAAGCCTTCCGCCTCGAGGTAGGTGGCAGACTCGGCGCACAGGTGCGCTACTGGGCAAGCGAGCACGCTGGCATCTGCGGCGGCATGTTCGGCACCTGGTTTCCGCAGCCCTACTCGCTGCAAGTCGAGGGTATGGGCGTGGTGGGAGAAACCCCCAGTGCCTGGATTGGCGGCTCCCTAGGCGCCGTTATTCGGCTGTAAAAGCCACTCTCCAAAAATAGCGCCGTGCCCATTGAAGGTAGCTGATGTGCGTTTCCATGCGCGAAACAGCGAAAAACACCGCTGCGTCTGAAGTTTTTTACTGTTTGAGCCCCTCTGTTTGAGACACGATGAATGCAATGGTGCAGCGCCTATCGCCTCTCGATGTAGTGCTCGAGCAGCACCAGGGAGCCGTGCTCACCTTCGAGCAGGTGTACAGCTCGTCGTTCAACGACGTCGCGCGCTGGATTCGCGCGCTCGGTGGCCTGCCCGCCGACGTCGAAGATCTCACGCAAGAAGTGTTTCTGGTCGTGCGTCGCAAGCTGAGCGGCTTCGACGGCCGCAACCTGCGCGGCTGGCTGTACCGCATCGCGCAGCGCACCGTGCGCGACTACCGCCGCCGCGCTTGGTTCCGCCGCGTGTTCCTAGGCGGCGGCAGCACGCCCGACCACTACGACAACGCCACGGCCGATGCCGACCCGGGCGAGCTATTCGAGCGGAAGGAAGCCGAAGGCTTGCTGCACGGACTACTCGGACAAATGAGCGAGGTGCGCCGCACTACATTCATCCTGTTCGAAATCGAAGGCTATAGCGGCGAAGAGATCGCCGAGATGCAGAGCATCCCACTGAACACGGTGTGGACGCGGCTGCATCACGCCCGGAAAGAGTTCACCCGACTCGTTTCCGAAAGTGGGCACGCGGGGAGCGTCAAATGAAACCGCTACGAGAACACCTAGACGATCCTGATCTCGCCATCCGAGCCGGCGCTGCCTTGCTCGCGAAAGTGCAGCCCTTCGAGCTTTCATCGACTCAACGTCGCCGCATCCGTGCCCGCATCGACGCCGCCGCCGAGCAGTCGCGCAGTTTGGCTTGGCTCCGCCCGGCCTTCGCAGTGCCGGTGTTGCTGATTGTCGGCGTTGCTGGCGCCACCGTGGGCCCGCGCCTATATCGAGCCGTGGTGCCACAAAACGCCTTCGAGCAGGGCCCGGCGCCCACGCAGGTGCAGGCACCCGAGCGCGCGCCGGTTCACGCGCCCGCCGCTAAGGCTGCTGCCCCCGAGCAAGTCGGCAGCATCGCGCCCGAAGATCTCGAGCCCGAGAAGCCGACGCAGGCAGCGCCGCGCGCCGGCCAATCCGGTCCCGGCGCCACCTTGATGATGGAAGCGCTGCAGGCCCGTCGCGCTGGCGACACCGCGCGTGCTCAAGAGCTCACGGCCGAGTACCAGAAGAAGTACCCGAACGGCGCGCTCAAGGAAGAAGCCCTGGCCATCGCGTTCGAGTCGGCGGCCGCCCGTAAAGATCCTTCAGCCACGCGGCTCGCGCAAAAGTACCTGGCAGCGTTCCCGCACGGCCGCTTCAGCGCACAAGCCGAACAAGTTCTGTCGAACAAGTAAGCGAAGGGTCTAACCTTCAGCCACGGCTTTCAGCTGGCCACCAGCCAAGCCTCGTTTCTGACGAGGATCGGCTGGGCCTCTTCAACAGCCGAAACGAGACATGCTCAGCCCAGCGCGTAGCAGCTGCGCGCGTTGCCTTCGAACAGGCAGCGCGCCGTGCTCGGGCTAAGCCCGAGGCCTTGCACCTGCCGCCCGCGCAACGAAAGCGGGCCGGCGTTGCGGTAGTAGGCTTGATCTTGCTCCAGCACGAGCCGCATCTGCTCGAGCGCGGCCTGGCGCTGGATGGCGCTCATGGCCGAGAACGCCGTTTCGAATAGAAGGTCGGAGCCGTACAGCGCGCGGTCCGGGTAAGCCTCGAAGAACGAGCGAACGCGTTCGTGCGGCTGCAAACACAGGTCGAGTAGGCGTTCGGCGGTGTCGACCCAGAAGTTGTTGTAGCGCCGAAAACGCGCCTCCAGCTCGCCGACGTCGTATTCGAGGCTGCCGAGGTGAGCGCCAATCACGCGCAGTTTGGGGTGCCGCTCGAGCACGCGGTCACGCGCCACTATCAGCTCCGCGTGGCTGGGAAACCCGGGGCGCCCGTGCATGTGCCACTCGGGATGGTCGCGGTAATAGTCGAAGTGCGGGCTCGCCGGATCGAGGGGCAACCAGCAGGCGCGCGGCTCCCCCGTGTGCAAGATGAGCGCGCGGTCCTCCCGAGCAATGAAGTCGAAGATGGGCGCGAGCAGCGGGCTGTCGACCATCACGAAGCGCCCGTCCCGATCGCGCACCTCGAGCCCGATATTCTTCCACACTTTGCAGGCGACAGCGCCAGCAGCAAAATCACGCGCCAGGCTCGCCAGCGTGCGCTCCGTGAAAGTCGAGGGTCGCGCAAGGTCAGCCAAGGTGGGCGGATCGAAGGCCGTGCACCAGGCGAACTGCCGCGGCCCGCTTTCGGCCAAGCGTTGGTAGGGCTGCTCACCGCTCATCGGGCCACTGCGCCAGTCGCCGCCCGCATCCAGGCCAAGCGAGATGTTCAGCACCTGAACGCCCAACTCCTTCAGCAGTGCGAGCGCCTCGGCATGGTCGGCGGGCAAGTGAGCGTGGGCGTCGATCAACGTCATGCCGATCTCGGGTGCTGCGCGCGGCTCGAAAAGCCGAGCAGCCACGCGGCCTTTACCCGCACAGACAAGCTAGCGCGCTCGTCGCCACTAATCAATCACAAACGATCTAGTTGACGCTCTATTTTGATCGAGTAGGATTGCACAATGCTCGTTTCTGACGTTTTTGGTCCGGAGGGGTCCCCTGATGGGCGTGGGCGGCGGCGCAGTCGGCAGGAAGGCCGCCCCACCCTGGTAATCGGCGAGTTGAACGTCGACCTCATCGCCGCAGGTCTCTCCGCTCCTCCTCAGATGGGTAAAGAGGTCGAAGCCAAGAGCTTCGAGATGGTGCTCGGCAGCGCCTCGGCCATCTTTGCCAGCGGCCTGCGGCGGCTCGCCCACCCTGTGGGGTTCGTCGCCAAGGTGGGTGACGACTTCTTCGGGCAGTTCTGTCGCGGACAATTGGCCGCACTGGGCATCGACACGTCGTGGGTCCGCACCACGCCAGGCGCCACGACGGGCATCACGCTGTGTCTGAGCGCCAAGCGCGATCGGGCGCAGGTCACCTTTCCAGGCGCGATCGCCGAGCTGGGCTTGAGCGACATTCCGTTCGACGCCTTCGACGGCTTTGGCCACCTGCACCTCAGCTGCTTCGCACTGCAGAAGCGGCTGAGGCCTGCCTTTTCGCGGCTCTTGGCGACGGGCAAGCGCCAAGGGCTCAGCACCTCGTTCGACCCGAACTCCAGCCTGCTAGGCCAAACCCGCAAACAAGCACTCCGTCTTTTGCCCTACGTCGACATGCTGTTCGTCAACGAGCGTGAAGCCGCGGAGCTTAGCGGCAAATCCAGCCCTCAAGCAGCCGCCCGCGAGCTGAGCCGGCGAGCGGCCTGCGCGGTGGTGAAGCTGGGCGCCAAAGGCGCGGTGTTAGCGCGCGGCGGCGATCTGCTGGTCGTGCCGGGGCGCCGGGTGCGCGCGGTGGACACGACTGGCGCGGGTGACAGCTTCGCCGCCGGCTTCGTCTCAGCCTTTCTGGCTGGCGAAAGCGACGCCGCGTGCTTGAAGAAGGGCAACGCTTGCGGCGCGCTGTCGACGCGCGCGGTTGGCGGTACGGCAGCGCAGCCGAATCAGAAGGAGCTGAGCCAGTTCTTGAAGGCCGTCGCAGAGCGCGCCGTCAAAAGCACCCGCGAGCCCGCGCGATGAGCGCCTTCGCTCCGCTCCGTTCCAGCCTGGACCTGCTGCAGACCGCGCATCAGGCGGGCTGCGCCGTCGCCGCGCTCAACTTCTACAACGCCGAGACGTTGCGCGCTCACGTCGAGGCAGCGCGCGCCGAGCAGGCGCCGCTCATCCTGCAGACCACCGAATCGACCATTCGCTACCTGGGTTTGCCGCTGATCGTAGCCATGGCGCGCGCCGCGGCTTTCGAGCTGCCGACGCCGGTGGCGCTGCACTTGGATCACGGCGCTTCGTTGTCGCTGGCCTACGGCGCGATCTTGGCCGGCTACAGCTCGGTGATGATCGACGGCTCGGCGCTGCCGTTCGACGAAAACTGCGAGCTGGTGCGGCGTGTGGTCGAGCTCGCTCACCCCGCTGGCGTCTCCGTCGAAGCCGAGCTGGGCCACGTCGGCGAAGCCGCTAGCGACGACGCCAACGCCTGCTACACGCAGCCCGAGGCCGCCAAATTGTTCGTCCAGCGCACGGGCGTCGACGCACTCGCGGTCGCTATTGGCACCGCGCACGGCTTCTACCGTGGCGAAGTGCGGCTCGATTTCGAGCGACTGTGCGCGATTCGCGACGCCATTCCGCACACACCGCTGGTGCTGCACGGTGGTTCGGGCGTGCCAGGAGCGCTGGTGCAACGCGCCATTGCTTGCGGCATTTCCAAGCTGAATATTGGCACCGAGATCAAAGACACCTTCACGGCGCACGTCAAGGGCGCGCTCGACAGCAGCGACGACATCGACCTGCGGCGCACGTTCTCGCCGGCCATTGGCGCCGTGCGCGACCTGTCACGCCAGAAAATGCGGCTGTGCGCGTGCCTGCCCAGCTGACGCAACCTCCGCGAAAGACGACCATGACCTTGGCCAAACTTCTCAGCGCTCCCAAGAGCGAGCTCAGCTCGCGGGGCATGTTGCATACCCCGCTGGAGATCGCTCAGCAGCCCATCACCTGGGGAGAAACGCTGCGGCGCGTGGTCGCGCTCGAAAAGCCGCTCGGCGCCACGCTACGCAGCGCGTTCAAAAGCTCCGTGCGGCCGCACGTCTTGCTGCTGGGGGCGGGCACGTCCGATTTCGTGGGGCGCTCGGTGTGTCAGCTGCTCCGCCAACGCTGGCAATGCGTGGTCGAAGTCGTACCGACGACCGACTTCGTAACCCACGAGCCGAGCCTGCTGCTCGAAGGCGTGCCCTACCTGAGCGTGTCGTTTTCGCGATCGGGCCGCAGCCCCGAGAGCGTGAGATCGCTCGAACACCTGCTGAGCCGCACGCCGCGCATGTCGCAGCTGGTGGTGACCTGCGACGCCGAAGGCACCATGGCCAGCCTTTCGGCGCACTCGAACGGCTTCGGCATCGTGCTCGACGACGCCGTCAACGACCGCGGGCTGGCTATGACCAGCTCGTACTCGAACCTCGTCGTTGCCGGCCTGGCGCTAGCACACTGGAACGATTTGGCGCGTTTTGGGGAGATTTTGCAGGCTGTCGCGACGGGCTGGAAGCGCGTCGCCACCGTGGCCGACGCGCTGGCGGAGCAGCTTGCTAGCCGCAGCTTCAGCCAGGTTCATTTCTTGGGCTCCGGCGCGCTCAACGGTGTGGCCCGCGAGTCAGCGCTCAAGCTGCTGGAGCTAACCGCGGGTCGCGTCAGCAGCCGCTCCGAAACGTTCTTGGGCGTGCGCCACGGCCCGCTCTCGGCCTTCGACGGCAAGGGCCTGCTGGTGGCGCTCGTGTCTTCCGATCCGCGCGTGCGGCGCTACGAGCTGGATGTCTTGCGTGAGATTCAGCAAAAGCGACTCGCGGACGAGACCGTCATCGTCGCGCAGAACCCCGACGCTGAGCTGCGCAAGCTCGGCCAGGTCACGCTCAACATCGAGGTGCCGCATCAAGTGGCCGATGATCACCTAGCGCCCGTGATGGTGCTGTTCGGACAGCTCTTGGGCCTGCACAGCTGCTTGGCGCACGGCCTGCGCCCCGACGCCCCCAGCCCCGACGGCGTGATCCAACGCATCGTCAGCGGCGTCGAGATGCACGCTTGATTGTCTGTGTCGGCCTCAACCCGGCGCTCGACCGCCGCATCGTGCTCAGCACGCTCACGCTGGGCGGCGTGAACCGCGCCCTCTCGGCCGAAGGCACGCCAGGCGGTAAGGCGGCCAACGTCGCCCTCGCCGCCCGCGCTCTGGGCTCGAATGTGCGGTTCTTCGGCTTCCTGGGCGGTCCCACGGGACAAGCCATCGAACAGGGCCTGTGCCAGCAGGGCATCGAAGTGGACGCTGTGCGCACGGCCGCGCCGACCCGCATCAACCTGGAGCTGATCGACGACAGCAGCGTGACCGAGGTGCTGGAGCCCGGGCACGCACCAAGCGAACAAGAACTCGCCCAACTGCTGGCGCGCTGCCAGCAACTGTTCGAGACCTGCCATCCTGAAGCTGTCGTGGTCTTCTCCGGCAGCTTGCCGGCCGGCAGCGCCACTTACCTGTATTCGCGGCTCATCGAGCTGGCCAAGACCTTCGGCTTGCGCATCATCCTGGATACCAGCGGCGCCTGGCTGGAGCGTGGCCTCACGGCCAGACCCGACTTCGTGAAGCCCAACCGCCAAGAAGCCGAAGCGTTGTTGCAGCGCCCCATCGCCAGCGAGAGCGACGCCAGGTCGGCGGTGCTCGAATTGCTCGAACGCGGCGCTGGCTCCGCCATCATTTCGCTCGGAGCGGCTGGGCTGGTCGGAACCGCCAACGCGCGCGCCTTTCTGGTGACGCCTCCCCCGCTCGAGGCGCGCTCTAGCGTGGGCTGTGGTGATGCCACGGTGGCCGGCCTGGCAGTAGCGCTCGAACGCCGCTACGAACGACCCGAGCAACTTGCGTTCGCGGCCGCCTGCGGGGCCGCCAATTGCCTAGCCCGCTCGCCGGGGTGCCTGGACATAAGCACCGTCGAAAGCCTGCGTTTACGCCTGCAAACGCGCTGGCTCGACTGAGCGCGCGTCAAACCGTGAGCACAATAACGCCAGCGCCGCGCACGCTACTCACGAACTCGTGCGACGTGGCGCTGTCGGTGATGAGCGTGTGGATACGCGTCAGCGGCGCCAAGAAGCCGCTCGAAACGCGGCCGCACTTGGTGCTGTCTGCCAGTAGAATTACCTGCCGACCAGCGGCCAAAATGTGCCGATCTGTCATGGCTTCCGGTAGGTAGTCGTTGGTCAAGCCGGCCTCGACGTCGAGCGCGCGCACGCCCAAAAACACCTTATGCAGCCGCAGCTCTTTCAGGGCCTGCTCGGCAATGTGGCCAATCATGGAGCCCTCGCTGTGCCGCAGCATACCGCCCAGGCACACCAGGGTGATGTCAGTCCGCTCAGCCAAGGCGTTGAGCGCCAGGAGCGAGTTGGTCACGACCGTGAGTTCGAAGCCTTCGGGTAGGTTGCGCGCAACCTCCAGCGAGGTCGTGCCGCTGCCGATGAAGATGGCATCGCGCGGCTCGATCATCTTGGCGGCGGCTTCGCCGATGCGGCGCTTCTCGTCAGCCTGCTCCAAGGCGCGCTCCAGCACGGGGCCCTCGGGCGGCGCCGACTCGGCGACGATCGCCCCGCCGTGCACGCGCTGAATGCGCCCGCCCTCGGCCAAAGCGTCCAAATCACGCCGGGCCGTGGCCACGCTGACCCCAAACATCTCGCAGATTTCGGTGACGCTGACGCGCCGACGCTGCTCGACCAGGCGGGACAAGCGCCCCTGACGCTCAGCGCCAGAAATGTTCTCAGTTCTGCTCATCTGCAAGCTCCGAAGTACCACGAAGCGTCGGAAAGAGCCACGTTTGACCAGTAACGTGAGTGATTAGTGACGCTTTATGAGCGATTGTGGTTGATGGTCTTTCATGCCCGGGCGTAGCCTGGACTCGTGAACTTCGCCGCGATCGATTGGGTGATTGTGATCGCGTATCTGGCCGGCTCGCTGCTCATCGGCGTGCTCGCCAAGCGCTTCGTCGGCAACGTGAGCGACTTCTTGGTCGCTGGGCGGGAGCTCGGTGTGCATGTCGGCATCGCGACGCTCGCCGCGACCGAGATCGGCACCATCACGTTCATGTACTTCGCCGAGCTGGGCTACAAGGCCGGCTTCGCGGCGTTCTGCACGGCGGCCATCTCGGGCATCGTGATGATCATCGTGGGCCGTACGGGCTTCGTGGTCAGCCGCTTTCGTGAGCTGAAGCTGATGACGGTGCCGGAGTACTTCGAGGTTAAGTACAGCAAGGGCTTGCGCATTGTCACCGGCATTCTGGTGGCCGTCGGCGGCATCCTCAACATGGGCGTGTTCCTCAAGATCGAGGGACAGTTCCTGACCATCGTCAGCGGCATTGACGCCAAATATTTGATCGCCGTCATGACGGCCATCTTGTTGCTCGAGCTCGTGTACACGGTGCTGGGCGGTATGGTGTCAGTCGTCATCACCGATTTCTTGCAGTACGTGCTGCTGTCGGTCGCCACCATCTTGGTCACCTTCTACGCGGTGCAGACAGCGGGTTGGTCCAACATCGTCGACAAGGTCACGACCGTCATGGGCCCGGGCGGCTGGAATCCACTACAAAACGAGCGCTTTGGCTGGAGCTTTCTGATTTGGCAGGTGCTGCTGTGGTTTGCGATGTGCGCCTGCTGGCAGACCACGGCCATGCGCATGTTCGCCACCAACGGTCCCAAGACGGCCAAGAGCGTCATGACCTGGACGGGCGTCATCTTCTTGGGGCGCGGCATGCTGCCCATGCTCTGGGGTATCTGCGCGCTGGTCATGTTCGGCACCGGGCCTATCGGCCCCGATGGTTCACCAACCCCGATCGTGAACGGCCAACCTGTCGCGCCCATTGAAGCCATGCCCGCCATGATCGCCACCTTGCTGGGCCCTGGCGTCAAAGGCATCGTGGTCGCGGGCATGCTGGCCGCCACCATGTCGGTCAACAGCTCCTACCTGCTGGGCTGGAGCTCGGTTTTGTCGCAAGACGTGATCTTGCCCATCCGCAGCAAGCTGGGTCACGGCGACCTGAGCTCCAAGTCGCAGATCTTAATCAACCGTCTCGCCAACGTGGGCGTCAGCCTGTTCGTGATGTTCTGGGGTCTCTACTACCCGCTGTCAGGCTCGACGTACCTGTACCTGAACATCACCGGCACTATCTTCTTGTCGGGTGCCTTCGTGGCGGTGGTGGGTGGCCTGTATTGGTCACGCTCCAACGTGACAGGCGGCTACTGCGCCATGCTGGCAGGCGCGGCGGGCGCGATTATTCCGTTCTTTTTCCTGCATTGGGACGCAAACTGGACCGGCTTCTGCGCCTTCGGGCTGGCGCTCTTGGGCCTGCTGCTGGGTTCGCTGGTCGGCAAGAAACCACCGGCTCCGACACTGAGGGCGGCCGAATAGGGGCGCCAAGGAAACACCATGAACGGTTGGCAAATCTTCTGGACCATCTGGCTGCTCTTCTCGGGCGCCGCGTTCGCGATCATCACCATCGTGGTCACGCTCAAAGGCTTTGGCGACGTGAAGCGCATGCTGAGCGGCATCAAATCGCAAGACAACGGCGAGCAGTAAGCGACACCGCCGCCGTGGTAACTTCCGCCTCATGAGCAAGCTCGCGAACAAGGTGGCCATCGTCACCGGTGCGACCATCGGCATGGGCCAAGCCATCGCCGAGCGTTTCGCCGCAGAGGGCGCGGCCATCGTGGCGGGCGGTCGTGATTTGGAGCGAGGCAACGCGCTCATCAACGGCATTCGCGCTGCGGGCGGTCGCGCAGAGTTGGTCACGGGCGACATCGGCACGCTGGCCACGAACGAAGCGTTGGTCGCGCGCGCCAAAGAGGCGTTCGGCGGCGTCGATATCTTGGTCGCAAACGCCGGCATTCTGGGCATCGGCTCGGTTACCGAGGTTTCTCTCGAAACCTGGCACGAGTGCATCGCCACCAACCTGCACGCCGTCTTCTACCTGTGCCGCGCGGGCATTCCCGCATTGCAGGCGCGCGGCGGCGGCTCCATCGTCATCAACGGCTCGATCGCCGCCATGAAGGCCTTCCCGAATCACCCGGCCTATTGCGCGTCCAAAGGCGCGCTCATCCCGCTGGTGAAGCAGCTCGCCCTCGACTACGGCCCAGCCATCCGCGCCAACATCATGTGCCCCGGCCCCGTCGACACACCGCTGCTCTGGGATTCAGCCAAAGCCTTCCCGGATCCCGCCGACGCGGTGCAAAACGCCGGCGCCCGCACGGCGCTCAAGCGCCTAGGCGTTCCCAACGACATCGCCAACCTCGCCCTGTTCCTCGCCAGCGACGACAGCTCCTGGATCACCGGCAGCGCCTTCACGATCGACGGCGGCGCCCTCGTCTCGTAGCGGCGCTGATCGGCTCGAGATTTTTTCACAGGGAGGATGGGAGGACGGGAGGTCCGCGAGGCGAGAATTTTGGGTTTCGCGCTACCGCCCACGACCCGAAAACCCCAACCTACGTGCTGAAGTTCCTCGTGCTCGCCCTCGAGGGAATTATTTTTGGCTTTGGTCATCCAAAGACAAAAATGCGTTCTCGCCTCCCTCAGACCTCCCATCCTCCCGTCCTCCCTGTAAATCTGGGAGCCTCGCATTGCCGCTAGTATCCGCTAGCGCAGCGCCTGACGCAGGCGTTCGGCCAGGCGGGTGACGCGCTCTTCGCGGCGGACTTCGCCCAAGGCTAGCTTGAGGGCGCGCGGGTCGGC
>Ga0114940_10000793_pt1 | contig 13065 bp, 15 predicted proteins | sample ColdCreekSource_FD_87195 | JGI IMG/M metagenome (GOLD analysis project Ga0114940, IMG submission 87195) | Groundwater microbial communities from Cold Creek, Nevada to study Microbial Dark Matter (Phase II) - Cold Creek Source | ecosystem: Environmental > Aquatic > Deep subsurface > Groundwater ... | reverse complement strand
CGGCCGGTTGCAGGCCGCAGCCGGACACCTCGTCGAAATACTTGGCGATGAACACCGCCTCGCTCATCGCCTCGCCGCCCACCGCCCGCACCGGGCCTTCGCGCTCCACGGCATAGTCCAGCGCCTCAGCGGCTGTCACGCCGGTCAGGCGGTGGCGCTCGCCCGCCGAGAGGTTGATCGGACGGCACTCAATGGCCAGGCCGCTTTCCGTCAGCGCCGCCAGCACGCTGAGCGAGGGACCGTTGGGTTCGCCGTGATAGAGGATCGCGCTCTTGCCCAGGGTCATGAAAAGTCTCCCATCACCGCGTTGAAGCGGTCGGTGAAGCGGCCGCTGCCCATGGCCCAGGTACGCTGCACCGCCGGGCGGCGATAGACCGTTTTCAGCCAGCGCCAGATGTTCGGCGTGAGTTCGGGACTGCACAGGTCGGCATTGCCCACCGGCAGCATATAGGTGGAATTGAACACGTTGATGTCGGCCAGCGAATAACCGTTGCTGGCCACATATTCGCGGCGGCCCAGTTCCTCCTCCAGCAGCGCCACGCCCAGCGCGATGCGGCGGCGGCTTTCGGCCAGTTCGGCCTCGCTGAACTCGGCAAACAACGCCTTGCGCCAGGCAACGCGCCGTTCGGGCAGCGGGATGCGTGCCAGCATGGCCGTGCGTTCGGCTTCCGTCTTGTGCGCCAGCGAGGGGCCGATGAAGGTGCACCAGCCGATCATCGAGAAGCTGGGGCCAAGCCACTGGTCCATGAACTTCATCCACCAGCGCGCCCGCCAGCGGTCCTGCGCATCGGCCGGCATCAGCGGCGGCCCGGCGAAGGCCTGGTCGACATATTCCATGATCGCGGTGCTTTCGGTCAGCACCCGGTCGTTGTGCGTCATTGCCGGAATAGTGCCTTGCGGGTTCACCGCCAGGTATTCCGGCTGGTGCTGGTCGAAGGTCAGCATGTTGATGTAGTGGCCGGTCCAGGGCACGCCCTTTTCCTCCAGCGCCAGCATCGGCTTGCCCGAATTGGCATTCGGCTCCCAGTGATAGAGCGTGATTGCGGCCATGACCTCTCCCTGCCGGGCCCGGGCGGCCAGGCTATTTTGTATGCGTCACTTGCTAAAGGGCAGACCGGATGGGGGCAAGCGCGAGCATAAGCTTCGCACGCGCACAAAACACGGGCTTGCGCTGCCCCCGTTTCTTCGCATATGTGGACGGGTCCAGTCGAGCGCGAGCCCGCGTCATGACCCTGGTCTTAGCCAATCCTTTGCTTAGACAGGACAATTCCACATGAATTGCAAGTTACCGTCACGCGCCGACCACGTCGGCTCCTTCCTGCGTCCGCTCAGCGTGCTGGAAGCCCGCCAGCACAAGACCGCCGACAACATCAGCCACGAAGCCCTGCGCGAAGTGGAAGATGCGGCCATTGCCGAACTGGTCACCTGGCAGCAGGACCTGGGCCTGAAGGCGATCACCGATGGCGAGTTCCGCCGCTTCTTCTTCCACACCGATTTCCTCCTCCAGCTGGCTGGTGTCGAGGAGCGCGGGGGCCTGAAGAAGGCGTTCAAGAACGACCAGGGCAAGGACGTGTCGTTCGCCCCGCCGGTCATGGTCATCACCGGCAAGATCGCCCATCAGCGGCCGATCCAGCTGGCCGATTACCAGTTCCTGGCCAGCAAGGTGGCCCCGGGCCACAGCGCCAAGGTGGCCATTCCCAGCCCCACCATGCTGCACTTCCGCGCCGGGCGCTCGGGCATTCCCGAGGATGTCTATCCCACGATGGACGAGTTCTATGCCGATGTGGCTGCCGCTTACCGCGACGAGGTGGATGCCCTGGCCGCAGCGGGTTGCCGCTATATCCAGATGGACGATACCAACCTGGCCTATCTGTGCGATGACGAGCAGCGCGCCGATGCCGCCAAGCGCGGCATGGATCCGGATGCCACCACCCGCCAGTATGCCAAGCTTATCAACGACAGCTTCGCTTCTGCACCGGCCGACATGATCCGTGCGATCCACCTGTGCCGCGGCAATTTCCGCAGCAGCTGGGCGGCTGAAGGCGGCTATGAACCCGTGGCCGAGATCATGTTCAACGAGCTGGATATCGACGCCTTCTTCCTGGAATACGACGATCCGCGTTCGGGCGACTTTGCCCCGCTGCGCTTCCTGCCCAAGGGCAAGACCGTGGTGCTGGGCCTGGTCACCACCAAGCTGGGCGAGCTGGAAACCAAGGACGATGTGAAGCGCCGGATCGACGAGGCGGCCAAGTTCGTCGACCTCGACCAGCTGGCCCTGTCGCCGCAATGCGGCTTTGCCAGCACGGTCCACGGCAACGACATCACCACCGAACAACAGGCCGCCAAGATCCGCCTGTGCGTTGAAGTGGCCGAGGAAGTCTGGGGCTAGGTTTCACCACCATTCGGCTGAAGCAGGGCTGCAAACGGCGCCCGCAGGTGCTTTCCGGTGCTCACGACCATGAAGGTCGCTGCGCGCCGGGTCACCAGCCGCCACCGTTTTCGCTCCGGCTTGAGCCGAATGGAGGCGAAACCGGCTTGAGGAAGTCCTTCCTCTCCCCTCCCGCTTGCGGGAGGGGTCGGGGGTGGGCTGCCGAGGCCTGAGTTATCCCCCAAACGCCCGATGAACAGAGGAACAATCGCCTGTTAACCCGGTTTGGTTAGTGTGGGTTTCACCACAAGCCAAAGCGGAGCCTGACCATGGCCACGGCCTATCAGTCTGACATCACCTCCAGTGCCCAATGCCGCGCCGTATCGGCCCAGTGCGATTGCGCCGGGGAGCAGGTGGAACTGGCCATTACCGCCCTGCGCAGCGACGGGTGCGAAATGGAGGCGATCAGCCCCTGGCACGGCGATTGCGACTTTGTGCGGCTGGTGATCGACGGGCGCATCACCATCAACGGCCAGGTGCAATGGCGTCGTGGCAACCGCGCCGGCATCGGCTTCTTCGGCCAGTTGCACCCGGTGGTAGTCAGCCAGCTGGCTGGTTGAGCGCGGCTGAGGACTAGCCGCTTATGCGGAACACGTTCCGCGCATTGCCCTCCATCAGCATCTTCTTCACCTCTGGCGTCATGTCCATCCGGTCATAGGCGGCGACCTCATCGCTCGATTGCTGATACGGATAGTCCATCGCATAGATCACCCGGTCCGGCCCCAGCACCTGCTGGCAGAACTTGATCCCTTCCTCCCAGCCATTCCCGCTGGTGGTGACCCAGATATTGTTGCGGAAATAATGGCTGGCGGGGTGCAGCAATTTGCGCGTGCCTGCGGGGTCTACCAAGGCTCGTTTGCGGCCGTCGGCGTTGCCCTGCATCCAGTCGAACCGATAGAGGTGCAGCGGCATGCATTCGCCCAGGTGGCCGATGACCAGGCGCAGCTTGGGGAACTGGTCGAAGGCACCGGACATCACCAGCCCCATGGTGTGCAGCCACACGTCATGCGGGAAGCCACCCAGCGCGCCGAAGAACCCGCGCCCTTCATAATGCGGCGCGTTGAACGGGGCGGTGGGGTGGATGTAGAGCGCCAGATCATTGGCCTCCAGCGCCTCCAGGATCGGCCAGTATGCCTGCTCGTCCAGATAGTGCCCCTGCCAGTGCGAATTGAGCACCGCACCGTTGAGGCCCAGCTTGGCGGCGCGCTCCAGTTCCTTGACTGATCCGGCCACATCGCGCGGATCGAAAGCGGCCATGGCCGAAAAGCGCGTGGGGTGGCGGCGGCAGGCGTCGGCGGCGATATCGTTCGCCTCGCGGGCCAGCGCCGTGCCCTCGCCGGGGCGAACCACCTGCACGCCGGGGGCGGTGAGGAGGAGGAGTTGCCGGTCGATGCCGTATTCGTCCATGTGGGCAAGGCGCAAGGGCCCAAGATCCTGCAACATGTCCTGCAAGCTGGCCATGTGGTTGAACATCACCCCCATGCGCAGCGAATCGTCGGTGGAGGCCAGGCCGCTATCCCAGTATTCCAGCTGCGCCTTAACGAGCGCGGGAAAGGTCCACGCCTCCTCGCAGGCGATCCGCTGGTAGGGCGCATTGCGCAAAACCTCGCCCGCAGGCGGCGCCATGCCGATGCGGGTGCGGTGGCTGAAATCCTCGCGGAAGTGGCCCTTGAGGCCGGCTTCGCTGCCGTCGGGTAACAATGGCATTGGTCTCTCCCTTGCTGCCCCCCTTTGAGGGAGGTCAGAACATTCCGTTGGGGTTCTTGCTCGTCGCCGGATCGGGCACTTCCTGCATCACGTCCCAGTGTTCGACGATATAGCCCTGATCCACCCGCAGCAGATCAACGATGGCATGGCCGCGCGTGCCCGCCTCGCGCTGGAAGCGGAAGTGAACCGCGACCAGGTCGGCATCACCCCAGACCACGCGCTTAACCTCGTGCGCCAGATCGGGCAGGCGCGCCATGCTGGCCTGCATCATCGCCAGCGTGGCATCCCGCCCGGTGGGGGCGTTGGGGTTATGCTGGATGTAGTCCGGGTGCATCCAGCAGGTGAAGGCGCTGGTGGGATCATCCTCCACATAGAACAGCTGGATGAACCGCTCGGCCACCTGGCGAGTGGTCATGCCTTCGCGGCCCGAAGTATCGCGCGGATCGAACGGGGGGCTGCGCCAGTCCCACGGCAGCGCGTCGTCGGCGGGCTTCATTGCTCCCCTCCCGCTTGCGGGAGGGGCTGGGGGTGGGCGAGGACGGGCGCCGTGTAGCGGCCCACCCCTGACCCCTCCCGCAAGCGGGAGGGGGACGTCACTTGACGTCCTTGGCGAGCGCAATCCCGAACTTGGGGTGCGCAAAGTGCATCGGCACGTCCTGCCGGTAGGGCCAGGTCTGGCGGTGATGTTCGGCGGTCAGCAGCACGTCCGGACCCAACGGATCTTCGGGGAAGGTCTTGGCGGCGGGTTGCAGGTGCGCGGTGGTGTGCGCCCAGCCGCCTTCATAATCGCCCTGCCACTGCATCATGTAATCCAGCCGCTTGATCTTCCACACGCCATCGACGTTCACATAATCGTTCTCGTAGATGCCCGCTTCCATGAATTGCTGCGGCATCATTTCCTCGCGCGTGTCCTGGAAATCATCGTGCCAGCCGCCCAGCAGGATACCGTGGAAGCGGCCCTTGGCGGTCTGGCGATCGGGGGCCACGGTGATGATGTCCTGCATCTGGAAATGGTCGAGCAGCAGGCCGTTGACCGGGCCGGGCTTGCCGCCGGTAAAGCGCCCGGCGATCCAGTCGCCATAGAGCCGCTTGACGCCCGCATGGCCGATATATTCGCCGCTGAGGAATACCACCGCGCCATCTTCGGCGAACAGGTCGGCCACTTCGTCGGGCCGGTTGAAATCGATGTAGTAGCCATAGGCCCAGTGCAGCCGGCGGATGGCCGCCATGTCTTCCAGCACGCCCACCTTGTGTTCCAGCGCGGCCAGCCGCGTTTCCACGTCACTCATCTCGACTCTCTCCCTCAAATCGTTATCTCCCGATCCTAACGATTGATAATGTCTTGGCGAGAGGGTTTGACCAGTGAGCGAATGGAACGGCGCTAATTACCGCGCGCAATGGGCGGGCCGGGTGGCCTTCATCACCGGCGCGGTCAGCGGGCTGGGGCTGGGGGTGGCGCAGGCCTTTGCCGACGCCGGGATGCAGCTGGCGCTGTCCTATCGCAAGGAGGATGACCGTGCCCGCGCCGCCGCGTGGTTCGCCGAAAACGGCCACCCGGAACCGCTGTTCTGCCAGCTCGACGTGACTGACCGCGCCCGCTTTGCCGAAGTGGCCGAGGAGGTGGCGGCCCACTTTGGCGAGGTTCACGTGCTGGTGAACAATGCCGGGGTCAGTGTGTTCGGCCCGACCGACGAGGCCAGCCATGCCGATTACGACTGGATCATGGGGGTCAATTTCGGCGGGGTGCAGAACGGGCTGGTGGCCTTTCTGCCGCAGATCAAGGCGGCGAGCGGGCGGCGGCATGTCACCAACATTGCCAGCATGGCCGCCTTCCTGCCGGGGCCGCAGGCGGGCATCTATACCGCCAGCAAGTTCGCCGTGCGCGGGCTTACCGAATCGCTGCGCTATAATCTGGCGCCGCACAGGATCGGCTGTTCGCTGGTGTGCCCGGCGCTCACCCGCACCAATGCCGGGATCAGCGCGCTGGGCCGCCCCGATGGCATTGGCGACAGCGGCTTTCCTGCCGTGGCCGAGGCCGAGCTGCGCCAGTTCGGCAGCGCCTTCGATGAGGGGATGGAGCCTTATGTGGTGGGCTGCAAGATCCTGGCGGGGATGACCGCGCAGGATGGGCTGATCCTGACGCACCCGGAACACGGGGTCGATCTGGCCGAGGAATACATGAAGCAGGTGCGCGCCCTGCCAGTGGAGGAATGCCCGCCCGGCCGCGCCCATATCGAGCACTTGCGCCGTGCGGCAGGCAAGGCGGCCGACGAGGGCCTGTTCATCCGGCTGGACGACCTGACCTGAGGTAAATGCCCCTCTGGACTTGGCCAGCGCGCTTGGTATCTTCCCGGCCAAAGGTAAAATGGGCTTAGAGGAGGCCAGGACCATGTGCGAAAGCGATATCGTCAGTTCCCTTCCCGCCGGCATGACCCGGCGGGGCTTTGCACGGATGAGTGCCATCGCCGCAGGCAGCGCGGCCGTGCTGGGCGGCGCGGGCGGCGTGCTGGCCCAGGCCCGCGCGCAAGTGACCATGCGCGAGGTGAAGTTCAACGCGCCCGGCGGGCAGGTGGACGGGGTGATGTATGCGCCGGACGAAGGCAAGTATCCCGCCGTGGTGCTGTGGCCCGACATCGCGGGCCTGCGCGATGCACCGCGCGCCATGGGCCGCCAGCTGGCCGGATCGGGCTATGCCGTGCTGGTCGCCAACCCCTATTACCGCAGCGTCGAGGGCGACCAGTTCGAGGATTTCGATGACTGGCGCGCCAACGGCGGCATGGGTCGGGTGCAGCCTTGGATGGCGGCCAATACCCCCGCCGCCATTGCTGAAACCCATGTGGCTATTGCCGAATGGCTCGATCGCCAGGACGAGGTGGACACCGCGCGCGGCATCGGCGTGCAGGGCTATTGCATGACGGGCAGCTGGACCATCCGCGCCTGTGCCGCCTTGCCCACGCGGTTCAAGGCTGCCGCCAGCTTCCACGGCGGCGGGCTGGTGGGTGATACGCCCGAGGCTCCGGTCAACCTGCTGGCGACCATGGCCGAGGATGCGCGGGCGTTGATCGCCATTGCCCGCAACGACGACGCTCAGGCGCCGGGGGACAAGGATGCCCTGCGCGCCGCCGCCACCGCCGCCGGGCTGGAAGCCGAGATCGAGGTCTATCGCGCCGATCACGGCTGGACCGTGCTCGACAGCCCGGTGTTCGAGCTGGACGAAGCCGACCGCGCGTGGGAGCGGCTGCTGGCGCTCTACGCACAGCTGTAACCGGCCCGCGATGGCCACTGCGCCCGCCGCCTCCGATGCCGCCGTGCCGGCGGCAACAGGGCGCGACCGGGCAGGGTGGCGTGCGCACCTTGACGTTGTGGGTGCGGCTGTGCGCGGGGGCAGGATCCTGGGATGGGCGGTGCTGGTACTGGCAGGGTTAACCGCGCCCGCCTTCGCCCAGCACCGCAGCCAGCCACAAGTGGCGCCCGCGCCCGATCCGGCAGGGCTGGCCAGCGGGCTGGATGGCACCTTTATCGCGTGCGAAAGCTGGGTTCTCGATCCGGCCAGCTGGTCCGGGGCCGAAGGGATCGCGCCGCTGGTGGCGATCAGCGGGTTGGGCGCACGCCTCTATCCGGTGCCCGGCGTGATCGACGCCGCCTTGCCGCCCGCCGAACAGCGGCAGGCCAACCACTATTTCCGGGTGGATGCTACCAGCGGCGAGGGATTCTATCTTGTCGTCTCCGACCAGCTGCCGATGTGCCACATCACCGGCGGCGGGGTAAACGCCATGACCGGGGCGGTGGAGCAGTTGCTGGCCTCGGCCGAGTTCCTGCGCCGGTGGGAGAAGGTGGAAGAAAGCACCAATTCCGGCGTGATTACCGGCTTTTACCGCCATCGGCTGGCAGGCGAGCTGGAGCTGGCCGTCAGCCGAATGGGCGCGGCCCGACCGACCGACATGGTGCAGGTCGTTGCAAGTGCCTATTACGATACTTCAGAATGAAAACTGAACCATATCGGTTATCCGTTTGAAGCTGCAGGATTGACCGAATTTGCCCCAAATCAAGGTTGCCACCTCGTCACTCCCATAGACTGCCCGCAACAAGGCCATCTACGGGAGAGACATTTCATGCGTACCATCCACTTGGGCAGCGTTCTGGCCCCAATCCTGCTGCTGGCCGCGTGCAGTGGCGGCGACCCGGCAGAATCGATCTCCGCCATTCGCCAGACCGAAACCGCGCAACTCGATTCCATCGCCTCGCGCGATCTGGTGGGCGCGGTGCGGCTCTATCGCGACGATGCCACGCTGGTGCAACCCGACGGCACGGTGCTGGCTGGCGGCGAGGCCATTGCCCAAGCCTATGGCGACCTGATGGAAGACCCCGCGTTTGCCATCACCATCGAGCCGCGCGACGGCTGGGCCAGCAGCGATGGCGAACTGGCCGTGGTCACCTCGGCCGTCACCATCACCACCACCGATCCGGCGACGCAAGGCATCGTCACCCAGGCCCTCAACAGCGAGACCGTGTGGACCCGCGACACCGGGGCGACGTGGAAGATCGTCTCGGCCTACAACGCTCCCGCTGCGGCTGTCGCCGAATAGGACCGCAGCCCGGCGCGATACCGCTCAGGGATAGTTGCGCCATTCGATGGTGGCGGCAGGATCGGTGCACAACCGGCAGGCCGGACCGGCAAAGGTGCGCGCCGCGCCCGCATCGCCGCGCAACTGCCATTCCAGCCAGTCGACCACAATCGCCGCGTTACGTCCGCCGAACGGGTCGTGATAGGTGCCGCCGTGGCCGGTGGGGGTGTTCACCCAGGCCACCGGCACCCGGGTAATGCGGTTCACATCGTCCAGACCGTTGGCATAGGCAATGTCACTCTCGCCGCCATCGAGATAAAGCACCGGGGTGTGCAGCGCGGTCAGGCCCGCCTTGGTCAGTTCCATGCCTGCCAAATGCGGCCCACCATCGGGCATCAGGCCCGAGTTCTGCACCACCACGGTGGACAGGCGCGGATCGCCCGCCACGGTCAGCGCCTGTACGCCGCCACACGAAAAGCCCCCGGCGGCCAGCGCCCCCTGATCGATCAGGCCATGCAGCGGGCTGCCCACGCGGGCGTTCTCGGCCAGTGCCCAGTCCAGCGCCTGGGTCAGCTGGGCCGGGCTGGTCGGGCTGACATCGGGGGTACGCGGCGGCTCGGCTCCATCGCGCGCGTTGGGCCCGCTGCGCCAGCGGCCGGGTGCGATTACCAGATAGCCGTGGCTGGCGATTTCGGCAAGGTGGAAGCGGCTGGAGGTGCCATCCGCCGCGCAGCCGCCGTTGCCCCACACGAACACGCCCAGCTTGCGCCCGTCCAGAGCGCCCAGGTCAGCCGGGTGGTAAACCACATGATCGGGCAGCGCGGGGGTAACGTGGATGACGGCGGGATAGCGGCCGCTGCCGGGGGTGTCGGGCAGCTGGTTGGCGCGCGTCATCAGTTCCTCGTAATCCTCGCGCGACATTGGCGCGGAGGCTAATTGCGCGGCGGCGGGACTGGTGGCGGCCAGGGCCAGCACGGCCCCCGTGATGAACTTGCGCATCGACAACTCCCATTTGGTGTGGCGGCCGATTCCCCGGCTCTTCAAATGCACTCTAGCACTGGCCAGCGCACTGTCGCCAGCGACCTTTCGTCGCATCTGAAGCACATGTTTCTCGGCTGGTCGCGCGGTCCACTCGCCACAGCACGCAGGCGATTGCGCCACTCGTCACTCGCCCACAGGTAAGACAGCGACGGGGGTGCTTGAAGGAGTAATTCGCGATGAAGTCCCTGATTTTGCTGGCCGGTAGCGCACTGCTGCTGTCGGCTGTTCCCACTCTGGCGCAGGATGAAGGCAGCGTCACGCCTGGCGATTTGCCGCCGTCACCTGCCGACACCACTCCGACCGACCCGGCGCCGGCGGTTCCGGCCCCACTTCCGGCCGATCAGGTAGCCGCGCCTGCCGCTGCCGCCTATACTGACGCCCAGGTGGAAGGTTTTGCCCAAGCCATGACCGCCATCAACGCGCTGCCGAACGACGATCCCGCAGCCAAGCAGCAGCAGGCTGTGGCCATTCTGGCCGAGGCGGGTATCGACGTGGCGACCTATAACGGCATCGGCCAGGCCCTGCCGACAAACGATGCCTTGGCCGAACGGGTGCGCGTGGCCCTGGCGGCCAATCAGACGAGCAGCGGGGCCTGACCGCCCGCCGCTGTCAGTCGGCGAACCAGTACGCGGTGCCGCGCATCTCCAGGCTGATGCGCGGCGGCGCGTCAGGCGGGGCCAGCGGGTTGTCGAAGGCACCGTGCGGCATCATCAGCGGCCGTGCCGCGTCGCTCTCGCTGGTCACGAAGATCAGCGCCTCGCCCACATGCATGTCGGGGTAATAGAACCAGCGGTGCGCCGGGTTGGCTTCCAGCAGATAATTGCCAAACGACCATTCGGGCGCGCCGCCGGGCGGATCGAAGATGGCGTCACACTCGATCATGTCGGCCGGCGTCAGCGAATCGAATGCACACAGGGCCAGCGGCACGTCCTGCGGCGGCGGGCTGAGCACGCGCCACACGTTATACTGCACACTGCGGGCGATGGTGCGGCCTGCCGGTGCGCCCTTGTCGCGCGCGGCGCGCGCCGCCTCCACCGACATGTCGACGTGGGCGAAGCGAGCGGGGTGCGAATTGTCGTGCGCGTCGTTGGCGGCGGCGCGCTCGGAGAAGCGCAGGATGCCGCGGCTGAACGTCTCGACATGGTCACAGCCGGAAACCTGCCGCAACAGCTCGGCAATCTCGCCGGTATGCGTGGCGGCCACCTGGTCCAGATCGGTCAGGTCGGCCACGGCAGAGCGGTGCTCCACCAGAGTGAAGCCTTCCTTGTCGAGCGAGCAGCCCGCCGCCCGCGCATCATGGATTACCACTTCCTGCGGAGCGAGCGGCACGAAGTCCTTCTCGTGCGCGTTGGCGTAGAAGAACGGCTTTTTCTCGGTCCGCTGCGAATAACCGATCTGGGCACGGACATCGCGGTTCATGCGGCGGCCTCCGCGAAATCCTCGGTGTCGATCGTGGGCTTGATGGCGTCGTGATAGCGGTGGCCGCGCACGGTCTGCTGGTTGAGGATCATGCCCGCCTCGGTCAGCACGGCCGGATCCACGATAAGGTCGGCGGCGGCCATGTTCTCCTCCAGATGTTCGATGCTGGTGGTGCCGGGAATGACGTGACAATGCGGCCCCTGCGCCAGCACCCAAGCGAGTGCCAGTTGCGCCGTGGTCAGGCCGTTGGCGCGCGCCAGTTCGCTCAGCTGGTCGACCAGGGCCAGGTTGTGCGGCCAGTTGTCGGCCATGAAGCGCGGCATCTTGTGCCGCAGGTCTGCTTCTTCAAGGCTGGCCGGATCGCGCAGCACCCCGCCCAGCGCGCCGCGCCCCACCGGGCTGAAGGCGACCAGGGCAATGCCCAGTTCGGCGCAGGTCTCGCGCACGCCCAGTTCCACATTGCGCGTCCACAGCGAATATTCCGGCTGGGTGGCAGCGGGCGGGTGCACGGCGTGCGCCTCGCGGATATGCGCGGCTGACCATTCGGACACGCCATAGCTGCGGATCTTGCCCGCCTCGATTGCGCGCACCATCGCGCCCACACTGTCGGCCACGGGCACCTTGGGGTCGAAGCGGTGGAAATAGAACAGGTCGAGGTGATCGGTGCCCAGCCGCAGCAAGGTGGCATCCACGGCTGCGGCGATGGTGGCGGGCGAGCAATCGACGCCGCGTTTCGGCCCGTCGACCACAATGCCGCACTTGCTGGCCAGGAAATATTCGCTGCGGCGGTGGCCCACGGCACGGCGCAGCAAGTCCTCGTTCTTGCCGCTGCCATAAATGTTGGCGGTGTCGAGGTGATTGCAGCCCAGGTCCAGCGCCCGGTTCAAGAGGCGAGTGGCATAGCCCTCGTCCGGCGGGGTGCCATAGGCCCAGGAAAGGTTCATGCAGCCAAGCCCCACGGGGTTGACTGCGGTTCCGGCTATCGTCCGTTGCAGTGGCATGGCGCGCAGCGTTACACGCTGGCTGGCGCGGGATGCAATGGGTTTGGCGGGGGATTTGGCGGGCTCGGCTGGTCAGCCGTCGATGGCGGCGCGGCAGTGGGCGATGAAGCCGGTGACCGCTGCGTTGAGGTGCCCGGCGGCTTCGGAATAGCCGGCCTGATCGTGCTCGATCTTGTCGCCCTGCCAGCGCAACTGGTGATTGGTCACGCGGCTGCGCAGGGTATCGAGGCCAGTCTGCAATTCGGCGAACAGCTCGCGCTGGCCGAACACCCGTTCGTCATCGCACATGGCCAGCAGCAGGTTGCCGCATTCGGTGGCAAAATCATAGCGCAGCGAGACGATGGCCGCGCCCGCGCCTTCTCCGCCTCGCCGGGCGGTTTCGGCCAGCTGGCGGTTGATCGTGTCGAGCCGGTCTAGTGCGGCGGTAAGGCCTGCCTCGTCGGTTGCCGGGTGCTGTGCGGGGGCCATGTCAGTCATGCGCCCGGCGATAACAAAAAGTGGTTAAAAGTTCGCCAACCGTGAACGCTTGGAAGTGGGCAGGGGCGGCTGGAAAAGCCGCCCCTGCTACCTCAGGACCAGCCGTCCTGCGCGTCCAGGCTGGCGGCCAGTTCACCGATCACACGGTAGCAATCGAGCACCTGCGCCACCGAACTGTTCGGTTCGCGCCCCTCGCGGATCGCGGCGATGAACTCGCGGTCCTGCAATTCGATGCCGTTGTTGGATACGGTCACGCCGGTCAGGTCCACCGGCTCTTCCTTGCCGGTCACCAGATCGTCGTAACGCGCGATATAGGTCGCGGTATCGCCGATATAGCGGAAGAACGTGCCCAGCGGCCCATCGTTGTTGAAGCTCAATGACAGGGTGCAGATCGCGCCGCTTTCGCTCTTCAGCTGGATCGACATGT
>Ga0114940_10000792_pt1 | contig 13078 bp, 13 predicted proteins | sample ColdCreekSource_FD_87195 | JGI IMG/M metagenome (GOLD analysis project Ga0114940, IMG submission 87195) | Groundwater microbial communities from Cold Creek, Nevada to study Microbial Dark Matter (Phase II) - Cold Creek Source | ecosystem: Environmental > Aquatic > Deep subsurface > Groundwater ... | reverse complement strand
TTGCCACACACCCAACTGGTGGAACTGCCCAACTGCGGTCACTCACCGCACCGCGACCAACCAGACGCGCTAATTGAGACGTGTATCGCGTTTATTAGCCCAAAGCCATAGGCCAGCACCACCCAAAATCATCGGTACGCACAGCCACTGACCCATGCTCATGCCCAGCGACAAAATGCCCAAATGCGCATCTGGCTCGCGGAAAAACTCAGCAATAAAGCGTAAAACGCCATAGCCCATGAAAAACGCTGCAGCCACTTGTCCTTCTTTATGCTCCTTGCGTGCATACAACCACAGCAACACAAACAGCAGCAAGCCCTCAAGCAAAAACTGGTAAATCTGCGAAGGGTGACGAGGTGCATCTCCATAACCCCTAAAAACCATACCCCATGGCAGCGATGGGTCTGCCAATCGGCCCGGCAACTCACCATTGATGAAATTGCCAATACGCCCTGCAGCCAAACCCGTAGGCACACACGGCACGCCAAAGTCAATCACCTGCCAAAACGGTTTTTTGCGTGAGTAGGCGTACCAGACCATCGCCACAATCACGCCCAACATACCACCATGAAAACTCATACCACCCTGCCACACCGCGAAAATTTCAAGCGGATGAGATGCATAGTAAGCTGGCTTGTAAAACAGGCAATAACCAAGACGACCACCCAAGACTACGCCCATCACGCCCGCAAACAAAATATCTTCTACGTCGCGCTTAGACCAATTTCCAGCTGTATCACCAGCTAATCTGGCATAAGGTTGATGCTTGAGCCGCCTATAACCAAGCAGCATGAACAAACCAAATGCGGCAAGATAGGTCAAACCATACCAATGGATAGCTAATGGGCCTAATTGCAGCGCAACAGGATTAATTTGAGGGTGAATAAGCATGGCTGTGATGTTATCAGTAGATGGAGTCATCCAAAATATTGATTTTACCCAAGCCTTTTCTCAACTTTTACTTAGGTTTATTGCCTCTTTTTTGCGAATTGATTGCCAACTATTTCTCTTATTTGGACTTTCATTTACAAATTGCAGTCAATTAGATAAACATTAAGTATCAAACTACCTAGAATCCAAAAATCATGCACTCCAGCATGATGCTAAATACATTCAATTCAACTCAGAAACGTTAGGGAGATTCGACCATGTTTGACTTCATCATTCGCGAAGTTGCTTCACGCTTTGGGCTTGGCGATAAAGCTGGCCCATTGGTACAAATGCTCTTGGCCTACATTACCAACAAAGACACGGGTGGTCTTGCAGGTTTTATGTCCAAACTCTCTTCGAGCGGTATGGGTGATGTTTCCAAATCTTGGCTGGGTGGCGGTGCCAATGCATTGCCCGTCAGCGCATCACAAATCGAATCATTGTTGGGGGAGCAAGGCGGCCTGCTGAATAACGTCACATCGAAACTAGGCATTGGTGGCTCTACTGCCGCCTCAGCGCTGGGATTTTTGTTGCCATTTGTTATTGGCAAACTCACCCCTGGCGGTACCGTTCCAAGCTCATTGTCGGCTGATGTGATGGGATTTATCACAGGTGGCGCTGCTGCGCTGACCAAAGGCGTCACTGGCGCTGCCGGCGTAGCGGTTGGAGCTGCGGGCGCAGCAACTGTGGCAGCCAGTAAAGTCGTTGGTACCGCTGGGCACGTTGTCAGTAGCGCTGCCAATGCAGGTGCTAGCGCCGCTACGGCTGCTGGCAGTGGTTTGATGAAGTGGCTGCCGTGGTTGGCAGCCGGTATTGCGGCTCTTTTCTTGCTTAGCTATTGCAACAAGGGCAGCGACGCAGCTAAACAAGCTGCAGATGGCGCTAAAAACGCGGCTGAAATGGCGGCAGCCTCTAAAAATGAACAAGACGCTGCCGCAAAAGCCAAAGCAGATGCTGAAGCTGCAACTGCAGCTAAGACTGCAGCAGACACCGCAGCAAAAACGTCTGCAGATGCCGCTCCTGTAGGTTCTGGTTTTGTGGCCTTCACCCATGATGGCGCTCCCGCTTTGAAAGTTTACTTTGACTCAGGCAAAACAGATGTTGCAACAGGTTTTGCAGATACCGCCAAAGCATTGGTTGAGCACCTCAAAGCCAACACCAGCAGCAAAGCGGTGGTCTCTGGTTACAACGACCCTACTGGCAATGCTGCCGCCAACGCTGAATTGTCTAAAAACCGCGCAAAAGGCGTAGCAGCAGCCCTCAAAACAGCGGGCATTGCTGATGACCGTGTCGTTTTAGAGAAACCCACTGACACAACAGGCTCAAACTTGAGCAACTCTGAAGCCCGTCGCGTGGAGGTGACGATTCGTAAGTAATCGCCCCTAAGCTAACGAAAAAGGAGGCTAAAACCTCCTTTTTTGCTTTTTATTGGCACAAATACGACCCTAACTAGCGTATTTACTGCCTAAACAGCTATTTATTTAGTAGCACTTTTGACCACACCCAGGACTTTAAAGCTTTCTTATAATAAGAACATCTATATTCACAACAACCTGAACATGACCATCCTGAACCCACGCTCCAGAAACATCACCGAAGGCAAGTCTCGCGCGCCGAATCGCTCTATGTATTACGCCATGGGCTACGAGGAGGCAGATTTTAAGAAGCCAATGGTCGGTGTGGCGAATGGGCACAGCACGATCACGCCTTGCAACTCTGGGCTACAAAAACTGACGGATGCGGCGATTGACGCGATTGAGGCAGCTGGCGGCAACGCGCAGGTGTTTGGCACGCCGACGATTTCTGACGGCATGGCGATGGGGACTGAGGGCATGAAATACTCACTCGTCTCCCGTGAGGTGATTTCTGACTGTATCGAAACCAGTGTGCAAGGCCAGTGGATGGACGGCGTTTTAGTGGTAGGCGGCTGCGACAAAAACATGCCTGGCGGCCTGATGGGCATTTTGCGGGCCAATGTGCCAGCGATTTACGTCTATGGTGGCACGATTTTGCCAGGCTCTTACCAAGGCAAAGATCTGAATATCGTCAGCGTTTTTGAAGCCGTGGGCGAAAATGCCGCTGGTCGTTTGAGCGACGAAGATTTATTGCAAATCGAGCGCCGCGCTATTCCTGGCCCTGGCTCTTGCGGCGGTATGTATACGGCCAACACCATGAGCTCGTCGTTTGAGGCGCTGGGCATCTCCCTGCCCTACTCGTCCACCATGGCGAATCCACATGACGAAAAACTCAATTCAGCCGCCGAATCTGCACGTGTGTTGATTGAAGCCATCAAAAAAGACATCAAGCCGCGCGATATCGTGACGAAAAAGTCCATCGAAAACGCCGTTGCCGTCATCATGGCAACCGGTGGCTCGACAAACGCTGTGCTGCACTTTTTGGCGATTGCCCACGCAGCTGGCGTGGACTGGACAATTGACGATTTTGAGCGCATGCGCAAGAAAACGCCTGTGTTGTGCGACTTAAAACCATCTGGCAAGTACTTGGCGGTTGATTTGCACAAAGCTGGCGGCATTCCGCAGGTCATGAAAACTTTGCTCACTGCAGGCTTGCTACATGGTGACTGCATCACCATCACCGGCGAAACTATTGCTGAAGTGTTGAGCAAGATTCCAGACGTACCTCGGGCTGACCAAGACGTTATCCGCTCCATCGATAACCCGATGTACAAGCAAGGTCATTTGGCGATTTTGAAAGGCAATTTGTCGCCTGAAGGCGCTGTTGCCAAAATAACCGGCTTGAAAAACCCTGTCATCACAGGTCCAGCGCGCGTGTTTGACGATGAGCAATCTGCCCTAGCCGCCATTTTGGCCAACAAAATTGTGGCCGGTGATGTGATGGTATTGCGTTATTTAGGCCCTAAAGGTGGCCCGGGCATGCCTGAAATGCTGGCTCCTACGGGTGCGTTGATTGGCCAAGGTTTGGGGGAGTCCGTTGGTTTGATCACCGATGGTCGCTTCTCAGGTGGTACTTGGGGCATGGTGGTAGGTCACGTTGCACCAGAAGCTGCGGCGGGTGGCACGATTGCGTTTATCCAAGAAGGTGACTCCATCACCATCGACGCTAAACAATTGCTGCTACAACTCAATGTGAGCGACGAAGAAATTGCCAAGCGACGAGCTGTATGGACAGCGCCAAAGCCACGCTACACACGCGGCGTGCAAGCCAAGTTTGCTTTCAATGCCTCTAGTGCCAGCAAGGGCGCGGTCTTGGATAACTATTGATTAGTTATTTGATTAGCTATTGAGAGAACCAGAGCCGCCATAGAGAACTCTAGCGGCTCAAATCAAACTTAGCGCTTGTTTGGCTTTTTGCTGCTGGCGTTGCGGCTGCCATCACGACTGCTCAAGGGCATACCCAGCGCTTCTTTGTTTTTATTGATTCGATTTTGTTTACGAATATCCATCTTCTTCTCTTGTTCTTTGATTGTGTAGCCAGACCAATCCGCCCACCACCACCACAGCACAGCAGCACCGAACGGCGACAACACCCACGTCCAAGACCAATCGACCACAGGACTGATTTCAAGGTATTTACCAGCTAAAAGTAGCAAACCAAGACCTAAAAAGTACATAATAATTCCCTCACGTCAACCAAAACACTAAAATGACGTTAGATTATGACTGACTAGCAGCATTCAAGAACTAAAACCATGCGGTCATATTTAAGTTATACGAAATTTATAGGACTACGATGAAAAAACTACTTTCTGTCACATTCACTGCTATGGCAGCGTTAGCAATATCAACACCTGTTTTGGCTGATTTGAAGTTAGCCACCGACAAAAATTGCATGGCCTGCCATTCTGTAGAAAAGAAAGTTGTAGGCCCCGCTTACAAAGACATCGCAAAAAAATATGCTGGCCAAAAAGATGCGACCGATATGATCGCCGGAAAAATCCAAAAAGGCGGTGCAGGTGTTTGGGGTCCTATTCCTATGCCCGCCAATGCGCAAGTCAACGCTGCGGAAGCCAAAACACTGGCAACTTGGGTAATGTCTTTGAAGTAAAAGACCAACTCTCAAAACACCCAAAGCCTCGCAGGCAAGCTTTGCGAGGCTTTTTTACACTGCAGGTCGCTCTTCTTTACCGCCGACATGCTTCGCAAACCGTGCCGGGTCGCGGCCATGCACAGGGGCACCATCTGTGTACGGCCAGCCGCCAAACTGGGTGCGTTGGTAGTCGGTGATGGCTTGACGGATTTCTGCTTGGGTGTTCATCACAAACGGGCCGTATTGGGCAACTGGCTCGCCAATCGGGCGGGCTTGCAATAACAAAAACTCAGCTAACTCATTGCCACCGTTGAAAATTTCAACTTCTGTGTCACCGCGCAACTCGGCCATCACATAGCCCACAGGCTGTTCAGCCACCGTGACTTTACTGCCTTTGAAGCAATAAAGCTGACGTTTAGTGTCTTGTTTAGCCGCTTTTGGCAACTTCCAGCGCGCACCAGGGGCAAGCTTAAGCGTCAAAATTGCCAAGTCGCTCTCGGCTTGTGATGCCCATGAATCTGGCGGCGGCGGCAAGGCTTTGGCACCCACGCTGTCCATCAACGAACCCGCAATGACCGCGATTTCGCAGGTTTTGCCGTTCGCATCTGTGGCAGTGTGTTTGGCGATCTTTTCGTTCCACAGCATGGTGAAATGCGCGGGTACCATTTTGCTTTTAGCTGGCAAGTTCAGCCAGATTTGGAACAATTCCAACGGATTGGGCTTAGTCGCATCCATCAAAGGAAACATCTCTGAATGCACAATGCCGCCACCCGCCGTCAGCCACTGCGTGTCGCCACCGCCAAAACGCGCGGTTGCGCCTAAGGAGTCAGAATGGTCAATCAACCCCTTGCGGACGATGGTGACTGTTTCGAACCCTCGGTGCGGATGGGAAGGAAAGCCCGGCACGGTCTGCCCGTGGTACATGCTCCAGCCATCTTTACCGCTGAAATCTTGCCCGATTTGACGTCCTGCTAATGAGGCATTCGGTGCCATATTGCCATTACCTGCCGGATATTTGTCGTCGTGATAAACGCAAAACAAAAACGGATCCATCGTCGGCCACGGTGATGGACTGGGGCCTAGTGGATGGAGCTTAAGGACGGGGTTTGGGCTTTGATTTGACATGGTTTCATTATATATTTCTTAATGAAATGCTGTCATACCCTTAAAACAAGGTATTAAATGACTATATCCGGCGTATTTACTGCCTAAGCAGCTATAAAAATTATAGCAAACACCAGCTACCGCGCCACCGATTCGAATACCAGCTACCCCGTCACTTCGTGCCACCCCTTCTGAAGAAGGGGAACGAATACCAAATACAGAAATTCCCCTTCTTTAGAAGGGGTGCCCAACGGGCGGGGTAGCTCTCCGCCCCCCCTATTGCGCTTTAAATCTTCTCCGCCAACTGCACCAAAATCGCCGGATTCTCTAGCGTTGATGTGTCTTGCGTGATTTCCTCACCTTTGGCGATCGAACGTAACAAGCGGCGCATGATTTTGCCACTGCGGGTTTTGGGTAGGTTGTCGCCAAAGCGGATGTCTTTTGGCTTGGCAATCGGACCAATCTCTTTCGCCACCCAAGCGCGCAGCTCGTTAGCGATTTTGACGGCTTCATCACCAGTTGGGCGGCTGCGTTTCAGAACCACGAAGGCGCAGATGGCTTCACCGGTCAAATCGTCAGGGCGACCCACCACTGCGGCTTCGGCGACCAAATGTGCGCAGGAAACTAAAGCGGATTCGATTTCCATCGTGCCCATGCGGTGGCCAGAGACGTTCAGCACGTCGTCGATACGACCAGTGATGCGGAAGTAGCCACGGTCAGCACTACGCACAGCGCCGTCGCCAGCCAAGTAAATCGTGCCACCCATTTCAGCTGGGAAGTAAGCGGATTTAAAGCGCTCTGGGTCGTTCCAAATCGTGCGAATCATCGAAGGCCATGGACGTTTGACGACCAGCATGCCGCCTGAGCCGTTGGGCATGTCGTTGCCCACTTCGTCCACAATCGCTGCCTTGATGCCTGGCAGTGGCAAGGTGCAGCTGCCTGGAACCAAGGGCGTCGCGCCTGGCAGCGGCGTCATCATGTGGCCGCCGGTTTCGGTTTGCCAGAAGGTGTCCACAATCGGGCAGCGCTCGCCACCGACGTTTTTGTAGTACCACATCCAAGCTTCAGGGTTGATAGGCTCGCCTACGCTGCCCAAAATACGCAAGCTGCTCAAGTCAGAGCGGTCTGGGTGCACAGCTGCGTCGCCTTCAGCTGCCTTGATGAGGGAGCGAATAGCTGTCGGCGCGGTGTAGAAAATCGTACATTTGTGCTTTTCAATGGTTTGCCAGAAACGACCAGCGTTTGGATACGTTGGCACACCTTCGAAAATGATTTGCGTTGCACCAGCGGCTAGTGGGCCATAGGCAACGTAGGTGTGGCCTGTGATCCAGCCGATATCGGCGGTACACCAGAAAATGTCTGATGGCTGCAAGTCAAACGTCCAATCCATGGTCAACTTTGCCCACAGTAAGTAGCCACCTGTGGAATGTTGCACGCCTTTTGGTTTACCAGTCGAGCCTGATGTGTACAAGATGAACAGCGGGTGCTCCGCGCCCACAGGCACGGGTGCGCAAACTTCGCTTTGGCCTTTCAGGACTTCGTCAAACGTTTTGTCACGACCAGCCACCATAGCGCATGCTGTGGCTGTACGCTGGTAGACAAACACCGTTTTGATGGATTCGCAGCCGCCCATCGCCAAGCCTTCGTCCACAATTGCTTTGAGCGGTAACTCTTTACCACCGCGCATTTGGTAGTTGGCTGTAATGACTGCCACTGCACCCGCGTCAATGATCCGCTCTTGTAAAGCTTTGGCAGAGAAGCCGCCAAACACCACGCTGTGTGTTGCACCAATCCGTGCGCAAGCTTGCATGGCAATCACGCCTTCCAGCGTCATAGGCATGTAAATCAACACGCGGTCGCCCTTTTTGATGCCGTCTGCTTTCAACGCATTGGCAAATTGGCTGACGCGAACCAACAGCTCTTTGTAGGTGGTTTTGGTTGCGACGCCGTCATCGCTTTCAAAAATAACCGCTGTCTTATTTTCAACCGGCGTACCCATGTGCTTGTCCAAGCAATTCGCAGAAGCATTTAACTCGCCATCATCAAACCATTTGTAAAACGGCGCGTTGGATTCGTCCAAAGTCTTGGTGAAAGGTTTGTTCCACAAAACGTTTTCACGCGCCAAACGCGCCCAAAAGCCTTCGAAATCTTTGTCAGCTTCAGCGCACAAGGCGTTATAGCCTTCCATGCCTGAGATGCGGGCTGCTTTTTGCTGCGCTTCTGTAGGAAAGAAAACGCGGTTTTCGACCAAGTTGGATTCGATAGCTGATGAAGGTGCGCTCATGGTTTTTGTCTCCAATAAGTTGTAACGAGGCTTCTAGAACTAAACTAGACTCAAATTTAATCCGAAACGCTGGGCTTTATTTGTTCTGCGTCAAGAATATGCGTAATGTGAGGGTTTGTACTTACAAAGGTCTGACTGAGACGAAACTTACGCCAGCACACCAGTCTGTCATAACTGTCATAAAATCCAAACGCCATCTTGATAAACTACTTTTTATGTCTACACCTAAACACACACCTGCCCACACCGACGCTTCGAAAATGCAATTTCTGCCAAACATGATATTTGCCAGCCGCTGGCTGCAAATGCCGCTTTATTTGGGCTTGATTTTGGCGCAAGGTGTCTATGTTTGGCATTTTTTCATCGAGCTTTACCACCTAGTTTTCGCCGCTTTTGGTAGCCAGCCGGATGTTGTGGCTTTGGTCACCAGCATCGGCTACAAATCAGATGTCCCTGTCACCACGCTCAACGAAACCATCATCATGCTCGTCGTTTTGGCATTGATTGACGTGGTGATGATCTCCAATTTGCTGATCATGGTCATCGTGGGCGGCTATGAAACTTTCGTCAGCCGCATGAATTTGCAAGACCACCCAGACCAGCCAGAATGGCTGTCGCATGTGAATGCTAGCGTGCTGAAGGTGAAGCTGGCAACAGCCATTATTGGTATTTCGTCTATCCATTTGCTCAAAACTTTCATAAACGCCGCCAATTACACCCAGCAAGTGCTGATGTACCAAACGATCATTCACATCGTGTTTTTAATGTCAGCCATGGCGATTGCTTATACGGACAAGTTGATGTCTGGCTCGGGCAAACATTAAAACGTACAATTTGCCGAACTTTGAATGCTGACTGGTCAAATGCACACCGTCACATTCACAGCGCCCTGCTGGCTCTATCAAGGTAAAGGTGCTTGGTATTTTGTAACCTTGCCTTCAGTCAGTGCCGCTGAAATCAGCTACTTTTCAAAAGCGCTTAATGGCGGTAAGCGCACGGGTTGGGGCTCGGTGCGTGTCACCGTGCAGATTGGTGCGACTGTTTGGCAAACCTCCTTGTTTCCGGACAGCAAAAACAAGAGCTACGTTTTGCCCATCAAAGCGGCTGTGCGCAAAGCAGAAAACATTATTGAAGACCAATCCGTGAAAGTGCGGGTTTCGCTACCTATGCCTTAATTTGTGAGTTTTAGTCAGTTTCCATAAGACTGATTTGGTTAAACTTGAGCTTGTTTCGTAACTCTCCCTACCTTGACCACAATGACAACTACAACCGCCATCAAACAAGCCGACCTCATCGAATCCGTTGCCGCTGCCCTGCAGTACATCAGCTACTACCACCCAGCCGATTACATCGCCCACCTCGCCCGCGCGTATGAGCGTGAACAAAGCCCTGCCGCCAAAGACGCGATTGCTCAAATTTTGACCAACAGCAAGATGTCTGCCGAAGGTCATCGCCCGATTTGCCAGGACACCGGCATCGTTAACGTGTTCCTCAAAGTGGGCATGAATGTGCGTTGGGATGGCTTTGATGGCAGCCTAGACGACGCCGTCAACGAAGGCGTGCGCCGTGCCTACAACCACCCCGACAACACCCTGCGTGCATCCGTGGTGGCTGACCCGCAGTTTGAGCGCAAAAACACCAAAGACAACACACCCGCCGTTATCTTCACCGAAATCGTACCCGGCAACACTGTGGAAGTGACCGTTGCGGCCAAAGGCGGTGGCTCTGAGAACAAAAGCAAGATGTACATGCTGAACCCTGGCGACAACGTCGTTGACTGGGTGCTTAAAACTGTGCCCACCATGGGTGCAGGCTGGTGTCCGCCGGGTATGTTGGGCATTGGGATTGGCGGCACAGCCGAAAAAGCCGTTCTGATGGCCAAAGAAAGCTTGATGGACGATATTGACATGTATGAGCTGCAAGCCAAGGCTGCGAGCGGTGCTGAATTGTCAAATGTAGAAAAACTGCGCATTGAACTTTGCGAAAAGGTCAACGCTCTGGGCATAGGCGCACAAGGTCTTGGGGGACTCACCACCGTGCTGGACGTCAAAATCAAGATGTACCCCACCCATGCAGCCAGCAAACCGATTGCCATGATTCCCAACTGCGCCGCAACGCGTCACGCCCATTTTGTGTTGAACGGCAGCGGCCCTGTTTACCTAGACCCACCAAGCCTTGATTTGTGGCCAGACGTGCAATGGACACCAGACTACGTCAAAAGCAAAAAAGTCGACCTCAACACCCTGACCAAAGAAGAAGTTGCCAGCTGGAAGCCCGGTCAAACCTTGCTTTTGAACGGCAAAATGTTGACTGGCCGCGACGCTGCCCACAAACGTATTCAGACCATGCTCGCCAAAGGTGAAAAGTTGCCTGTTGACTTCACCAACCGCGTGATCTACTACGTCGGCCCAGTTGACCCTATCAAAGGCGAAGCCGTCGGCCCCGCTGGCCCAACAACAGCCACCCGCATGGACGGTTTTACCGAGATGATGCTGGCTGAAACTGGCCTGATCAGCATGGTGGGCAAGGCAGAACGTGGCCCAATCGCTATTGAAGCCATTAAAAAGCACAAAAGCGCCTACCTCATGGCGGTGGGTGGTGCAGCCTATTTGGTCAGCAAAGCCATCAAAGCGGCCAAAGTCGTCGGTTTTGCAGACTTGGGCATGGAAGCGATCTATGAGTTTGACGTGGTGGACATGCCTGTGACGGTAGCCGTCGATTCTGGCGGCACCAGCGCCCACATCACCGGCCCAGCCGAGTGGGAAAAGCGGATTGCGACAGGTGAATTCAAAGGCATCGCCGTTAAATCGAGCTAAAAATGGGGGCGGATCCGAATTCAGGAAGATTCTCAATTCGGCGGACAACAATGTCTCATCGAAATTCGGCTCTGACCCCATTTTTAGCGTCTCACAGCAGCAAATGACTTCAAATCGCCCCATTGGGGTATTCGATTCCGGCATAGGCGGCCTGAGCATCTTAAAAGCTCTGCGCACCGAGCTGCCGCACGAGTCTTTTGTCTACATCGCCGACAGCGGCAACGCGCCCTATGGCGAAAAAGGCGACGCCTTCGTCATAGACCGCTCTCGCGCCCTCACCCGCACGTTGCTGGATGATTACGGGGTGAAAGCGCTGGTCATCGCCTGCAACACCGCCACAGCCGCCGCCGCCAAGCTCATACGTGCCGAGTTCCCAGATCTGCCACTGGTAGGCGTAGAACCCGCCCTAAAACCTGCCGTCCAACTCAGCCAAACCCGCAAAATCGGCGTGATGGCAACGCGCGGCACGCTGGAAAGCGCCAAGTTTGCGGCATTAAAAGCCTCTTTAGCCGACCAAGCCGAGTTCATCATCCAGCCCTGCGATGGTTTGGCAGCGGCGATTGAGACGCAAAATATTCCTAAAATCATAGCACTATTGGAAGAATATACGCCGGCTATAGGCCAATTTGGCACTCAAAATGGGCAAATTGACACCTTAGTCCTAGGCTGCACCCACTACCCCTTCATCAGCGACCTGCTGCGCGTCCACACAGGCGCAGACGTCCACTACATAGACACCGGCGCCCCCGTAGCCCGCCAAACCCGCCGACTCTTGGAAGCCGCTTGCACGTTGAACACATCGGCTGAATTAGGCGATTTGCAGCTCTTCACGACTGGCGATTTGGACAGCTTCGCCAAATTGACCAAACTGTGGCTGAATTTGCCATATACCGCTAGAATCTCGAAAATATAGTGCCAAATATGCACCTAGCCGGCGTATTTATTGCCTAAGGTGCTATTTTATTTGCAGCATACTAATTAAACCAATAATCTGACTCTACCTTCTTCAAGAGAAATTGATTACCTTTAAGTTATAGTACAGCTAACAATTTCGTAAACTTAAAACTATTAAACAAAAGGTCATCTCATGGGTACATTGATTAGTCTAGTGCCATTAATGCTAATGCAAGCAATTTACGCAATTTTCATTGCGCTAATTGCTAAACGCACAAATAAGAACGTTTGGCTCTATACGATCCTGTCAATTGTTCCTATCCTAGGCATGTTCTTCTTTTTATACGTAATTGCATCGACTTTTTTACGTTTGCTTGATTCGGTGAACGCGTTGGAAAAGAAAGTCGGTATTACTCAACAGTAAATTTTTTACTATCGATTAAATAGCGGTTTAGGCAACAAATACGCAGGCTACGGCCAAAAATACCCCTATTTCCCCACCAACTGCATCTCCAACTCATTAATCCGCTTCTTCAACGCCCGCTCTTGCGCAAACTTCACAGATTCGTCGCGAATAACCGCAACAATCGCAGAAACTGAGCCGTCGAGGTTGTAAAGCATGGAGACGGTGAAGGCTATGGACAGGGTGTGACCGTCTTTATGCACGGCTGGGACGCGCAAAACGTCGTTGCCGTACTTGGTTTTGCCAGTTTCCATGGTTTTGTGGTAACCGTCCCAATGCGGTTTTTGCTGACGCTGGGGGATGATTAAATCTAGCGATTTACCGATGGCATCCTCCTCTGTAAAGCCAAACATGCGGGTGCAAGCGGGGTTCCACAGGGTGATGAGGCCTTGGGCGTCTGAAGCCATGATGCCGTCGCCTACGGAGGTGACGAGGGCTTGATAGTCAATATTTGAAGTCATTTAAATTACCTGAAGATTTAGCTAAATAAACGAATTAAGTTTAAAAACCAGCGGCACAAACAACAACGGCGCTCAGTTAGAACGCCGTTGTCTTGTGCCCTAAGGGCTTTTATCTTAA
>Ga0114940_10000791_pt1 | contig 13099 bp, 12 predicted proteins | sample ColdCreekSource_FD_87195 | JGI IMG/M metagenome (GOLD analysis project Ga0114940, IMG submission 87195) | Groundwater microbial communities from Cold Creek, Nevada to study Microbial Dark Matter (Phase II) - Cold Creek Source | ecosystem: Environmental > Aquatic > Deep subsurface > Groundwater ... | reverse complement strand
ATCTGAAAGACTGCCAGAATATTTTGCTTACATAGCTGGGTATGTAAGAGTGAGATTCAATGAGCGACACCCTAGTAGCATATTTTTTTCTCTATTTCAGAGACACTGGCAGTTGCAACACAGCAACGGAGTTTATGTGCTACGTTTTTTACTCAACCAGAGGAGATCACATTGCTAGTATTGTTTACAGCATAGGTAAGCCACTGCTTATATTTACAACTTATTCCATTTGAACTTAGAAATATATTATTGTAATATATACAGAAATTGAGAATTCGCATAGATGGTAATTCTTAGGAAAACTTATTAGGAAGCTTAATATAAATTCTCAAAGTTGCAAGTTAAGATTTTGATGAGTTAACTAATGTACGAAACCTGGAACTTAGTGACTCCTTTTTAGTTTCAACAAATGTGTAGAGTGATGACTTTTTTGTAGGATATTATGATATTTTGTCTTCATCAGCGTCGTAAGCAATAGTGTGATGGTTACTTTGTATTTTAAAGCTTGACCCACAGCGCCAGAAAATTGAACTGACGTCAACTCTCTTATCTCTGTGTTTCCAGCTCAAGGATTCCAAAGAACGCATTGGGCAGTCTGACTGATCCACTGCTACCATGAACTACAAGAATCTCTTTCTGCTTCTGTGCTGGCTGGCGTTTGCGAACACAATCACTGGAGCGACGCCAAAACCAAACATCATCATTTTACTTGCCGATGATATGGGATGGGGTGACCTGGGTGCTAATCTCCCCCACCTACCCTCCAGCACTCCATTCTTAGACTCCCTTGCCAACAAAGGCGTCAGGTGAAATATTCTCACACAAAAAAATACAAAGTGTATACCTCCAATTTTATTCCTTAACTTATATACAAAATATTGAATTAAAATTCTACTGCATGATAAACATTCCAAAGAAATAGTTTGATTTCACGAAAAGCCCGTGTTTATTTTGACGAATAGATTTCAAGACTTTCACTCGTCCGCCTCCGTTTGTACTCCATCACGAGCAGCACTTTTGACAGGAAGGTTAGGTCTCAGGACTGGAGTTGTTGACAATTTCAACCCTGATTCAGTTGGAGGTCTGCCGCAGGACGAGATCACTTTGGCCAAAATTCTCAAGTCTGTCGGCTACAGAACGGCAGTAGTGGGCATGTTTAATTTTAGATGCAATGCGATCAAGTGTGGGAGCAAATATTTGAACTTGTGTGACAGGAAAGTGGCATTTGGGTTTGACCAATGGACACCACCCTATGGACCATGGCTTTGACACTTATCTGGGAGTTCCGTACAGTGTGGATATGGGCTGCACCCATCCTCCTGGGCTTGACTTACCTCCAAAGCTGTCCTGCTACCACAAAAAACAGAACAATGGTCTAACACAAATAAATTCAAATAATTATTTTCTATTTTAACTGCAATTTCGACATTTCTACAGGTACTAAAACATTTTCCCAGACATCTTTGCCTCTGTATCAAAATAGAGATATTCTCCACCAACCCGTCAAATTGCACACTCTCGCAGAAAAGTATGCTCAGTTTGGAGTAGAATTTATTAAACGTGATCGCAAGTAAACACCCAACACAGTTCTTAATTGTTTTTCTAAGCTCTCACAACTGTTGCCCTGACTCAGGACACCTTTTTTGCTGTACATGGCCTTTTCTCATATCCACGTTCCTCTGGCGCACGGGAAAACATTCAGCCGGTCTTCTCCTGGAGGCATCCTGTCAAATTGTCTGAAGGAAATGGACTGGATTGCAGAGAAACTTGTTTCAGCATCTGGAGTAAACGACACCCTTGTTTGGTTCATGAGTAGTTTTCATTTATAAATATAGGTCAAATGACTGAATTTTTTGATTTATTTAAAAGGTGATAATGGGCCCTGGGAATACAAGTGCTCATTAGCTGGATCTGCTGGGCCCTACAAAGGAATGTGGCAGAAAAGTATTGAAGGGGGTGGTGGAGGCTCTAGTTCAAAAACTACCGTGTGGGAAGGTGGCCACCGCGTTCCAGCTTTTGTCTACTGGCCTCATCGCATACGAGTAAAACAAAGTTTTGAATTTATTTTTCAGTTTTTAAGTTTATTGGTTTACACATATTATTGTTTGAAAGTGAAGCTAAAATTATTATTACTTTGCATATTTCTTCAAAAATATAATAATACATGGCATTGGAAAAATGTGCAAATCTAAGCTACATAAAAAAGCCCTGATTACTTGAAAACTACACAAGCATTTTAGTAGCAAAAAAAGAACACATCAACTAAAACTAAGATATTTTTCTTAACATATAATATGTGATATTGAATTACACTAATTGTCGTCATATGATAGGCGCAAGTCTCTGATGCGCTGCTTTCTGCCACCGACATCGTTCCAACAATAGCAGCCATCGGAGGAGCACGTTTGCCTTCGCAGCACATTTATGATGGCATGGACATTTCCAGAATGCTGACCAGTACCACGGAAATAAGCGGGCACAAAGTGATATTTTTTACACTAGAGTCCACACGTATTTTTCACAAAACCCCTTCATATTTTTGTGGCCGTAGATCCTCCTGCACCCGAGTAACTTGATGCAAGCTTATGCTGGACAGGTTGGAGCCGTTCGAATTGGCAACTTCAAGGCTGTATACCACACCGGTGGCATAGCAGGTTGTGGTCAGGCAGCGAGTCCCTTTCAAGCACGTTCGCAGCCCCTCGTCTTTGACCTTTCAGCAGACCCTGAGGAACGATTCCCTCTCTCAGGCGCCGTCAAAGGTTTTTTTTTATTATTTGCTTGTGGCTCAATTTATTAGAGGGCGTTATTATTACAGATGAGGTTGAGCGTGAGGCCGACAGAGCTCTGCAGGAATTCCTGTCTTCAGTGAAATCAGACAATTCTAGCACGGTCGATCCTCGGTCTGATCCAGCAGTCAGGCCTTGCTGTTCACATTTCCTAGCCAACTGCTACTGCCCATGGGATGAGCTCCAAAAGTAGCGCACTCGCAAAAAATCTGTATTTTCGTATAGTTGTTGATGTTTTTTTATAAAGAGGTCAATTCTATGGTAAATGTTTTGTTTATTTCTTAAAGAACTCAGCTTCCAACAAAGATATTTTGGGAGTTGAACTTAAGAATACAATGTCATGTCTGTTTCAGTTCTACAAAGACGAAGCATACTAAAATAGTATTCAAAAACAAATATAAAACTGCGAAAAAACTTGAGGTCCCCATTGACAAAAATACATTTATTAGTCTCATTTAAGTAGAGTTCGCTACGTCCGTATCACACTTCGGAGGTCAATCAGTCTTAAATAGCTCGTTGAGAAAGCTACTAATGCTTGAAGTTGCAACTTGACCCGTTTCGACAGAAGCCCCTGGCAAAATGTTTGCAGGCGTTGGTACGCTCCCGATTCATGCCTCGAGCTCCACCCCTTGGTGGACCAAAGTAGCCTCTTCCTGGGCCTCCGCGGCCCATCATGTGGCCGCCCCTGCCTCTGAACCCGCCGGGTCCACCTGGTCCCATCGGTGGGCCCCAGTTGCCGGGTGGTGGGGCTGTGAAGTTGTTGACGTTGGGTGGGAATTGCATGAACCCTGGTCCACCGGGCATCATCATGTTGTTCATCATGCCCATCATGTTAGGGTTAATGCCGTTCATGTTGGGATTCATCCCATTCATGTTAGGGGTCATTCCATTCATGTTTGCATTCATTCCATTCATGTTGGTGTTCATTGCATTCATGTCTTGAGGGTTGAAGTTAGGTGTTTGGTAACCCATATTGGCTGCTGGGTTGCCAGTATCATATCCCGGGAAATTGTTCAACATCGGTGGCGGGAACTGAGTTTGCTGGGTGTTGGAAGACAACATTTGGCCATCTCCCGTCTGGAAAGTGACAAATAAAAATATTAATATTTTGAACCTATTAAAAATTGATTACAAAATATACCGGTCAGTAACTTCCATCAGTTAAAGGGAAAAATAATTCCTCAGTATAGACCAATTAACACCAAGATAATGTTCTCTGTTTGACCAGTGCCCAGAGAATTATGTAGAAGAAAAAATATAAGCTTACCCTCCATCCGCCTCCAGTGGCCACAGGGAGTGCAGGCTGCATTCCCTTAGGTTCTGCCCATGGAAGATGAGAAAAGTCCTTCACACTGTCAGGGTTTCCAGTGAGATCCTCCTGAGGAATAATGGCTGGTTCCGTCACAGGGATATTGTCAGCTTCAGGCTCAGTAGGACAGTCCGGAATCCTGCAATAAACAAAATAATTAGTCTTAGAAAACATACTTGGCTAAATAAACATACGATTCGGGTGAGAAATAAATAGCTTGAAGAACAGTCATCTCTCGTTCACTTTGAACAATCTTTTCAGTACTATTTTTGCCTAATTCAGCCAGCGGTCCCGGGCAATCAATCACAGTCAGTATCCACGGCACATTTGTTTCAACAACCTCGCAAGATGAGTCTGAAAATTAAAAGCAAACATGATCATCCATTTTATAAGCTCGCTCAAAAAATAACATTACCTAATTTCTTGGAGTTAAACATGACCTGCCTTTCGTAAGCTGCATCAGACATTTTCATATCTCCCATGTCTCCACCGATTTTAGTTACGTTCACTGTTCGGACAAATAGCGTTAATATTGTTTATCAAAAGAATTTTATTTATTTATTTTACCTCTCTCCGTTTCATCCAGCTCAAAATATCGAACGCTGACTAGATCTTCGTCGCTCTTGAACCTCACAGATTTTTTCACTCTATCTGTTATTCGCGTTGATCTATGAATTACTAACACACCCTTGGTAACATCTTCAAGTAACTCACTTGATTGCGAATTGTCGTCCACAGTACCCTCAATGGGAGGTGTGGGTGCTGAAGGTAAAAGATAGCAATTAGAATCAACATTGGCATTAACTTTTTAAAAACATACTTCTGCTGTCGGAATTTTTGTCATTTTCTGAGCCCTCTGCTTCTTTGCCGTCAGCATCTGGTTTGGAACTCGTTTCCAAAGTTTCGGTATAAAAATTAAAGGTGGGGCGCACCGACGTAGGAGACGCACTGCTTTTGTCCTGCTTTTTGTCCACAGCTGGAGAAGTTGGCTCCTTGCTAGGAGCTTTGGCAGGAGTTGGACTCTCCTCTTTGCTGGAACTGACTCTTCGTTTTCTCTTGCGAGGCTCGTTCTTGACGGTAGCATCAAGGGCATCCATGAAGAAATTGCTTTCGAGCAATAGCTGAGTGGCAGCTATAATATAACATTTTATTAGATGGGAAACAAAACTTTAACATGTTGTGAAATTCCACATTAGGAGGCAGTCTCGTTGCTGGTGGTACTTGCGTGGCTTGTGTCATGGGAGATAGTGTTTGCTACATGTAATAAGTCAATTCTTTCACTAAATAGCTATAAATATAAATGACATAATATGAAGCTATTAAAATCCGTATAATTTAGCAATTTTTTGCGTCATCGGTATCATTTGGTTTAATATTATCTCAGCATAGCATTTTGTATTAAAATAGTTGTTTAGTTGGATCAAGCATAGAATTTGTGCTAGCTCAGTAAGTTTGATTTTCATATAAATATAAGGCATCATAGCACTGTTAACAATTGTGATAAGCATAAAATCGAGCTCTTTAACGTATGATATCATTGAATAACACTCCTCTATTTATGTTAAACTGCAGCTGCACTGATTTTATCTGCTCATTGATAGTAATAAGTCTTAGACTGTTTTGCCTCCATGCATCTGCTCAATGCTCACAGCTCAGAAGTTGGATGGGCCCCTGGTTGACAGCAGATTGCAGACCCCAGCAGAGCGCTAACATGAAATTATGACGTCCTTTGTCCTTGATGTCTACATGTCATGCAGCATCATCTCTTTCACCAGAGGTTGAATATCATATATTTCAGCTTATTTTCAAAGATAATATGAAGGTCCAATTTCAATTTTTAAGAATATTGTCTCCGACAAATATCACGAATTTAAAATTTTATATATTTATGTTAGCTTTAAATTTTAATTTCATATAGCTAAGGATGCTCTTATAAAATATAACCTCATCTAACGTTTAAAATCGTGGGATTTTTAGGGCGAGCCTTTATTGTCAAAATACAGCCAGGACTTCAGTTCATTCTACAGAAACGAAAGAACTTCTCCAACTGCATTGCCCCTCCCGCACCATCATCTCAAAAAGTTCAATGAAATGCAATTGCACTGATTTAGCAATTATTTATCAACAACTTACTGGCCAGGAGAGGCAATGGCCAAGGAGGATTGCCGCTTACCTCAAATTTGATGATTTTTGAGGCCCTTCTTGACTTGGCAACCCTGCGTGCCTCATATCTCAATCTAGCTGGTTAAGATAAAAGGTTCTAGGGTCACCAAGTAAGTGGGCACCCAGAACTTTTTAACGGAACAAGAAATATTTTCACACACTTTCAACCACTGATGACACAAGCCACCCAGGAGCAAAGCCACCAAGCAACTTCCTGCGGAAAAGAGGAACAAAACTCGCCCAGATGGCGTGTTTTAGAGAACTTCGTGACAACAATTCTAACCATACTTACGTTTGGAACGTGTCCTGTTGTTGACCTTCTTGACAACCTCATCCAGTTTGCTCTTCTTTTCAGGTGGGGTCTGCTCCTTTCCCATCGGTGGCGGCGAGCGCTTCCCAGAACTTGAAGCGCTTGGACTTTTTTCATCCTTCAGGTCTTTCTTGGATTGACCTCGAGGGGGTGGTAGGGGAGACTCTTCCTCGAGCCCAGTAGAGCGGAACTTTGAGTTGAAAGTCTTGACCTTGTGTTTCACTGGCTGAAGGTTTGCTAGGGAGGATTTTGACGATGGGGATTTGGAATCTTTTTTATCTTTAGAACTGCTACTGCTCTTGCCACTCTCCGATTTTCTTTTCTTGTCGTCATCTGCGGAGCTGCGTCTTGACGATTCACTGCTGCCTTTTTTATCACCTTCTTCAGACTTAACTTTCTTGGGAATTTTGCCTAGAATAACTTTATTGCTGGTGCCTATCAGCTTGGCCAAAGTGGCTTGGTCCTTTTCCTCTTGTTCCTTTTGCTTCAGTGCTTTCTGCTTGGCCTCCCGGTCCGCAAGTTTCTCCTTCAGCTTTCTGTTCTTCTCCTTGAACAGTTTCTCGGCTCTTTTCGCTTCCAACTCCTTTTCCATTCGCGCGGATTTCTTTTCCTGGGCAGCCACTCTCTTCTTCTCAGTCTCAGACATAATCATAGGCTCGTTAACAGGCTTCAGCTGCTGTTTTCTCCTGGAAGCTCCTCTTAATTGCACCTTCGCAGTCTCCGGAGCAGGTTCTTCAACCTTAATTTCCAACTTGACCTCTTCAGCTGGAATATTGACTGGACTCGGCTTCGCTGAGCTGACGGTGGCAAGGACTTGTTTACCATCTCGTATGGTAATTTTAAAAACAGGAAGTTCTCCCATGGGCCTAGAAGCAGAATCGTCTTCCTCCTCAGGAGTCATGTCCCCTTCTTCTCCTTCTTCCTCCTCCTCCTCTTCCTCGTCCCCTAGTTCTTCCTCTTCGGCCTCAACCTCTTCTTCGTCTTCCTCCATGCTTACCTCATTCTTAATTTCTTGGATGGACAAGACTTTGTTTTGGTCTGGTTCGTCTTGCTGAGCCATGGCTGCAGGCATAACAATGGGCTCTGGAAGTGGGAGTTGGATCTGCGAGTTTTTACAAGCTGCTTCGACCTTCTCGAGGTCTGCTGGCTGCAAGCCTCTCTTCGCAACCTCAATCCAACGAGCTACGATTTCACATGCCAAAGACTTGACACCTGGAAGCAAATAATTAGATTTTTACAAGATTGCAGTATGTGTTGGGACGGCACATTTGAGGGTTAGAAAGGATCAGTGGCGGCAATAGGGGGTGTTTAGGGCGGACATTGACACGGGCCCTGTGGCCCCCAAAAGGCACTGTTTTGGGCAACCCAATTTGCCTAAGTGTCAAAGGAGCTGCCTACTATACAGGGGCTCACCCAGGCCCCTCGATCTGACCTGCCGTTACTGGGGAGGATGCACATCAAATTCTGGGCTGGGTATACAAAATCACTCCTACGTTAATTTAAAACTTCAGGGGAGCAGATGCTCAGTCAAACTTGCAAAATGAACTGAACTGAAAAATGCTCAATTTATTTAGGTCAGGTCAGAACGGCGGACCCATAACAAATTTTTTTTACTACAACTCTATTCAGCAGGGGTCAAAGATAGGCCTGAATTTAATTATATCATGTCAATATTTCAAGCCTGCAATCTGTTTTGGCATCACCGGTACTAAATCTCGTGTGGATGCTGGTTCATTTGAGAATTCGCTTATCTTGCTGCAACGCATTAAACATGAAGACCCTTGCAAGAAGCAATACATTTTTGCAACATGTAAGCCGCAGTATGAAAACACAATGAAATAGATGGGAGTTGTGTAATGCTTTTGGTAATATGACTATTTGAATATTGTAACACCCTTCGCCTCTGTTATTTAGCCATCACAAAGAAATTATGGGAACTCATTGGAGTGAAATACTTAGGATTTTATAGCATCCATTTGTTCCAGATGTGAATTGTGAATAGAGTTATTTCAATACAACTCTTTATCAGTAAAAAAAACATGATAAGATATTTGATTTGAAATGACTGGTGTAACTCAGTTGCAAGGATAATCAGATATTTCCAATCACAGTTTCACCACAATACAGAAAATTAGAGATTATGGCCCTATCAAGCTAAATTGCAGGCTTCAATTTTTAAATTGTGGTCAAATACTGACGTAGCAGATTAAATCTACAAATGAAATTAAATTATTTTAACTTTCACTAAATATTTTCTTAAACCCCTGCCAAATAATATGAATTAAAACCTAAAAGGAGCTGTTTGGAAATGGAGCTAAAATAAAATGAAACAGGACAACAAAAAGTAGCAGTCCAGACAGCATAATAAATAATTGGAATGAATGAGAATATACATACGCTCATTTGGAGCTATCGATGTTAAATTTTTAACACACTTCGGGCAGTCGTTAAGCTCAAGCAGGGTGAGGCTGAGGTCACTCTTGAGAGTCAAGGTTAGCAGAGTTTCTAGCAGAGGACCATTATTTGAAGCCACAGATTCCTTGATCCAAGTGCTGACAAGCTCCCATCCTCCATCTTCCATGTACACACCAAGAAGTTCGTCTGATGTGGCATGTAAGATTTCAACATACACGCATTTGCTGACAAGCTTCTTGGAGAACTTGCTCATAAGACTGTAACAAAACCATGGTAGTTGTATTAGATTTTTTGAATTTAAGTGGGTTAAGTCTATTTTTGTCTAAATCTCCATATATATGACAAAATCTGCAATACAAAAAATACTGATCCATCGGCAAAAATTTAATGAAATATGCAATTTAGCTACCAAAATCAGCATTTAAATTCAGAAATAAATTGTTATTGAAAATGAGAACTTATTTTCTAACGACCAATTTATTCTACTGAAAATAATCCATTACTAACTTCTGTGATAAGAAAATTAAATATACCAAATTAATATATTGTGATAAATACATTGATTTTTATCTTCACAGTACTTCTAATCTAAGGAGAGAAATTTGTTAATATTTTTTATGATAAAATCATTTACCTGACAATGCGGGCAACATCTTCTTTGCTCTTTATGCCCCCACTTGTGTTAAGCAGTATGCCCAGGCAATTGAGCAAAGAGTGTGGATCAATCCGCTTTGGCTAAAAAGTGACAATAGTATCAGTTATTGTTTTAACATCTACCAGTATTACATGATATTGTAGTTTAATTTATTAGAAAGTGCAAGAAATAATTGGACATCATACAAAAGCTGGCCAATTATAGATAGCAAAAGTTTTGAAAACTGAATTGTATATTGCAGTGTGCTTTACGGCTTTAATTTAATGATGCACATATTATAAAAATCTTGAAAGTTTATTGCAGGCATAAGAAGTCTGTTATTTTTACTTTAAAAATATTAAGTCATTTATATCAGCAAGATTTTTAAGAGCTCGGAGGTATAAACACAGAAATTTATTGAATGTTTGTTATCATAGGGCTTTACATGACTGTTCGACAGCAATTTACTTCATTATTTAATATCCGATAAAAGCAAGAATTTCATTAGTTTTAAATCGGAAGTAGCCCTTATGATACTCATAGTGATTCAATCAAGCCGTGTTCGATATCACCCAGTGAACCGCAATAATTATTTCAAAGATTAATATTTCCCCCACAAAGGATACTGTACAAAAGATTGTCAGCATGAGCCAGGAGGGGTACTGTGCGGTGTTGCCACATTAGTCCCCCTTCCCGCCATAGGGCGACATGAGTGCCCTCTACTTGTTATGTGGAAAAAATGTTGAATTAACAATCACACTTTCTAATAGCAAGAACTTGCAAATTTCACAAAAATATTAAACATTTAGATGGACGAATGAAGAGATTCATTAAATTGTAACAAAAATTGTGTTAACAGATAATGCCGACAGTCCTGGTTATGATTTACACCCAAAATTAGTATTATTTCCAGCACTCTTCATAATTTAGGTAATGTTTCTTCCGTAAAAAGAACTTAATAGTTGTGAAGTTAATGATTGCTCAATGAATATGATCAAGGAGTAATATAAATGGCATTTTAAACTTATAAAAATAATTTTCCATTTTCGGTGCGCCAGATCAATAGGAACTCCAAGATGGCAACTCTGACGTCACCTCAAGTGCGCAATTTAGGTTAATGCTTATAATGTGAGTTCACTGGACAGTAGCCCTTTAAAATATCACACGAATTTTCATTTAAGGCAGCTCGAAAACAGAAGAGAACTTAGCGACGGCCAAATTTATCATTTGACTTATTTTGCTGCTTGTTTCTTCAATTGCACTGTTGTTATTAAATAGTAACTTAGGCTAGGCACTTTTCTCTATTTATATCCTTCACTTACTATCATTTATAGAAATATTCAAGGCGTTTAGACAAATTTTAGCGATCCCTAAAATTCAGCATAAATCAGCATCATCGCACGGATTGTGGAAAGAACAATAAAACTCCGTGATGACGAATCACCAATGGTTGGGGGACGGGGATCGACAGATTTGTCCAAATTTATGAGAAGAACCTGAAAAAAGAGAACAGCGAATTAGAAATTCTATAACACAAAATATCGCTGATTCAAATTATGAAAACAAATCGAGTGGATGCACAGTACATTCAACAATATTTAGAAATTTAAAAAAATGTAAATGGATGCTCACCTCAGGAAATTTCTTCACTGAACGTCGATCGGGAATGCAATTCGGCTGTCACGTGACCTCATTCGGATTTGCTTCGTATTCCTCCGTAGCTGCTTGCTGGCTTCAGTACTTCACGTTAGAGCGCTGCTATCGCTGGTTAAGGGGGAGGGGCGGCCAGATAGTGGGAGGTGGTCAGCTGCAGGTGTAAACAAATGTGTCAAACAGAGTTGCGTTTTTAGGGAGAATGGAGAATTTATCGATTTTATTACCTGGCGAGTGGCGTCGCACCATAGATAGCACGTTAGTTGACGGACCGCTGGTCGCCTTGGTTAAGTATTTATTCTATGCACTTGAGAGCTTGTCAAGTGATTGATCGATTGGCTTGTGAGTCAACAAAAGAGGCTTTTTTTCCCTCTGTACGTTGAGGACTCCGTACCTGGATCCACTTATTTAGTGCGATGCACCCGCTGCATTTTGAATTTCGACTGCATATCTATTGAGCGTCTAACATGTCCTACTTCAAAGTTGACTACGCTAGAGTTCGAAGCAATGGTTAGCATCCTATCATAATACATAAATCCATTTAAAATTGTACGCGTATACAGTTTAAAACTAATTCTGAACTTTGTTTTGTTTGTACATAGAACTGGCGACACGTTCCTGTGATCCAGTTTCTCAGCACATGCAAGCTTGGAAGATATATCAACACGAATTGAAAGTTCAACGGGCTAAGCCGTGGGAGATCTGCCATGTAAATCCTGGCAAAAAGCAAACCTATAATAAAGATGAGCGTGGTCAAAGTCCCCTAAGATCCTTCAGCAGGTAATTAATTGTAACATTTCTTAAAATACAAATTCCTATTTGCTGTTCATAATTGCATTCGTAGTATAGATGCCGGTAAAAATAATACAATTTTAAACATTTTTTAGATTGAGTTTACAAACTCCAATATGTGTGGGCCGAGCACCAAGTTCCCTAAGGAGTCTTCAAACAAAAAAAGATGTCAAAATTTCGTACTCTGCACATGTAGAGAGTCATAAAAAGTTTGACACATTGAATCTTGATAATGCTAAGATGTTCAAGCCAAAGATTTTAAACACCCCAGCTTCATCAAAATTAATCCAGTCAAGAAATTATCAACCACCAAAAAAAGTACACGTCAAGAAAAGAATTGTAAGAAAAAATATTTTAAAATATTTTCTAAAATGCATATTTAATATGTTTAGAGCTCGGCAAATTCTACAGCTACATCAACCAAATCAGAGGAAGGAAACAATGTAACCAGCAACAAAAACTGGTCCCAGAGAAGAGCAGAGAGCAGTTGTTGTTCATCCTCTACGGTCAGTGATTCTGCTTATGAAGCAGGGGGGTCCATAGAGGGATTTAGTCCACAATCAAGAGGCTCAACTCCTGGCACTGCTCAATCTCCTAAACGAAGACTTTTAAAGGATGACAAATTAGAAGTAATGAAACTTTTTTTGGTAAAGATATCATTATAAATATTTCGCTCACACAGGAGTGTGCTACTTTGAGTTGCGCTAAGGTGCCTGAAGAAATTGAAAGGCCTGGTACACCAATAACAATTCTTGATAGGTAAATAATTGGTTTTTGAATTGTGGTCATAATTTTTAACTTGCGACTTTCCTAGGAATGAGGGATTGGAATACATTCTCTTGGAACATGATCTCGTAAGTGAAATTGCCTCTGCTGGAGTCGTCACCAATGCAATCGTCAAGGAAGTTTGCAGTGCGTTTGTGTCTATCCGAGCTAAAAGCTTAGATCAAGTGAAGGTGAAAGACATTGTTCAAAGGGTCCACTTGTCCCTTGGAATTCCTGATACTGATACGATGGATTCAAATGATTTTGGACTT
>Ga0114940_10000790_pt1 | contig 13106 bp, 10 predicted proteins | sample ColdCreekSource_FD_87195 | JGI IMG/M metagenome (GOLD analysis project Ga0114940, IMG submission 87195) | Groundwater microbial communities from Cold Creek, Nevada to study Microbial Dark Matter (Phase II) - Cold Creek Source | ecosystem: Environmental > Aquatic > Deep subsurface > Groundwater ... | reverse complement strand
TGCTCAAAGCGGCGCCGCACACCATGGAATTTCCCAAGCGCCAGCGCGGCGACATCAAATTCAACCCCCAATCCAAATGTCACTGCCAGCGCTGCAAGCGCGTTGGACACATTATGCCGGCCAGGAATCAACAACGTCACTGTGCCCAGGCGATCTTTGCCATGCCATGCCTCAAACTGGGTTGTTGTTTTGTGGGTTTGAATTTTTGAAGCACTCCAGACCGCCGCCGCCGAGGACACCCTCTCATCAATGCCATAACCCACCCCACGCTTGAACTTCCTGCCAACTCGACCGGCGGCAGGGTCGTCGATACAATGGATAATGCATCCTGTCGCTGACGCAGCAAGCGTCTCGAAGACCCGTTCAATGGCCTGCAGATTTTTATAAAAATCAAGGTGTTCCGGCTCTATATTGAGAATGACCAGATCATGAGGTTTGAATTCGTTCATCGTCCCATCGCTCTCATCAGCCTCAATCACGAAATCCATTCCGTTGCCAACCTCGGCGCTGCCACCCAGATCAGCACAGTGTGAACCGATGAAAAAAGACGGCCCCCTGCCAGCCGCGCGCAAAATATGGGCAACCATGGAGGATGTCGTTGTTTTGCCATGGGTGCCGGAAATGATGACCGGACGCTGGGGGGGCACCAGCGCTGCCAGGGCGCGCGCGCGGCGGACCACCGGAATGCCCCGCCGTTGCGCTTCCAGCAATTCAGGATTGTCGTTTGGAATCGCGGAAGAATAGGAAACAAAATCGGGGTTTCCGAGGTGCTCCGGTGCATGACCCTTAAGGCGCCGGATGCCCAACCGATGAAAATCTTCGGTGTCCGGCTCATCACCCAGGTCAGAACCTGTCACATGATGTCCACGCTGGGCCAGCAAAAGCGCCAGCCCGCTCATTCCACTGCCGGCCACACCCACCAAATGTGCCTGGCGCGGGCCGCTTGCCAGCAGTCGCTGCAAATCATCTTGTGCGAGTTCAACCATCTGTTGATTCGAATGTTAATGGTCTAAATTACATTGCCAATTCTTCCACGAGATCCGCGAGTTTCTTATGGGAATCCTCCACATACTCTGCTTTTGCGGCCTCAGCCATTTTCTTTCGGCGCTCCTGGTTCATCAGAATATCCTTGATCTCACCGGCCAGGTGTTTAGTGCTGCATTCAGACTCCTCCTGTACTACAGCCGATCCCTTCTCAGCAAACAGACTCGCATTGGCCCACTGGTGATGATCTGTCGCAAGGGGGAATGGAATCAAAATACATGGTAAAGACCACCGCGCGATTTCCGCCAACGAAGCAGCTCCTGATCGCGCAATGACCATGTCAGCTGCGGCATAAAGCCGTGCCATTTCGCGGTAAAAGCCATACACCTTTGCAGTTTTCCCAAGGCGGGCATAGGCTTCACGAACGCTTGACTCATCCTCCACACCGGTCAAGTGTAGCCACTGGATATCCATCGCCCCAAAATGCGAAAGCGCATCCATTACCAGTCGGTTTAATCCCCGGGCTCCCTGACTGCCTCCAATCACCAACACTGTGGAAACATGCTCTGAAAGGGCCAATTCTTTTCTGGCCTGATAACAATCCTTCTTTACCCTCAAAACCGACCGTACAGGTGTTCCTGTCCAAATCGTCCTGTAGCCGGCAAACTGATCCCGGGTCGTTTCAAACCCGACTGCCACCGCCGAGACAAATCTTGCTGCAAGTCGATTCGCCTTCCCGGCAATGGCGTTGGACTCATGGATGCAGGATGGAATTTTGTGCATCCGGGCAAGGAGCAGGGGCGCAACCGAACTGAATCCTCCCATCCCGACCACGGCATCCGGCTGAAAATCCCGGAAAATTCGCCTTGTATGAACCATGGCCTGGCACATCATTGCGGCAAAGCGCAACATGTGATCAGGCCTCCACCCGCGCCATCCAACAGCAGGCAGGGTTTGAATCAAAAACCCTTGCGAACCTTGAACCGCTTTTTGATCGATTTCCTTTTTTGAAATCACAAGCAGCACCTGGTGGTTTCTTGCAAGCAGCTCCTCTCCGACCGCCATGCCGGGAAACAAGTGTCCTCCTGTCCCCCCACAAACAATCGAGACGTTCATGGAATAAGGGCGCGTTTCTAAATTCCCGGTGTTTCGTCATTGATCGCCATGCCTCCGGAATGACGTATGGCCCGCAGGCTCTGCCGGTGGATACTGACCAAAAAGCCGATCGCGATGTAACTGATCACCAAATTTGAGCCGCCGTAACTGACAAATGGCAGTGGCATTCCCTTTGGTGGAATGGAGCCGGTCACCGTCCCGATATTAATCATTGCCTGCAAACAGATTCCAAACACCAAACCGAATCCAAGCAGCATGCCGAATGTGTCCTTGGAATGCATCGAAATCCACAGTCCACAGATCAGAATTATAACGTAAGCAATCACCACTGCCAGCGTCACGTAAAGGCCCAACTCCTCCCCAATAATGGGGAAGATCGAATCAGTGGTGGATTCAGGCAGGTAGAACATTTTTTGACGACTGTTGCCAAGTCCCAGTCCCTGTGTGCCACCGGACCCGAAGGCAAGCATACCCTGCCAGATTTGAAAAAATTTTCCTTCCTTGTTTTCTTCCGGATGAAGAAAGGCGAGAATTCGGGACCTTCGCTCAGAAAGCATCCAGACCATCACTCCAAATGCCAGCGTACAAAGGGTCCCTGCCCCAATCAAAGGCCACGTGCGAGAGCCAGCCACAAACATGATCGCAAAGGTCGTTGCAACGACCAGGACCATGGTTCCGAGATCCGGTTCCAATCTCAACAGGATCAGCGGCAGGAGAATGATGCTGATGGGCCAGAAAAATCCCCACTTCCATTCACGAATTTTAGCCTGATGTTTGGCCAGGCCGTGGGCCAGCAACAGCACCAGCGCCAGTCTGAAAAACTCCGACGGTTGAATTTTAAAACTAAAGAAACTCAACCAGCGTGTGGCGCCCTTCACGGGTCTGCCGGCCAGAACCAGGGCCAACAGCACCACCGACACACTGAAAAGCACCCAGGCCCATCGACGCCAGGCTGTATAGTCCACCCATCCCACAACACCAAAGGCCACCATGCCGGCCCCCAGCCAGATGAACTGCCGCTCGAGCTGACCCGAGTAATCCACGAGCGGCGCTGTGGTGCTGGAGATCATCACAAGACCAAGCCCTGTGAGCATCAACACCAGCAACACCATGATGGGTGTGACGTAGCGATTCATTCTGAATTCAGGCTTATGTGGTATGCGTCATCACATTTTCAAGTTTTCCTGATCTCGGTTCCCAGACGGACCGGTTCTTCCACCGCAACAGGCTGTAGATTCAGTTCATCAGATGTCATCGGCGACGTGTCGGCCATCTTTTGCACAGGAATCACCAGCTTCTGATTCACGCGAACCTTTTTGGGATCCACGATATTATTTACTTTCATCAGCGACTGGACCGTCACTCCATACTTCCTGGCAATTGAAGCCGGTGTCTCACCAGCTTTTACCAAATGTGTTGGCTTGCTCTCATTGGATGCCTGACCCGTCGGCTGCCCAGCCATGTCCGGCTGCGGGGTTGCCTCCCTGGGGGAAGCCTGAGGTTGATTGCCCATACTGTGCGCCGGAATAACAAGTTTTTGATTCACTCGAACTTTTTTGGGGTCCGTGATCTGATTAACCTCCATCAGCGATGAAGCGGAAACCCCGTATCGTTTTGCAATCAAAGCAGGTGTCTCTCCTGCTTTCACAATATGTGTCGTTGGATTCGGCTGACTGGATGCAGCTGTGTTTTCCTGTTTAACTGCGGCTTCGGCATCTTTCGTGGATGGGACCACAAGATTCTGTCCAACCTTCAGTGAACCATCCATCGAAATCTTGTTTGCCTCTGCCAATTCCCTTGCGGAAACAGTGTGCTTCTTTGCGATCTTCGACAGTGTATCCCCTTTCCGTACAGAGTATTTGATGGTCGCCGGAATTCCTGAAACTTGCGGCTGTGCTGCAGATTCCATCCTGGGAGCGGCAACATAAAGCTCTGGTGCAGAAATCTCCGTATTGAAAGCCAAAGTTCCACCCGGGGTTGCAGCAGGGAACGAATTGTTTTGGCCGGGCTCCGTGGCCGGCAGGTTTTCTTCGGGAGTCAAAACATCGCCCACGGGAAACATGGCTGTCAGAGTGGTTTGATTCGGTGATTCGTCTTTCGGCTTTGCTTGATCCTGTGCCAATGGTTGTGTGCGAAATGCATCGCTCATCGGCATTGGTTCGCTTTGGTTGCATCCCTGGATCAATACAACGCTTCCAAGAAGCGCGGCATGCAACGTGAGCACGATGACGACAATGCGCCAGGCGCGCCCTCGCTCCGGCGGGTTGGAATTGGGTTCTGGATTGGATGTGGTTTCGGATGATGTTTCCATATGGGCTCCTTCTGGGTTGGAGTCCGCCTCAAGCGGACAAGGTTTTTATAGGTTGGTTGATTTCTGACAGATATTGTGAACGGCGCTGCGAAACACCTCGCCTCGTTCTTCATAGTTTTCAAACATGTCGTAACTGGAACAGCCGGGTGAAAGCAGGACCACATCGCCTTTCTTCCCGAGCCGCGCAGCCATTTCGACCGCTTCTTCCAGAGAATCCGAAAAAACACACGACACAGCGTCTTTCCAGTGCTGAAAAATGCGCTCGCGCATCTCTCCGATGAGAACGCATGCCTTGACTTTTTCCCGCACCAGCGACGTGGTGGCGCTGAAATCAAAGCCCTTGTCCTTCCCGCCAGCAATGAGAATCACGGGGCGTGCAAATGAATGAATGGCCTTTTCCATGGCATCGAGGTTCGTTGCCTTGGAGTCGTTCACAAATTCAATGCCATTAAAGATCCCCACGGTTTCCAGGCGATGGGCTTGAGGCTGATAATCACAGATGACCTTCCAGGCTTTGCTCAAATCCAGATCCAGAGAATGCGCCACGGCAAGGGCCGCCATCACATTCTCCGCGTTGTGCGCTCCGCGCAACCGGGTCTCATCGAGGCGCATTCTCAGATCCTTTCTTGCAAGCATGGAGCCACGAATATATCGGCCATCGAACCATAAATCGGCCGGCTTATTGGAAGTACTGTATCTCACTGTACGAACTGGAGGTGTATGACCCAGAGTGGCCAGGTATAGCTCGGTATCCACATTCACAACGACGACATCATCTCCGCATTGATTTTTCCATAATGCAGCTTTCGTTCCGGCATATTCTTCAAAGGACGCGTAACGATCCAGGTGATCAGGACTGATGTTCATCATCACACTGACAAGCGGGCGGAACCTCTCAACAGTCTCCAGTTGAAAGGAGCTGACTTCGACCGCCAGATAGTCGAGACGGTCGCTCTGCAGGGCGGCTTCGGAAAGCGGAAGGCCAATATTGCCTGCGGCAACCGTGCGTTTCCGATTGGCGCGAATCGCCTTCTCCACCAGTTCGGTTGTGGTGGTCTTGCCGTTGGTTCCGGTGATCGCAATGATCGGGCACTGACAAAACCAGGAACCAAGCTCTAATTCTCCATAAATTGGAATATCCAGATCAACCACGCTTTGTCCCAATCCCCGGTTTGGATGGATGCCCGGACTGAGAACCGCCGCGTCAAATCTTGACGCTGGCGCTGTTTTTATTCCAAATTGAATTTGGATGCTTGAACTTTTTTTACGTCGTGCGCGTCGTTTCATGGATTCATCCTGGGATTCATCAATTACCAACACTTTGGCCCCTTTGAGAGCCAACAACCTGGCCGCAGCCTGGCCGCTGATGCCAAACCCAACCACCAATATCTGTTTTCCTTTCAGATCCATTTTTCATCTTTCGTGTCACGTTTATCGGAGCTTGAGAGAGCTGAGACCGATGAGGGCAAAGAGAATGGAGAGAATCCAAAAACGCACCACGACCGTTGTTTCACTCCATCCCTTGAGCTCAAAATGGTGGTGAATGGGGGCCATTGCGAAAATTCGCTTTCCCCTCAACTTGAAGAATCCCACCTGCAGAATCACTGAGAGCGCCTCCATGACAAATACGCCTCCGACCAGCACCAGCAGGAGTTCCTGTTTCAGGCAAATCGCGACCACCCCCAACATCCCGCCCACAGCAAGAGAACCTGTGTCGCCCATAAAAACACGGGCCGGGTGGCAGTTGTACCAGAGAAATCCCATCGAAGCGCCCAGCAGTGCTGCACATACCACCGTCAACTCACCGGCATTCGGGATATGTGTGAGCTGCAGGTAAATGGAAAACTTTGCGTTGGAAACCAGATAGGCGATCAAGGCATACACCATCGCCACAGGAATCGTGCAGCCAATCGCCAGCCCATCCAGACCATCGGTCAGGTTCACAGCATTGGAGGTTCCAATGATCACCAGACCAATCAGGATGAAAGTCGCCAGCCCCAGGTCGGCGACAACAGGGTGCTTGTAAAAAGGAATCGTCAACTGACCGGTGATTTCCTGAGTATCAGGATGCAGCAACAGCACCAGACCCACTGCCACTGCCAGAACAACCTGCCAGCTAATTTTTGATCGTGCGCTCAGTCCCACGGACTTTTGCCGGGATACCTTCAGATAATCATCCACAAATCCCAGCACTCCAAGATACAGCACAGTGCCGATGGAAAGTGCCACGAATATGACATCCGGCTGTGCCCAGAACAGTGAGCTGATCACCACTGCAACGATAATCAACGCGCCGCCCATGGTCGGGGTTCCCTTTTTCCATCCATGAAGTTCATGCAAGCGGTGAACTTCCTCCGCGGAGCGTATCGGTTGACCCAGCTTCAGCTCCGTCAGTTTACGGATCACCCACGGCCCAATGACCATCGACAGAATGAGAGCCATCAAGGCTGCCATCAATGCCCTGAAGGAGATATATCGGAATACCCTCAGGGGAGACCACAGATCACTCATCTGGTGGAGGTAAAAAAGCATCGTTTTGTTCTCCTTCAGTTCCAGCCCTCCAGGATGCGTTCCAAAGCCACGCCGCGAGATGCCTTGATCAGCACAATATCACCACGATGCGTCTCTCCTCTTAAAAATTTCCGCGCCCCCTCCTGGTCCGGGAAAAAGGCAATTTGCGAGGGTTGCCGCTTCGCCGCGCGCGCCCCATCAATAATTGCCTGAGCGCCACTCCCCACCACCACAAGCACATCAATTCCACTTTCGGCAGCCCGTGCTCCAACGGAATGGTGCGCAGCCCCGGAGGTCTCCCCCAACTCACGCATTTCCCCGAACACCGCAAAACGCCTTCCCTCCACTGTTAAATCCTCCACAACCTCAATGGCCGCCCGCATGGATCCCGGGTTGGCATTATAGGCATCATTCAAAATCAGAACCCCGTTGCTTGTCATGCTCCGCTCCATTCGCATTTTTTCTGGCATCACCGACTCCAGTCCCTGCCGGATCTGTTCCAGGTCCAGGCCAAAAAATTCACCCACTGCCGCAGCCGCCAGCGCATTGGCAACCTGGTGGCGACCGATCAGCCTCAAGGCGATTTCCTGCGTGCCAAGCGGCGTGGCCAGTCGGAAATGCGTCCCCAAGGTACTGACACGAACGGCCGTGCCCCGGTATTGAGCGGACTCGGCAAATCCAAAATAGACCTTGCGCGCTCTACAGCGACGGGCAATCGCAGGACTCCATTCATTATCTGCATTCAGCGCCAGCAATCCGTCCTCCGGAAGCGCCTCAGCCAGTGTTCCCTCCTCATTTGCAACACCCTCCAAATCGTGAAAATACTCCAGATGCTCCTCACCAATGGTTGTAATGATCCCGGCAAGAGGCTGGACCATGTTGAGCAACTGAATGAGTTCGCCCGGATGATTCGTTCCCACTTCGAACACACCAATCTGATGGGATGAACCGAGCCGCATGAGACTCAGAGGAACTCCAATGTGATTATTCAGGTTCCCCTTGTTTTTGAGCACGGAAAATCGAGTGCCCAGCACCGCGGCAACCATTTCCTTGGTGCCGGTTTTGCCATTGGACCCGGCTACTGCCACCGTGCGTGTCCGCAATGTTGATCTGTATGCGCGTGCCATGCTTTGAAGCCCGGCCACTGAATCGTCCACGAACACCACCGGCACCTGACTTTCGCGTTTCGTCATCTCGCGGGTTTCAACCATGGCTGCAACCGCGCCCTTTTGAGTGGCTTCACGCAAAAAATCGTGCCCATTGAAATGTTCGCCTTGTAATGCGACAAACAGATCTCCCTCCAGGATATCCCGACTGTCGATGCTCACGCCGCGCACCAACATCTCCGATGAAGGATTGCCCCTGGACAAAATGCGATCTTCCAGTCGTCCATTGCAGAACCTGGAGATTTCAGTGAGCGTCAGTTTCTCCATGCCTCGCCTCCAGGTTTTGTCCCGACCAGCAGACTTTCCAGCAACTCACCGGCTACTTTTTGATCATCAAATGGCGTGCGCGTTCCGCGTGCTTCCTGGTATCTTTCGTGTCCCTTGCCGGCCAGAAGAACCGTGTCGCCATCCTGAGCCATGGCCAGCGCGGTGCGAATGGCCTCCCGTCGATCAAGGACAACGGAAAAATTATTCCGTGTCCCAAAACCTGTGACAATCTGTTCCACAATTTCATCGGGTTCTTCGTTTCTTGGATTATCCGTGGTGACAATACTGAAATCTGAAAGTTCACCGGCCACGCGTCCCATCAGGGGCCGCTTGGTCGTGTCACGGTTTCCTCCGCAACCGAATACAGTGATCAATCGACCCTTTGTGAGAGGACGCAATGTGTTCAGTACATTGCGCAAGGCATCGTCTGTGTGCGCATAATCCACAAAAACAACAAATGTCCCAACCCCCACCGGCCATTCCACACGTTCAAGCCTGCCTGGCACATTCCTTACCAATTCGATTCCCTTTTGAATGATGGATCTGTCGATTCCCAAAGCCATGGCTGTCGCTGCCGCGGCCAGACAATTGGAAACATTATGAGCGCCGCATAGCGGGGTCGAAATGGCTGTTTGCACCCCACCCGCTGCCAAAATAAAGTGACACCCATCGACGGACTGCTCCACCGCCTCGGCCCGAATATCGGCGGATGGATGACGGCCGAAGGAAACGACGCGCACCCCGTCCTGCAGGACCCGCTGGAGCTCCTCCGACCTTGGATCATCCAGGTTCAGAATGGCCATGGCTTTCTTGGAACCGCAACCGAGTTGCCGAAAAAGAAGTTTTTTTGCGTCAAAATAAGACTCCATGGTCTTGTGATAGTCCAGATGATCCTGGCTCAGATTGGTGAACACGGCGCCATCCCACATCACCTCATCCACCCGATGTTGTGCGAGCGCATGGGAGCTGACCTCCATTACCAGGGCTTGCATGCCGGCATGAACCATCTGGGCCAGCAGCCCCTGAAGCTCATCGGCTGGAGGCGTTGTATTCGGAGCAGGCAGTTCGCGATTGCCAATGCGATACGCAATGGTCCCAATGACCCCCGTTGGAAGACCCGCTGTCTCGAGGATGGATGCAATGAGATAGCTGGTGGTGGTCTTGCCATTGGTTCCTGTGATCCCAATGACCTTGATCCCCTCCGAAGGATTGTCATGAAATCGGCTCGCCAGCCGGGCCAGCGCAGCTCGAGAATCAGCCACGCGCACCTGGGTCAGGGATGGAAATGTTCCCACGATCTCCTCGCACACCACCACGGAAACACCTGCCCCCACGGCTTCGCCGATGAACTCGTGCCCATCCACTTTCTCCCCACGCAATGCAACGAACACGTCTCCCTTACGCACGCGCCGCGAATCACCCTGCACACCACCCACATCGACATTCACCCCACCCACGATCTCGAGAACAGCCAAACCTTCCAGAAGAGTTCTGAGCTTCATCGTGCGATCCCTCCGTCGGTTGTGCGGGCGAAGTCCCGGCTGCTCCCTGCGGCAATGGACGGCTCGGCCGATGGTTTCAGGTTCATGTACGAAGCAACCCGGACAGCGATGTCATGAAAAACCGGAGCAGCAATCTTGCCGCCTGAGTACTCCCTGCTCTTCGGATGGTCGAACATCACATAGATGCAAAGTTCCGGATCATCCGCCGGAAAATAACCACTGAAAGAAGCCACGAACCGGTCATTGGCATACTGTCCATTCACCACCTTTTGCGCGGTGCCGGTCTTGCCTGCCACTTCGAAACCTGGAACAGCTGCCCTGGAAGCGGTGCCCTCCTTGCCCACCACCTGCTTGAGCGCCTCGTTCACTTCCTGCGCTGCCTTGCGATCAACCACCCGCCGCCGCACTTGCGGGAAAAATTCACGCACCACTGTGCCGTTTTCCTGCACCACTCGCTTGATGATCTGGGGCCTCATCAGATTCCCACCGTTCGCAATGGCGCACATGGCGTTGGCAATCTGGAGCGGCGTGACGGCAACTTCGTGGCCCATCGCCACACGTGTGATGGACACTTGCGACCAGCTTTGCAGCGGATGAACAATGCCGCGGATTTCACCCGGCCAGCGTTCGCCGGGCCGATCCCCAAACGCCTTCTCTCCAAAACCGAAATTCAGCATCGCCTTGTGCATTCTCTCATTGCCCAGCATCAGCGCGATTTTTGCGGCGCCAATGTTGGATGAGTGAACCAGCACATTCACCACACTTAAATTCCCAAAAGGCGCGTGATCGTTCAGATATCGTCCCCCATAGAAAAACTTTCCATTTTCACACCAGACGGTGTCATCCAGCGAAACAATCCGTTGATCCAGGGCCGCGGCAACAGTTACAATCTTGAAGGTCGATCCGGGTTCAATCAGGTCGGAGATTGCGGGATTCTTCAGGTTTTCAATCCGCTTGTCGCCTGAATTGGGATTAAAGGTCGGACGGTTCGCCAATGCCAGTATTTCACCCGTCGCAGGACGCATCACAATCACCACGGCCGAATCAGGACGATACTCCTGTACAGCCTCATCCAGCACCTGCTCCACGATGCTCTGAATGGCCTGGTCCAGTGTTAACACCACACTGTATCCATTACGTGATGGGAAATCCTCATTTCGAAAAACAACGATCTCCCGACCACGCCGGTCGCACTCTATTTTGCGCCAGCCATCCTGTCCCTGAAGATCGCACTGCATCATCAGCTCCACCCCATCAACCCCATGCTGCTCCATGTTCATGTATCCCAATACGTGACTCATAAGCGGGCCATTGGGATAAAACCGCATCTGCCCGTCCTCGAAGAGAACGCCCCGAAGTTGTTTCTCTTTTAATGTCTCCCGCAAATTTTGCGCGGTTTCTTCCGATACATTTCGCTTGAGGACTGAATAACGACCGGACTCATTCAGTTTCGCCCACACCTCGGCTCGGGGCAACACAAGCTGGTCACTCAGAACCTGGAGCAGCTCGGGCTTCCGCGAAGGACGCTTCGCTCTGGCCAGCCTGGCATCCTCCTCATCAACAACTTGCGGATCGACGACCACCGTGTGAACGCCAATGCTGTGAGCCAGGATATTCTGGTTGCAGTCAAGAATCACTCCTCGAAGTGCCGGCAGCTTCACGCGACGTAAACGGTTTGCTGCCTGGGACAGTTCCTGATGCCGAATGACCTGCAAATCGTACAGACGCCATCCAAGCGCTCCCATTCCGGCCAGCAGGAGACCAGCAATCAGCAGCGCGCGAATACGATGAGCTCGTGTCGGTATCATTACGGGGTTCGGGTGGCCGGGTGGATCGAATCGGCTTGCGCCAACATTCCAGATTTGACCATCCTGCTGAGCGGTACGGTAACCGCTTCCGGCTCACGGAGACGCCGGATCTGGCTTTCGGAAGGACGCGCCATCACCAAATGCCACCGCAAAATTTTATTTTCCAGCTCACGGGGTGTTTTATAACGCGCCAGTTGTGCTCCAAGATCTGAAGTCTTTCCCTGTGCCAGCTTCAGCTCACGATCCAAGGCACTCAGTTCATCCCCCATTTTTAGATTTCGACGTTTGAGAAATGTGATGCCCAGCAGAAAACCCACCATCAGCAGGAACAGCAACAGTCTGGTGGCGATCCATGAAAATGTGACTTCTCCCTCCACTCTTTTTCGATTGCGCGCCATAAGATTATTTTGTTTGGGTGTTTATTCTGACCTGATCCTCCCGATGGCTCGCAGCTTTGCGCTGCGGGATCTCGGATTGTGTTTGACTTCATCCTCGCCTGCCTTGATGGGTTTTCTGGTGAGCAGTTCGCCCGTGCCATCTTCCTGAACCCACTGCCGGAATCGTTGTTTGACAATCCGATCCTCGAGCGATTGAAAGCTGATCACCACCAGACGGCCTCCCTCCGCCAGACATTGCCAGGCGCCATCCAATCCCTCGCTCAAGGCATCCAATTCGTCATTCACCATCAGACGCAGCGCTTGAAAGACTCTCGTTGCCGGATGAATTCGTCCAGCTCCCGCTGAACGGCCAACCGCCCGTGCCACCAATGCCGATAATTCGCCTGTCGTTCGAATGGTATGATGTTTTCTTGCCTCCACAATGACTCCGGCAATGCGCCGTGAAAATCGCTCTTCACCCAGTTTGTAAAAAATGTTGGCAAGTTCTTTTTCACTCCACTCATTGATCAACCTGGCCGCAGTAAGAGACCTTGTTTGATCCATTCGCATGTCCAAGGGTCCGTCCTGCTGGAAACTGAACCCCCGGCCCACCGCGTCCAATTGATGGGAGGAAACTCCCAGATCCATCAACACCCCGTCCACCCCCCCTCTTCCAAACAATTTTGACAGCTCGCTAAAATTCGTGTGGATGGCCCGGAATCGCTCACCGAACTCCTGCAGGCGCGCGGTGCCGGTCCGGATGGCCTCCGAATCCTGATCAAGACCAACCAACCGGGTCTCTGTGACGCATTGCAGTAACGCCTCAGCATGTCCACCACCACCCAGGGTGGCATCCACCAACAGGCCGCCGCGCTTCCCGTTTCCGCCAAGCAGATCCACCACTTCGCGCAACATGACCGGCTGATGATGCAAGCTCATTTGGACCGGCCCCGCGGAATCAGAAAGTTCTCCTGTTTCAAAAATCATGGATCAGCGATGGTTGGTTTCCATTCACACGTACCGCACTGAATTCAATGTTTTCACTCCGCCTATCCGCCAGAAGC
>Ga0114940_10000788_pt1 | contig 13143 bp, 11 predicted proteins | sample ColdCreekSource_FD_87195 | JGI IMG/M metagenome (GOLD analysis project Ga0114940, IMG submission 87195) | Groundwater microbial communities from Cold Creek, Nevada to study Microbial Dark Matter (Phase II) - Cold Creek Source | ecosystem: Environmental > Aquatic > Deep subsurface > Groundwater ... | reverse complement strand
GTCGGCCGCCGTGGTGGTCGCCTGATCGGTGCCTGCGTCGTAATCGCCGTCCTCGTTGACGTCGATGAACACCGTGACGCCGACAAGGCCAAGATCGCCGGTGGTCAGGCCGTCACCGTTGGTATCGGTGTACTTGGTGCCCGAGATGTTGAACTTCTCGAAGTTGGCGAAGTCGAGCCCGGTCTGGTCAGCGCCCGAGGTGCCGGTGATGGTGTAGCCCGCAGTGCCCAGCGTCTGGACGTAGCCGCTTGGCAGCACTTCGTAGACCTTGAGCCCGGCATAGCCGACCCCGAGGTTGTTGAACGACCAGGTGCCGTCGGCCGCCGTGGTGGTCGCCTGATCGGTGCCTGCGTCGTAATCGCCGTCCTCGTTGACGTCGATGAACACCGTGACGCCGCCAAGGCCGCTGTCGCCGGTGGTCAGGCCGTCGCCATTGGTGTCGGTGAACTTGGTGCCCGAGATGTTGAACAGCTCGAAGTTCGCGAAGTTCAGGCCGATCTGATTGGCGCCCGAGGTGCCGGTGATCGTATAACCAAGGTCACCCAACGTCTGCACATAGCCGTTCGGCAGGACTTCGTAGACCGTCTTGCCGGCAACGGTCCAGTCGAGGTTGTTGAACGACCAGGCGCCTGTGCCGGCGGCAGTGGTGGTTACCTTGTCGCCGAGAGTGTTGGTGCCTGACCCATCCATGTCGATGAAGATGGTAACGCCGCCAAGCCCGCTGTCGCCAGTGGTCTGGCCGTCGCCGTTGTTATCGGTGTATTTGGTGCCCGACACACTGAAGAGCTTGAAGTTGGCGAAGTCGAGCCCGGTCTGGTCGGTGCCTGAGGTGCCGGTGATGGTGTAGCCCGCGACGCCCAGCGTCTGGACGTAACCGCTCGGCAGGACCTCGTAGACCTTGAGTCCGGCATAGCCGCCGCCGAGGTTGTTGAACGACCAGGTGCCATTGTCGGCCGTGGTGGTCGCCTGATCGGTCCCAGCGTCGTAGTCACCATCCTTGTTGACGTCGATGAACACGGTGACGCCGCCAAGGCCAAGATCGCCGGTGGTCAGGCCGTCACCGTTGGTGTCGGTGTACTTGGTGCCTGAGATGTTGAAGTATTCGAAGTTGCCGAAGTTCAACTGCTCGGTAACGCCATAGTCACCCACCGGCAGTGGCGGGGGCGGGTTGTTGCCGCTGCCCTTGGTGGTGAAGGTGACCACCGTGGTGCGATCGGCAACTGCGTCGCCGTCATAGGTGTTGACCCAGTTTTCCTCGAACAGTTCGACCAACTTGATCGAATAGTTGTCAGCGCTGCCGAAGATCGGGATTACGTAGAAACCTTCGGCGTCGATATCGCCATCGCCGTCGACGTCGGTCAGACCGTCACCGGTAACCGAGACGCCCGAATACGTTGTGGTTACAGCGTTCGCGCCTTTACCCGTGGTTACATCATATTCCCACGAAATGCGGAAACCACCGAGCCCGTTTTCGTTGAGATCCCAAGTGCCGTCGCCGTCGGTGTCTTTCCATTTGTAGCCCGAAGTATAGACGTCGCCGATCGCCTTGGAGACTGACCATTCCTCAAACCCGTCATTGGACGAATAGTCTTGCTGGAGGTGGTCTGGAATCACATTGCCGGCGTCGGTGACCAGCGCGTCATCGGTCTGGCCGAAAGCGGAGTAAAGCACCACAAAGGTTTCTTCCGGCACGGCACCGTTGAAATTGGTGACTGGCACGTAGAAGAACATGTCCGAGCGGCCGCTGCCGGCTTGCAGCGAATAGTCGAGCAGCACCGAATTGTTGCCGCCCTCATCCATGTCATAAACGAGGTCCGTCTCGTCAGTGAATGTTGCGCTGCCGATCGTGCCAAAGTTCGATGCGGCCGAGCTGGAGGTGTAGACCTGAAGCTTGTCGAGCGAGAGATAGGGGTTTGCGTTGGTCTGGTTGATGTCGAGCCGGAACTCGTAATAGGAGATGCCGCCTTCCTCGAGGGTGACGATCGGAATCTCGCTCAGCAGCAGGTTGCGGGTGAAGCTGGGCGAGGTGTTTTCGTCATAGGCCCGGTTCTCGTCCGGATTGTCGTAGTTGTAACCTTCCTCGTCACCGGTCGCCTGGACGCGGACGAAGGCCGAGATCACGCCTGTGCCCGAGGTGCTGTTCGGCGCGAAATTGGTGAAGACCGCGCCGTTGATCTTCGTGCGATCGCCGCCGATCACGCCATCGGTGTTGTCGCTGCCATCAGGATCGGTGAGATCGTGGTAGGTGGTTCCGTTCTGGGTGAAGGTAAGCTCAGTCATGGCACTCGTCCCTCTTCAAATAAGGGCGGAACGATGCCGGTTCAGTCACCTGACCCCGCAAGGGTCGAAGGAGGGCATCGGGCCGCACGAAATTTCATACTTCCGTCCCGATACGGCACAGGTGAGCACCCATGCGGCATGAGACTGGTCGTTTTCTATGCGGCCCGAAGGGCGTTTTATCGCGGTTGCAACGCGAGTCGCTTCATCTAGGTGACGGAGAAATAGACTTATTGTGGAAACCGGTCAACTTTGGTGAATGTGAAGTTAACCACTATGTGCCGGAACGGGACAAAGCCCGGAATCGCGTGTGATTCCCGAGATTTGGCCGGGCGGGACAGGGGCGTTCGGGGCGATCCGGGGGCGGGATTCAGGTCGGTTTGCGCTTGCCCGCACGGCGTTTGATCGCCCCCAGCCGCTCAAGCGGGCTGACCAGCGACTCGTAGCGCCCGAACAGATGTTCCACCCGGTCGCGGTCGCTGGCCTATTGCGGCAGGAACCCCAAATCATAGACCATCGGCCGCAGCTTGTCGCCGAGCGCGGCATAGGCGGTCTTGAACGGGGCGAAATCGGTCAGCTCGGTATCGCCGTATTGTTCGAGCGCCTTGCGGATCTGATACCAGCCAGCATCCATGCGATTGAGTTTCAGCTCGTCGCGGATTTTGCGGGGGAAGGCGGTGGCGTGATAGCGCTGCCACAAGTGCCGCCCTTCATCGAGCACCGCTTTGGCCTCGGGCGAGAAAGCCATGCCCGCGATGTGGCGGACCATGAAGTCGCTCTCGAACCGGCCTTTCGCGCCAACCTCAGCTTCGGTGAAGGGGATGAAATGGTTGACCAGCGACCAGTCGCGGTCATTCCAGTGCAGCCCGTCGGTTCCGGCGGTGAGGTTGCTGCCATGAAACAGCATCCAGATCAGGCAGTCGGATTTGAACTCGTCAGTGAGTGGCTCGGAAGGTTGCAGGAACTGGTCGCGGTCGTTGAGCCATGTTGGTTTGATCAGACGGCGAACGGCAAAGACGATGGCGGCTTTCCAGAGGTTTTCGGCATTCACGAAAAAGCCACGAGCACTGCCGTAGCCCGACGAAAACAACATTGTTTTGGATGCGGCGTTTTGCAAATCGTTACCGGCACAGTTGAGCCAAGCGACGGCTCCGTCCGACCATCGATCCCCCCGCAAGTCCTTTGTCGCAGTCGCCGGAATGATTGCGTTCTTGAGTGGTACGACGGCCTCACTGTTAGAGGCCGGTCTCGCAACCCAATCGGTCAACAACGGCAAACCATCGTAGTTGAGAAATGTTTTCTCGCCCACGAGATTTCCGCCCTTGTCGAGTGCGTTGGCCGTCACACTCTCAATCGGAACATCCTTGCTTGTGTCCCACACAAGAAATCCGATTGGGAAATCGCCCGCCAATCCGTCGAAAGAGCGGCTATGGACAGCAAATCCGCCGAGATATTTAGCTTTCCAAATTGCACGGAAATCATTCAACGTCGGAGTGCAAATGTACTTCAACTTGCTGAACATTGCCAAGACAACACCCGGCATTTCCTGATGTGCCCGAGCGACGAATTGCATGAATAGCTCGTTGGTCGCTTTGCCGTAGCCCTCCATGCCGGCCCGCGCGAATAGCGTGTTAGCCACGCCCAGCTTGTTGCTGCTCAATGCCAAAGCGACCGCAAGGCCGCCGCCCGTCGCTTCAGCATAAGGCGGGTTGATCAGCACCAGCAGCTGCTTCGCGCCCTTCTTCCCCGCCTTGGCATCGGCAATCGCCTGCCGCAGTTCCAGCGGCAGCTTGTTCGATAGGCTGTAGTCGATCTCGCCGAAGTCAGTGACGTCGTCGTTGAGGTAATCGTACTGGAAAATCGTCGCGCCGACGCAGGTGTGGCTGGCGCGCATGATTTCGATATCGGCCTGATCGAGCGTGGACATGAACACGTTGCGGTAATTGCTGTGCTTGACCTCAAGATTGCCGACCCCGCAGCACATATCCCAGATGATATAGCGCTGCTGCCAGTTCTCCCCCAGCGTGGCGGTGAGGTAGTCATAGGCTTTGTCGACGATGTGCAGCGGGGTGTAATAGGCGCCCTTGAACTTCTGTTCGTCCACCGGCAGCAGGCTGTCGCGCCGTTCGAGCAGATAGTGGCGGTGCTTCTGTTCTGGCGGGCGGTGATAGATCGCCCAGAAATTGCGATAGCCGCGTTCGCTTGCCAGCTCGTAAGTCTGGTTCTTGTCTTTGAGATAGAACACCGGCTTGCCGCCATCGAACAGCAGCCGGACGGGCAAGTTGGCGATCGCTGCATTGGAGCCATCGTGCATGATGTCGGCAAAGAAAAGCACGGCATAGTCCGCCGGATTGACCGTGCCCAATTCGCTGCCGATCATCTCCACCCATTTATCGAACACCTGCCGCAGGTTGTCCGGGGTGATCGGCGTGCGGATGATCCGCCCTTCCTTGACCGCGGATTTCACTGCGTCGATGAATTCCTGGGCGTGGTTCGCGGTGTCGTAAACGACGTAATGCGTCTCGATATAGGGTGCGATCTGGGTCGCCAGTTCCTTGCCCGCAGCAGAGCCTGATTTGGGCCAGTCGATTTCCTTGTCTTCCAGCAGCGGCAAGGCGTGCTCAGTCGGCATGATCGCCGCCTTGTTGCGGTCGATCACAGCAAGGAACGCCGGGATCGGCTCGCCGCGCTTGCGCGCAGCACGAACATAGACAAGCAGTTGCCCGAACATGACAATCGGCGGGGTTGAAACCCATTTGGCTTCGAACCAGATTTCCTGGGTCTGAATATCGACCAGACCCTTGAAGTGGGACTTCAGGCCCAGTGCCTTGATATAGGCGTCCTTGACGTCTTCTTCGGTCTTGGCCCGCGCCAGTTCGGCTAACAAATTCACCAGATTAAATCCCAGCCGATCCGCATCGGCTGCTTATTCCCGCCGGGGGGATGAATGGCAAGTGGGGCTGGCATGGGCCCCTCCCCGGTGGGGAGGGGGGGCTTGCCGAATTACCGCGGCACCCGTTGGCTCGCCTCAGCCAATCACCCCGAACAGATCATGCGCGTCGGCGTCTTCGATGGTGACTTGCACGACGTCGCCTTGCTTCAGGCCGGCGGGGACATCGCGCAGGTAGACTGCGCCGTCGATTTCGGGGGCGTCGGCCTGACTGCGGCCGGTCGCGCCGATGTCGCCGTCTTCATCGGGTTCGCCGACCTCGTCGATGATCACGGGCAGGGTGCGGCCGACTTTCGCGGCGAGTCTGGCGGTGCTGATCGCTTCGGTTTTCGCCATGATCCGGGCGTAGCGCTCTTCCTTGACCGCTTCGGGCACGGGATCGGGCAGCAGATTGGCGGCGGCGCCTTCGACCGGTTCGAACCGGAAGGCACCGACGCGGTCAAGCTGGGCTTCGTCGAGCCAGTCGAGCAGGTACTGGAAGTCCGCCTCGGTCTCACCGGGGAAGCCGACCACGAAGCTGGAGCGGATCGTCAGGTCGGGGCAGATCGCGCGCCAGGCCTTGATCCGTTCGAGCACCTTGGCCTCATTGGCGGGGCGCTTCATCGCTTTCAGGACCGATGGCGCGGCGTGCTGGAACGGGATGTCGAGGTAGGGCGTGACCAAGCCCTCGGCCATCAGCGGGATCACCGCATCGACGTGGGGGTAAGGGTAGACGTAGTGCAGCCGGACCCACGGCGGGGTGCCGTCCGGGCAGCGCAGATTGCCAAGCTCGCGCGCGAGGTCGGTCATGTGGGTGCGGACGGGCTTGCCCTTCCACTCGCGCTCCTCGTGCCGGACATCGACCCCGTAGGCGGAGGTGTCCTGGCTGATCACCAGCAGTTCACGCGTGCCGGCCGCGACCAGCTTTTCCGCCTCGCGCAGCACCGCGTCGATCCGGCGGCTGGCGAGCTTGCCGCGCAGGTTGGGAATGATGCAGAACGCGCAGGCGTGGTTACAGCCCTCGCTGATCTTGAGGTAGGAATAGTGCCGCGGGGTGAGCTTGACGCCACCATTGTCTTCAAACCCCTGCGGGATCAGATCGACGTAGGGGCCTTGCGAGGGCGGCGCGGCCTGATGCACCGCCTCGACCACCGCCTCGTACTGGTGCGCGCCAGTGACCGCGAGAACGTCGGGGAACTTCGCCCGGATCAGCTCGGCCTCATTGCCCATGCAGCCGGTGACGATCACCCGGCCGTTCTCGGCAATTGCCTCACCGATCGCGGCGAGGCTTTCTTCCTTGGCGCTGTCGAGGAAGCCGCAGGTGTTGACCAGCACCACGTCGGCCCCGGCATAGTCGGGCGACATCGCGTAACCATCGGCGCGCAGCTTGGTCAGGATGCGTTCGCTGTCGACCAGCGCCTTGGGGCAGCCGAGCGAGACCATGCCGATCCGCTTGGCATCGGGGATCGAACGCAGTTCGGGGACTTTGGGGCGGGAAATTTCGAGGGTCATCGGCGCGGCCCCTACACCTCCGGGCCGCAAAGCGCTAGGGCGGCGGGATGCAGATCGCGATAACCAAGGGGCGAGAGCTTGACCGGATCGTGATCACGCGGACCGACGGCAGTCTGGCCGAGACAACCTTTCCCAAGAAAGGGCCAATCCCGCACGATGCGGTGCACTGGCTGGTCGAACGCGAATTCGGGCTGGCCAGGGCATTCTGGGGCATGGTGGCAGACGGGCACCACCCAGAGGAGATCGCGGCTTTGGCCAAGGCTGCGGGGCATGCCAGTGCCAAGCGGGCGGAGGTGCCCGATGGCTCGATCGTGGAATTGCTTCAGGCCGAGCGGCTGGTCGAATGCTTCGAGGCCGATCTGTGGGGCGGGGGCGGCAGTGCGGCGGACCTGATTGCATTGGCCCAAACCGCCTGCGATCACTCGCGCGTGCCGGCTCCGCCGCTTGACGAGCAGGCGGTAGAGGCAGTGCGCGCCGGTTTGAACGCATTCGCTGAAACCTGGATTGCTGCGCCCCAGGGCCATATCGCGCAGCTGGATTGGAAATGAGGCAATGGGTGAGATGAACTGGTTGGCCGTGGCGCTGGCCGGGGCGGCGGCAGCGGCGGTCTTGTGGCTGTTCTGGCGCCAGCGCGGCAGTTTCGGCAGGGGCTGGTTATATTTGCTGACTCTGATTCCGGCAGTGATGCTCGGTCATGCGCTGGCACGCATCGGCGCTGACAAGCTGGCAGTGAAGCCGTGGCTCTATTTCATGCAGGCGGGCGGGCTGGCGCTGGCCTTTGTCATTCCCGCACTGTGGCTGGCCGGGGCAAGGCATGGCGTGGCGCAGCGCGAGCTGGCGTGCGACAGCGCCGCGTTTCTGTCTGCATATCTGGCGATGGGCGCGGCGTTCTACTTTTTTGGTTGAGCCGGTTTCGGCAGGAACTTCGTGGGATCGAGCGGCGCACGGTTGCGGCGGATCTCAAAGTGGAGCTGCGGCTCGGTGGCGAGGCCGGTGTCGCCAACCAGCCCGATCCGCTCGCCCGCCCGCACATCGTCGCCGTCCTTGACCGTGATCTTGTCAAGGAACGAATAGGTCGTGGTCCACTTGCCGCCGTGGAACAGGATCACGGTCAGGCCGTATTCCTCCGGCCCTTGCCCGGCGAAGATCACCTTGCCTGCGGCTGATGCCCGGGCGGCGGTGCCGCGCGCCGCCATGACGTCGATCCCGTCATGCTTGTCTTCGCCGCTCGAGCCATCGAAGGCGCGGCGGACGCGGCCACTGACCGGCCAGGCATATTTCGGCGCGGGCGGCTCAACGGCGGCATCGGTGGTGGTCGCAGTTGTGGGTGCGGCCACTGTCGACGTGCGCGCGACGGTGGGGATCACCAGTTCCTGCCCGACCTTGACCGGAGCTTTGGAGTCTACCCCGGAAGCCTGGGCGATCGCGCTCCACGGCACGCCATAGTCCATCGCAATCCCGAACCCGGTTTCGCCATCCTTGACCGTGTGGCTGCGGCGGCGCGGAATCACCAGTTTCTGCCCGGTGCGCAGCGGGTAGGGTGACTTGAGCCCGTTAGCCTCGATGATCAGCACCCGCGGCACTTCGGCGCGGGTGGCGATCCCGCCCAGCGTCTCGCCGGCCCTGACGACGTGCTCGGTCTCCAGCTTGGGGTCCTCCGCCAGCGCCGGAGCAGCCAGCGCGAGCGCGGCAAGGAGCGCGACCCGGCGGATCATGCGAACCGCTCCGCCAGCGCCGCGATCGAGGCGGCGTGGGTGAGATCGAGCTGCAACGGGGTCACCGACACGTATCCATCCTGAATGGCCTCCAGGTCGGTCGCATGGCCGGGCGTATGCTCGATCCCATGCAGGCCGAACCAGAAATAGCGGTAGCCCCTCGGGTCGGTTCCTTCAACCACCGATCCGCGCGCATAGTCATGAAATCCTTGCCGAACCACGCGGATGCCCTGCACGTCTTGCGGCGGCAGTGCGGGGAAATTGACGTTGACCAGTGTGCGTTCGGCAAACGGCGCGTCGAGCAGCGGCCGGATCACGCGTTCGCCCCATGCCTCGGCGGCGGCGAACGGCACGGTGTCGCCCATGCCCTCCTGCGCATAGACCTGACTGAGCGAGATCGAGCGGATCCCAGCGAGCGCGCCCTCGATCGCAGCGGAGACGGTGCCTGAGTAAGTGACGTCGTCGCCCAGATTGGCCCCGCGATTGACGCCCGAGAGGATCAGGTCGGGCTTGTCGGGCATGACTTCGCGCAGCGCCATCATCACCGAATCCGTCGGCGTGCCCGAAACCGAAAAGCGCCGCGCATCGTGCTGGCGCAGCCGAACCGGACGCGACAGGGTGAGCGAGTGGCCCGCCCCCGATTGCTCCTCGCCCGGGGCGCAGATCCACACGTCGTCAGAGAACCGTGCGGCGATCCGTTCGAGCACTTCGAGACCGGGAGCGTGGATGCCGTCGTCGTTGGTGAGGAGGATGCGCATCAGGCCGGAACCAGCGTGTCGATCCCGCCCATGTAGGGCCGCAGCGCTTCGGGCACGGAGACCGAGCCATCCTCCTGCTGGTAGTTTTCCAGCACCGCCACCAGCGTCCGTCCGACCGCGAGGCCCGAGCCGTGGAGGGTGTGGACGAACTCCGTCCCTTTAGCGCCCTCAGGCCGGTAACGCGCGTTCATCCGCCGCGCCTGGAAATCGCCGCAGTTGGAGATCGAGCTGATCTCGCGGTAGGTGTCCTGTCCCGGCAGCCAGACCTCAAGGTCATAGGTCCGCCGCGCGGTGAAGCCCATGTCGCCCGCGCAGAGCAGCACCTTGCGGTAAGGCAGCTCGAGCGCCTCAAGGATCGATTCCGCCGCCTTGACCATGCGTTCGTGTTCGGCGGCGCTGTCCTCGGGGCGGCAGATCGTCACCAGCTCGACCTTCTCGAACTGGTGCTGGCGGATATAGCCGCGCGTGTCCTTGCCCGCCGCGCCCGCTTCGGAGCGGAAGCACGGGGTCAGCGCGGTGAGGCGCATAGGCAGCTGGGCGTCGGCCAGGATCTGCTCGCGCACGGAGTTGGTGAGCGAAACCTCGGCGGTGGGGATCAGCCAGCGCCCGTCGGTGGTCTGGAAATTGTCCTCGGCGAACTTGGGCAGCTGGCCGGTGCCGAACAGCGATTCCTCACGCACCAGCAAGGGTGTGGCGCATTCGGTGTGGCCATTGCCCAGCGTCTGCCGGTCGATCATGAACTGCCCGAGCGCGCGCTGCAGCCGCGCCATCTGTCCGCGCAGGAAGGTGAACCGCGCGCCCGAGATCAGCGCGCCGGTCTCGAAATCTAGGCCGAGCGCGGGGCCGAGATCGGCGTGTTCCTTCGGCGCGAAGTTGAACGAGCGCGGCGTGCCCCAGCGGCTGACCTCGACGTTTTGCGTCTCGTCTTCGCCATCGGGAACGTCGGCATCGGGGAGGTTGGGATAGCTCGCGAGTGCGCCGTTCTGCTCGGCGCTGAGCTCACGCTCTTCCTGCTCGAGCGCAGGCAGGGTGTCCTTCAACGTGGCGACCTCGGCCTTGAGCCGCTCGGCTTCATCCTTGTCGCCTCGCCCCATCGCTGCACCGATCGCCTTCGAGGCCTCGTTGCGGTGGTTCTGGAGGTCCTGAAGCTTGGTCGCAACCGCACGCCGGGCCGTGTCGAGCGCCAGGATCGAGCCTGATACGGGCAGCACCCCGCGCCGGGCAAGAGCTGCGTCAAAGGCTTCGGGCGCTTCCCGGATCAGGCGGATGTCATGCATGGCGCTGCGCTATGCCGCGCGGGCCTGCGCGGCGCAAGCGCTCCGGTCAGTCCCACGCGCCCACGGCTAGCACGCTCGCCGCCCCTGCACGCCAGCAACGGAAATGGCTGCCAGCCTTGACCGTCGCCGCCGCTGCCGTGACGAGCGTTGCCGAAGGAACGAGCGTTCCTGCCGTATTGACCCGGAAGGTGCCCCGGATCGACACGGCGGCAACGGTCCCAGTCGTCGCGGCTACAACCGAGGCGATGCTCTGCGCGCTGCTTGAGAACGACTGCGATGGCGCGGCTGCTGCGGTAAGCACGGTGGTGCTGTCGGTGCCCAGCGTTTGGTACAGGACAGAGCCCAGCGCGGCATTGCCGCTGCCGAGCAGATCGAAAGCGAAGTTGCCCGAGGTCGCGCTCATCCCGGTCAGCCACAGCATCGCGTTGAAGAAGTACAGCCCGGTCGGCAGTGTCAGCCGCCCGTTGGCGGTCGCGCCGAACAGCCGCTGCTCGGTTACCACATTTTGCAGCGCGAAGTCGGCGTTCGGCGCGATCAGGTATTCGCCGGGAACCACGCCGTTAGCGACCGAAACGGGGGCAAGAAACTGCATCAGCCGATCACCGTGACGCGGTAAGCATTGCTGGCGGGGGCGGCAGCAAAGGTCACGGAGACCGTGTTGATGTCGACCGATATGAAGTCCGCGATCACATGGCTGTCATCGGCCACCGCGCGCACCGAAACGTGGACGTCCTTGGTGCCGAGCCCATGCGTGACCGAGATCACGGTCGCCGCGCCGTTGCCGATCGTGCTGCTGAACTTGCGTGCGGCGATCGAGGCATCGAGCTGGATCCCGCCGGCAACAACCTGCACGCCGCCCGATCCAGCCGCGACCGCGCTGATCACGCTGCCCGCGATGCCGATCCCGTTGCCCGCAGTATAGCTCGCGCCGCCGCCGCTGAGTGAACCCCAGGTCTGCGCGGTGGTGCCGATGGTGATCGCCGCGTCGGAAATCATCATGAACAGCTTGTCGGCATTGGTGGTCCCGGCGGTCACGCTCACCGCCGTGCCGGGGGCAAGCTCGCCGTTGGTGTCGGCATCGAGTGCCCGCGAAGGCGCGCCGCTGGCGTTGACGGTGTAGAGGCCGTTTTCGGCTCCTGCGGCCTGATCCTTGATCAGCACGCGGTCACCGGTGGCGAGGATCACCCCGTCGATCGACTGACCATTGGCGAAAGCGCTGACGAGCGTTCCGGCAGTAGTGGTGGCGACCCGCACCGGGGCTTTCCACATCAGCCCGCGCGCGACATTGTCGACATACTGCTTGTTGGCGGCGTCGGTGTTGACCGACGGATCGGCGAGGTTGGCGATTTTCTGCGACTGGAGGTCCAGTCCGTTCATGACTTTCATGCGGGGCGTTCCTTAGAAAGCGAGGACGAAGCCTTGCTGCGGGGCGGGGAAGGTGACGGTGATCTGGGCGGAGCTGGCGGTCACGTCGGCCAGCACGGCCTCACCCGTGGCGAGATAGACCTGCACCGTCGGCACCCGGCCAAGCGGATGTGCGAGCACCCAGGTCGCGGCGAGCGATGCATCGAGCCGCAGCGGGGCGCTGCCTGCGCCGGCCGGGCCTTGCGGTCCGGCAGGGCCCGGCGGGCCGATGATCGCGGCGAGCGGCTGGGGCCGGTTCTGCACGGCAGTGGCGATCATCCCGAGCGGGCCGCGCCAGCGGGTCTGGAGTGCGCGCGCCGGGACGCGCCAGCGGATCGCCAGGCTCATGCCACGGCGGCCCGGGTCAGGCTGATGAAGGCCGACTGATCGGTGATCTCGATCGCACCGGAAAGCTCGATCCGCGCGTCGATCCCGTAGATCCCAGGGGCGAGCAGGGCGGTCTGGTTGTGCGCCAGCGAGAGTGTCCACCCGGCGCTGGCGGGGGTCTGCGGCGCGACCGCCAGAGTGATCACCGCGCCGTCCGGATCAAGCTCGACCCGGTTGGCCGAGACGAGCGCGGGCTGCATTTTCGCGCTGATCGCGGTGACCGCAGCCGGATCGCCCGTCACGGCATCGAGCCCGAGCGAAATGTCCTCACCAATCCGGAAAGTGCCGATGATGCCGTTCATGAATGCCTGCACTCCTCACGCGGATGATTCGCCGCTCGGCTAGGGAGCTACATTCGCAAGTGGTGTGTAGGAAAGCTGAAAAGTGCCAATATGGTTATTGCTGGGGCATACGCGAGAGGATCGGGACGGCTTGCCATGGTCAGGGATGCGGGAACATCCGCAAGGCCTGGTGGGCGCGGCAGGGATTGAACCTGCGACCCCACCCGTGTGAAGGGACCGGCCAATTTCGCGCAAGGCGGTGGGAATGCTGCGCTTTCGGTGAGTTGGAGCGCGGGCGTGTACGTGAAATGTACGCGATCCGGGTGCGGGTCAGGCACCGGCGAGTTTCAACTTCGTGCGCTTTTCGGCGGCAAGCTGGCCTTTGCGGAGGGCCTTGTGGACTTTGCCGGTGGCGTCTTCGGCGTGGGTGTAGGTGCGTTTCATCAGGGCGGTGTCGGCCCAGCCACCGATTGTGCCGGCGGCCTTTTCGTCGATGCCCTGACGGACGTTCATTTCCTGGCCGAAGCCGTGGCGGCCGGCGGCGTGGAAGCCGAGCGGCGCGATTCCGGCCTTGGTGCAGGCGCTGAGCCAGCCCTTGCGCGG
>Ga0114940_10000787_pt1 | contig 13147 bp, 14 predicted proteins | sample ColdCreekSource_FD_87195 | JGI IMG/M metagenome (GOLD analysis project Ga0114940, IMG submission 87195) | Groundwater microbial communities from Cold Creek, Nevada to study Microbial Dark Matter (Phase II) - Cold Creek Source | ecosystem: Environmental > Aquatic > Deep subsurface > Groundwater ... | reverse complement strand
TGACGATGAAGAAGATCGACGTGGCCGCCATCGAAGCCGCCGTGGCGGGGCGCTGACTTGCTCGAACTGCACGGCCACCTGTTTTCCAGCTACAGCTGGAAGGCGCTGATCCCGCTTTATGCCAATGACACGCCGTTTACCTTTGTGGAAACCGGCACGGATCGCCCGTTGCACCAGCAGTTTCCCGGCACGGCGCATCCCGGCGGGCATATCCCGGTGCTGGTGGACGGCGCCACGGTAGTGGTCGAGGCGACCAGCATTGTCGAGCACCTGGCCCTGCACCATCCCGGCCCCGCGCCGCTGATCCCGGCTGACCCGGCGGCAGCAGCTGTTGCCCGGATGATGGACCGGGTATTCGACAATTATGTGATGGCCAACATGCAGCGGGTGATCGCCGCCCATTTCATCAGCCGCGACCGGCCGGAAATGGGCCTGCGCGAGGTGCCGGACGCCGCCGAGATTGCCGCTGGCCAGGCCCGGCTGCGGCAGGCCTACGACTGGCTGGAAAAGTGGCTGGGCGGGAACGCGCTGCCACCGCACGTCAGCCTGGTCACCTGCGCCGCCGCGCCCAGCCTGTTCTATGCCGACTGGATCGAGCCGATCGGCCCGGACCGGCCCCACCTGGCGGCGCTGCGTGCGGAACTGCTGGCCCTGCCCCCCGTTGTCCGCTGCGTGGACGATGCGCGGCCATGGCGTCCCTATTTCCCCTATGGAGCGCCTGACCGCGATTGACTTTGCAGCCCATGTTCCCTTAATGTTCACGCCGCTGCGGAGAGATGTGCGATGGCCGACTTCACCTTTTTCTATAACCCGATGAGCCGGGCGCAAATCGCCCGCTGGGCCTTGCATGAGGTGGGGGCGGACTATGCTCCGGTGCTGGTGGAATGGGAGGCGAAGCCCGCCGCGCTGCTGGCGGCCAACCCCATGGGCAAGCTGCCCACCATCATCCACCACGCCCCCTTTGGCGACCGGGTGGTGAGCGAGGCGGCCGCCGTGTGTCATTATCTGGCCGAGGTCCAGGGGCACGACCTGCTGCCCACCGTGGAGGAAAAGGCCGACTATTACCGCTGGCTGTTCTTCGCCGCCGGACCGGGCGAAACGGGCATTTCGGCCAAAGCCATGGGCTTTGATTCAGGCGATGACCTGCGCAAACAGATAAGCTTGGGCTGGGGCAGTTATCAGCGCGTGGTCGATAGCCTGGATGGCTGGTTTGCCGACCACGATTTTGTCTGCGGCACGCGCTTCACCATGGCCGATGTCTATGTCGGCTCGCAGATTGACTGGGGTCTGGCTTTCGGCACACTGCCCAATCTGCCCAACTTTCAGGCCTATGCCGAACGGTGCCGCGCCCGCCCCGCCTATGCCGAAGCCAAGGCGATCGACACTGGCCTGATCGCCAAGATGCAACAGCAGCAGCAACAGCAATAGGTTCAGGCGAAGGCGCGGGCCTTGCGCAGCACCTGATATGCCTCGACCACGCGCTGCAACCGCGCCTCATGCCGCCGGTCACCCCCGTTGCGATCAGGATGATAGCGGCGCACCAGTTCGGAATAGCGGCGGCGCAGGCCGCTGCGGTCGTCCGCCGTGGTCAGGCCCAGCACGGCCAGCGCCGCGTGTTCGTTGGCGGTGAAGCGGACCATGTCCTGCGCCCGGCGCGCCTCGCCCGCCCGCCCTTCGGCGCGGCGGCGCAAATCGGCGGAACGGGCACCGATGGCATCCAGCGGATCGGAAAAGTCGGCCCAGCGCGGGGTATCGCCGATGCCAGCGGTGGGGCGGAAGGCGCGGGTTTCGGTCTGCCATCCGGCCACCGGCGATTGCGCGGCATAGATCTGGTCCGCGCTCATCCCCTGGAAGAAGTCATAGCCCGCGTTGAACTCGCGCACATGATCGAGGCAGAACCACAGCCATTCGCCCGGCCCATCGAACCCGTGGCGACGCGGGCCGGGCGCGCGAAACTCGCCCGCATCCTGGCACCCGGGCGCCTGGCAGCGCCGCCCGCTGTGTTCAAAGCGTCCGTGGAACCTGGGCGAAGCATTGGCCATGGGCTTGAATCTGGGGCATCGTGCGCCAGATGAAAAGCCCCCGCGAGCCAGATCGCGCAAAGGAGAATGCCACCGTGGCCGGACCGCTACAGATCGAAATGGAACGCCTGCTGGCCGCCGCCTTCACGCCCGCGCGGCTGGTGGTCAGCAACGACAGCGCCCAGCACCACGGCCATTCCGGCGACGACGGCAGCGGCGAATCGCACTTCAGTGTGCAAATCGAAAGCGCCGCCTTTGCCGGCAAAAGCCGGCTGGAACGTCAGCGCCTGGTCAACCGCGCACTGGGCGACATCCCCGGCACCCGCGTCCACGCATTGGCAATCAAGGCGCTGGCACCCGGAGAGGCGGCATGACCATGCAGACCGTCACCCCGATCACCCATGACCTCGGCGGCTTTCAGGTGCGCCGCGCCGTGCCCAGCCCCAATTGCCGGATGGTCGGGCCGTTCGTGTTCGTCGACCAGTTCGGCCCCGCCCGGCTGGAACGCGGTTCAGGCATGGACGTGCGCCCGCACCCGCATATCAACCTGGCCACAGTCACCTGGCTGTTCGACGGGGCGATCGACCACCGCGACAGCCTGGGCAGCTTTGCCACCATCCGCCCCGGACAGGTCAACCTGATGACCGCCGGGCGCGGCATCGTCCATTCCGAACGTTCGCCGCAAAGCGAGCGCGACAGTGGCCCCGCAATGTACGGCATGCAGACCTGGCTGGCCCTGCCCGACGGCATGGAGGAGATTGACCCCGCGTTCGAGGCGGTGACCGACCTGCCGCAAGTGGCCGACACCTGCGCCAGCGCCACGGTCATCATGGGCGAACTGTGGGGCCGCCGCGCCGCCACCACCTGCCATGCCGAAACCATCTATGCCGAGATCAACCTGGCGGCGGGCGGCTCCATCCCCATCGACGCCGTGGCGGACGAGCGCGCGGTGATGCTGACCGGCGGCGCGGCCACGCTGGATGGCATGCCGCTGGAACTCTATACGCTGTATGTCCTCAAGCCCGGCGCGGCGATGACCTTGGCCACCCAGACCAGCGCCAAAGCCATGCTGCTGGGCGGCGAGGCCTTTGCCACCCGCCGCCATGTTTGGTGGAACTTTGTCTCGTCAGACCGCGAGCGGATCGAACAGGCCAAGGCCGACTGGCGCGAGGGCCGTTTTCCCAAGGTGCCGGGCGACGAGGTGGAATTCATCCCCATTCCCGACAAGCCCAAGACGGTCAGCTATCCGTGATTGCCCGTGCGGCTGGTTTGGGTAAGAGGGCGGGCATGAAAATCGTCACGCTGCTTTCGCTCGTCGCCCTTACGCTGTCCACTCCTGCCGCGGCACAGGAGGCAGCGGACATTACGCAAAGTTCCGCCTGGGCCAACAGCCAGCTCGATGCGCTTTATGCGCTGACTCCGGCTGACGGCTGGTTCGTACTGGACGGCGGCGTGCGCTTCCGCCGCGTGGGCGGCGATGGCACCGGCCCCGCGCCCACGGTGCGCGATACGGTCACGGTCAATTACTCCGGCCGCCTGACCAATGGCGAAGTGTTCGACAGCACCGAAGGCCGCCGCCCGGCCACTTTCCCGCTGGGCCAGCTGATCCGCGCGTGGCAGGTGGCCATTCCCTATATGGGCGTGGGCGACACCATCGAGATCGCTGTTCCGGCAGAGCTGGGCTATGGCGCGCGCGGAGCCGGACCGATCCCGCCCAGCGCCACGCTGTTCTTCACCATCGAATTGCTGGACGTGATCGCCGCGCCAGGGCGGTGATCTTGGCCCATGACCGTTCGCCCTGAGCTTGTCGAAGGGCCGCACTTTCTTGCGAACCCCCGCCGCAGAAAAAACAAGGCAGCCCTTCGACAAGCTCAGGACAAACGGGTTTGAAAACGCAACTTCAGGCCAGCCACTCCACCCAGGCACCGTGCGGGTGGGCTTCGGCCAGCTTGGTCCATTCCCCACTGCCGGGCCAGTATTTCACCGTCAACTCGTGGCGGAAGGTCACCCGGTTGGTCTCCAGCCGGATCCACGCAAACGGCTTGTCGGCAGTGGCAGCCGCGCCCGCCTGCTCCAGCATCGCCCGGATCGCCTGCCGCTTTTCGGCAGGCAGATATTGCCACATGATCGTGTGGAACACCGCGCGCGTCACGCCGCTTGCCTGCGGGCGGGCCAGCCGTTGGCGCACGAACTCCTCGGCATCCATGGCCACCAGATCGGGCGGCTGCTGCGCGGCCAGCGCAATGGCCGCATCCATCCGCACCATCCGCTCCTGCGCGTCGGCCCAGATGTAGCCCTTCAGCCGCTGCGCCTGCTCGGGATCGGGCAGGTCCACTGGGGCAATGTCGCAGGCGGCCAGCTCAGTGATCGCGACCGGAGCATGAGGGGGAGCATCGCCGCGCCATTCGGGCACGATCCGCATCGGCGATGTCGCCGGACCCGCCGTGGTGCCGCCAAGGTCATAGAAATAGCGCGCCATCATCGAATTGATGCCCGCGCTGGCGCCGATCTCGGTCAGCTCGAAGCGCGGTCCCAACTTGCCCGAAAGCCACAGCAGCGCCCCCATAACGCTGGCGCTGCGCCCGGCCTCGTTGGTCTGCGGCGGCCCGGCGAACCACGGCAGCAAGGCGGCATCATGCTGCTGCGCGGCGGCACAGACGATCGCATCAATCGCCGCCTGATCGCTCACTTCGCCGCGATAGACGGGGGCCAGCGCCGGTTCCGCGCCAGCCAGGTGCAGCGCATGGAACCCCGCCGCCACGCGCAGCGCCAGCGCATCCTCCATTGCCTGCCCCGGCCATTCGCGCAAACGCCGCCCGGTTTCGCTGTTGCCGCGCATCACCGCCTTCAGCGCGCGGATGATCCGCCCGGTGATCGGCGCGTCCGACTTGTCGCAATGGGCCGCGTGCCAATCCAGCGCCGCGCCGATATCGGCGATTTCCATCGCCACCACTGTCTTGTCCGGTTGACCCAAGCCGATTGCCCTTTGCGATTGCAGTATCTACAGGCGCGGTTGCCATGACCACCGATGCCGCCCCGCCCCAGAACGCGCCCCTGAACGCACCCCTGACCTTTGCCGTGCCCAAGGGCCGCATCCTTGACGAGGCGCTGCCGGTGATGGCGCGCGCCGGGGTGGTGCCGCATTCCTCGTTCCACGACAAGGCCGACCGCAGCCTCGCCTTCGCCAGTGCCGACGGGCAGATGCGCATTATCCGCGTGCGCGCTTTCGATGTGGCCACTTTCGTTGCCTTTGGCGCGGCGCAGGTGGGCATCGTGGGCAGCGACGTGATCGAGGAGTTCGCCTATTCCGAACTCTATGCCCCGGTCGATCTGGCCATCGGCCACTGCCGCCTGTCGGTGGCAGAACCGGCGCAGGACAGTGCGTATCGCCCGGGCCTGGCGAGCCACCTTCGTGTTGCCACCAAATATCCAAATATTACCAAGCGTCACTTTGAGTGCCAGGGTGTGCAGGCCGAGTGTGTGAAGCTGAACGGGGCGATGGAACTGGCCCCGTCGCTGGGCCTGTCCGGCCGGATCGTCGATCTGGTATCCACCGGCAAGACACTGGCGCAAAACGGGCTGGTGGAGACTGATGTCATCATGCAGGTTTCCGCCCGCCTGATCGTCAACCGGGTGGCCCTGAAAACCGATCCCCGCGTGGCCGCGCTGGTCGAGGCTTTCCGGGCGGGGGCCCTGGGCTGATGCTGCGCCTGAACACCGCCGATGCCGATTTCGCCGCCCGCTTCACCCGCGTGGTCAACGACCGGCGCGAAAGCGATGCCGATGTCAGCCGCGTGGTCGGCGATATCCTGGCCCGCGTGCGGATCGAGGGCGATGCCGCGCTGAAAGACCTGACCGCACGGTTCGACAAGCACGATCTGGACAACAGCGGCTGGCAGATCCCGCTGAAGGATTGCAAGGCCGCCTACAAGGCGCTGGACAAGGACTTGCGCCGCGCGCTGGACCTGGCCGCAGAGCGCATCCGGGCCTATCATCTGGAGCAATTGCCGCAGGACCGCGACACGGTGGACGATGCAGGGGTGCGTCTTGGCGCGCGCTGGTTGCCGGTCGATGCGGCGGGACTGTATGTGCCCGGCGGGCGCGCGGCCTACCCCTCCAGCCTGCTGATGAACGCGATTCCGGCCAAGGTGGCAGGCGTTGAGCGGCTGGCGGTGATGACGCCCACTCCGCTGGGCGTGACCAATCCACTGGTGCTGGCCGCCGCGCACCTCGCGGGCGTGGACGAGGTGTGGCGCGTGGGCGGTGCACAAGCCATTGCGGCGCTGGCCTATGGCACCAAGACCATTGCCCCGGTCGATGTGGTGACCGGCCCCGGCAACGCCTTCGTGGCCGAGGCCAAGCGTCAGTTGTTCGGCATTGTCGGCATCGACATGGTCGCCGGGCCAAGCGAGATTCTGGTCATTGCCGACAACAGGAACGACCCTGACTGGATTGCCGCTGATCTGCTGAGCCAGGCCGAGCATGATCCTGCCGCGCAATCCATCCTGATTACCGACGATCCGCGCTTTGCCGACGTGGTCGAGGATGCGCTGGACGTGATGTGCGCAGAACTGCCGACCAACCGCGTGGCGCGCGAAAGCTGGGACGATCACGGCGTTATCATCATCGTGCAGGATCTGGCGGCCGAGGCACCGGCATTGGCCAACCGCCTGGCGGCCGAGCATGTCGAGATCGCCACTGACGACGCCGAGGCGATCTTTGCGCAGATCCGCCACGCCGGGTCGGTGTTTCTGGGCCGCTATACGCCCGAGGCCGTGGGCGATTACGTTGCCGGGCCCAACCACGTGCTGCCCACCGGGCGCAGGGCGCGGTTTGCCAGTGGCCTTTCCGTGCTGGATTTCATGAAGCGCACCAGCTTCATCTCGCTCGACCAGGCCGCGCTGGCGAAGATCGGCCCGGCCGCCGTGGCCCTGGCCCATGTCGAAGGGCTGCCCGCCCATGCCAAATCGGTGGAGCTGCGCCTGAAATGACCGTGAACCCCCGCTCCACCGCCCGCTCTGCCGCGCGCCTTGCCGCCGTGCAGGCGCTCTATCAGTTTCAGATGGAGCGCACGCCGCAGGCCAAGCTGCTCGACGAGTTTCACCAGCACCGTCTGGGCGCCGAGATCGAGGACGACCAGTATGCCCATGCCGAGGTCGATTTCTTCGACGATCTGGTGATCGGCGTGCTGGCCCGGATGGACGAGATCGACACCCGGCTGATCGCGCGGCTGGCCGAGGGCTGGACCCTGGCGCGGCTCGACAAGACCATGGTGCAGATCCTGCGCGCGGGAACATACGAGTTGCTGGCCCGCCCGGATGTGCCGAAAAAGGCGGTCATCACCGAATACGTCGACGTGGCCCACGCCTTCTTCGATGAGCGTGAGGCCAAGTTCGTCAACGGCGTGCTGGATGCCGTGGCGAAAGAGGTGCGGTGAGCCGCGAGGCCACCTTCATTGCCTCCCTGCGCGCCCTGGCCACCACGCCCGCCGCGCGCAACCTGGACGATGACTGCGCCGTGCTGGACCTGGGCGGCGAAACGCTGATCCTGACGCACGACATGCTGGTGGAAGGCACCCATTACCTTCAGGGTGCCGACATGGCCGACGTGGCGTGGAAGCTGGTGGCCACCAACTTGTCCGATCTGGCGGCCAAGGGCGCCGAACCGCTGGGCGTGCTGCTGGGGCACATGCTGGGTGACGGCGATGATCGTTTTCTGGATGGGCTGGCCGATGTGCTGGGCCATTACAACGTGCCGCTGCTGGGCGGCGATACGGTGTCTGGCCCCACAGGTTCTGTTGGCCCGCGCAGTCATGGCCTGACCGCCATCGGCCGGGCCACGCATAAGCCCGTGCCGTCGCGTGCGGGCGCGAAGGTGGGCGATGGGGTGTGGCTGACCGGACAGGTCGGTGCGGCGATGCTGGGGTTCGAGGCGCTGAAGAACATAATTGGGCGCGATCAAACCGGCGTCGATCACAGCGCCTACAGCCGCCCGATGGCGCGGCTGGCCGAGGGGCAGGCGCTGGCTCCGCTGGTCACCGCGATGATGGATGTCTCGGACGGTCTGCTGCTCGATGCGTTCCGCCTGGGCGAAGCCAGCCACGTGTCGATTGCTATCGAGAGCATCGTCGTGCCGGTGGCCGCGCGCGACCGGCGTCGTGAATGCCTGACCTGGGGCGACGATTACGAATTGCTGTTTACCCTGCCCAACAATTGCAAGCTGGCGATATCCGCCACCCGCATCGGCACGGTCGAACCGCGCGGGGCCGCCCCGCTGATCCTAGACGATGAACCGCTAAGCAACCCGGACGGGCTGGGTTACGCGCACGATTAGCGGCACATTTCGCGCCGATCTCCGGGAAAAAGCGCCCTTTCCCCTTGCACCGGCCCCATCGCGCCGATAGCCATGCACCGTCTTGCGGACCCGGAAACCCGGGCCGTTTTCATGTAAAGAGGGGGTGCACCGGTCATGGACCTGGTAGTTCTATCAATCATTTTCGGTCTGCTGGCCATTGTCTATGGCTTCGTGACCAGCCGTCAGGTGCTGGGCGCCAGTGCCGGTAACGACAGGATGCAGGAAATCGCCGCCGCCATTCAGGAAGGCGCGCAAGCCTATCTGAAGCGCCAGTATACCGCGATTGCCATTGTCGGCGTGATCGTGGCGGTGATTGTCGCGGCAACCCTGGGCACGATCCCGGCGGTCGGCTTCGTGATCGGCGCAGTGCTGTCGGGCGTCGCGGGCTTTATCGGCATGAACGTGTCGGTCCGCGCCAACGTGCGCACCGCTGCCGCCGCGCAGACCGGCTTGCAACAGGGCCTGACGCTGGCGTTCCGCGCGGGCGCCATCACCGGCATGCTGGTGGCGGGCCTTGCCCTCCTCGCGATTGCCGGGTTCTTCTGGTATCTGACCAACACTGCCGGTCTGGCAGCTGACAGCCGCCCGGTAGTCACCGGCCTCACCGCGCTGGCGCTGGGCGCTTCGCTGGTGTCGATCTTCGCGCGTCTTGGCGGCGGCATCTTCACCAAGGCGGCCGACGTGGGCGCCGATCTGGTGGGCAAGGTGGAAGCCGGTATCCCCGAGGATGACCCCCGCAACCCCGCCGTGATCGCCGATAACGTGGGCGACAACGTGGGCGATTGCGCCGGTATGGCGGCCGACCTGTTCGAGACTTACGTCGTCACTGTGGGCGCAACGATGGTGCTGACCGCACTGCTGCTGCGCGGCGCGGAAAACCTCGCCACGCTGATGGCGCTGCCGCTGCTGATCGGCGGCGTGTGCATCGTCACCAGCATCATCGGCACTTATGCCGTGCGGCTGGGTGGGGGCAAGAACATCATGGGGGCCATGTACAAGGGCTTCATGCTGACTGCCGTGCTCTCCGTCCCCGCCATCTGGTGGGCAATCAGCTATGCACTGGGCAGCATGGAAACGCCGATTGCGGGCGCTGAATACACCGGCCGCACGCTGTTCTATTGCGGCTTCCTGGGCCTGGTCATCACCGGCCTGATTATCTGGATCACCGAGTATTACACCGGCACCAATTATCGCCCGGTCCGCTCGATCGCCAAGGCTTCGGAAACGGGCCACGGCACCAATGTGATCCAGGGCCTGGCGATCAGCATGGAATCGACTGCCATGCCGACGCTGGTGATCTGCACCGGCATCATCATCGCCTTCAAGCTGGCTGGCCTGATGGGCATTGCCTATGCGGCAACGTCGATGCTGGCGCTGGCGGGCATGGTGGTGGCGCTCGACGCATACGGGCCAGTTACCGACAATGCCGGCGGCATCGCCGAAATGGCCGGGCTGGATGATAGTGTGCGCGAGAAGACCGATGCGCTGGACGCGGTGGGCAACACCACCAAGGCCGTGACCAAGGGCTATGCCATCGGTTCGGCGGGTCTGGCCGCACTGGTGCTGTTTGCCACCTACACAGCTGACTTGCGCGAGTTCTTCAGCACGGTGACGGTCGATTTCAGCCTTGAGAACCCTTACGTCATTGTCGGATTGCTGCTCGGCGCGCTGCTTCCCTACCTGTTCGGGGCCATGGGCATGACGGCGGTGGGCCGCGCGGCGGGCGAAGTGGTGAAGGACGTGCGTGACCAGTTCGCCAAGAACCCGGGCATCATGACCTATGAAACCAAGCCCGACTATGCCCGCACGGTCGATCTGGTCACCAAGGCGGCGATCAAGGAAATGATTATCCCGTCGCTGCTGCCGGTGGCGGCTCCGATCGTGGTCTATTTCGTGATTACCGCAGTGGCGGGGCAGGCCAACGGCTTTGCCGCGCTGGGCGCATTGCTGCTGGGCGTGATCTTGGGCGGCCTGTTCGTGGCCATCTCGATGACCTCGGGCGGCGGCGCGTGGGATAACGCCAAGAAGTACATCGAGGACGGCAACCACGGCGGCAAGGGCAGCGAAGCCCACAAGGCCGCGGTGACCGGCGACACGGTTGGCGATCCGTACAAGGACACCGCCGGTCCGGCCGTGAACCCGATGATCAAGATCACCAACATCGTGGCCCTGCTGCTGCTGGCCGCTCTGGCCTGACCGGGGGCCTGACCGGGGGCCCTGACCGGGCGCCTGATCCAGCCGTAAAACGGTTACTGCCTAAATAGACCCTGCCCGGCGATTTTTCCGCCGGGCAGGGTTTTCTTTACCCTTGCGATTAATCCTTCCTTGGCCTGCCCGCCCTTAGGAAAGGCTACGGATACCTGTTCGGTGTCCGGGCAAAGGTTAACTCGCGACGTGTCCAGACTGGCGCCCCATTCGATCGAACGGCTGTTGCCCGCGATCTCCGGTCCCGCAAGCGGGCCTGCCACCTTGCGCCTGCACGCGCTGACCCTGGCGCAGTGCCAGCACCCTCAGCGGCTGGCCCAATGGCAGGCGCTGACCCTGTCCGCCGACCAGCCCAACCCGTTTGCCGAAAGCTGGTTCACCCTCCCTTCGCTGACCGCTTTCGACCCGCAAGGGCTGGTGCGCGTGCTGTGGCTGGAAGTGGACGGGCAACTGGCTGGCCTGCTGCCGGTGCGGCCCTGTTCGTCCTATTACGGCTATCCCCTGCCGCACCTGCGCAACTGGGTGCACGACAACGCCTTCTGCGGCCAGCCGCTGGTAGCGCCCGGCATGACGGCGCTGTTCTGGCGCGAGGTGCTGGGCTGGTGCGACAGCCACGCGGGGCCGTCGCTGTTCCTGCACCTCACGCAGATGCCGCTGGACGGCGAGATCCACCACGCCCTGAAACAGCACCTGGCCGATGACCGCCGCCCCGCCGCCACCGTGCAGCTGGCCGAGCGCGCCATGCTGGCCGCAGAAACGGATGCCGCGACCTATCTCGACCAGTCGCTGACCGGCAAGAAGCGCAAGGAACTGCGCCGCCAGCAGCGCCGGCTGGAGGAACTGGGCGTTGTGGCCTTCACCCGCACGGCTGATCCGGCGCAGGTTGATGGCTGGGCGGCGGATTTCCTGGCGCTGGAGGAACGCGGCTGGAAAGGCACCGCCGGTTCCGCCCTCGCCCGCGAACCGGCCAAGCGCGCCTGGTTCACCGCCATGCTGGCCGCCGCCGCCCAGGCCGGGCGGCTGGAATGCCTGTCGCTGACCCTGGCCGGGCGGCCTATCGCCATGCTGGCCAATTTCATTACCCCACCCGGCTGCTATTCATTCAAGACCGCGTTCGACGAAGACTATGCCCGCTTCTCGCCTGGCGTGCTGTTGCAGGTGGAGAACCTGGACCTGCTGGGCCGCACCGACATCGCCTGGGCCGATAGCTGCGCGGTGCCCGACCACCTGATGATCGACCACCTGTGGCGCGAACGGCGACCCATGGCCAGCCACTCCATCGCCATCGGCGGCACGGCCCGCCGCGCCCTGTTCACCCTGCTTTCCCGCTTCGAGAATGGTCGCCGGGCCGGAGGACTTGCATGATTGAACGCAACCCCAGGACCTGGCGATCCTCCCCCGCAGAGGTGTTCGACGCCGCCGCCCGCGCCGACTTTGCCGCCTCCTATCCCGAAGGCGCGCACAAGCTGGATCATGACTTGCGCCAGCACCCGCTGCTGGCGCTGGAGGCGCTGGCGCAGCTGGGCGAAGGCCTGCCCGCCGCCAGCGTGGAATACAACAAGGGCGACCTGCCAGTGGGCCTGACCGGCAAGGCGCAGGGCAACGGCCTGACCATCGGCGAGACAATCCGCGGGATCGACAGCGCGGCTTCGTGGGCGGCGCTCAAGAACATCGAGCAGAACCCGGCCTATGCCGCACTGCTGCACGATCTGCTGGGCGAACTGCGGCAGATCATCGAGCAGCGCACCGGGCGGATGATGACCTTGCAGGCCTTCGTGTTCATCTCCAGCCCCGATGCGGTCACGCCCTATCACTTCGATCCGGAGCACAATATCCTGCTGCAATTGCGCGGCAACAAGGTGATGACGGTGTTTCCGGCGGGCGATGACCGTTTTGCCGCCGATCGGCTGCACGAAACCTATCACACCGGCGGCGCGCGCGAACTGACCTGGCGGGAAACCTTTGCCCGAGAAGGCATGCCTTTCCCGCTGCACCCGGGCGAGGCGCTGTACGTGCCGGTCATGGCCCCGCACCATGTGAAGAACGGCGCGGAAGTGTCGATTTCGCTGTCGATCACCTGGCGCAGCGAATGGAGCTATGCCGAGGCAGATGCCCGCGCCTTCAACGGCTTGCTGCGCCAGTGGGGCTATTCGCCGCAGCCGCCGCGCCGCTGGCCGGCCAGCAACCGCGTCAAGGCCCTGGGCTGGCGGGTGGCGCGCCGGTTTGTCCGCGAGCGCCAGGCACGGCGCGATTGACTGGCGCGCTGCATCCGCGCATGGACACAGGCGATGGCCACGCTGCCCCGCACCGATCCCACTCCTGAGCAACTGGTGGCAGACCTGATGCTGCTGCTGGACCTGGAGCCGCGTGGCGGTGACCTGTTCATCGGCCGCAAGCAGCCAGATGGCATGGGCCGCGTGTTCGGCGGGCAGGCGCTGGCGCAGTCGCTGGGCGCGGCGCGGCGCACCGTTCCGGCTGAACGGCACACCCATTCACTGCACGCCTATTTCCTGCGCCCCGGCAACGATGCCCTGCCGATCGAGTTTCGCGTGAAGCGCGACCTTGAC
>Ga0114940_10000786_pt1 | contig 13150 bp, 14 predicted proteins | sample ColdCreekSource_FD_87195 | JGI IMG/M metagenome (GOLD analysis project Ga0114940, IMG submission 87195) | Groundwater microbial communities from Cold Creek, Nevada to study Microbial Dark Matter (Phase II) - Cold Creek Source | ecosystem: Environmental > Aquatic > Deep subsurface > Groundwater ... | reverse complement strand
AATGGGGTAGAGCATTTTCCTTGTGCGCCACCGTAAGTAAACCTCGTCTTGCTCTGGCTTGATCTAAAGCAACCTGAGCAACACGTTTAATTTGCCAGTCATAATACTCCATCGTGTGATAACCATAGTCACCCTGTTCATCTTCGCCTCTACCTGATGCGCCAAAATAAATCCCACTAACTAATTCCCGCACAAATAAAATATCTACTCCCCATAAGTAATTACTTTTTAAACTAGAATTTTCAATTAAGCTGGGGAATATTTTAACTGGACGCAAATTGACAAAAAAATCAAACTTCTTTCTTAATTCTAATAACCCACCTTTACTTACCGCACCAAAGAGAATGCCATCAGCTTGACTACATATTTTTGTGGTTACTTCAGGCAAGTAAGAACCATACTGTTCAAAGGCTAGCTGCCCGATTATGCCATAGTCTACTTGTATTTGGAAATCATGTTTGATGGCCGCCTGATGCAAAATAATGAGGGTTGCCTCCACTACTTCTAAACCGATTCCCTCTCCTGGTAAAACTGCCAGGGAATATTGCTGCTTGATCATGGTGTTTGCTTGATTTATCAAAAGCTCTAAGCTCTAAGCTCTAAGCTTTAAAACTGTCAGCTTGGGTAATCTTCATTTTCGGCAGTTTGGTTAAAGCTTTCGGCACTTTTCACGGTTTAGAACACGCTATGGCAGGGGCAATTTATGCACTCATCCTCGCGCTCATAACCCTTGCCGTGCCAGGTGTTTACAGCTGTATTTTAGCCTATCGCCTAGCTAGAAGTTCGAGAACAGGTCAAACTCCACACGAATACAAGAAACGCCATGACTACTTTCCAAGGAGCTTAACTGCGCCAATCCCACCAAAATACAAACCCAATACTGCCCCTGCTAATAAAGACTGAGTTAAGGGATCTGTGGAAGGAGTCAATACTGCCCCCATAATTACTGAACCCAATACTACATAACGCCAACCCGCAAACATCTGTGCCGAATTAACAATCCCCAGAAAACCCAAAATAAGTTGGATGATCGGAATTTGAAAGGCTAATCCCGTGCTAAACAGCAACAGCAAGACAAATTCAAAATACTTATCGATTGACCAAGACTGCTGAACTACATCACTACCGTAGTTGATAAAGAAATTGAGAGCCGCAGGAATTAGCGCAATATAGGCAAAAAACAACCCAGCAAAAAATAAGATGCTAGAGCCAAAAATTACGGGAGCAAGAAGCCGACGTTCCTTTCTCGTAAGTCCTGGGATCACAAATTGAACAATCTGGTACAAAATAAAAGGACTTGCTAACACCATGCCGCTATAGCCAGCCACCTTAATCGAAACAAAGAAAAATTCTCCTGGAGCTAACTGAAGAAATTGAACTCCTTGGGCGGGTACTTCTAGGATGCGAACTAATGGTCGAACAAAGATAAAACATCCCAAGGCCGCGATCGCCACCGCAATTAAAGCATAAAATAGTCTTAGCCTCAGTTCTTCTAGATGATCGAAGAGAGACATTTCTATTTCACCAGGTAGCTCATTGAGATAATCTTCTTGTTCGACCACAGAGGTTTTTAAATTGGATGATGACATACTGACAACATATTAAGGGCAAGGGCGACTAGATCAATTGAGATAATTATATCTTCCTTGCCCATGTCTAATTTTTTGTTTTATCAAGAGCTTATAGCGCTAAGTGAGCCTAATTGACTTACAGCTTATAGCTAGGACTTCGCCCCTTTATCTCCGCAAAAAGATAATTGCGATCGCGAAGCATCCCCGTAGGGTAATTGCCACTGATACCTAGGTGCTAATAATGGTATCTTGCTTAAAGTTAATCGTAATCATGACTTGAGGTAATTTATGGCGAAATATGATGTGTACGCTCTGGGAAATGCCCTATTGGATATTGAGTTTGAAGTATCACCAGAAGTATTACAAAACCTGGGAATTGATAAGGGAGTCATGACTCTTTTAGACCAAGACAGTCAAGATAAAATTGTCAGTAATTTAGCGAACTATGACCAAAAACGCTCCTGTGGTGGTTCGGCAGCCAATACCTTGATTGCTATCAGTCAGTTTGGCGGAAAGGCTTTCTATTCCTGCAAGGTGGCAGATGATGAGCCTGGGAAGTTCTATACTCAAGATTTAATTGACTGTGGTGTAACCACTAACTTAGAAAGTCAAGTAGCAAAATCAGGGGTAACAGGAAAATGTCTAGTATTTGTGACTCCTGATGCTGATCGCACGATGAATACTTTTTTGGGTATCTCAGGAGAATTTAGCGATGGAGAATTAGTCCCTGAAGCGATTAAACAAGCTGAATATACTTATATTGAAGGTTATTTAGTCAGTGGCGAAAGCAGTAAGCAAGCAGCCATTAAAGCCAGAGAAATGGCGCAAGCTGCGGGGAATAAAGTGGCTTTTACCCTAGCAGATCTGAATATGGTCAAATTCTTTAAATCTGGGTTACTAGAAATTATTGGTTCAGGGGTAGATTTCCTCTTTGCTAATGAGGGAGAAGCTCTGTTGATGGCAGACACCGAAGATTTTACCGAGGCAATTGAATACCTTAAAACTTTAGCCACCAAGTTTGCGGTGACTCGCGGAGCATTGGGTTCAGTGATTTTCGATGGCGAACAGTTGATTAAAATCGAAGCTTTTCCTGTGAAGGCGATCGATACCGTGGGGGCAGGAGATATGTACGCGGGGGCTTTTCTCTACGGTATAACTAATGGCATGAGTTATTCCGAGGCAGGACGTTTGGCATCTTTGGCATCTTCTCAGATAGTTACTACCTTGGGGGCAAGAATGAAAACCGCAGCAGTACAAAACCTTTTACATCAGGCAACAGTAGCTTAAAGCTGAGAGCATGGCACTGCCATGCTCAGTCTATATTTGATTGGACGTATGTATCTGAACACTTTGAATTTATAATAGTTTACAAAACTATAAAGAAGGTATTATTTCCATAATGGAAGGTAACAGCGGACAATTAGAGCGCCTCATTGCCCTCGCGGAAGATGAGCTAGCGGTATATAGTACCGATGCTCGTAAAATCGAAAAATTAAGACGTAAAATTGGTATTTCTGTCCCCCCTAGAGAACAAAAAGAAGTCAAGGAAGAATTATTGACCTTAATGCCGAAAGGGCTTTTTGGTAAGCTAATTGAAGAGCAGCGGCAGACTGTAGCCCTACCTTTCTGGGGAATTGCGGGATTAGGATTATTGTTTGGGATTTCTTTTCAACAGCCTGTGGATTTCCTTGCTCCTGCTGTGGGTATTCCCCTCGCCATCAACATTCAAAAATGGGGATGGAACTTGCAAGCCAAGCGAATCTTGCTCAAAACCCTAGAGGAAATTGAGGAATCTATGAAGCAACCAGCTAAAGACTAAGAACTAATAACCAAAAACTAAGTTAGTTCACTAGTTTCTGCTATCTCCACCTTCTGAGTGGTTTCTGTTGGCTCTGTTGATTCTTCTATTAATTCCGCTGTTTCTGGATCGGTGATAATCCCCTTGCGGCGATCGCTTAATCGACGTAAAACTCCATTAATAAACCTAAATCCATCTTCATCAGAGTAGCGTTTAGCTAGTTCGACAGATTCGTTAATGGCTACCTTTTCAGGAACTTCTAAGTAGAGCATTTCTGCCACGGAAATTCTGAGGATATCGCGATCGACTTTAGGCAAACGACTAAGGTGCCAGCCAACTAAAACATCCTCAATTGCCTCTTCTATTTCTCGACGATTATCGTTAACGGTAACAATTAATTCTGTAGCGTATTGTCTCACCTGTTCTTTATTGGTAAGCTGCAAAAACTCAGGGAATTCTACCGCCATGCCGACTCGATTAATAGCTGTTTGGGAAACAGCCAAGGCTTCTTGAATCATTACTTTGGCACTATCTAAATCGCTGGCACGAGTTTCGCTGTTTAACAGACGTTCTTCGCCACGTTTGATTTCTGCTGAAGCTGCTTCCAGGTAATCCTGCACTTCGATGGTCAAAGTCCGAATAGCTGCCAAAACCAGGCTTTCTAAATCTTCTTCGGTCAGCTTGCCTTGTTTAGTGTTGACCTGACTAATACTCAGCAGTGCCAATTCTCGAGCAATACTTCGGGGTTGTTTACGCAATGCCATGTTTTAGCGTTAGGGATTCAATGGTAGATGCTTAAATAATTCCATCAAGCTCAATTATTATACTGTCTTGAGGGGATTAGGGAATTAGGGGGCTTGGGAATTAGGGGACAGAAATTGTTGGTTTGATCTCTGGCATTTCTGGGCTGACAATTCCTCCAGAAATTAATACCTTAAAAGCATCTTCAATAGAAATATCAATATCTACCACTTCTTGCTTGGGAACTACGGTATACCAGCCAGAGGTAGGATTGGGAGTAGTGGGGATAAAGACGCTGATCACCTCTTCTGACAGATGATTTTGCAATTGGGGACTTACCTTCCCTGTGACAAATCCGATTGTCCAAACTCCTTTGCGGGGGTACTCTACTAATACCACTTTTCTGAATTTGGCTTTAGAGTCACTTAAGAGAGTTTCTAAGATCTGCTTGAGGGTTTTATAAACTGAACCTGCTAGGGGAATCGCTTCCAGAAATTCCTCTCCAAAGTCCAATAGCCATCGACCAGCAATATTTCGTGCCATCAAGCCGATAGTTAAGATACTCAACAGTGGTACTGTAAACCCGACGAAAAAGTTCAGGACATCCGTGAGAATTGGGTTTAACCCATCAAAAGGATTTATTTGCTTAGGAATACGGGTGAACAAATTGATCGCCCATCTGGCGGTGGCAACGGACAGCCAAATAGTTGTTGCTAAAGGAATCACTACCAGTAATCCTGCAATCAAATCGTTCTTTAAATCTTGCTTTAAACGTTGCAGCACAGAGCAATTACTCTCCTCACAACTAAAATTGTATTATTGCACTCTTGCTATCTATTATTAGATCTTATGAATAATTGTTGCAAGTGTTGACATCAACACAAATATCTGTAGCAATTGAACCATTAAGTCGTTAAAAGCTCGTATTTTGTTGCATCGGCTAGCATTTACAGGCATTTTAATTATTAGCGATCGCACTTATGATTTTATCTGATCGCAGTAATGAAATAGCCCTATTGCTATTTACGAGCCTTCCACGTACCACCGTAACGATAAAAAGGATTATCTTGACTAACTTTCTGCCAACAGGGAAAACAAATTAACTTCCAGTCACCGTTTTTTTGATATTGGACACGATAACGAATATTTGAATTAGTAGAACATAAATCGCAGGGTTTAGAATTTTCTTTTAATTTGACTTTCGACATGATAACTTGTTGTTTTTTACCATTGATTGGTGAAGAAGCTCGCGATCGCGAATCCGTCAAATAATAATTGAATAAAATTTGTCTGATTCACATCTAAACTGACGTTAAGATAGGCTTTGGGACAATTTATTTAGCTGACAGGGAAAAAATAAAATGGCTACTCTCCACCAGAATATCGAAGTTTTAACTAATCAAGCTGCTTTGATCGAGCGATCGCTTGAAATCGTAATTGAGGGTATACATCAAGCTATTGCTACACAGGATCGATTTACCATTGCCTTATCGGGGGGGAGTACTCCTAAACCCCTCTATGAAGCTTTGGCAGCAGAACCATTACCCTGGTCAAAAATACATATTTTTTGGGGGGATGAACGCTATGTCCCTGCTACCGATCAAGACAGCAATCAACTGATGGCACGGCAAGCTTGGCTAGACAAAATCGAGATTCCTGAAGAGAATATTCACCCGATGAATACTCAGGGGAAAGATCCTCAACAAGATGCTCTACGCCATGAAGCTGAATTGAGAGAGTTTTTCCAGCAATCCTCTGGAATTCCTACTTTTGACCTAATACTTTTAGGCATGGGAGACGATGGACATACAGCTTCCCTGTTTCCCCACACCGAGGCTCTAGGGGTACGCGATCGCTTAATCACCGTCGGCAATAAAGACGGTCAACCGCGCATAACCTTCTCTGTTCCTCTGATCAATCAGGCAAACTACGTTTTATTTATGGTGGCAGGGGCTAGTAAACGTCCTGCACTAAAAGAAATTTTTGCTCCTCAAGGAGACGACAACCAATATCCTTCCCGTTTAATTCAACCCCAGGGAAAATTATTGTGGCTCTTAGATCAAGCAGCAGCGGCAGAATTATCAACCTAAGCTTGACGAGCTTTAAATTCCAGCTTTATCAAATCAATACACTTTCCCAGGGTAATTTTCACCAACCCGAACCTTCACGGTAGTATAGTGAAATAAAAAAATACCTATGTCGTTAGTAGTGTAATAGTTACTTCTAAAACCCTTATGATTACTTGCCCTAGTTGCAACCATCAAAATCCTGAAGGATCTCTGCAATGCGAAAATTGTTATACTCCTCTACCAGCTACCACTGGCTGTCCTAATTGTGGAGCTTCAGTGCAAACCGATGCTACTTTTTGTGGTCAATGTGGCTTTAATTTGCAAGCAGAAAATTCTCCGATTGCCACTCCTTCAGAGGAAACTACTTTTGGTTCAGCACAGAACGTCTCCAGAGCAGAAATCTCTCTGCCAGAGGAACTACCTTTGTCGGGGGGTAGTGGAGATATACTACCAGAAACCGCTATTTCTTCACCAATTCAGAGCCCTTGGGACGATCAAGATGGTCAAGATGACCAAGACAGTTTAACAATGGCTCAGGCTTCAGAATTACCAAGGGGTAACCCCGAAGCTCCTGACAACAGAGATTTTGCTGTGGATGCTCCTGACACGGATTTTGTCCAAGTCGTACCAAGTTCCGAGAATGAAAACGTTACGCCTTATGTCCCGACGGCACAAAATTTAGATTTAGATTTGGAGCAGGAAACTTTAGTTCCAGAAGCTAAAAGGAGAGAAAATACTCAAGAGATTACTCCTGCCGCCCAATCTGAAGTTCCTAAAGCAAGCCAGCAAGCCAGCCAGAATTTTGCTTCGTTTTCCACCGCTGGAGCAACCCAGCTACAGATCCAAAGAGCAAGTCTACTCCATTTACAAAGCAACACCACCATTGAAATTCCTGACAATCTAGATGTGGTTCATTTTGGCAAACCTAATGGTCAAATTCCTCCTGATATTGATGCTTCTGGATTTCCTGATTCCGAGGTCGTATCAAGGGTTCATGCTGATATTAGGATTGAAGGAGATGCTTATTATGTAGAAGATACAGGCAGTTCTAACGGTACCTATGTTAACCATGCTCCCTTGCAAAAAGGCAATCGCCATCGATTGAGAACTGGCGATCGCATTGCTTTGGGCAAAGGAGATCTCGTAACTTTTATTTTTCAACTCGCTTAATACTTAAGGCAATGAGAAGCTACTAAGCAAAGTCAAATCCAAGTCGTTGTTGGGGTCAATGGAAATTAATTCTGTTTTCTTTTTCCCCAGCAACACCCCTGCCAAAGCTCCTGCACCCGCACCACCCAAGACTTCTACGGCATCAATCTTGCCAAAAATTTCTGAAAGTATCGCCGCCGCCGCCCCGCCAATCGCAGCCCCTTTAACAATCTCCCCCGCATCAGCGCCTTTGCTCACAGTTTCGGTGCGAGTTACCACTTCAGAAGCTGCATCAATATACTCGGTAGTGCCATCGGGAAATACTATTTTATCTGCCATAAAAAATGAACCAGGTTCATCCTCACTGGGTTGAATTTGTCCGACAATTTCGCTACCGTAAGGAATTAGCACCTGGCGATCGCGATCTTTGATATCCGCTGCCACTAATAAAGTAACGGGAACTGTTTCTTCGGGAGTCACGAGAATTTTTTCTTCTTCATATTCGATGGGAATCACAAACCCCCTGGGAATTGTGTTGTCCCTATAGGAGCGATTGTTTCTAGAGGGGGTGTAGTCGCGATCGCGAAGGGTACCCGAAGGGTAATCGCGGCCAGGAGAGTCATAATCGCGGTCTCTTGTTGGTGTTGATTCTGGGAACAACTGTGCTTGGGCGGGGGATATCTGAGCAAAGTTACTCACTGTTGCTGCTAAAACCGACAAAATCATCAAACTAGAGGTGGCTATTTTAGGGTATTTTGCGTTAAACATGACTAGACAAAAAATATTTCTTCTATAGATTTAGTTATGAGCATTTGACGCAAAGTTAGTAACCATAGTTCCAGATGATCAAAAGCTCTAAGTTCTGGGCTTTAAGCTCTAAGTTCTGGGCTTTAAGCTCTAAGCTCTAAGCTCTAAGCTTTTAAAAAAGGTGTATCCGTTTTTATTAAGCAGCCCTCATTCCTCACTTACCCTAGTTAGCCCCATGCTAGAATCTCCTGTGCGACCTAAACAACCTCAACCTGAACTTCAACCTAGAAAGAAACAACCGACCTTCACTAGGCATCCTAAGCTGATTACGGTGGTTTTCCTCTGTAGCTTGAGTCTGTTCGCAGTGGGTATTTGTCATTCGTACTTCAAGAAGTCTCAGCAGCCAACGCCGACAGCTTCCTCTTTGGTTAGTTTGCGATCCCTTACTCCTGCTGCTCGCCAGTCTCCATTAATGGCTCTAATTAATCAGCCAGAGCGTGGTTTATCTTCCCAGCAACTTCTTGATCGCCAGCGCGCTTATTATTTATTAGCAGCGGATTTAATTCAACGGGGTAAAGGTAGAGAGGCTCTAAGTTATCTCCAGGAATTAAAGGAAAATTATCCTCTTTTGCGTCCGCAAATTCTGTTTAAAACTGCGATCGCCTATCAGCAGGACAATCAACCCCAGGCAGCCCAGAAAAATCTCAACTATCTGGTGCAAAATTACCCCCATCATCCTTTGAGTGCCGACGCTTTATTGCTGTTGGCTGAACAGAAAACACTTTCAGAAGATAGGTTAATCCGCCAGTTTCCCGCTCATCCCTTAACTCAAAATATCCTCCGTCAGCGCCTAAAACAGAACCCAAATCAATATCAACTGCTGCTGCTTTTGGCAAAATATAGTCGCGGTCAAGACCTGAATCCGATTCGCGATCGCCTAGTATTGGAATATCCTGCTCAGTTAACTCCTGATGATTGGGAAGCGATCGCTGATGGTTACTGGCGGTCTGAGGAACATCGCAAAGCTGCGGATGCCTATATTTTTGCCTCCTCAATTCCCCGTAATCTGTATCGTGCTGCCAGAGGGTTTCATCGTAACGGTAATTTAGACACGGCTCGTGGTGCTTACCAAAGATTGCTGCGGGAATATCATGACTCCCAAGAAGCAGGACAGGCTTTAATTCATCTAGCTAGCATCTCTAGTGGTGACGAAGCAGTGGTGTATTTACAAAAAGCGATCGCCAAGTTTCCTGAAGCTGCTCCCGAAGCCTATCGCTCTAAGGCGATGATCCATGAAAGATTTAGTAAGTATGATGCTGCTAATGATTCCCGCCAAAAACTGCTCAGTAAATATAGTGACTCTTCGTCCGCAGGGGAGTATCGCTGGCAAAAAGCTCAGGAATTGGCAGCTAACGGCAATCAACAGGATGCCTGGCAATGGATGCAGCCTGTGGTCAAATCCAACCAAGAGCAAGAGTTTGCTGCCAAAGCTCTATATTCAACGGGTAAATGGGCAAAAGAGCTGAATCACCCCAAAGCAGCCACCACCACCTTCCAAAAGGTCATTAAGCTCTATCCTCAGTCCTATTGGGCATGGCGTTCTGCGGTCATGCTAGGGTGGAATGTGGGAGATTTCAGTCAACTGCGTCCCCTGTCTCCAACTCTAAACCTAGCTAAAACCTATAGTCCTCTACCGATGGGTTCGGCAGCCTTGCAAGAACTATATCTATTGGGACAGCACCATGATGCTTGGTTAATGCTCCAATCAGAAATCGAACGTCCCCAACAAACCTCCGTTAACGAACAGTTTACCGAAGGAGTGCTGTTATTAGAACTGGGTCAATATAGCCAGGGTATGCAGCAGATTTGGGATCTGACTAAACGGGAAACTCCCCAAGAATTAGAAGCGTGGCGAATTTTACGTCAAAGCAAGACCTATTGGCAGGCGCTATTTCCTTTCCCCTACGAGACTCAGATTCTGGAAAATGCTAAGCAACAGCAGATTAATCCCCTCTTGGTCATTTCCGTGATGCGGAAGGAATCCACCTTCAACCCTACCATTGATTCTGCTGTTGGCGCGGTGGGTTTAATGCAGGTTGTCCCCCCCACTGCTGAGTGGGTAGCAGCACAAATAGGAATTGCCGACTATTCCCTAACTAATCCTGAAGACAATATTAAAATTGGCACTTGGTATCTTAAACATAATCATCAGCGTTATCAAGACGATTCTTTACTAGCAGTGGCGAGTTATAACGCAGGTACAGGGAATGTTAGCGCTTGGCTGCAACAGTACGATATTAGAGATCGCGATCGCTTTGTGGAACAAATTCCTTTTCCTGAAACCAAAGACTATGTTGAGGGGGTATTTGGCAATTATTGGAACTATCTCCGACTTTATAATCCAGAAATTCGACAGCAAGTTGCCGATTTACACCAGAAAACAGGATAATTGATAATTGCAAGTCTTATGGATTGAGCTTTTTCTGGCTTGGCTGCTCAAAAGTGCGATCGCCTATTTTGTAGGTTGGGGAGCCACTGCGTTGCCCTAAAGGACTAGCTTCGCGTCGGGAGGTATCCTCCGTTATAGCAAGTGGCGTTAGAACGAAGATAAACCCAACAAGCTTAATGAACAATTTACTCTCGTCCAACTAGCGAATCAAACATCATTTTTCCACTACCCCAGTCAAGAATCAAGATGATCTGGAAGAATCGCGCTCCGTAGGGTACACGGAGCGTAATCGCATCGATTTCAAAAGGATATCGAACTAGCATTTGTTTAAATGAATCTCGCAACAGTTCTATGTAATAAACGAGCGATCTCGCTTTATATCAAGTTCGGATAATCACTTTAAATGAGCTTGTTCCCTAACCCCCTAATTCCCTAATTCCCCATATCAAAATAGTTAACTGTTCAAGCGTACTTGATATTAGTGGGGGAGGAGTAGAGTTCTAAAACCTTAATCTAGATCGTATGATAGAAGGAGAAACTGGACTAATCTAAAGTCAGGATGATTCAGTTCCGATTAGATTATCATAATAGATGAGTTTGCTAAATAATGGACAGAGTTGGTATTCCCGATATCCTCACCTTAGAAGAAACCTCGGAATATTTGCGTCTACCAGTGGAAACAGTCTTAAATCAGGCATTGAAGGGCAATATACCAGGTCAGAAAATTGAAGATCACTGGAGATTTTTGAAAGTAGCGATCGACGATTGGTTACGCTCAAAAAATAGCCGTTCTCTTCTCCTTAATCAAGCAGGTGCTTTTTCAGACGATGATTCTTTGGTACAACTAAGAGATGATATTTACCAAGCAAGAGGACGTTCTGAAATCGATGACAATACAGCAAATTAATCATGTATTTGCTTGATACTGATACCCTGACACATCTTTATCTTGGTAATTCTAATATTATTAGACAGTTAAATGCAGTCGAAGATGTAGATGTCGGAATTACAATTATTACCAAAGTTGAAGTTTTGCGAGGAAGAATCGATTATTTGCTCAAGGCAGAAACTGGAGCAGATTTACTCAAAGCTCAAGAATTATTATTTCGCACAGAGGAATTATTAAGCCAGTTGTTAATTGTTCCCATGAGTCAAGTGGCATCTAGGGAATTTGATAGACTGCGTGCGGTTTCTAAATATCGCAAAATTGGACGAGCCGATTTATTAATTGCTAGCATTACCCTAGCTAATAAAGCTACATTGGTAACCAGAAATAAACGTCATTTTAAGCAATTTCCTAATTTGCGAGTAGAGAATTGGGTTGACTAAGAATTTTATCTGCTCTTGTCAAATTCTGACCAAGACTTGACGCGATTTGCGAAGCATAGCCAGAGGCATCGCCTAAAATACTAAGGAATTCAGCATCATAGATCTTATGATAGAGAGAAGAACAGGTTTCCTATATTTAATTGGATTTAATTGGTCATGACAACTGAAGAAATTACAATTCGTGTTGACGCTGATACAGCCAAAGCTTTTAAGTCTAGTTCTGCTCAAAAACGCCAAAAAATAGAACTTTTACTAAATCTTAAATTGAGAGAATCTTTGAGTAATAGTGATTCTCTCCTAGAAATTATGGATGAAATTAGTCAGGAAGCTATAGAAAAAGGGCTAACTCCAGAAATTCTTCAATCTCTACTTGAGGATGAATAATCTTTATGTTTTGGATACTAATGTTTTAGTCAGCGCTTTATTATTTGCCAAATCTTCACCTAGAAAAGCTTTGCAATTAGCTTTGAGCAGGGGTAAAATACTGATATCAAAAGAGACGGTAGACGAACTAAATAATGTATTAAGTCGTCCGAAATTCGAGCGATATGTTTCACCACAAAAGCGCGATCGCTTTTTATTTAGTTTAGTTCAAAAGTCTATCCTAATAGAAATTCAAGAAAAAATAGTAGAATGTCGCGATCCCAAAGATGATAAGTTTTTGGAATTGGCTATTAATGGTAAAGCAACTGCGATTATTAGTGGAGATAAGGATTTGTTGATTCTGCATCCATTTCGAGGCATTCCTATTGTCACAGTTAGCCAATTCCTCAGTTTTTAAGAACCTGCTTTTTAAATGTTGACCAAGACTTGACTCGATCGCCTGAAAAACCAGAGAATTCAGTAATAGTCTGAAAACGGCATAAAGACATGAAGAACAACTCTGGGGATATAGTGTGGCGATCGCTCTTGTTTAACGGCCTTGTAGTTAGAGGAATATTAATCTTTAAATGCGATCGCATTTAAAGATTAACGCTCATTCAATTTCATTAAGCTCAACTAACAACTAATAGATTATTGACCTAAAACTTCTCTTTGACCAATATAATTATCTAAATTAGCAAAGAAAATATTATATTGATCTGCAAAAAGATTACAAGTCGCCGCATCTGCGGGGCAATTTCCAAGAACAACCTCAGCCTGTCGCACTGTTTCATTTCGATAAAAATAAAAGTCAGTTTGTCGTCTTGCCAAAAGCAGTAGATATTGTCGATGTATTTGTGGGTCAACCAGGCCCGATAAGTGATATAAATATTTGTCGACAAGTTTTAAATAAATTTTCACCTCAACAACTTTT
>Ga0114940_10000785_pt1 | contig 13153 bp, 13 predicted proteins | sample ColdCreekSource_FD_87195 | JGI IMG/M metagenome (GOLD analysis project Ga0114940, IMG submission 87195) | Groundwater microbial communities from Cold Creek, Nevada to study Microbial Dark Matter (Phase II) - Cold Creek Source | ecosystem: Environmental > Aquatic > Deep subsurface > Groundwater ... | reverse complement strand
CATTTCACCATCGCCTTGTGCATACCCGCCTCCTGACGCTTGCCACGGTTGAAAAGAAACCATTGAAGGCAGTGACCTTACGAGCAACAACTCGCATGTCAATATTTTTCAGGCGACGGTGTAGGCGCACGGGAAACGGACCACACGGGATTGGGCCGCTTCTGCGAAAGCCGGGCGACTGGCCTCGTTGCTCCAGGCGCTCCAACGGCTGGACCTTGGCTTGGAGGTCCGCCATTCGATTCTGGTAGTCAAAGAGACCGGGCATTTGAGCGGTTTTAATTTCGTGTAACCGTTCAGGCGTGTAGGGCGGGCACTGCCTGCCGTAAAGGAAGCGCCAGTCGCCGGTCCGCTGGGTCGGCGTCGCAGAGTTTCGTTGGTCATAGGTCGGAACGTATACGATAAGACGGTTCTTTGTGAGTTTTGTGCCTTCGTGGTGAAAGGTCATGTCAGTTCGAGTTCGAAGATTCGCCCACGCGGTCCCCTGTGCTTCAGGCGTTGGCATTCAACCGTTCTTGGTACAACGCATCGTATGCGGCGAGCATTTTTTGCAGCGTGAAATGTTCCTCGACGCGCAGCCGACCCAGCTTGCCCATGTGGCGGCGGTCGTCTGCTCCCTTCAAGAGCACCTCCGCCAACCCTTCCGACAGCTTCCCAGCATCGCCAGGAAGCACGAGCACACCCGCGCCTTCGTCACCCACGACTTCAGGCACAGAATCAACTGCGGTGGCAACGACCGGCAGACCTGCCGCCATGGCTTCGGCAACGGCCAGTCCGAAGCCCTCGTAGGCCGAAGCTTGCACAAAAACGTCCGCGCCCGCCATCAACGTGGGGAGGTCGTCGCGGTATCCCAACAGCCGCACTCGCGAGGACAGCGCGCCTTTCTCGATCCGCGCCTCCAGCTTAGCGCGCTCCTGCCCCTCTCCGGCAATGAGCAGGTGCGCACACGAAAGTCGCGGTTCGTTCCGGTAGATCAAACGCTCCCAGGCACTGAGCAACAGCGGGTAGTCCTTTTGCGCTTCCAAGCGCCCGGCGGCCAAGACCACGAGCGCATCGGTTGGCAGGCCGAGCCGTGCGCGCAGTTCTCGCGCGGCAGCAATACGGTCCACATCCTCCTTGAAGCGTGAAAGGTCCACGCCGTTGGGAATGACACGCAGTTGCGCTTCCGGCAAGCCGCCGCGTTCCAGCATGAAGCGTTTCACCGCTTCGCTGACGCAGACTTCGACGTCGTGCGGCCCGAGCGAATACTTTTCGTGCCAGAAACGCCAGGGCCTGAAGCGCTTCTCAGGAATGTGGATCGTGCCGATGACGCCGCGTAAGCCCGCCTTGCGTGCGGCGTAGCGTCCGAGCACATTGGCGTGATAGAGATGCGCGTGAAGCAGTCCGATACGGCGTTCCCTGAGCAATTCCACCAAACGTCCCGGTGCGAAGGGATCGAGCTTTCGCGCCATCTCCAAGCTGTGCACCGGCACGTCGGCCTCGCGCAACCAGTCTGCAACCTTGCCCGTCGCAGACCGCAGCGCGCAAACTTCCATTTCATAGCGTTCGCGCGGCAGGCCCTTGGCAAGTTCGTATACGATCCGCTCTGCTCCAGCGGGGCGTAATTCGGTGATGAGCTGCAGAACGCGAATGGGGAAGCGGCTTTCCGTCACGCGGGTTGGACCTCAGGAGTCGCCTTTCCTGTAACCTCCAGTAGGCCGTGGGCACAGGAAAAAAGCGGCTGGCAAAGTATGCTGAGGTTCCGTGTAGAGGACGAGCGATGGGTTCAGTCGTCAAACCGTTGGCTTTCTTTGCGTCGCGGTGCCTTCAGCCGCTCGCGTGCCAGTGGGCGCGGCCGGGATATTTTGACGCCTTTGACCCTGCTCAAATTGCGCCTCGGAGTGTGGCGCTCATCGCGTGTCATTGGATCGGCGACACTTTTTGGGCGACGCAAGTATTGCCCGCGTTACAAAGAAGATTTTCCCAAGCCGAGTTTTCAGTCATCACCAAACCGCATGCAGTAGACCTCTGGCATGGACTGCTGCCTCCCGACCACATCGTGACCGCCCCGGAGGTCGTCAGCGATCGACGCAGGGAGCGCGTGTCGTGGAGCGCGCTCAAGCGAAAAGCGGCGGTTTTGCGTGAACGCAAATTCGATCTAGCTATCGATCTCACAGGCAACCCCTATTCGGCCTACTTCACATGGGCCTTGCGCCCTGCGGTCGGCCTCGGTTTCGGCGGCGGCGCGTTGAGCTGGCTGTACTCGCTGCGCGTCACCGATGCCGCACGGGAAGGTCGGCATCTTAGCGAGCGGCCTTTTCGTGTCATCGAGCCGCTGCTGGGCGCGCAAGCGCCATCTGCTTTCGCTTACGCCCTGCCTCTACGCCCGCCTCCCGCAACCTGCTCGTTTGCAGAAGCCGCGAAGGAATCTGGACTTCAGTCCAAGCGGTTGTTCATGGTCGTTCCAGGCGCGGGCTGGCCGGAGAAAGAGTGGGGCGCAGAAAACTTTGCGGCGGTGGCTCGTGACCTTTCCGCATCCGGAGCGGAACTTGTCATTTCCGGATCTGCCGCACAGCTTCCGTTGCTTGAAAAGGTGGCGCGCGAAGCCGGAGGCGCATGCGTTTCCACCGCACCGGTCGGGCGCACCGTCGCCTTGCTCCAAGCCGCCGAGGGCGTGCTCTGCAACGATTCGGCGTTGGGACATCTGGCCGCTGCATGCGGCGTTCGCGTCGCGGTGATCTTCACCGGCGCTACGGACCCGCAATGGTACGCACCCCTCGGGCACCCCGGTAAAGTCGTGGTCTTCGGCAAAAACGCGCCGGTTGCCCAGGTGGCCGCTCACATGCTGGGCCGTGAGATTCGTACCGTGGAGGCCGCGACATGAGTCCCGCCCGCCATTCGCTCTGGAAGCGCTTTAGCGAATCCGTGAAACGCGGAGACGTGCTGGAACGCATCGTCGCCCAGTTCAGCTACACGTCTGAAAAGGAAATCGAACCGATTCTCAAGGCGCTCCTGGGCAAGCTGCAGCAGCCGGTCATTTTCGAGTTCGGCGTGCATCACGGAAAAGAGTGCCACAAACTGTGCAGTTGGCTTACGGAACCCTTCAGCGCTTACTATGCCTGGGAGCCTGACCCGCGAAATGCTGCGGGCCTTGAGTGACCACTGGAAAGTGGCGTACCGTTTTCCCAACGATGTACTGCTGTACAACAAGGACCTTGTGCCCTAATGCCGCTGAGCAAGCCGTTGTTCAGATCGGTCGGTTCCCGGCCAGCCACTCGCGGATGTAACTTCGTTGCGCTACTGCGGTCGGCTCCACTTCAGTGCGACGCAAGCCATGATAGGCCGCGAGCAGCTTTTCGGAGAGGACGCCGGGTAACGCGGAGCGCAACAGGTGACTCCACACCCAGCGCCGGCGCAGGAAACCCGGCTGTGCGCCAATAGCCTGCAGCGCCAAACGAAGCGCCTCGCCCTTCCTTCCCGCCGCTATGCGCTGGGGGACTCTCTGAATTTCAAAAAGACTTTCCAAGCGCTTCTGGAGCGCTTTGCATTCTCGTTCCTGGGGAAAGAGTTGGGGCAGATACGCCAGACTCAGGCGGCGATTGCCTTCCAAGTTGTCGTCCAGGTTCGCAACCGAGGAAGACGCGGCATGCAGGCGGAATCCGGACAGGACCTTGTCCGTCCGTTCAGGACGAAAACCCAGCGTCAGCAGCCGTAGGTAATACTCGTGGTCAAGTCCGCGCTCCTGGCATGAGAACGGTCCGGCGCGTTCCCACACCGAGCGTCTCCAGAAAACGGACGGCTGTGGAATGGGGCAGCCTTCAAGGAAGTCCCACGGCGTGAGGCCCGGGCGCGGCTGCCAGATTTCGGTCTTGTGCCGCATCCCAGCGGGGAGCGGGCCGTCTTGGAAAAAGCGCGCAGCACCCGCCAGCCACAGGCACTCCGGGTGGGTCGCGAAATACTCCCCAACAAAGTGCAATGCGCCCTCGAACAGGACATCGTCGCTGTTCAGGAATCCCCAAATCTCGCCGGTGGCTCGTGCCATGCCTTTGTTAACCGCATCGGCATGGCCTTGATCTTTTTCGCACACCCACCACGACAGCCGACTGGCGTATCGGCGGATGATCTCAACGCTCTGGTCTTTAGAGCCGCCGTCCACAACAAAGAATTCGAGGGCAGGATAGTGCTGTGCCAAAACAGAGGCGATGGTCTCTTCCAGGAACTCGGCCTGATTGTAGGAAGGCGTCACGAGCGTTATGGGCGGCAGGCTGGTCACGCGTGCCCGCCCTTGCCCAAAGCCCATCCCGTTTCATGGGCCAAGTCAACGACCGCCTCGCGCACACGCTCAACGGAAATGCTTTCGATGTAGCCGGTGTGCAGCTTGAAAACGCCGGACGCGTGGAACTCGCAAGGCCGCACCGCCTGAACCACACGGTGCGGAACACCCCACGGACGGAAGGTGGATAAGGCAACATAATTCTGATCGGTGCTATCGGAAGGACACCATGAAATCTGTACCACCGGGAGGCCCACGGCCGCCGCCGCATGAGATGGGCCGGTGTTGTTGGCAATCATGAGCCGACCGTGTTTCAGCAGCGCGAGCATCTGGCGCACGGTAGTCCCGGTTATATCGAGCAGGCCTGGGCAAACCTGCTTCAGCCGCACGGCCAGCGGAATTTCGGTCGGTCCTCCCACGCAGAGGACTTGTGTGCCCTGCGCGGTCAGCCAGACGGCAAGCTCAGCGAAGCGCTCAAGAGGCCACGCGTTGTACGTCCCACTGGCACCGGGACAGAGCGCAACCAGCGGCTGCGTATTCCGGCCCACTTTCTTAAGAGCCTCCAGCGCAAACTGCTCGTCATGCGCATCCGTCCAGACTTCCAGGCGTTGGTCTTTAACCTCCAAACCCATGCAGGAAAGTAGGCCCAGGTGGCGCTCCACTTCATGCCGCGTTTCAGTAGCCAAGTGCGTATGCGTGAGCAGCGTATCGAAGCCCGCATTTTCTTGTGCCTTGTGCGGCTGCACTTTTTCGGAATAGCCCACACGCATCTGTGCGCCGCTCAAGTAGGCCATAAAAGTCGCCTGATAGTAATCCGCATGCCAGCGTGGAAGGATAGCGCAATCAAAACCCCGTGGCTGAAGCTGCGTGCGCGCAAAGGCCAGTACCCTGGCCAGCCGCCCAAGCTTGCCCAAGCAAGTCGATGGGTGCGCGTTGAATTGGAGGACCTCGTTTATGTAGGGGCAAAGCTCGACCAGGTTGTGGTTCCGGGAAGCAACCAGAAGTGAGATGTCGGTGCCGGGCAAGTTGCGACGGAGTTCGCGTAGAAAGGGCGTAGTCAGAATCATGTCCCCCAGCGCGTCAAGCCGGATCACCAGCACACGCCGTGCGTAGCGCACATCGGCTAGGGTGCCGGTGTCCGCCGACTTGAACAGGCGACCTAAGCAGCGAACTGCCGCAGGTCCGGTACAAGCGTTATAGCTGGCCCTGAACATCCGCTTCCATTTCTCTGCGCACAAAATGCGCGGATCAATCCAGCGCTCGACGGTACGCATTCCACGTGACTTCCGCCGTACGCTGCCAAGTGAACTTTGCCGCCTGGATAAGTCCCCGCATACGCAAGTCGGCGCGCAGGCCGGGGTCTTCTATCAAGCGCGTCATTGCGGCCATGATCTCCTCAGTCTCCAAGGGATTGACCAGCAAAGCCGCGTGTTCGACGACTTCGGGCAAAGACCCGGCGCGCGACGCTAGAACCGGTGTTCCCGCCGCTAACGCTTCCAACGCAGGCATGCCGAACCCTTCGTACAGCGACGGCATGACCAGCGCCTCGGCACCCCACAACAGTTCCAGTATCCGCGCATCGTCCAAGTAGCCGGTGCGGACGACGGCGTTTTCCAGATGTAGGCGCTGTATGGTCTGCTCCACGGCCGCCGCGCCCCAACCACCCATGCCGGCAAGAATCAGCTTATGCGGGAATCCTTTGCCACGGATGCTGGCCAGCGCTTCTAGCACGCGGGGAATGTTCTTACGCGGTTCAAGCGTACCGAGCATCACGAAATAAGGCGCACCCTGAGCTGCTTGTTTTTCAGCAAGCGCCGCACGTTGCGCGACGGAAGGCGGCAGAAAGCTCGGCCGTGCCGCCAGCGGCGCGAGATGCAGGCGTTCCAGCGGCACGCCGAGCACTTCGTGAACATCGCGCCGCGTGGTTTCTGAAATGCACAGGACTTGGCGTGCGGCTCGAATCGTCTCAGGGTAACGCTCCAGATTCGGGTGCGGCGGACGCGGGCAGATTTCGGGAGGCAGGCGCAGCCACGCGATATCGTAAACCGTCGCGAGCATGGGCTTGCGGCAGGTCCGAAGGCGGCTGGTGGGAGACGTATGATGAAACAGGTCCAGGTCGGGGTAGGCACGGTCCACCGGCATCCAGTGTAAGAGCCTTCCTGGAAAGAAGAATTTTTTTGCGGGAACACGGCCCGCACCCAAGTGCAGATCGGCACCCCGCTGCACGCGCCGCATGTTCGAACTACGCAGGCAAATGTGCGGCTGGAAATAGTCTGCGCTGTCGCGTTCGAGGAGCGCGAGCATGAGATGCTTCAGGCAGTAGCCAATCCCCGTCATCGTGGCGGCAAGCGAAGCAAGATCAATGGCAATGAGCGGACGCCTGGAAGACATCAGCGCGACTCCCTGTGCTCAGGCGACCGCAAGCCCGCCAGTTGGCGCAGGCGGTCAACGGCTACGGGCAACGCGCACCCTGCGTTGAACAGAAGCCTTGAGCGGAGGGCGGAACGCTTTTTTGCCAGTTCCTCTGGGTAGCCCAATGCGCGCTCAAGCGCTGGCAACAGGTCGGACAGTTCCCGAACGATTTGGCCTGCGTTGCGACCCGCGTTAGCTCGTGGGTCATCGCGCACCCAGGCGGGGTCGGCGCCATAGCCTTCCGCTGCGATAGTACGATTAAAAAATTCCGGGCAATCGAGGTATACCACCGGCTTGTCAAGGGCCACAAATTCCAGGGCCACCCCACTGAAGTCGGTCAGCATGACATCGGCTGCGGCCAGCACGGGGTCGATGGCGTGCGGGCGATACAGCCTGAAGCGCCGATTGTTTTCAAACTTGGCAAAAACCGTCGCCCAATCGATCCCTTTGCCGAAAGGCTTGCGCTCCAGCGGATCCATCAGCACGGGATGCAACTTGACGATGACCGACCACTTTGAGTTGAGCAGCTCGTTCACGATGTCTTCGCCGAATCGATCCAGCGAAGCGCCGTGATCAAAGGCCGGAGCATAGAGCACCACCGCACGCTCTGGTTCCAAACCGAGTTCCTGCAACACCGCGTTCCTTGAGTAGCGGCCCGCAAGCAAAGCATCCGATTTCGGATAGCCCACATCGAACGTTTGTAGATTTTGGGCAAGCGTTGGGTGTTCGGAGGCGAATTTCTCATAGAGATCCTTCTGCAGCGGTCCCAGCAGGAAGAGCGCCTGAAATTGCTTCAGCAAGTGCGGGAGAAAAGTATTCCCTTTGGAAGGTTGTCCATGAAAGATGCAGACTCGCACGGTCGCGCCGGGCCATTCGGGCAGCCATTGAGTCGGGCTGATCAGGACGTCGCAATAAGTCCGAGGCGCAAATTCCGCATCCAGGATACGGAAGCGCGTTAAGCCCAGAGCAGCAAGGTTGCGGTGCCGGACGCAGCATGCTCGCGCCAAAAAAATTGAAACCGGACCGCCCTGTTTTCTTAACGTCTCGAGCAAGGGTGCTATGCAAGGCAACTGGCCTTCTAAGGGCAAGTAGAAGAAGAATATCTTCCTCCCGCGAGCACGTTCCCAGCGCAATAGCAGACTGGAAATCAGCCGACGAACTTTCGTCAGGAAGGCGTTGCGCACCAGAAAATCACAGACCCCCACGGCCATGGTCGCAATTCCTAACCCTGTGGTGTCTTTGCGCCGAACTTCTTGAACACAAAAAAATCATGGCTCAACTTGACCCGCCGTGCTTTCTGCAAAGGTCGGACGAATTGCCAGAAGCGCGACATACAAGCTATGAATGCACAGCCTACACGGGGCGCTTTTCGCAACAGACCTAGCAAGGCGCGTTCCGTCAGCGGCCCCCTAGCTCGCACGGGCCAACGAAAGGGGACATGGCTTCTATGCTGGCTTACTAATTCAAAACCGTGCTTCCGGTACAGCGCGGTCAGTTCGTTGGAGGTTCGATACAGCGCTTGATAGCCTCCATTTCGATCCTCGAATCTCGAAGGCCACGCGCACGTGACACGGTCCAAAAGTTGTCCCTTGGGCGCAAGCAGTCCGGCTGCGCGAGCAATGAGCTGGTCTAAACTGGCGTCGTTGAGGCCCTGGCCGATGCTGCTGAAATAGAGAAGCTCGTAGGGCAGGCTGTCCTCGATGGCGTGCGCCGACTGTTGTTCCACGCAGGCATTCGTAAGCCGCAACGCTGCAATACGGCTGCGCGCCAGCCGCACCATTTCGGAACTGTAGTCGATGCCTTTTATCTGACCTACACGTGCTGCGAAAAAAGCGATCCAGCGTCCGGCACCACAGCCGACCTCGAGCACACGCATTTCAGGGTGCAGTCTCACCAGCTTGGGCAAAAGCCATTCCTCGGCGATACGCCGGTACTCGATTTCGAGATCACCCCCGCCGTTTGCTGGAAGCACGCCGGCATACACGGGATTCTTACGTGCGTGTTCTTCCCACCAGCGCAGCAATTCCGCATCGTCAATCATCTGGGAATCCCAAAGAGCCGCTCACCGTAGGTCAGGTCGCCGGGAGTATCCACCTCGCACCACGGCAACCCCAGTACGTCCACCACCGTCACAGGCCATTGGGCAAGCTGTTCTTTAACGATGAGGTCGTAGTACACATTTCGCTTCCCCTGCAGCACGCCCGACTCAAGCCAGCACCGCAATTCTCCAGCCGCAGCTTGGTTCAGGCGTAGCAACCCGATGGACTTGCGCAGGCTGCTCGCCGCAACCGGTAAGGTCGCCTGGGGCGACAGAATGAGCACGTCTTTTGCACGCGAGTTTTCATCGCGGACCAGGAACGCGCCGTCCATATCCGGACGATAGGCATCCGCATACCAGCAGAACGAGCCTGAATCCGGGATACGCAGGATCTTGTCGTCAAGGATCACATCGCCTTCCAGTATCCAGCACGCTTCTGCGCAATCGCGCAGTCCCAGCAGCAGGCTGAACATGCTGTTGGTCGTGGCGTACTCCAGGTTCTCGATACAGCGCACCCTCATCGGCCCTGCTCTTGAAGCCAGTCGAGCACGCACCGCGCCCGCCATGAATCCGATGACTACTACCGTTTCCAAGACGCCCGCACGTTCAAAAGCGTCCAGAGCACGATCAAGAATAGTTTGGCCGCACACCTCCACGAGGCATTTGGGCTTTTCGTTCGTCCATGGTTTCAAACGGGTGCCTTGGCCGGCCGCGAGCACCATAGCGCGGACTGGGGACGCGTTCATGCCGGTGCTCCTTCCGGCACAGCGGTGTGCGTCCAGACGCTCCGGCAATAGACTTCGCCACCGCTGGACGCATACGCTAACGCGTGCATACGATCCGCAGCCGGAAACACGCGCAATTTCAAGGCCCCTACCACGTTGTCGTCGGACGATTCGGGCGGTCGCAGGACCCACGCTCCGACGAGGTATTCACCAGGGAACAATTCGATTTTTGGAATATACGCCGTGAAGATATGCTGACCCGCGCGCAGTTCCGGCGCCAACCCTTCCCACGTTGAAACAAAGAGGTGAATGTTGGCTCCCGTGGCGCTGGCGATCTTTACGCCAATCTCAGCGTTGGGGATCGTCGTGCGACATTCCAGCGTAACGCGCACTTGCAGCGCTTTGCCCATCTCGATGCCGTCGCAACCCTGGCCGCACTCATCTTGGATTTCCAACTGACTTAACGTCGCATACGTGCGCGGTCCGAAACGGCCTGCCCGTTTGCCCTGCAGGTGGGCTACGCGGCTTGTAGCGTGCGCGAACTGCGTCCGCTGGACGCTTTCGGCAAAGGAACCTGAAAAGACCATTCGTCCAGACTCCAGCAGCAACGCTCTGGAACAAAGTTGTGCCAACTGTTGCAGGTTATGGCTGACCAGCATGACGCTCATGCCTGCGCGCATCAATTCAGTCAATTTGGCGATACAGCGCAACTGGAAGTCCCGATCCCCGACGGCCAGCACTTCGTCGGCAAGCAAAACGTCCGGTTCCGTGTGCACCGCCACGGCGAAACCAAGGCGCACGTACATGCCGCTGGAATAAAATTTCACCGGCGTATCAAGAAACTCGCCGATGCCAGAAAACTCCACGATCGCATCGAAGCGGCGTTCGATCTCGCGCTTAGAGAGACCCAGGATCGCGCCGTTGACATAAATGTTTTCGCGACCTGTCAACATGGGGTGGAACCCCGCGCCGACCTCGATAAGCGCCCCGGTGCGGCCCCTTACTTCGATGCGCCCCGCGTCCGGAAGCAGTATGCCGGAAAGAAGTTTCAGCAGCGTACTCTTGCCCGAACCGTTCGCACCGATCACGCCCAGACATTCGCCGCGCTTTAGCTCAAAGCCGATATCCTTCAGTGCCCAAAACTCACCCGCACGCAATGCAGTGCGTCCCTTCCTTCCGGTCAGGCCGCCAGCAAGATCGCGCAGTCCGTACCACATGGCGCGACGCAGGCGTGGACAATATTTTTTGGCCAATCCCTCGACGCGCACCACCGTCTCGCTGTCCATCAGATCCGCTCCGCAACGAAGGGCTGCGCCATCCGGAACAAGCGCCACGCAAGAAAGAATACAAGTACTGCAATAAGACTGGCCGCCGCGTAAGCAGCAGGCCGCGTTAGGTACCCCAAAACCACCACGTCGTGGACGGCAATCATGATCACTGCGACCGGATTCAAATCGTTGAGCAGTACATGCGGCCAGCGCACGGGCGGCGGATAGAGCACCGGCACGAGGAAGAAAAAAAGACTCAACCCCACGGGCAGCGCGGCAGAAACGTCGCGTACCAGCGCGTTGAACAACGCGAGAAACAGTCCCAAGCCCATGGTGAGCACCACCAGCGGTACCAACACCAGCGGGGCTAGCACGACCGTCCACTCGGGTTGGATCCCGTACCAAGCAAAAACACAGGCCACCATCAGCGTGCGCAGGACCGCGTCGGCGAGGGCGACTCCGACCGCAGCCAATACGAGGCTTTCGCGAGGAAAGCGCAGCTTGGAGACCATGCCGCCCGCTGCGGTAAGGCTCTGCGTGGCCGCAGTTAACCCACCTTGAAAGAACTGCCAACTGACCATGCCCAGTAGGACATAGGCCGGGTAGGGAATAGACACTTCCCGTAAGCTCAGTACGCGCAGGTCGCGCAAGTAGGTGAAAAGCACGGTCGTCCCGATTGCCGGGAGGAAAGCCCACAACCAGCCCAGTATCGATTGTCGGTAGCGCCCGGTTACGTCACGGCCTATCAACTGCAAGGTCAATTCACGCGCTGCCCACAGTTCTCGAAACATACGCACATAAACACACACCCCCTCGCGAACCTCGCACGCAGGCACGTACACTCGGACTTCGTTTGACGCGCCATTCATAAAACACCCTTATTCAAACAAGTTCACTACCCGGCCCTTCGTGGCAAGCAGCTTCAGCAAAATGCGGTCGTCCTTCCGTGAATGTTTACAGAAAAGAATGGCGTCGTAGTCCAGGTCATCGAGCGCGTCGATGCCGACAACTTTCAGATCCTGAAAGTCCGCGTCCTTAAGGTCCTCGTCGGCGACGGCGATCAGCTTGAGTTTGTTTTCGCTTAAAGACATGGCAGCGACCTCGGCCACAGGCTCCGCGCCGTAGAAGACCACGCTGCGCGCTCGGTGCGTGCGGGCCAACGCACTCAATTTGTTCGAGGCATTGCGGTGCGCCTCGCGAAAGAGCTTGTAGGTGAACGCGACGAAATCGTAGGTCAGACGCGTCTTCTCGGACAACCCCTTGGAAGTCAACAAGTACAGCATGCGCTTGGGCGGCGCGGTCGTGAGCTTGATCCAGCCCTTCTGAGCCAAGCGCTTGAGATAGCGGTTGACCAGACCCTGAGCCATGTTGAGGCGGAGGAAAAGATCGCGCTGGCTTAAACCCCGGTCTTCGGAGAGTTCCTGAACGATCTGGAGGTACTTCTGGTCCTGAGCTTTCATCGGCAGCGCTAACCCCTTTTAGTTCACTTTGTGAACGTAGCGGATGAAAGGCACGCGGGCAAGCCCAGGGTTTACTTTTTTGTAACCATTAAGTCGTGTAGGGCATGCACTGCCCGCCGTACAGGGAGCGCCGACCTCTGGTCAGCTAGTGGTCGGCGTCCTAGCCAACTTTTGTTGATCATAGGACGGAACGTGAACGACATGCCGTACTTTATGAGCTTTGTGCCTTTGTAGTGAACGCTTACGCTTTTTTGGGGAGAGACTAGAAAGTGGTGCCGGGGACGAACTGCGCGAAAGCGTCCACCTTGTATCCTTGTCGATTCTGGATATCCCTTTAGCCTGCTGTGTCCATATTTCATCAGGGTCAATGTTTCCATGCGCATCATCCCAGCTGTGGACATCAAGGGGGGCAAGGCGGTCCGCTTGATTCAGGGCAAGGCGGACCAAGAGATCGTCTACGACAACGACCCCGTTCGCGCCGCGCGCAAGTGGGCTGACACCGGAGCGCGCCGCGTCCATATCGTGGACCTGGACGGTGCCTTCGACGGTCGCCCCAAGAACGCAGAACTGACGTTCGCCATCCTGCGCGAAGTGAAACACACCGAAATCGAGATTGGGGGAGGGCTGCGCAGCGCGGACTCGGTGGCCGAACTGTTTGAAGCCGGTGCCGCGCGCTGTGTCATCGGCACGAAGGTGGTCGAAGACCGTAACTTTTTGAAGGACCTGGCTAACCGCCATCCGGGCCGCCTGTGCGTGGGGCTTGACGCCCGAGACGGGAAAATCATGACCAAGGGCTGGGTGGAGCAGACTTCCGTACTGGCCGTGGACATTCTGGCGGAATTATACGATCTGCCCTTGGCCGAGGTCATTTATACGGACATCGACCGCGACGGCATGTTGCAAGGCCCCAACCTGCGCCGCCTGGAAGAAATACGCGACGCATGCCCCTTCCCACTGATCGCTTCGGGAGGAGTCACCACGCTGGAAAATATCCGCGACTT
>Ga0114940_10000784_pt1 | contig 13168 bp, 11 predicted proteins | sample ColdCreekSource_FD_87195 | JGI IMG/M metagenome (GOLD analysis project Ga0114940, IMG submission 87195) | Groundwater microbial communities from Cold Creek, Nevada to study Microbial Dark Matter (Phase II) - Cold Creek Source | ecosystem: Environmental > Aquatic > Deep subsurface > Groundwater ... | reverse complement strand
TTTACCTGGTAGCAAGTTCTCGATCCGCGACCACTGGTCATCCCTTAATGCATATCTTCTGGTCATTGCTGTTTTTCTTTTTTGTTTCTTTTGATTCTACTTAATTGATGACACGCCCTAGTTTCCAGCGACGCGCGGGGTCAATAGTACGGGATTGAAAGCGACGTTCCTGTTCTTCGTCACTTACCGAAAACCAATACTTAAGCAACATAATTCCTGATCGCACCAGCATTCGCTCGAATTCTGGACATGAATGCATAAACTCGTTGTACTGTTTATCTGTGCAAAAATCCATGACGTGTTCTACCCCAGCGCGGTTATACCAACTGCGATCGAACATCACTATTTCCCCAGCAGCAGGCAAATGTTCTACATAACGCTGAAAATACCACTGGGTTTTCTCGTGATCGCTTGGTGTCCCCAACGCAACTACTCGACAACCACGGGGATTAAGTGGCTCGGAAATTCGTTTAATTGTGCCACCTTTTCCCGCAGCATCGCGCCCTTCAAACAGGATGACTAAGCGATAACCAGTATGCTTAATCCAGTACTGCATCTTCACGAGTTCAGTTTGTAATTGCTTTAGTTCTTCCTCGTATTCTTTTTTGGCTAGCTTTTTTAGACCAGAGGGTTTTTCTGCCCAATCAAATTCCAGTTTCTTCTCTTTTTTATCCTTCTTCTGTTTCGACTTAGGGTCACGTTCTAGTAATGCACTAAAGCCATTCGACTGTTGGGGTTTCATGATAATAACTTGTTTGAGTTTTTCTGAACATTCTGCGAGGCAATAGCAAGGTGATAGAATGCCATGTTTTTTAAACTTGCTCAAAAAATCTGTTTCAGCTCCTCCTCACACCTGAGTAATTCGAGAAAGTTTGATGCTTAAAACCTTTCGGACACATAACTACTTAGACAAATGTAACAAGACCTTGGCTATATCTCAAAAGCAACAAAGACTACAATGCTTTTTAGGTTTTGGAACATAAGCTCATAATAAAGAGAGAAATTATAAGTTTTTGTATCAAAGGTTACTGGGGAGCAAAAAAATTAAAAACTTCTGATTTATCTGAAGAGGCAGCAGGAAAAACTATCTGTTTAATTTAATCGTCAAATATACACTGCAAGGAATTTAAATCATGGAGTTGCTAAATTCGGGTATGATTCTAAGATTTTCGCTATGCAGGGAAATCAACTAGCTAGAGGCTAGAAGCTAGAAGCTAGAGGCTAGAAACTAAAAACGTATCTAGCTATACGGAAATATAAATTGTTTGCCCTTAAACATAACTTATATGAAACACCGACGGATGTAACAGCTAGATATGACTAAATCAGACTCTTCGACAAGTGGTGAACTCAAGCCTACACTGGGATTAGTGGGTATTACCATCAATGCTATGGCTTTGATTGCTCCAGGTGCTTTCTTGTGGACAACGTACCAACTTCAAGCCCCTCCTGACTCTGCTAAAAATATGTGGGCTGCGATCGCCTTGGCAACTTGTATTGCCCTGTTGACGGCAAGTTGTTATGCCACTCTTTCTAAGGCTTATCCTGAAGCTGGGGCGGGGAGTTCTTACTACTATGCCGAAGCGGCAATTTTAGGCAAGCAAGATCACAAACATTTTCGCTTGGCACGGTTGGCAAAGTTTGTTACTGGTTGGGCAGCCCATTTGTATTATTGGGTTTATCCGGGAATCATGGTTAGTTTCATGGGGACTTTAGTTGTCTATATCGGACAATTATTTAATCCTAATTTTGCAACTGGTTGGTTGAGTAAAGCTTTGATTTGTGTGGTTTTTGCGGCATTAATTGGCAGTATTGCTTTAATCGGGGTTACAGGTTCTACTTTAGTTAATATCATCATCAACATTGTGCAAATTGTCTCCCTAACTTTTTTGGGACTGTTGATGATTCTCTACCGCTTGGGACATCCTAATGTTAATTACGAACATGCTAGTGCCGTTAGCGTAGTAATGCCCCATGATTTAATCGGACTAATCTATCAAGCGACGATCGCAATTTTATTATTAGTTGGATTTGAATCAGCAACGGCAATGGCAGGAGAAGCAGTTAATCCCCGACGAGACATTCCGAAAGCTGTTATTTTGTCTTTGTTTATTCAATCTTGTATTTGCTATTTTTTCGAGTATTTTGCTGCTAACTTTTTTATTGGCGACCAATATACTGCCACTGTTGACGGGCAAACTGTAACGGGATTTTCAGCAGCTTTAGCATCGGGCGCACCCATTGGAGATATAGCTAAAATTTTGGGGGACACACTGTTATTTGGGAATGGCTTTCTCTTGCAACTTGTGATGGCAAGTACTGTGGTAATGGCGTTGATTGGGACTGGGCTATCTTCCCTTTCTACGGGAGTTAGAATCAGTTATGCGATGGGTTGCGATCGTGAGTTGCCCACGGTTTTTGGTTTCCTCCATGGTCGCTATAATACTCCTTATTTGGGAATCTACTTTCTGGCTGGATTATCGGCAATCATTGGTGCTTTTGCGGTGCAGAGTGTCGATAACGTCACCATTGTTACCTTGGTTTCAAACATTGGTACATTCATGCTCTATGGAATTACCTGCGGAGTAACACTAATTGCCACCTTAGAACACCTGTTAGATGACGAACACAATCCAATTAAGACCATTGTGATTCCTTTCCTAGGCTTAGTAATGAATCTGGTGATGGTGGGTGGAATTTTCTATTATGGTTTGACGGGCAGTGGTAGTGCGAAAACCAACTCCTTGACTGCCATTGGCATTGCGATCGCTTTTTTCTTGGCGGGATTTGCTTACCTGGTGGGAGATAGCTTAATCAAAGGTAAACCACTATTCTTACCTGCCAACCTCAATCATCCTTTGCGAGATTCTGTCGGTTCTTCTCAATCTCCCCCATAACATCTGCCGATTCTGTTTAATCCGCTACAAAATCTCTGACCAACAACGTTAAAGTAAACCAATAGGAATAAGGAAATTGTGATCGATGAATTTAATTATTGCCATCATCCAGCCTTCTAAATTAGATCCTGTAAAAGAGGCTCTGGTCAAGTTGGGTATTCAGGGCATGACTGTCACAGGTGCCAAAGGCTTTGGCAGACAAAAAGGACGACCACTCGCCTTTCTGGGACTTTTGGATATGGAAGGTAAACCTTTCAAAGTCGATTTTGTGCCTAAAGTCAGAATTGAAATTGTCGTCAATGATGACATCACCGATGATGTTGTTGATACCATTGTGGCGACGGCTAAAACTGGAACAATTGGGGACGGTAAATTATTTGTGATACCTGTTAGTAGAGCAGTTCGCATTCGTACTAGTGAAGAAAACGAAGTGGCTTTGACCATTGAAGAACCTGCAACCCTAAGTGATCCGCGCAAAAGGTAATGATTCAATCCCTACTGTTGTTTATCATTGCTGGGCTATGTGAAATAGGTGGCGGTTATTTATTTTGGCTCTGGCTGCGGGAGGGAAAAAGTTTTTGGTTAGCTGTTGTCGGGGTTGCCATTTTAGCAATTTACGCAGTTATACCGACACTGCAACCCGTCAATTTTGGGCGTGCTTATGCTGCCTATGGAGGGATTTTTATCGTGCTGTCGATCCTATGGGGTTGGATGGTTGATCGCGTTGCCCCTGATAAATATGATTTGTTGGGGGGGTGGATTGCGCTCTTAGGTGTTTTAGTGATTATGTATGCACCTAGAAAGTAGAATCTAGGGCAATTTCTAAAAAACGACCGCCATTGCCCTAACTTACAAAAATCGTTGCAAAACTGCTTGAGTTGCCAAGGCTGTTTTTGACCAGTTAAACTTTTCTGCTTGTTGCAGACTTAATTGGCTCAATTGCGATCGCATTTTTTGATCCGTAATCAGTTCCATCATTGCTCCAGTGATTTCCAAGGTATTATAGGGATTGATTAAAATTGCTGCCTCTTCGGTAATTTCGGGTAAGGAAGCCAAATTAGAGGTGATTACTGGGGTGCCACAAGCCATTGCTTCTAATACGGGTAAGCCAAATCCTTCCCAAAAAGTCGGAAATACTAGAGCGACAGCATTACTAATTACTGTTGGTAATTCTTGATAACTCAGATAGTTGAGCCATTGAACACGCTGGGCAATCCCTAATTCTTGTGCTTGGCGTTGGAGTTGGGGAGTGAACCGAGAGTCGGTGGAACCTGCGATCGCCAAATGATAGTCTTGATTAGGAATCTGGGCAAAAGCGGTAATTAAGCCCGCCAGGTTTTTGTAAGGATCGGAGCGACCAAGATATAAGAAATAGGGTGATTCAGAGCTATGAGTTTGCTCTCTGGGATAAAAATTAAGGCGATCGTATCCCAGTAAAATTGGTGTAACTTTAGCAGCTTCAATGCCGTAATAATCAATTACATCTGTGGCGGTAGCTTGAGAATTACATATTATGTGTTCTGCCTGGCTGAGTACCTGGGGAACCATATAGCGAAAATAATTGGTTAGGGGAGAGGTACGACGGGGAAAACGGAGGGGAATTAAATCGTGGCACATGATTATATATCGAGACTTGCTATATAAAGGTGCTTCAGGAATTGGGGAATAGATTAAGTCTGCCTGTAACTGTTGATAAATCCTGGGAAGTTGAAACTGTGTCCAAAGTAATCGCCTCAAATGCCCTTTACTTCCCTGGGCTGGAGTCATGTTATCGGCAATCTCATAGTGATCAAAACCTGGGAACTTTACTGCCGATAGCAAGGTTGGCTGTAGATCCAAACTATTAATTAAATTTTGAGCATAGGTAGCGATACCCGTTGGTTGATCGAACAAAACAGCGAGATTAATTAACAGAGAATTGGACATGAGAATTTGGACATGTAGGGTTGTAGGTCAAGTTGCCAGAGAATTATTCCCTAACAAACCGAAAAAAAAATGCTTAACTGGGAACTATGTTAATGGAATTGATTGAGTTGCTACACCATAGGGGAGTTCAAAGTGTCTTTAAATTGGATGAAATCGCTAATATCAGTGTCTTTTGGTTTGTTGCTCTGGGATCAAGGGGTTTTAGCCCAAGTTTCTCCCTCTAATTCTGCTGCTAACGATCCTCCTACTATAGAGCGCACGGAAGAATGTGAGTTATTAGTGGTTGGTGGAGGATTATCTGGGGCAGCCGCTAGTTATGAAGCTCTGCTGGCAGGAAAAACAGTCTGTATGACGGAAATTACTGACTGGCTTGGGGGTCAAATATCTGCTCAGGGAACTTCGGCATTAGACGAAAGAACTACTCAACGCTCCAAGTTATTTTTTCCCCGTGGCTATCTTGAATTAAGGCAGCGGATTGAAAAATATTATGGCAAACTCAATCCTGGGGACTGTTGGGTGAGTGAATCTTGTTTTCTACCAAAAGATGCCAACGAAATTATCTGGTCACAGTTAAAAGATGCTGAGAAGAAGGGTGGTGGAGAACTTAAGTGGTTCCCTTCTACAGTAATTAAAGATTTAAAGATCGAAACTATTACAGGAGAAGGAACAGGTAAACAAATTACCAGTGCCATCGGCATTCAACATAGCGCTAAAAATAAATATTTACCCTTAAATACCCTCCCTTTATCCAGCACCATTGAAGATGCCTATAGCTACGAAGACTCGGAGAAATTTAACAAAGAAATAATTCGCTTTGTTCCCGCCAGCACTTCCGATAAAGCAGCAGACTGGTACGTCATTGAAGCCACAGAAACAGGGGAAATTGTCGGTCTAACGGATATTCCCTATCGTTTAGGTATCGATCCTGCCTCTTCCTTTGAACCTTCTGCCTCTAGCGCGAGAGGAGATGAGTATTGTACCCAAGGGTTTACCTATACTTTTGCGATGGAAGCGACAGACAAACCCCAAGTACACGAGATGCCCACTTTTTATAGCAAGCATCAAAATTATTACAGCTATGAGCTATCCAGACTAGCAGACTTTAATTTAGTTTTTACCTATCGTCGGATTTGGAGTCCTCAAGAGGGAGATCTCGAAAAATTTGGTGGCATTGAATTTACTGCCCCAACTCCTGGAGATATCTCCATGCAGAACTGGACTTGGGGCAATGATTATCGTCCTGGAACAGCAGAAGATAATCTGATTTATACTCGCAAGCAGTTACAGTCATTAGGTCAGCTTGAGCCGAATGGCTGGATGGGGGGGTTGCGTACCACAACCCTCAGTCGAGGAGAAGACCACGCCCTGGGTTATTTCTACTGGTTGGTACAGGGAACTACCGACTCTCAATTGGGAGATGGAGTGAAAAAACCCTATCCTAATAACCTTTTACTTCAGGGACTAGACTCCCCAATGGGGACGGCTCACGGCTTATCAAAATATCCTTATATCAGAGAAGGTCGCAGAATTGTAGGAAGAGTCTATCCTGGTTATTCAAAAGGCTTTGGGATTAATGAAATTGATATCTCACGGGCAGACTACCGCAATGAGTATTACAGTCAGAAACTTGGTGCCAAAGTCTATCGTCGACTATGGACAAAACTAGACAAAGATGATCCGATCGCCAATAAGAACCTGAATATTGATAAAATTCAACAGCGTACTCGTTCCACTATCTATCCCGACTCAGTAGGCATTGGTCACTATGCGATCGATTTTCATCCCTGCATGAACGAGAGTCCCGCAGAAAAAGCAGGCAATACAGAGAGAGAGGGGGAAAGAAAAGGTGGCGGACAGGCTTATCCCTTCCAAATTCCTCTTAGGGCGATGATTCCTCAAGAAATTGATAATCTAATTGTGACAGGCAAGAGTATTGCCACCAGTCATATTGCTTCTGCTGCCTATCGAGTACATTCTTTTGAATGGTCTTCTGGGGCGGCGGCGGGGATTACTGCCAGTTTTGGTTTGGAAGAGGAGGTTCTGCCCTATCAGTTGGTAGATGAGCCATTGATTAAAGAAAATCAGTTTAAGGTTCTCAAAAAAAGATTAGAAGCCAGTGATAACCCGACTGCGTTTCCCGATACCTCGATCTTTAATCAGGATTGGTCAGGGTGGCAGTAGGATCAATAAATGTCAATAGCGCGATCGCTCTTAACAAAAACTATACTTTAAGGCGATCGCTTCTGACTTTGATAATTGAGAGAAAATAAACTAACGTTGAACTTCAACGGTGGCAGACAAACTTTGCATACCTACCAAGATCTCTCGTCCGTCCGTTGCAGCGCAGTACTAGGCTGCGGACTATGGGACTGCATTTCATGTTGCTCTGGTGCAAACCTCGAACGCTAACTCATGCCGATAAAAACATACGTTGAACTCAGCAAAAAAGTTCATGTGACCGAGAATGACTGGTGCGTCCTCTGTTTGAGTCCAAGCAAATGCAAGCAAAACAGGTGCAAACGGAGCAACTGTACCAGAAGCGACCAAGCCTCGTGACTCACTGCGAGACAAGTTTCCACTAAGGGGAATAGAGACGGTTTGATTTTCCCAGACTGCCCCTAGCTGAATGCCAGTCTCGTAGGGTAGAACATTAACACTTGCGCCCGTATCCAATAGTGCCATTACTTCTACAGAACGACTCCCCAGCGTAAGGATTAATGGCAAATATGGCATAATGACAGACTGCCCAAAGCTGTCAGTACGTTCAGTGAATGTATAACGTTGTCCATCAAGCATTGTTTATTTCCTTAGCAGCCACCAGCAAATCTGATAAAGCTTGAACTGCTGCCTGGTCAGTTTGGGGAGACCACACGACTGCTTCAACAGAAGCTAATTGACTGAGAAGTGCATTCTCTGGTGTTGTCTCTTCAGTTGGTTCCAAGCTACATCCCTCTTCTTCAGCGACTGCAAGGAGAAGAACGTGAATGAGCCGCAGCTTATCCTGATGCGACAATCGATCTACGATGGGGAGGAGTTCACTTAAAGGCATATCATTTTGTCAAAGAATTTTCAAGCACATAGATTGTTATTCAAGCTTACATTAAGTGTAGCAATTCAAAAGATGCGGTCGATGAACTAGGATCTGTCATAGTCTCTAAAGCTTCCATTTTATAGTTTCCATCCCAATTTTACCGCAGCCTTTGCTAGAGACTTTCATTTCCCTCGATTTTGCGATCGCACCAAAATATAACGGCTCAAATCTGCGGTAGCAGATAACCTCGAACTCGATACCAAGACTCTCGCCCGTCCGCACAAATGCAGTGTTGGGCTGCTGGCAACGCATGACTATTTCACTACTTTAACCTTAAAGTCAGTTCATCAATTCGCTTAATAATTTCTGTTTCTGGAAAACCTGTCTTTCGATATCTTTTATAAAATTTCAATAATGTGTAGTGAAATGAACTGCCCTTGCCACTAACCCAAGCAGTCCAACTATTTACTGTACTGACGTTTTCCAGATAACTACCCTCTATGGGGTATTTAAATGGAATATGGAATATTGACCCACAATATCCCAAATATGGATGATTATGCCGACAAATGACCTATAACTACCTTGTATAAGTGTTTGAAATTATCACTGATAGTCTAGTTATGCGGACGCTGAGACTGGGTTTTTTGACTTATCTTGGGACTGAGGTGCAGATTCTTGATCTTGCTGAGGACGCTTAATTTCTAACTGCAACGCAGTGTTAATGGTAATCAGACGCGCTCCTCTTCCCTGAGTAAAATAGTTCCAAGCCCATTGAATCATGACGATCAGCTTATTATCAAACTCGATCAGATAGTAGATATGAGCAAACACCCAAATGATCCAGGCAACAAACCCAGAAAAGCGAGCAAAATTGAGATCGACAACAGCTTTATTTTGACCAATTACCGCCATACTGCCTAGGTCTTGGTAACTGAAAGGTTTAACCTTGACCCCAATAACTCTTTTAGCGATTAAATCCGCCACATATTCCCCTTCCTTCATTGCCACGGGGGCAACTCCTGGTAGAGGACGTTCTCCTTGATGGGGGAAGTTAGCTAGATCACCAATGACAAACACATCGGGATAGTCTTTGATGCTTAAGTCAGACTCTACAATTACTCGACCTACACGGTCTAGTTCTGCTCCCGTACGCTCTGCCAATACCTTACCCATAAATGATGCTGTCACTCCTGCCGCCCAAAGAATCGTATGGGCATTGATAGTCTTGGTTGTTTCCCCCTGACGGTAAGTTACGGAACTATCAGCAATGTTGGTAACTAAAGTTTTGGTTTGAACATCTACACCCAATTTTTCTAGGGATTTTTGCGCGTCAGCGGAACACTCTTCAGGGTAAGGGGGCAAAATTCGTTCCATGCCCTCAAACAACAGCACTTTTGCTTGGGTTGTATCAATATCACGGAAGTCATCTTTAACGGATTGATGAGCAATTTCGGCGATCGCTCCAGCTAATTCTACCCCAGTAGGTCCTCCGCCAACTACCACGAAAGTTAGTAAAGCTTGACGCTTTTCAAGGTCAGGTTCTTTCTCTGCTGCTTCAAATGCGGTAAAGATCCGACGACGCATTTCTAAGGCATCCTCGATGGTTTTCAACCCAGGAGCATCATCCTGCCATTGATCGTTGCCAAAGTAATGGTGACTGACCCCTGTTGCTACGATCAGCGCATCATAATCCAAGGCTTCTCGCTCTTCTAGATAAACCTTCTTGGCATTAGGATCAATATCTACCACCTTATCCAATAAAACCTGCGTGTTTTTGTGTTTACTCAAAATCACCCGCAAGGGAGAAGCAATATCAGCGGGAGACAGAGTACCTGTGGCTACTTGGTACAGCAAAGGCTGGAATAAATGGAAATTACGCTTGTCAATTAAGGTTACTTTCACAGGAGCATCCTTTAAAGATTTAGCTGCATACAGTCCGCCAAAACCACCGCCGACTATTACTACATGAGGCAGGTCTGTCTGTTTGGATTGAGTGCTTTTCATAAAAAAAATAGGGAATTTAGGATTAGTATTGATGCTCTAAATAAATTTGCTTGAATAGGAACAATTAGATGAATTGAAAATTGTATCTAGCAATTATATACTAATATTAACTTCTGTAAACTAATGTCAAGAACATCCCGATGTTCTATTTAAGTCCAATAGCCAATTAGAGTTCTGAATACTATATGTAGCTTCTTTTTACCGCTAATGATGTAGCCAGAACAACAAAATCTTGATATGAATTGCTAATGAAATCAATAAGAGTGAGTAATCACTAGGCTTCTAGCACTATAAGGATTAGCTTTTTAAGAGGGAAAAGGGAAACCGAATTCATAATTACCAATCATCCTCCAGTTCAGCTACCATTTCTGAGACTACTTGGGCCTCTTCGTCTTCCTCTAAATCTTCATCTCCCCAGGCTTCCGATAGAGGTTGTACCACTTTAGAAATTGCGTCTTGGACAAAGGATTTAACAAACTCATCTCGCCGACTGAGTTGAAACTGTTGCTGCACTACTTCTGTGATGCCACCATCTCCCCAATCGAGGTTGCGCCTAAAGTATTCAGTAAAGCTTTTCCCAGCAATACGGGTTAGATAGGCGGCAGATACGGCTTGAATGGCTTTGCCGACGATATAGGTGGCAAAGTTTAACTGGAGCGCCTTGGCTAAGATATCTACTGCCCCCTTAACTACTCCCAAACTGACAAGAGTTTTCCCTAAAGACAAAGCCAATTCTTTACCCTGTTCTAGATCTAACTCAATGTTATAGATTCTGCCAATTTCAATTACCATCTGAGCATTCACCGCAGCGGTAGCTAACATATCGATTACGGGGACAGGGGTTACGGCAATTACTCCCGCACTAATCCACTGATAGCGATCAATGATTTTATCCGACTCTCGACGGCGCTGGTTATCAATAATGGTGCGGGCTTCTTCTCCTAAGCGGTGGGACTGAAGTAAGATATTGTCGGCAATTAAGTCTTCTCCTTCTGCCCGCAATACTGCCACCAATCTTTTAATTAACGGCAAGATCTCCACGGGGGGATCGATAATTTCTCCTGTAGCTAACTGCACTGGTTGTGGGCTGGCACAGATAGCTGTCACATCACTGGGGGAAATAAAGAGTTTAACCCTTTCTTTGAGTCTGCCTAAAATCATTTCCCGATCTTCGTCGGTATAGAGATCCGTTTTGTTAAATACCAAAAGCGATCGCTTGCCAATTTCCGCTAAAGTCTTTAAAGGCTCGTATTCTGACTGTCGCAAATCGTTATCGACGGTAAATACTAGCAAATCTGCTTCTGTGGCTAGTTGTTTGGCTACCCCCTCTCTTTCTGTCCCCGCAATTCCCGCTTCTAAAATGCCTGGGGTATCAATAATCAGGATTTCTCTCCCTACTCCCCGCAGCTTAAGACTATAGGTTTCTCCTTGGGTAGTTGTCCCCATAATCGGGTTGGTTTCCCCCACAATTTCCCCCACCAGGGCATTGACTAAAGAGGTTTTTCCCGCCGAACCCGTGCCAAAGATCACCACCTTGACTTCTCCTCGCTGGAGATCCGCCTCTATCTGTCGTGATTTACCCAGCAAGGCTTTTTGAGCAATGCGATCCTGAATTTGCCCTACCTGTTGTCTTAACGCTTGGAGATTCTGGGATGCTACTTGGGTTTTTTCTTCGGGAATTCTTACCCGATTAACGCGACGTTTGCCCTGCTTACTCTTAGAACCTCGGCGAGTATATTTATTAACATAATAGATATAGCCTCCCACCAAAGAGCCAATCAAAACTATCACCAGCAGCAGCAGTAAATTAGCCAGAATAGGTGCAGTAAAAGAGATCTGCATATACAGGTGAGACAAAGATGTCACCAGCCAAATTGATAGTCCGAGAATTACGCTTAGACCCAGAAATAGAGCTATGATCCGAAACAGGGACATGGTGCAGTTAGGCAGAACAAAGTTAGTCTTCCCATATTAACGACTTTAGCTTGATTTAACTGCGGTTAACTTCTCAAGCCGAACGAACTAACGGATTCAATTTCTTAGTTGAGATCGAAACAGAGAAAAAAACTCTTGTATTATTAGATAATAATTAAGTAACTTTGCTTATTTGTAATGAAAGTATTCCATTTAGCTAAAGTGACTAAGTTTAAACTCTAAGCTGGAGAAAAACCCAGAGAAAAAAGCTCATAAGTACTAAATATATTAAATCTAAATATTTTGCATGGGAACTCGGCGTAACAAAATAGCCTACATGACGTATATCTTAATCGGCTTAAATTTACTAATCTACGGATTAGAGATTAAGTTGGGAGGAAGTCAAAATTCTTTGGCATTAGAATACTTAGGGGCTTTGATTCCCGAAAAAGTTTTGGCGGGAGAATGGTGGCGACTGATTGGGGCAAATTTTCTCCACTACGGCTTGTTTCATTTAGCAACCAATATGTTGTCGCTATATGTTGTGGGGCGCTTGATTGAATTGAGTTTAGGGGTAAAGTATTATCTAACTATTTATTTAGTCAGTGGGATTGGTTCGATGTTAACCTTTACCCTATTGGCTTTTAGATTGGGAATGGCTAACGTCTTTCTGGTTGGCGCTTCCGCAGCAATTATGGGCTTGATTGGGGCAATTCTCGCCATCTCTTTGCAAATCTGGCTCAGAAGAAGGCATTCTGTCACTGCTAAACGACGAGTGCAGCAAATTATTTTAATTGTAATGATTCAGTTTATTTTTGATCATTTAATTCCTCAAGTTAGTTTTCATGCTCACTTATTTGGTTTTATTATTGGCTTCTTGATTAGCAGTATCTTAGTATTTGTCAAGTTTAATTTGCAGTCAGCTTAGGAAGAAACCAACAGATAGTGGATATATCTAGCAAGTGGATCAAGGTAGATAATCAAGACTTGGAAATTGATGCTTATTTGGCAATGCCAACGGCAGGAGGAAGTTATCCAGGAATAATTGTCATTCAAGAGATCTTTGGCGTGAATCAGCATATTCAAGAAGTTACCGCCAAATTAGCCAGGGAAGGTTATGTGGCGATCGCTCCTGCAATTTATCAGCGTCAAGCCCCAGGCTTTGCGGTGGGCTACTCGGAAGCGGAAACTAAACTAGGTAGGGAATATAAAGTTAAAACTCAAGCCAAAGAGTTATTGGGGGATATTCAAGGCTGTATTACCTATCTTTACCGTCAGCCTCAAGTCAAACAGTTGGGAGTTGGTACCATTGGTTTTTGTTTTGGGGGTCACGTAGCATATTTAGTTGCAACTCTTCAAGAGGTTAAAGCGATCGTTTATCCTTTAGGGCTTC
>Ga0114940_10000783_pt1 | contig 13170 bp, 12 predicted proteins | sample ColdCreekSource_FD_87195 | JGI IMG/M metagenome (GOLD analysis project Ga0114940, IMG submission 87195) | Groundwater microbial communities from Cold Creek, Nevada to study Microbial Dark Matter (Phase II) - Cold Creek Source | ecosystem: Environmental > Aquatic > Deep subsurface > Groundwater ... | reverse complement strand
GAAATTACAGGAGATAATCCGGTTATCTTATCTACATCCGGACGTTCCATATTTCCGAGGAATTGTCGTGCGTAGGCAGAAAATGTTTCTACATATCGTCTTTGCCCTTCTGCGTAAATGGTATCAAACGCAAGGGATGATTTCCCGCTTCCGCTTAAACCAGTGATAACAACTAATTTATTTCTGGGAATGGAGACGTCAATATTTTTCAAGTTGTGAACCCGTGCTCCGATTACTTCAAGGAATTCAGTTTCTGATTTTACATCCGAAACAATTTCATTTGCCTCGTTCATTGCTGCTGTCTCAAAGAATCGGGTAGGGTGGGTGGTGGTGGTGTTTCAGGAACAGAAGTTCCTATACGCATTCCCATACTATCGGAAGAAGAAAGGCGGGTAATATATTCTTCGTTGTAGCCGGGGTTTGGAATGTCAATGGAGTAAGTTTTTTTATCCTTGTTAGTGAGGTAATTTTTTCTGAGCCACGGGTTAAAATATTTTAAAATTTTGTAACTCAGATTGTTTGTTTGTGCGAAGGCGGCAATATCAGTGATGGAACTATCAATCAATATTTTCTGTGTAGGAATGGCAGGGTATAAATCTTTTTTCCGTAGCTGGTATCCGTATTGTTTGGGATTTGAAATCACTTCTTTTACAGCGAGAATTCTGAAAATGTAGCGGGCTGTTTCTTCGTTCAGCGATAAATCATAATAGGAATTTGCTTTTTGTTTTTCAATTTGATTTTTCAGTCCTTCAATCCCCACATTATAAGCAGCGGCTGCAAGCGTCCAGTTTCCAAAAGTTTTGTAAGCGTCTTTAAAATATTTGCAGGCGGCTTCCGTAGATTTTTCCACGCTGTAGCGTTCGTCCACTTCGTCATTCATTTCAAGTCCGTATTGCTTGCCAGCGCTTTCCATAAACTGCCAGAAACCGGTTGCTCCCTTTGGTGAAATACTGTTTGTCAGATTGCTTTCTATTAATGCAATATATTTGAAATCATCCGGCAAGTCATTTTTTTTAAGTATACTTTCTATAAGCGGAAACCATCTGTTTGCTCGTTTGTGCATTAAGATAGTTTGTGAATGGAAATAGGTATTTAGCAGCAATTCACGCTCCACATTTTCGATTACAGTGAAGTCATAAACCGGCACCTTCTCATTGGCAAACTGTAAATCTTTTGGAATAAGAACTCCGTATATTTTATTGTTGGCAAGAAACGATTTCCAATATAAATCATCCTCATTAGAAACCTTTGTAGAAAAAATAAAAAGTTCAAATGGTAATAAGAGAAAAAAAATAAGGATGGCTATGCTCCACAACGTTCGCCTTCCTGAAAAAAAACTAATGATTTTATGAAAGATGTTTGTCGGCATGTCTGGCAATTTTTATGGTAGATGCTTCCGGTAGGGTGGGAGGAATAATATTTTTTTTAATTTTTGTAACAATAAAGAGAAAAAAGAAAATAGTAATTGGGAAAATGGAAAACAGGGAAAACTCTTCTATTCCCCACGAAGTAATTTTTGTTTCAATAATGTAAACAATCAAAAGAGAAGCAAATCCGATTCCGGCAAACAATAAGGCAATTTTTTTCTCGGTAACACCTCTGAAAAATAAATTATGAGTAGTGTGATCGCGCCCGCCAATGAAGGGGGATTGTCCTTCAAGGAGGCGGTTAAATACAACTATGGTTGTATCTGCAATCGGGATAATAAATGTTGTTGCAATAATCAGAATTTGTTTTGATGGCAAAATAATAGCACTTCGAGATAGGGATCCGTTCCAAAAATAAATTATTCCGATTGCAGCAAGTATTAATCCAATCACCTGGCTTCCGGTATCTCCCATATATAATTTTGATGGATTCCAATTGAAGATGAGAAATCCGCTGAGTGCACCCACAAGACCAACCAGTATGAGAAAATGAATATTATTTTGTGCCCCGGAAGAATAAATCAGCACTCCGGCAGTCGAAAAAATAAAAATAGCAACAACAGTGGCTATGGCATCCATATTGTCCAGCATGTTTATAGAATTCATAATCCCAACTACCCATAGAATTGTCAATAAATAATTCACGAACATGTTTTCAAAAATGCCAATGTGAATTCCTGAGTAGCATAAAATAGAACCGCAAAGAATCTGAATAAATAATTTAAACAATGGTTTTGTGTTGTAGGCATCATCCGCAAGCCCCATCATAAAGGCAAGAGTTGCAGTGCCCAGTAATCCAACCACCTTTTTATTCCACAGCACTTCGTTGATTTGAAAAAACATAGAGTAGCATGTAAGTGAAATAAGAAAAACGATGTAGAATGCTATTCCGCCAAGTGCCGGCTTGGCAGTATTGGACCATCGAATAACAGTTTCTTTTTTATCACGAATGCCGAGAGTGCGTGCAAACCGAAGGAACAAAGCGTTGATTAGGAAAGAAAACCCAAATACACAAAGAAAAAAGACGACATAAAAAATTGTCATATCCATTGAATGAAGTTTAAAGATAAGAAATTTTAATGTGGCAAGAATGAAAAAGCGGCAGCAGGATTATTTTTTGAATAATCCGCGCAGTTCTCCGTCAATTTTTCGGATAATTTTTTCAAGATCTTCTTTCTTCTCGGAAAATTTATTGCGATCAATGTCAATGATGAGAAGTCGGCTGGATTTATGTTCCTGCTCATATTCTGTAACCCAGGCTTCATAGCGTTCATTCAGCCGCTGAAGATAATCCAAGCGAATTGCTTTTTCGTATTCCCGTCCGCGTTTCTGAACCTGCTCAACCAGTGTTGGAATGGAGGCGCGGAGATAAATCAATAAATCAGGAGGCTGTACGAATGATTGCATGAGGTTAAAAAGCGCAATATAATTTTCAAAATCACGCGTGGTCATCAATCCCATCGAATGAAGATTAGGTGCGAAAATATTTGCGTCTTCGTAAATGGTTCTGTCCTGAATAATTGTTTTTTTATTTTTCCGAATTTCAATCACCTGCTCAAAACGGCTGTTCAAAAAATAAACCTGCAGGTTGAACGACCATCGCTGCATGTCTTCATAAAAATCATTGAGGTAAGGATTATTGTCAGCATCTTCATACCGAGGAGTCCATTTGTAATGCTTTGCAAGCAGCGTGGTGAGGGTGGTTTTTCCGGAACCGATGTTGCCGGAAATGGCAATGTGCATATTGGATGCAGAACTATTTTTGGTTTTTGACATGGTAAATATCCAATCTTTTTTGTTTCAGCAAATATAGTTTTTCTTTTTCGCTACGGGCATCTAAAATACTGGTTTCAGGAAGCGATATTTCTCTCTCTTCCAGCGTTTTCATATTATAGCTTTTCAGTTTTTCTTCTTTGAAATATATCAACAGGTCGTTAAAAATTTGAAAATGTCTAAGTCCTTTTAGCGGGATGGTTTTATGGTATGTTCCGTAAATATCAAAAACAAGAACTCCCTTTGATGAATCATTAAGGAATATTTTGTTGTATTGTTCCATAAGAAAATTAGGATTAATTTCCATTCCGGTAAGTTGAGCAATATTTCCGGTCTGCTGAGTTTTCTGAAGGTTCTTGTCGAAACGGACAAGTTCGGAGTTTTGCTGGCTGAAAATCCAGAAACCATTATCGTTGGAAGAGCACACGAGAGCGGTTTGGTTATAGCCAAGCGCCTCTAAAGAAATTGAATTTCCGGATGGAGAAAGGGTATTGTCTAAAAGAAGTATCTGCTGAAAAGATTTATAAAACAGTAGAATCTTAAGAGCATTGTTTGCGTCTATTGAAGAAATACTTCCCCAATTTTTATTGCTGAAATTCTTCTGAAAGTTTCCTTGTGAATCATATTTTTCAAGCAGGTCGGAATTCAACAAATATAAATTTCCAAGATTATCAGTGGTAATATAAGTTGAATTTGCAGGAATAGATTTAACAAGGACGAAATTTGATTCCTGTATGAATCCAAATAATATAAGCGGAATAATGAAAATTATTTTATGCATTTTATTTGAGCAAAGAGTATGGTTTATAACGTCAATAATTTTGTACAACTGACATGATCTCTTCCAGTATTTTTCTGTCATTCGATAATCTTGGAACTTTATGTTGCCCTCCCAGCTTATCTTTTTTCCTTAGCCAGTTATAGAACGTTCCGCTTTTCATTTTATGAATAATTGGAGTTCTCAATGTGTAATTATTATACCGTTTTGCTTCGTAATCTGAGTTGAGCGACTTCAACGCATTGTCAAGCACATCGGTGAAGTAACTTAAATCTTCCGGCTCCCGGTCAAATTCAATCAACCATTCATGTGCACCGCTTTTATCGTTTTGCATGAAAACAGGCGCCACCGTATATTCTTTCACCAGCGCTTCGGTTTTTTTGCAGGCAGTTTTTAAAGCATTTTCTGTATTCTCAATCACAACTTCTTCGCCAAACACATTGATGAAATGCTTTGTTCTTCCTGTAATTTTAAAACGGTACGGATTCAGTGAGGTAAATTTAATCGTATCCCCCAGCTGATATCGCCATAATCCGCCATTGGTGGAAATCACGACTGCGTAATTTTTTCCTTCTTTAACGTCTTGTAAAAGAATGGTTTTTTGATTCTTATTTTCTACATCATCCAGCGGAATAAATTCATAAAATATTCCGTAATCAAGCATGAGTAAAAGTTCTTCCGAATTTTTTTGATCCTGAATTCCGAAAAATCCTTCTGATGCGTTGTATAATTCAAGATAGTTCATGTTTGCATTTTCGAAAATATTTTCAAAGTTTGTTTTGTACGGACCAAAATTTACTCCCCCGTGAAAATATACTTCAAGATTCGGCCAAACCTCACGGATATTTTTTTTACCCGATATTTTCAAAACATGATTCAGCAGCACCAGCATCCATGACGGAACGCCTGCAATGCTCGTTACGTCTTCCATGATAATTGACTTCGACATTTTTTCCAGCTTTTCATCCCAGTTGCTCATGAGCGCGATGGCAAGTTCCGGTGCACGGAAAAATTCAGCCCACAGCGGAAGATGCTGCATGATAATAGCGGAAACATCCCCGTGGTAAGATTCATGATTTTCAAACTTATCTGTGAAATGGCTGCCGCCCAAAGCAAGATTTTTTCCTGTGAAAAGTTTTGTGTCAGGAAAATTGCTGCAGTAAATGGCGAGCATATCTTTTCCTCCTCTGTAATGGCAATCCTCCAGCGATTCTGTACTTACAGGAATGAATTTGCTTTTATCGCTTGTTGTGCCGGATGATTTTGCGAACCATTTTGTTTCAGTCGGCCACAAAATATTTTGTTCTCCTCTGCGGATTCGTTCGATATGCGGTTTTATGGAATCATAATCCTGTAGCGGAACCCTCTCGGTATATTTTTTATACGAATCAATAGATTCATAATCGAATTTTTTGCCCCACTCCGTGTCTTTTGAAAACAAAATAAGTTTGCGGAACCATTCGTTTTGAACTTCGTGCGGGTACTTCATGAAAAGCTCAATCTGGTACATGCGTTTGGTCATGAGCCACGAAGCAAAGGAGTTGAGTATCGGCATAGATGAATTTAATGTCAGTATTTTTTCTTTTCAGCAAACTTGTTTTCAACCAGCCATTCGTTTATGCATATCCATTTGTTATTTTTCTCAATGAAGATAGTTCCCAGATAGCGTCCGTATTTCTCTTTCTCGTCCTTTTCGGTTTTGATGATGACTTCTTTTTTAAGAATTATTTTCCGAAGCGCATCGCGTGATTTTGTTCCTTTCGGTTTGTCAGCGCCTTTCATTTCAGGCGCGTTGATTCCAACCAGGCGGACTTTTTCAGTAAAGCGGATGTTGAACCCCAGATCAATTTCAACGGTAATCGTATCGCCATCATACACATCAAGAACATGTGCCTTGTAGGTGTATGGGGGTCTTTTTTTCATAGGAGGATTATGCGCCACGAAGATACAAACATATTCAAGCAGAAAATTATTAGCGAATGCCAAATCATAATTACTTTCGCGTAATTCAGCAACAATGAAAATTACCGGAAGAATAATGAAAATGAAATCACAGCTTTCGGATAAAGTGATTTATCATTTACCTATCGAGAAGGAACTTATCCCTATGAATGAACTGGTCGGTAAGAATATTTCTCTGAAATTTGAAAATGAAATTTACTGTACAGCATGCGAAAAGAAGACAAATAAATCTTTTCAGGGATTTTGCTGGAATTGCTTTTCCACTTCTCCCGAAAATTCTGATTGCATTCTCCGTCCTGAACTTTGTCAGGCGCATTTAGGAAAAGGGCGCGATATGGAATGGGAAAAAGAACATCACCTGCAGGAACATTTTGTTTATCTCGCGCTCTCCAGCGAAATAAAAGTAGGCGTTACCCGCTCCACTCAAGTTCCTACGCGATGGATTGATCAAGGTGCTTCATCGGTGATTCGCTTGGCGAAAGTTCCGTACCGATATCTGGCTGGAGTGATCGAAGTAACGCTGAAAAACCATTTCACCGACAAAACCTCCTGGCAGAAAATGCTTAAGAACGAAGTGATGGCCGGAGTTGACCTTTCAAAAGAAAAATGGAAAGCGGAAGAGTATCTCTCGCAGGAACTAAAGCAATACATGTCTGAAGAGGACTCCGTTACGGAAATAAAGTATCCAATTATTACTTATCCGACAAAATTAAAAAGCATTGATTTTGAAAAGCAAAATCTGGTTGTCGGAAAACTGATTGGTATTAAAGGTCAATACCTTATTATGGAAGATAACTCGGTGCTGAATATTCGTAAGCACAGCGGGTATGTGGTGAGTGTGGAATATTAAAACTTCACCTGCACCTGCGCCTTCACTTCACTCTTCGTGTTTCCTTTTATTTCGCTGAGAGATCCTTCGCTGATAATGTTTTTATTTGAGTAGTAGGTTTGAGACCAGCGCAGCCATACTTCAATGTGGCGAGTAATGTCGTAATTGAGCATCAAGTAAGTGCGCGTTCCTTTATAATAGTACGATGGAATTGAGTAGGAGCCGGGTATATCGGTTTCGTAAGCGTAAACGCGCGCGTCATAGCTTTTTGTATCAAACAGCGCATAGCGGAACGCAAAAGAAATTTTGCTCCCCATTTTTTTATATACCACATCCTGATAAATCAGATAACCATTTTCTTTTTCTGTTTTGGATTTATCATCAAGTAAAATATATTCGATGCGGTTGCGGAGTTTAAGCGATGGAGAAATCTGGTAGCTAACATGCCAGCGGTAATTTGTTTGCCTGAACGGAACAATAAAATCAATTTCGTCCGGCACATTGCTGGTGGTAAACTTGTCTTTTTGTTTTACGCGTGCATACATATCAAACTTTTTATTCGGAGTGTAATTTATTTGCGCAAGCCACTCGCTTCCTGTTGAGGGTGCATCCACCTGGTATTTCAGCCATGGGAAAGAAAACTGGTCGTAATACGCATTGATGGAAATAAATCTTACCGGCTTTGCGGTGATGCCAATATAAATTCCCTGTTCATTTGCCGGTTTGGTGCTTTCCGCAAAAGCGTTAGCAAACAAGCTTTGGTAATTGCGCTGAAAATTCCGATGAAGGACAGCCAGAGAAAATTTTGGGTCAAGCGCCATGATGCATCCGTTCAAATATCCGATTCCACCGTTATCGCTAGCTGAAACTTCGCCAAAGAAATTCATGTTTCGCACCAGCACCGAATAATCTGCGCCAAAGTTGGCAAGGTGTTTTCCTGTGAATTCAAACTGGCTGTAAGTTGACAGATCTCTTTTAAGTTCAGGGCTAAAGGAGGTCTGTGTTCCTGTCAGCCCTAAAGAATATTTTCTTTTCCTGTATGAAATATTTCCTCCTGCAATGTTTTGGGTAATAGCATCCTTATCTGCAATTTCCGAAGGAGTGGTATGCAATCCTGTTTCCTGAAGAGAGGAAACTGCGAGCACCTCATCGGCATTCGTACTGTCTGTGAGAGAAATATTCGCGTCAATTTTTTTCTGAGAATAAAATCCGGTGAACTGAAGCGTGTTGCTGCCTATGGTAACACACCCACCGCGCATAAATAAATTTTCGTCCACGGAAGAATAGGGGCGAATGCCCTGCTGGTTTCGTTTGATGTTCACCGCATCAGAAGTTTTTCCGTATGCAAGCCCCGACCAGACAGTAAGCCCCTGCCCGAACCCCGCCTGAAAATCTCCGATGGCAAGCGCTTTCATAAAGCGGATATTTCTTACAAAGAAATGTGCCGAATAAAAATCAAACCCGTTTTTTTGCTTTCCATTAAGCAGCGAATCATAATAAAGAGTATTGAACTTGTTATTTTTTTTGAAGAACAATTCTCCTGCATCTTTTTCTGCAGTGATTCCGGCACTTACATGGGTTCCGAAGTTGAACTTGTAACGCGCATATAATTTTTGTTTGCTGCCCAGGTATCTCGAATTCGGGCTGTTGCGGATTCCGGCAGAATCAATTTCTGAAAACCCCGTCTGATCTTCCAATACTTGTTGCGTTCGGAAAATGAACTGATGATTTCCATTCTTGATTATTTCTTTCATCGAAACATGGGGTTGGTCGCTGATATCTACCACTTTGGTATAGGGAAGAATTTTTTCAATTGTCTGCAAATCGTACCCATCAATGCTCTGAAGTTCATACTTCGAAATCAGCTTTCCATTTTTCTCAATGTGTTTGATAAGATGTTCCGCCTGCAAATCATCCAGCAAGCCGAGTTCCATCAATTCAGTATTTGTAGTATTATTCAGATTGATGGGGTGCCGCTTGTAATAGGTTAGCGCTTCCAGCAGGTTTGTATAGTCATCTTCTTCATTCTGTAAACTCTCGGCAATGTTTTCAAGTTTTTGCTCAAGAAAATTTTCGAGGGTGTCCTGCCCAAATGTGAAGCAAGAAGAAAAAGTTAAAAAATAAGAAGTGAAAAACAGAGTTTTCATTTTTTATTTTTTTTCTTGTATCTCTTCCATTTTATAAGTCAATCCAATTTGCGGACTGAGCCCAAGAACTGAATGGTAGGATGAAGCAATATCGAGCTGAATATTTTTCAGATTAATTCCGATGCCGAAACAGCTTAGTGAAGGATTGGTTGCCACGCCAGCACGGATGAAGAATTCTTTCACCGGCCGGTATTCAACGCCCATTTTCACAATGGCTTTATGGTCAATATCTTTTTCCGTTTCGATGGCTGTAAATACTTTGTCGGAAAATTTATAATCAAACCCTATACGCAGGATGGTCGGAATTTTTTCATCATTATAGTCAGCCATTTTCTCGCGTGTGGGATTGAAAACATGTGCACCTATTGTAAGATTTTTAAGGGGATTTGCCTGAATTCCCAATTCTGCTGCAAAAATATTTTTGCTTCCGTACTCCGAAATTTTTGTGGAGAGATAATCCATCTGAATTCCGGCAGAAAATTTTTCTCCGAATAATTTTCCAAATCCAAGTCCGATTTTATTCTGACTGAAAAGAGAATAGCCGAAACTGGTGAAAGCCAATCCGAATGTTCCCTGTTTCGTAGGCATTGCAACAGCTCCGGATTTTATACTCAGGGAGTTCATGAGAAACCGATTTTCATAATAAGCGCCTGCAGTAAAACTTTTTACAAATCCAAGTCCCGCCTGGTTGTTATGAACTGCCCACGCGTCTGAAAGCGAAACGGAAGCGCCACCCATTCCGGCTGAGCGTGCGCCATCGCCACCCCATGACAAATGGCAAATGACGAATGACGAATAAAACAGCAAGTAAAGTTTTTTCATTTTAATTGTCGGAGATAAAGTTGAACGGTATTTTCCAGTCCAAAATAAAGCGAATCAGAAATCAAAGCGTGCCCGATGGATACTTCAAGCAGTCCGGGAATATTTTTATAAAAGTAGTTTAAGTTTTCAAGATTCAGACCATGCCCTGCATTTATTCCGAGACCAATCCGGTTTGCAATTTTTGCCGATTCAATAAATGGGCTGATTGCTTTTTCCTTATTAGTAGAAAAAAATTTCGCGTATGATTCTGTGTAAAGCTCAATCCTGTCGGTTCCGGTTTTTGCTGCGTTCTTAATATGTGTTGGATTTGTTTCAATGAAAATGGAAGTTCGGATTTTATTTTTTTTCAGTTCAGAAATGATTTCTTTCAAAAAGCATTCGTGTTTAATTGTATCCCATCCGGCATTTGAAGTGATGGCATTGGGTGGATCGGGTACAAGAGTTGCCTGTTCGGGTTTCGTTTTTAAAATCAGGTCTATCCATTCTTTTGAAGGATACCCCTCAATATTAAATTCGGTTTTAACAACAGGGCGCAAATCAATAACATCTTTATAACGAATATGCCTTTCGTCAGGGCGCGGATGAACGGTAATTCCGTACGCACCAAATCGCTGAATATCTTCAGTAGCTTTCAATATATCAGGCAAATTTCCACCTCGCGCATTACGAAGGGTGGCAATCTTGTTAATGTTTACTGAGAGTTTTGTCATGTTTTCTCCCTAAAATTAAAAATGTACATTTGTAACAAAGGTATGTTTATAATTCTTTTTCAGACAATACATATCATCCACCTGCATGTTTAACTTTGAAAAGCGAAAAAAAATGCTCGCCTACGAATTGATTACAAACGAAGTTCCTTCACTCAAACCCACCGACACCGGCAAGAAAGTTCTTGACTGGATGGAGGATTTTCGCATTTCGCATCTTCCCGTTGTGAACAAAAGAGAATTTCTCGGACTGATTTCTTATACCGATATGCTTGACTTGAATGACGCGAAGAAAACGATTGAGCATCTCCGCTTATCAATGATTAAAGCGTTTGTTCGTGACGACTACCATATTTTTGATGTGCTGAAAGTGATTTCCAATCACAACGTGAGCGCTGTGGCGGTGCTTGACGCAGATAATAATTACATGGGAATTATCACGGCTGATTCCATCATTCAGAAAATTGCGAATATGCCTTTTATACACGAACCGGGAAGTGTTGTTATTCTTGAAATGAACACTAAGGATTATTCTCTTTCTCAGATAGCACAGTTGGTGGAAGGAAATGACGCAAAGATACTGAACATGTACATTAACGCACATCCTGACAGCACGAAGATAGAGGTAACTTTAAAAATTAATAAAGAAGATTTATCTCCGATAATGCAGACTTTTAACCGATACAATTACGCTGTGAAAGCTACCTTTCATCAGAATAATTTTAACAGGGACCTCAAAAAGCGGTATGACGAATTCATTCATTTTTTGAATATCTGACGCTTCCAATGTTGCGTTTTCTTTTTTCTTTCCTTTTTCTTTTTTTTTCTTCATTAATTTATTCCAAAACTGATTCTACCGGCTTTGTTGTGATTAATGAAATTAACATCATCGGAAATAAGGTAACTAAGAGTTACATTATCCGGAGAGAAATTCCTTTTCATGCTGGCGACACAATTTCAAAATCAGAAATTCAGAATAAACTGAAAGCGGCAAAAGAAAATCTTTTGAATACATCTCTTTTCAATTTTGTTACGGTTGATACAATTCCATCCGGCAACCAAAGAGTGAGTATTCTTATTACTGTTGCAGAGAGGTGGTACACCTGGCCTATTCCTATTTTTGAAGTTCAGGAAAGAAATTTCAATACCTGGTGGCAAACCAGAGATATTGACCGGGCTAATTACGGATTTTATCTTGATAGAGAAAATTTCAGGGGAAGAAAAGAAGATTTAAGTTTTTATTTTCAGTTTGGGTATACTGAAAAGTTTGGTATCTCCTATAAGATTCCATACCTGACAAAAAATCAAAAGAGCGGTGCAGGTTTTTCTGTTTCCTATTCACGCAACCGAGAAATACCTTATATGTCATTTAACAACGAACCGCTTTATTTCAAAAACCCGGATAAATATGTGAGAGAGGAGTTTTCGGGGAAATTAAATTTTTATTACCGGAGCGGGATTAACAATTCACATTCCATCGTAGGAAAATTTGTATCCGGAATGGTTGACGACACATTGAACAATTATACGCGGGATTATTTCATTAAAGATGATACGCAGATACAATATTTTTCTTTTGACTACAGTTTTCGCTCTGATCATCGCGATTCAAAATCCTATCCGCTGAAAGGATATTTTATGCAGATGGAAGTAACACAGATTGGTTTCGGATTTTTGGAAAATGAAAAGATAGAGGTAACAAATTATTATCTCACGCTAAAATTTTTTCACAAGCTATCCGACAGATTTTATTTATCGGAAAGCGCAAAAGTAAAATTTTCTCCACATACCTATCAGCCCTATTTCATTCAAAAAGGATTAGGATGGGGTGACTATGTACGTTCGTACGAGTATTATGTGATTGACGGTCAGCGTTACGGACTTGCGAAACTCGGAATGAAATACGAAATTGTAAAACCAAGAGTGCAAGAAATTCCTCATCTGCCCTTTAAAAAATTTAACACCTTCCATTACGCTTTGTACGGTGGAATTTTTACAGATGCCGGATACGTGGATGATCATATGTATTCTCTTGTAAACCCATTGTCGAATACATTTATTTATGGCGCTGGAGTCGGTATCGATTATGTTACATATTATGACCTTGTAATACGCCTTGAATATTCCGTAAACAGGAAGATGGAACATGGTCTTTTTATCCATTTTAATGCTGGAATTTGATTGCGATTTAATACCCGGATTTCATAGTTTAAGATTTGATTTTCATTCGTACATTCGTTCTCCCGATAACTATTGGCATTGTATTTAGTAGAGTATGAAAGTTGCCATATACAGCCGACCTGTTTCAACCGCACCTTCTGAAGACGCTATCGAATCGCTTTTTTTAAAACTTAACAAAGCAGGTGTTGAGATAATTATTTATGAGCCATTGTTAGAGCATTCGTTTCTAAAGCGAAAAATTAAATCTGGAAATGTTTTTTCAAAACACGAAGACCTCCAGGATAAAGTAAAATTCCTTTTCAGTATTGGTGGTGACGGAACATTGCTCGAGACCATTACACTTGTAAGAGATTCTGGAATTCCTGTAATGGGAATTAACACCGGACGTTTAGGATTTCTTTCAAGTATTTCTAAAGATGAGATTGGGACAGCGCTCGATGCGGTGCTTAAAGGAAAGTTCTCTCTCGACCATCGGTCATTAATTTGCCTTGAGTCACCTAAAAATATTTTTAAGAATTTTAATTGCGCATTGAATGAGATTACT
>Ga0114940_10000782_pt1 | contig 13202 bp, 13 predicted proteins | sample ColdCreekSource_FD_87195 | JGI IMG/M metagenome (GOLD analysis project Ga0114940, IMG submission 87195) | Groundwater microbial communities from Cold Creek, Nevada to study Microbial Dark Matter (Phase II) - Cold Creek Source | ecosystem: Environmental > Aquatic > Deep subsurface > Groundwater ... | reverse complement strand
TCATCTTGATGGCCATGGCGGTTCCCAGCACAGCGCCGCTGTTCGCTCCTGCAAGGTCGAAGGCCAAAAGCCCAAGCGCCACCGTCGCCAAGCCGGTTCCTGCCAGTGCAATGACTTGCGCCATGAACAGATGGCGATAGGTGCGGTTGGCCAGAACCGAAAGCATGGCTACTGCGCTTCCGCTGGTGGAACGGAGGCACGGACTATCCTGTCAGATAGCCCTGCGCCGCAATCAGCACCGAATACCGCCCGGCCTTGGCGATCGTGACCAGAACCAGAAACCGCCAAATCGGTGTTCGCAGAACCCCGGCAACAAGTGTCAACGGGTCGCCAATGATCGGCACCCACGACAGCAACAGCGAAAGCTCGCCCCAGCGCCGGTAGCGTCGCTCCGCCTTCTCCATCGCCTGTTCGGAAACCGGAAACCAGCGCGCGCCGCGATGCCGCGCCAGAAACCGGCCCAGCGCCCAGTTGATGGCCGAACCCAGCACATTTCCCAGCGATGCGACCAGCAGCAGAACGCCGGGATCGAACCGCCCGGTTGCCAGCAGCGCCGACAATACCAGTTCGGATTGCGCAGGTAGCAGCGTGGCTGCGATGAGCGCAGCCAAAAACAATCCGGGATAACCCAGGGCGATCAAATCCACATCGGCCAGCAGACAACTCCTGCAACAAACATAAGGCTGCCAATTCAGACAACCCGCTTGACCTCGCCGTAAGCGCCCTGCGTTCGCAAAGTGATCGTGACAGGAGCGCCCGAGCGGTTGCGCCAGAACCAGCCGTGGCTGCCGTCAAACGCGGCGACCAGTTCGCCATTTTCGCCGGTCGATTGCTGGCCTTTGCCGTAGCCATGATACGAGATGCCCGGCCCATCGGCATGGGTGTCGTAATTCACGTGCCCGCCCTCGACCGACCAGTCGAAGGTGATCCGTGCGCCTTCGTCAGCGGTCAGCTTGATTTCCGCTCCTTCGCCGGGTGCAAGGTTAAGCGTGGTGGTGTCGCTCCGTCCGGCAGGGGTGTCTGCTGCTTGTTCCGGAACCGCAGCAGCAACCTCGGTCGCGTTTGCAGGGACGGCGGAAACCGCTGCAGCATCCAGCGCAGCTTCTTCGGCAAGCTGCAGCTTGATCTCACCCATCTGGGTCAGGTTCAGCGCGCGGCCTACACCAGTGGGATCAATCGCGTATTCGGACGGCAGGACAATCGTGGTCAGGATGACCACCGAGGCCGCCAGGGCAATGACGGTGGCGCCTAGCAGCTGGCGGGTGGTGGGCAGGTCTTCAAGACGGGGTCGTTGGGCGTTGAACATGGTGAAAGCTCCTGCAGAATTCACGCGACGGCAAAACCGACGAGCTGGTAGCCGACCAGCACGAAACCGGCGGCCATGAGGATGGTGTTGGCGGCGAAGGCATGCCGCATGAAGCTGGGCGTGCGCCGCCAGTAACCCATCACGATCAGAATCGCGCCGAGTGCGAGCAACTGCCCAAGCTCGACGCCGATATTGAACGCGATCAGGTTCGGGATCAGGCCATCTGGCGCGATTTCGAACTCCAGGATCTTTGTAGCCAGGCCAAAGCCGTGGAAGAACCCGAATACCAGCGTTGCCACCTTGGTATTGGGCTGCACGCCGAACCAGCGCTGGAATGCCCCCAGATTGTCGAGCGCCTTGTAGACCACAGACAGGCCGATGATCGCGTCTATGATATAGGCATTGGCGCTGATTCCGGTCAGCACCCCGAACAGCATGGTGGTGGAATGGCCGATGGCGAACAGCGTGACATAAATGCCGATGTCCTTCATCCGGTAGAGGAAGAAGATCACCCCGAACAGGAACAGCAGATGGTCGTATCCGGTGACCATGTGCTTGGCCCCCAGATAAACAAACGGGAAGAACAGCACGCCGCTGCTTTCCTGGATATAGCCCTTATCCCCTTCGGCGACATTGTGCGCCAAGGCATCAACCGTGCCCAGCAGCAGCAGCGCAAGCGCTGCCAATACGAGCACGGTCCAGCGTTTCAGCATTGGGATGTGGTGCGAAAGATTGCCGGTCATGGCGATTATCCTGCTGGTTGTTCGGTTGGCTTTGAGCGGAAGCGAGCGAGCCAGCCCGGCGGGGGCCAGCCGCGCAGGGGATTGCCCCCAGCAGACTGGCCGTTTGCATCGGTCCTGGCATGGATCATTCGGTAGAGGGCTGGCAGCACCACCAGCGTCAGGATGGTGGACGAGACAATCCCGCCGATCACCACGCTGGCCAGCGGGCGCTGCACTTCGGAGCCGATCCCCACGTTGAGCGCCATCGGCACAAAGCCGAGCGAGGCGACGAGCGCGGTCATCAGCACCGGTCTAAGCCGGGTCAGCGCCCCCTCGCGGATGGCATCCTCCAGCGTGCGGCCCTCGGCCCGCAACTGCTTGATGAAGCTGAGCATCACCACGCCGTTAAGCACCGCCACGCCCGACAAGGCGATGAAGCCCACACCGGCCGAGATCGAGAACGGTATACCGCGCAGCAACAGCGCCGCCACCCCGCCGGTCAGCGCCAAAGGCACGCCGGAGAACACGATGGCTGCATCGCGCAGCGATCCGAACAGTGCGAACAGCAGGGCGAAGATCAGCGCCAGGGTCAACGGCACGACAATCTGCAACCGTTCCGACGCGGACTGGAGTTGCTCGAACGTGCCACCGTATTCGATCCAGTAGCCTTCGGGCAGGTCGGCATCGCGTGCGACCACTTCCTGCACCTCGGCAATGAACGATCCCAGATCGCGCCCACGCACGTTGGTGGTAACCACCGCACGCCGCTTGCCGTTCTCGCGGCTGATCTGGTTCGGTCCAGTGATTTCCGAGATCGTCGCCACTTCGGACAGCGGCACGGTCTGCACCATGCCCATCACCTCGCCGCCACCGGGCAACGGGATCGGCAGTCGTTCGAGGACGGAGCGGTCCTGCCGCAGTTCCTCGGACAAGCGCACGACGATATCGAACCGTCGGTCCCCTTCGAATACCTGCCCGGCATTGGCGCCTGCCGTGGCTGCCGCGACCACGTTCTGAACGTCGCTGACATTTAGGCCGAGCTGGGTCAGCCGCACCCGGTCGGGGATGATTTCCACGAATGGCAGGCCGGTTACCTGTTCGGCCTGCACATCCTGTGCCCCGTCGATCTGCGAGACGATGCCCACCACTCGGTCGGCAGCAGTAGCCAATTGGTCCAGATCATCGCCTACGATCTTGATCGCCACATCGGACCGCACCCCGGCAATCAGCTCGTTAAAGCGCATCTGGATCGGCTGGATGAACTCGTACCGCGAACCAGGCACATCACGCTGGATCGCCTCGTTCATTTCGGCCACCAATTGCGCCTTGGGCTTGCGCGGATCAGGCCATTCGTCGCGCGGCTTCATAATGATGAAGGTGTCGGCCACGCTGGGCGGCACCGCATCGGTCGCCACATCGGCGGTGCCGATCTTGGCGAACACCAGGTCCACTTCGGGGAACTGTTCAATCCGGTTTTCCAGCGCGGTCTGCATCTGCACTGCCTGCGTCAGGCTGGTGCCGGGGATACGCAGCGCGTGCAGCGCGATATCGCCTTCATCAAGGTTGGGGATGAATTCCGAGCCAAGCCGCATTGCCGCTACCCCGCTCAGCACCACCAGTGCGGTTGCTGCCACCAGCACCACCACGCGGGCACGCAACGCCCAGCCCAGCAAGGGTGCATAGACCCGGTTGGCGGCGCGCATCGCGCGGCTTTCGTTCTCCTCCACCTTGCCCGTTACAAACGTCGCCACCGCAGCCGGAACCAGCGTGAGCGACAGTAGCGCCGCCGCAGTAAGCGCCAGCACCACGGTGATCGCCATCGGGTGGAAGGTCTTGCCCTCTACCCCAGTCAGCGCGAAAATCGGCAGATAGACGATGGTGATGATCGCAATGCCGAACAAGCTCGGCCGGACCACTTCCGCCGATGCCTTGGCCGCCAGTGCAAACCGTTCCTCGCGATTGAGCAGCCGGCCCAGCCCGTGCTGCGCCTCGCCAAATCGCCTGAGGCAATTCTCCACGATAATCACCGCTCCATCGACAATCAGCCCGAAGTCGAGCGCGCCAAGACTCATCAGATTGCCCGATAGGTCAGCAGAGACCATGCCGGTGATGGTCATCAGGAACGTGATCGGGATCACCGCAGCCGTGATCAACGCCGCACGGATATTTCCGAGCAGCAAGAACAGCACCACGATCACCAGCATCGCGCCTTCGGCCAGGTTCTTCTCGACCGTGCCGATGGTCGCTTCGACAAGCACCGAGCGGTCATAGACGGTAACCGCCGACACCCCAGCGGGAAGCGACAGGTTCACCGTCACCAGTTGTTCGGCCACCGCCACGCTGACATTGCGCGGGTTTTCGCCGACCAGCATGTAGATCGTACCAAGCACCACCTCGCGCCCGTCCTTGGTGGCCGCACCCTGGCGGATTTCCGAACCGATGGACACATCCGCCACGTCGGCAATCCGCACCGGCGTGCCGGCCCGATAGGCAACAATAATGCCCGACAGATCCTGTTCGTTCGTGGCATTGCCCGGCACACGGATGACCGACTGCGCGCCGGCGCGTTCGATATAACCCGCACCCACGCTGGCATTGTTGCTTTCCAGCGCCTGCGTCAGATCAGCCACGGTCAGTCCGAAGCCTGAAAGGCGCGCGGGGATCGGGGAGATCACATATTGGCGGCGGAACCCGCCAATGGAATTGACCTCGGTAACACCGGGCACATTGCGCAATTGCGGGCGCACAACCCAATCGTGCAACGTGCGCAAGTCCTCGGCGGTGTAGGGAGTGCCGTCCTCCTTCAGCGCGCCGGGTTCCGCCTCCAGCGTGTACATGAAGATTTCGCCCAGACCCGTGGCGATCGGCCCCATAGCCGGTTCCACGCCGGGCGGCAGCGTGTCGCGCACACCCTGCAGACGCTCGTTGACCAGTTGCCGGGCGAAGAAGATGTCGGTCCCGTCGTCGAACACCACCGTGACCTGGCTGAGGCCCGCACGCGAGACCGAGCGGGTGTAGTCCAGCCCTGGCAGGCCTGCCAATTGCGTCTCGATCGGAAGGGTGATGCGCTGTTCCGCTTCCAGCGGCGAGAACCCCGGTGCGGGCGTGTTGACCTGCACCTGCACGTTGGTGATGTCGGGCACGGCGTCGATCTTCAGCCGTCCGAAATTGTAGATGCCCAGCCCCGCCAGCAGCAGTGCTGCGGCAATCACCGCCCATCGCTGCCGGATCGACAGCTTGATGATGTTCTCAAGCATTGGTGCGTTCCTTGCTGCTCGTGGCCTTAGTGGTCATGACTGGCGCCGGCTTTTTCGATATCCGCCTTGATGACGTAGCTGCCCTGGGTGACATAGGCCTGTCCCGGCCTGATCCCGCCGAGCACCTCGGTCCATTCCGGCCCGCGCGTGCCCAGTTCGAGCATCCGCACCTCGTAAGTGTCGCCGACCTGCGCGAACACCACGGTGAAATCGCGGAACGCCTGCAAGCCCTCGGTCCGCACGGCCAACGGCACCCGGCGGCTCTGTATCGTCACCACGCCGCGCACCCGCATTCCGGGGCGCCAGAAGCCGTCTCGGTTGGGCAAGGGCGCGCGGGCAAGCAACGCGCCCGTCGCAGGATCTGCGCCAGGCAGGAAGTTGGCAATACGAGATGCCACTGAACGATTGCCTTCGAGCAGACCTAGCTGGATCGCCTGCCCAGCCCGCACCCGCTCCATATCGCGCGGGAAGATCGGGAACACGGCCCGGGTTCGGTTGGGGTCGGAAATCACATAGATAGGATCGTTGCCCGCAATATCGCCCACATTGGTGCGCCGCTCCACAATCACCCCGCTGACCGGCGCAGTGATGGCGTAAACCTGCATCGATTCAGTGCTTTCGACCCGCGCCAGTTCCTGCCCGGCGCGCACGAAATCGCCGACATTCCGTGAGGTTGAAACTACCCGGCCGGGAAACCGTGCGCCGACATTGGACGTGGCCGACGGCTCCAGCTCGACATAGCCAATGATCTCGATCGTCTCGGACAGGCTGGCAGGGCCAGCACGCGCGATCTCGATCCCGGCGGCCTCGGCCGCTGCGGCGGGGAATGTCACGCGGCCTTCATAGGATTCGTATTCCCACACGTGCCGCCGACCGCCCTCGCTGGCAGTGACGCTGACATCGAAGCTGTGCGGTTCGGTGACCACGCCGTTGCCGCGCAAATAGTCGTTTTCCGCCGCAAACTGGAAAATGTTCTCCTCGCCGTCGAGCCGGTTTAGCTTGACGACCAGTTCAACTTCGCCCGGGGCCACCGGCTCATCGCCGCGATAGGCATAGACCCGGTATTCAGGTGGCACGCCGTCTTCGAAAATGGTCATCTCCAGCGCAAAGTCACCGTCACGGAGCATCCGCCCGTTGTGCGGGCCGCGCTCATAATCCGCAGCGGCAGCGCCTTCGGCGGTTTCCTCGGTCGCAGGCGGGGCGCTATCACCGCATGCGGCCAGCGGGAGGAGCAGCAAGGCTGCGAATGTCAGTTTGAAGGTGTTCATCGGATAGCCTCCTGGGCCAATGTGGTGAAGCGGCCGGTCAGGCGGTCCAGTTCGACCCGCGCTGCATGATATTCAGATGCCGCTTCCACCGTGCGGGATGCGGCATTGGTAACGGCGGTTTGCGCCGCGGCGACATCGGCGAAACTGAAAAAGCCGCGATCATAGCCAAGACGCACTTCGCGCAGCGCCTGTTCGGCGCCGGGAAGAACCCGGTCCTGTACCGCCTCGGCTTCGTGCCGGGCTTCCTCGACGCGCTCGGCTGCCAGAGTCAGCGCACGGCGCAGCTGGAAGAGCTCCACTTCGCGTTCTGCGTCGATCCTTCGCCTTGCGGCTTGCGCTTCCAGCACTCGCGCCTCGGTCAATCGCCTGCCGCCAAGCGGGATGGAGACCCCGGCCACAAAGCCGACATCGCCGTTACCGATGATCCGTGGACCACCGGAAACTGTCACATCGCGGGTGGAATTGGCCTGCTCGACAGCGATTGCGGCGTCCGCCTGCGCGCCCCGCACCTGATAGATCGCCACATCTGCCGCCGCCGGTTCAATCGGCCCGGACACGGTATCAAGGTCAAGAAACAGCCCCAGCGGCACGACCAGCCCTTCCGCCGGTCCGCCCCACCACAAGCTCAACCGCACCAGTGCCGCGTCGCGCGCGTGAACCGCAAGCTCAAGGTCGACCTCGGCTTCGGCCACGGCAGTTCTTGCACGGGTTCCCGCGAAGCTCGGATCGCGCGCAGAAGCGACGCGGCGGGCAACTTCGGTTTCAAAATCGCGCGCGATGGCCAGCCTCTGCCGCATGACCTCAATCCCCGCTTCCGCCGCCTGGACCTCGACATAGGCCAGTTGCACCCCGGCAATCAGATCAAGACGCTGGGTAAGCGCCTGCGCGCCAACAACATCGATCTGCCGTTCGGCTAGGGCCACCCGCGCTTCGCGTTTTCCGCCGCGCTCGATCTGCTGGCTATAGGTCGCGGTGACCTGAAACTGGTCATAGAGATCGCCAACGGGCGGACCGAAGTTCTCGGTGGCCACCTCAAGGCTGGGTCGCGGGCGCAGGCTCACCGCGTCGCGGTTGGCGGTGAGCGCTTCAACCTGTGCAGCGGTGGCAGCGTTCTGCGGAGCTGCGGCAAGGACGCGGCGTATAGCGTCGTCCAGCGTCAACTCTTCAGCGAATGCCGGATGCGCCACAATGGCGATTGTCGCTGCCTGCAAGAGCAGTGCCTTGCGAACAGCGCGCGTGCCGAAGCAAGCACGGAAAATGGAAAACATGACGGACAAGCCTCGCTGGCATGCGTGGGGTTAGCCCCGCACATGCTCAGCAGTGCGGGAAGCTCAGGCGTTCAGCATGGGCAGCTTGGGCGGGCGCTCCGGGCCGGGCACGCCAACCCCAGTTATCCCTTGATCGTTGAGTGGGGCAGGCACGGTCTGAAAAAATGCCGGACTTGCCAAAGCACCGGCTGCCTGAAGCATTACGCTGGGTCCGGTATCGCTGTGATGATGATGCCCGCCAGCATCCGGATCAGACGGATGTGCGCCGTCCGCATCATCATCAGCGTGATGATCCTCAATCGCTAACGACGCTGAGTGATCACTAAAAATCATATGATCGTGCGGTGCAACTTGCGCCGGCGAATGTTGTATTTGATCAGAGATTTGCGATGTCAAAGCCCCGGCATACACAAGCGCCAACGCCATGCAGAGCATAGCGAACAAGCGACTTGAGCGAATTGCTTGGAATTTCGGCACGCTTGAACGTTTATCGGCGTCGACGGTGGGGCGCAACACATAACGCTATCAACGTCTGAAGCGCTCAAACGCACTAGAAGAATCACACCATACGTTGTGAGACCCAATGGTCGATATCCGCGAGTACCCAGGCAACTGCATGGCCTCCCAGACGAACGGGTTTGGGGAAGTTGCCTTGTGCCATCCAGCGATAGATGGTCGAGCGGCCGAGGCCGACACGGTTCTGGACTTCCTTGAGGCGAATAAGCCGCGTGGAAGGCTGAGCCTGCCGGAGATCCCTGTCTACACCCTCAAGCATGTGCTCCTCCTTGATCGCCTGCGAAGAAGTTGCCGAGGAAGGCATCCTTGCGCTCCAGTTCGATGATGTGGTCGGACAACAACCGCGCCACGCGATTGGCCGTCCCCTTCGCCCAGCGCGGCTTCACGTCCGTGATTTGATTGCCGAGAATGCGTTCCAGCGCGACCGGGAACTCGGCACTGAACTCGCAGAAGAAGCTCGCCAGGTCAGATTGTAGCCAGGCCACTGCCTGTTCGCTGCCACAGGTCAGGAACAGCAACAGGTGCGCGTGGGGCGCCACGCCGCTCGCTGACAGAATGCGCAAGGCTTCACCGATGGTGGCGGAGCGTGTGCCTGTGAGGATGCGGCGCAAGGCGTCACGATGAACCTGAGCATCGCGCGCGATGTCGCAGCGCGGTCGGCCACTCTCCTCGACGGCAGCGCAGAGCAGGCGCGCCAGATCTATCCGCAAGGCATCTTCCGCCAAGGGTGTCATGAAGGTCATTGGTGGTCCTTTCGATCCAATGGTTGTCGACTCACCGGCTAAGCGGAGAGGAAGGGTGTAGGAAATCAAAAAGAACATTAGAAGAACATAGGAAGCTGCGCGGGCGACACGATTCTTTTGATTCGCGCACATCAGAGGCGTGAATGCGCAGATTCCAGCATGGCTCGCGCGATGCGCGGTCGAAGCAGCGCATATCCATTGGGTCGCTGCGCGATTGCCGCCCCAAGACGCCCATATTGCGGCTTTTTGTTTGGGTAGCCGCGTCGAGATTACAGTGACGCATTTCCTACACCCAGGCTCCCGGTAGAGGAAAGAACATACAGCGAACACATCGCTGCACTTGTTCAACCCGGAGCCCCTTCGATGACTGCCAAGACCTTTCCCTCCCTTCGCCCCAGCGCCCGCGCCCGTGACTACATCGTTCCGGCCTGCGCGGCATTGGTCTGCGCGACCGCTGCCTATGCTGGTGCCGACACTACCTTCGATCCTGCGCTGACCAAGTTCACCGATTTTCTCGAAGGTTCGGGCGGCAAGATCATCACGGTCATGTCGCTGGCAGGCGGCCTGATTGCGCTCGCCTCTGGCCGCTTCGCCCTTGGCCAGGTCGCGGTGCCGGTAGGCGTCGGGATCGGCGTCGGCACCGGCGTGCCGATCGTCACCTCCGTCGTGACCGCGGTCATCTGACCCACCGGCTGCGGTTCACGACGAGACGGAGGGCGGCATGGCCGACAAGTACCTTGTTCCACGGCGGCTCGACGATCCGGAGCTCATTGGTTTCTGGACGATCGACGAGTTTGCGGGGCTGCTGGTCCCGTTCACCTGGGGCATTCTGGCGCAGCATATCATCTTCGGCACGGGCCTGTCGGTCCTGACCTGGTTCGCTTTGCGGAAGGCGAAAGCAGGCAATTCGGGCGCGAAGCTGGTGCATGCGGCCTATTGGTACCTGCCCGGGACTTTCCTGGGACTGAAAGCCACGCCGCCCTCCCATTGCCGCCTGCTCGCAGGCTGAGGGAGGACGTCCATGCAAACCGAATTCGCGCACGCACAAGCGCAGCGATACCTCGCCCAGCGCAACCGGCTTGCCGCCGCCAGCGCGGTGCTCGGCACGATCAGTGTACTGGCGCTGGGCGCCGCAGTTACTCGCGACGAGCAGGTGGTGCTGGTGCCGGTCACCTCGGAAACGCTGACGGTTTCGAGTGGCGGGGTTGACGCGCACTATCTCGAGCTCGTCGCCCGCGACACCGCGCTGATGTTGCTCAATCGTTCGCCCGAGAGCCTCGACTACTGGATGTCGCAGATCCTGAAGGTGGCCGACCCTGCGGCGCATGGCAGTCTCAAGGCCGAGCTCGTCGCCATCGTCGACGAACAGCGGGGCTCGGACATCGCTCAGGCGTTCGTGATCTCGGGCATCGCAATCGACACCGACAGGCTCACCGCAACGGTCAGCGGCAAATTGAAAACCTTCGTCGGCGCGCAGGTGATCGCGAGCCAGGAGCGCGCGTTTCGCTTTGCCTGGGCGCGGCGCGGCCTGTCGCTCGGCCTCACCGGCTTCGAACAGCTTTCCACTCCCGAACAGGATCAGGACCAATGACATTCCTGCCATCTCCTTTTGGTGCCGCGCTGGCGGCGAGCGGGCTTGCGCTTGCCAACCACGGTTCCTTGCGGCGGCCCGATCCCGGCTACCGCCTGATCGGGATTGCGGTCATCGCGCTCGCTCTCGCGCCAGTGCCTGCCCAGGCCGACCAGTTTGTCGAGGCAGCTGACAATGCGACGATCGACTGCGAGCTGTCACGCGGCGAACTCACGCGCATCGCGCTAGTCGATGATGGCTTTGCCAATGTCTCGAAGATTGCCAGCGGCTATCCCTACAACGACTTCGAGGTGACGCACGAGCCGGTACGCGGCGACATCTACATCTCGGTCCCTCCGCAATATGCCTCCGACAGAGTGAGCTTCTTTGCCACCAGTACGGCCGGTTACGTCTACCGCTTCGCCTGTCGCCTCGGCGGCGCTGACGCCAGCCAGTTGTTCATCACCAATCCAGCGCTCGCCAAACCCGATGCCGCCGAATGGGAAGCTGGCACATCGCCCGACGAGACAGCGATCCGTCTGATCGAAGCCATGGCGAGCGACGCGGTCCTGCCCGGTTTTGCCGCGCGCGCCGAGCTATCGCGTCCGCGCCGCACGGGCACAATCGAGGTGCAGCAGGTCGCCCAATACGATGGCGATACTTTGATCGGCCAGCGGTTCACCCTGCGCAATCTCGGGACCGAGCCCATTGCGCTCGCCGCTGAACGTGAAGCGCCTGCTGGCGCACTCGCCTTTACCTATGGCCGCGACGTGCTCGCGCCAAACGAGGTCACCAGCGCCTTCCTGGTCTTCCCAAAGGGAGGTGTCGAATAATGGCCGAGCAAAGTACCAAGGCGCCGGAACGGGCCACGCAGGAGAGCGAGCGCGCTGAAGGTCGCCGCAACCTCAACAGCCAGATCCAGCAGCGCCAGAAGCTGCTTCTGGGCGGGATCGGCGCGATCGCGCTGATCGGCGGGTCGTGGTTCATCTTCGGCGGCGAAGACGAGGCCGGACAGGACGCCGAAGGTGCGACGTCCATCGACACCGGCGGCCTGGTCAATCGCAATCTGTCGCAGCGCGAGTTCGTCGCCACCTACGGCAACCGGCTCGATGCGCAGGGCCGCGCGATCAAGGACCTGCAGGAAGAGCAGGTCCCGCGCCCCGCGATCGAGCAGGAGCTCGAGGCTCTGCGCTCCGAGAACGCGCAGATGATGAACAACGGGCAGGCGGCGATCGATGCGATCTCGGCCGAGAACGCTGCCCTGCGCGGCGAGCTGCAGCAGGTTCGCACTGCACAAGCGGACATGCCCGCCGCGCCGCCGCCAGCGTATGGGCCCGGCGTTGCTGCGCCGATCGCCGAGCAACGCGATGGGTTGGCGGTTGGGACGCAAGCCAACGGCGGACTCAACCTGACGAGCTTTGCACCGGCGCGCGCAAGCGCAGGCCGCCAGCAAAGCGAGAGCGCGCCGGCGTTGATGCTTGAGGCGAGCCGCGATTTCCTGCCGCCGAACTCCTATGCCCCGGCACGGGTGATCGTCGGCGTCGATGCCTCAACCGGCGTCGCCAGCCAGACCGATCCGCTGCCCGTAGTGCTGCGCATCACCGGCCCTGCACGCTCTGTTCTGAGCGGCAATCGCCTGCTCACCACCGATCTCACCGGCTGTCTCGTCAACGGCGCAGCACGCGGCGATCTCTCGGCCGAGAAGGTCTACGTCAAGCTCGTGCGCATGACCTGCGCCCAGCCAGGCGGGCGCTTCGCAGTCAGCGAGGTCAAGGGGTTCATCGCCTTTGCCGGCAAGTCGGGCGTGCGCGGCCGGGTGGTCAGCCGCGAGGGCAGTCTCGTATCGCAGGCCCTGCTCGCGGGGATCGTCGGCGGGTTCGGGCGCGGCTTCTCGGCAAATGCCAATTCGGTTTTCACGCAGAGCACGGGAGCCAACGGCCAGCGCGAGGCGCTGTCGCCAACCGACATCCTTGCTGGCGGTCTTGGCCAGGGCGCGGGCGAAGCCGCCGATACCGTCAGCCGGTATCTGATCGAGCGCGCCGAACAATACCAACCAGTCGTCGAGATGCCGACCGGCATCGAGGTCGAGATCGTCTTTCTCGACGGCGTCCACGTCAGGAGCAGTGAGTAACATGACCTATTCCAATCACCGGCCCAGCTTCAAGGCGCGCATGGCGCATATGGCAATCGCGGCCACCAGTGCCGCAACCGTCCTGACCCTTGGGCTTTCGCTCGTCACCGCCATGCCGGCGAGTGCTCAGGCGCTCGCCAGCGAGGTCACGGCGGCACTCAAGTTGCGGCTGCCGAAAACGCCGGTCGATGCCATGACCTGCGATACGCTCGGTCCGTGGTGCGAGGTCGTCTCGGGCGATACGCTGTTCTATATCGACCAGGGCGCACGCTACCTGTTTGTCGGTCGTCTCTACGATATGGAAGCGCGCAGCGATCTTACTGCCGCGCGGCTGCTCGAACTCAATCCGGACCAGATCGCCGCTGGCGCCGCGAGGGTCGAACCTGCGGCAGGCGAGCAGGGCGAAAATCAGGTAGCGAAG
>Ga0114940_10000781_pt1 | contig 13215 bp, 14 predicted proteins | sample ColdCreekSource_FD_87195 | JGI IMG/M metagenome (GOLD analysis project Ga0114940, IMG submission 87195) | Groundwater microbial communities from Cold Creek, Nevada to study Microbial Dark Matter (Phase II) - Cold Creek Source | ecosystem: Environmental > Aquatic > Deep subsurface > Groundwater ... | reverse complement strand
TTGGTCAAGAATCTCTTTACTCGGTACAAGCACCAAAGATTTAATTGGCCGCTCATTATCCTTATGGATAGCACTCAAAAACTCAGTAAAAATAACAGTTTTACCAGTCCCTGTCGGCATTTCTATATAGCCAGCTCGAGTCAGGCTGTCGGCTGGGGAGAATTTTGGCGTGCCACGCACAAAGCTCGATAAGTCATCCAGCACGATTGGTTGCCCATGCCGGAGTCGCGTACCGGAAACTCCAGATTTATAATCAGCAATATGGCTTTCTAGACGGTTGGTTATATTCAGGCGATTGCTAAGCTTGACAAGACGAACGTCATCCTCTTGAGTAGTTCCGTCGTTCATGCCAGCTGCCATATCCCGTATGGCAGCTTTGTACACCCATTGCCTTACTGAATTCTCGTGGGATAGCGCCTCTGCCTGTGGAGAGTTAATTTGCTGGGCAACTGCCGTACGGCCGTCATCCACAAAGAATGGCTCACCGAGATATGCTTCTAATTCTGCATACTCAGCAGGACCTTTCTCTCTTATCATGATATTGATTTATACCATATAATGAGTATATTTGGAAATGATTAGCAGGCTGCTACGGCTTAGTCAGCACCTCGCGCCAAGACAAGATATTGTAGCCGCCGGTGATCGGATAGCTCGGTGGCGGGGCGTACAGTAAGTTGTAGTCGTATTCGGTGGTGTTATATAAGAAGCCGGAGATCCAGTAGCCGGTGATCGGATCTCTGACCGAGTCACCACAGGAACTACCGCGGAACCATGACCAGGTCCAGGATTGGCGGCTGGCAACCGAGCCGTAGAAATGAAGCTTTTGGTTAGGACTGACCCAGCCCCGACTACAGTTGTTACTGGCAAAGGCGTAATTGGACGGGTACTGGACACTGCCCGACTGGGTGATCATCGCGGCGTTGACATGAAGCGTAAAGTCGCCCGTCGCTGGCGCAGCGTACGGTGCGATAAGGACGTCATTCTCGGCCACCAAACCAATCGCATCTTCACCATTTTTGGTACTATATGCCAAATCATCGGCGATGTGGATGTCGGCAGTGTTGGTTGTAGCCAGCCGCCCGGCAGCAATCGTCACCCGTCCATGATAGGTAGGGTTGGAGCGTACCCAGACATTGTCTTCTGCAAAGATAACACCGCTTGAGGGAATGGTTATATTATTGGCTACCGACTGGCTTACCAGGGCTGACGTATACGAAGTTTTGGTATCATCATCGTTGTTGACGTTATATAGGTTGTAGGTACCGTTGGTATTGAGTTCTATGAGATAGCCACGCGATACATTGGCACTAGAGCTACGTTGCGGCAAGTAGCCGGCAGTCCGTCCGGTTGGTATCTGTGAACAAGCATTCGTCTGTGTTGCCAAGGCTGCCGTCGATACATCTGAGGCAAAGGCAACTTTTTTAATCGTGCACAGTGAGCTAGAAACCTGGTTGAAGTCGATCGAGGTCGAAGGGAATATCCAGTCAACCTTGGAGCGGGTATTACAATCGATAGGCGTCGTGACCGATGGGGAACACCAAACACCCGGATGACTCGTACTGCCGTTGCCACCCAGACTAGATGACGGTACGTAGGTGGCGTTAGCCGAATAGACTTCGGCAGTATTCTGACCGTCCATGCGCACACCCTGGTTGGAGAATACCGGACCGTCAGCAGTCTCGGTATTACCAAACCATAGTGCCGTATCTGACACCACACCGTAGCTGGCAAAGGAAGTGGCGCCAAGCTGGGCATCGATAGTCCGGGTAATATTAGTGCCGGCAACCTTGCCGATAGAACGGACCGTAGCAATGGTTGATCCATTGCCCTGCGGCTTGATCCATAAGGTATAGGTACCGGTCGTTTTGGCGCTATCATCGACATAGTCATGGATGTATGGCCCATAGCCGAGCATTGCGTCAGGTGTCGTCGGTGTCGTCTTACCATCTTTAAAATCCGTACCGTTGTGGCTCATATGCCACAGGTAATAATTGACACCGGCCTCTGCAATATTAAAGGCCTGCTGGCTTTTGATATTATTGCCGACCACAAAGAAGTTATTAAGGATCACCATTAGCAAGGCGGCACCAAACAGCGAAAAAGCAATGATCAATGATATAAGGGCCGGTATCATAAAACCGCGCTGGTCGTATCGCAGTCGGCTCATAGGTTAGTCTTTCTGTTCCTTAAGTTAACTTCCAGCGTCATCACCTGGTTACTCGTCGTGCTGGCGGTACTGGCGCCCAAGTTGATACGTACCGATTTGACCGTATAGAGGTCGCTGATGGGCGGGGTCAGGACAGCATTTGCAGAGTTGACGTACTGGAACAACTTAACTCCAGACATCTGTTTGAAGCTACCAATAATAGTATAGGTCTTTTTGCTAGCAGTTATCTCGGCGCCAATTGGCGGGTTGGCAGACATCGGCGTAACATCGGCCAACAGCTTGCTGGAATCTGGACTGAGATAATATTTTATCTTAGACACATAGGTATCGGTTGGGTAAAAGTACGAGTACATCTCTAACGTATTATCTTGAGCATCAATTATGCTGGTAGCCCCACGGATAACATTGCCAATACGCTGGGATTGCTGGGCCAGTCCTGTAAAGTTAGAAGCCGTCTTTTGCAAATCCAAGTAGCCAAACAAGCTGGTCTTAAAGAATGTAAACATACCAGCCACCATGACCGATATCAATACGATAACAACTAGTAGCTCAACCAGCGTAAAGCCCTTCTGTTTGGATGGACGATTATGGCAAGACAACGACGCCTCCTATCATGGGACTCGTGTCCGGAAGGGTTAAGGTGTGGCCGTTAGCAATCACTACCATCCGTGTATTACCAACAGCCACGCCACTCAGATCCACCGCACAGTTCAACAACACGCCTGTCGCATTACCGGTACAAGCGGCCGTATAGGTAGAAGCACCTTGCAAGAAGCGCACCGTCGTACCGCAACCGACACCACTACCAGTACATGGCAAATTATTGCCGGCAACCGCAAAGGTATAGTTGGTTATCGGGCCGCTGGCCAAGCTGGTGTTGGACGGCGTAATAGAGTTAACCCGTGGGTAGTTTGACTGGGTGGAGAATATCAGGCGTACCTTTTGCAAGTAGCCATCGCCGCCAAAGTCAAAGGTCGTAGCCGGTGGCGACGATGAATCATAGGTCGGCACCACGACTGGATTAAAAGGATTGGTGCCACTATACGGCACTGCAGCCGCTAGATAATATGTCGTACCGCCAACCCTACAGTTGGTCGCCGCACTATCACCGCAAAAGATGTAGTTGCCAGGCACTAAGTTCTGTAAGTTTATATTGCCGCCACTATCACTTGTCGGACGGGTGTCAGAAGGCGTAAAGTTGTCGTAATAATAGGCCGTATCGCTGGTACTGGTGTACTTTTTGTAACCACCTTTGACGTAGACCTTCATACCATTGATCGGCGTACCACTAGTATCGACCACCTCGCCAATCAAACTAAAGGTACCCTGCGGCTTAAGGGTAAGCGTGGCATACGAAGATTGTTGGGTGATAATCTTTTGACTGGGATATGTCGGCTGCAAACTGCCACTGACGATAGCGGTTGTCAACGTCGAATAGCCTGTCTTAGTGGCGGTGACGTGATAGTCAGTACCACTGTCAGGTGGCAAGCCATAAAAGATCGCCGTACCATTGCTGTCGGTCGTATCCGAAACATTGGCATTCGGCGTGATAGTCGCATTAACAACCGTGACCGTCGCTCCAGCGATCTTATTGCCATTGTTATCAATGACATTGACGAACAAGGCACCGGTAGTGCTGGCCGTCTCCGAAACACGGGCTGAAACCTGAGTGTCAACTTCTGCTAGCCGGGTATTGGTTTTGTCAGTCACAACCACATGGACAACTTTATAATCCTGCGGATTGGTGTCAGTCGTCGGTGAACCGCTTGGTGGCGGATAATTACGACAATATAGTTCTTTGAGGGCTTGGGTTGGATATGAAGCGCAGCCATCATAGGCGTCATCAATATAGTTAATACTGGTCTTGATGGTATATTGTACGCCGTTCAAGGTCTTGGTAGCGGTTGCGGGCAGTGGACTGGTAGCGTAGATACTGCCACCGGCAATTGCCAGGCTGTCGTACGATAGGGATTTAAGGTATTCCATCTGGTTAGTCGCTAGGGCCGAGGCCACTGCCTGGCGCTTGGCGATAATCGTACTGTGGATCAATGCCGTATATAAGCCAAGAATGCTTACAGATATCGTTGCAAAAACAACGATGCCGACCGCCAGCTCTACGATCGTAAAGCCCCCCGCTGACCTAGACTTAGGCGTGTGCATGATTACGCTTAAGTATAATCTAAAACCCAACTCAGGGGAATGACCTAAGTACGGGCTGGCGTTTTGGCTTCATGCCATATAGAGACCCGTCTGCGCCCTTATACTCACACATCCCGCGAAGAGTATACATATTCGCTATGCTTATGTTTTAATCAGGCACTTGCGCGATTATTTTTGAGATGCATTGTCAGATACACACTCTCATGGCAACCTACCAGCTCAAAATAGCCCATGGGCAACCATCCCGGCCAGGATAGCATCCTTAAAAATTAAGCATAAGCCTAGCATAAATGTATACAGTTTGGAGACATGCTAGAAGCCATGTTAGGACAAGCGCTTAATCATCTAGTGTGATAGCCTTATGTTATGACTTGGCAATTTTATACGGCCGTGAGCGTCGTCGCCCTCTCCATCTCGATCATACTGCAACGGATACTAATACACAGAGATAAGATTAACCCTTTCGCCTATGCTGTCGTATTCCAAGCTATGGTAGCGATCGTCATCTCCGCCTTTTTGATATTCCAAGGCTTTATGCTACCCAATATTAAAGAGCTCTGGATTCCAGCCGTGGCCTCGATGCTGTTATACGGCATTGGACACGTCGTATACGCTAAAACGTTACAAAAAGTCGAAGCGTCAGTGTTCTCGGTGCTATTTGCCAGCCAAGCGGTCTGGATAATGCTGCTCGGTGTATTTTGGTTTAACGAAAGCCTTACAGCGCTGCAAATCATTGGCTCAGCTTTGATATTCGCAAGCATCTTGGTGTTAGTAAAACGCCAATCACTACGCTCATTGGATCGAGGATTAATACTAGGATTGTTAACCGGCCTGTTATTCGGCCTGGCCATCACCTGCTGGTCATATGTCGGACGACATACTGACACTTTATCGTGGGCGGCGCTCAGCTTCGTAGGTACTTCATTAAGTGCACTGCTGTTTTACCCAAAAGCAACGCGACATATGGCACCATTATTTCGCGGCGCAATTCTCTCAAGGATGATGTTATTGAGTGTATTCTATGCTATTGGTTGCGTGGCCATGCTATATGCCTACAAGCTCGGGACATTTACAGTCGTTTCACCACTCAGACAAACAGGTATCATACTTACTGTATTGCTCGCTTTGGCACTTTTACGTACCGAGCGTAAACAAGTCGGCAGGAAGTTAGCTGCTGCCGCTATATGCTCGCTCGGCGTAGTCTTAATCGTTGCTAATTAATATGATATGATTAACTAAACGTAAGCTATATCAATGTGGGGAGCCTAAGCTATCGCAACCTATTTCTTTAAGGACAAACCGGTGTTCGGGTTTGATTTGGGGCATGGCTCATTTAAGATCATGCAGTGCGAGGCCAAGGGTCCACATCCCAAGGTACTCGGCTACGGCACGGCTAGCTTTGACCCTAGCGCCAGCGAAGACGGTGTCATCGTCAAGCCAGAACTAATTGCCGAGGCTACCAAAAAGATGTTCAAGGACGGCTTCCACGGCAAGCTCACCACCCGCCGGGCAGCGATTGCCATCCCTTCTTACCGTTCTTTTTCGCGCGCCATCCAACTGCCACGCCTCAGCGGTGGCGAGCTCGACCAAGCCGTAGAATTAGAGATCGAGCAATACATCCCCGTCCCACTTAAAGATTTGTATGTTGATTATTCAATCACTTCTAAGGACGAAAACTCAATGGAGCTGTTTGCGGTGGCAATGCCGCGGATTATCGTTGACTCGTACCTCAGCCTGGCAGAAGTGATGGGCATGGAACCAATACTTATTGAGCCAACCACCGCCTCGGCCGGCCGCTTATTCTCGTATGACGGCAACAGCGACGTCGCCACCGTGATCATCGACTTTGGTTCGCAGACCGCCGACATCGGCATCTACAATAAGACGACTCTGGTGACCGGTACCGTGCCAGCTGGTGGACTAGTCTTTACTAAGCTCATCAAAGACAAGCTCCACGTCAGCGACGCCGAAGCCGGTTTTATCAAAACTAAATATGGCCTAAGCCTGAGTAAAAAGCAGAAAGAAATTACTACCGCCCTATCGCCAGCCTTGCAAAAGATCGTCACCGAAATCCGCCGTATGAGCCGCTACTATGAAGAGCGTTACGGTACCGAACACAATATCGCCCAAGTGGTCATCCTTGGTGGCGGCGCCAACATGCCAGGACTCGGTGACTACCTGACAAACGCCCTACGTATGCCCGTCCGGGCGCACAACCCCTGGAACATGCTCGACTATGACGGATTAGAACCACCGAGCGGACCAGACCGACTGATGTACGCCACTGTCACCGGACTCAGCCTACTCAAGCCAAGCGAGGTCTTCTCGACATGATCAACTTACTACCGACCGAGACCAAACAAAACTACTACTACGCCCGTCGCAACAGCCGCCTGGCGCGCTGGATTGTTACTATGAGTTTTGCGTTTGTTGGCCTGATAGCCTTGAGCGTTGGCGGTATCCTAGTACTAGACCAAACCGCCAAAAGTTACGACAAGCAAGTTGGAGTTTTAGAGTCCAGTCTCAAGGAGCAAAAGCAAGTAGAGACCGAAAAACAAGTCAAAGAGATAAGTAACAACCTCAAGTTAGCGCTCCAAGTGTTGTCCAAGCAAGTGCTCTATTCGCAAATGCTCAAGCAGATGGCGACGCTCATCCCAAGCAATGCTGCGCTTGAAAACCTAACTATCAGCCAAGGGCAAAATGCCTTGGATATTACCGCCAACACCACCGACTACACCGCCGCCACCCAGCTACAAGTCAACTTGGCTGACCCCAACAATAAGATTTTTTCTAAGGCCGACATTCTCAACATTAGCTGTGCCAACTCAGCAACTGGTGAACCGAAGAAGTACCCCTGCACCGTGACTATCCGTGCCCTGTTCAACGCTAAGAACCCGTATCTATTCGCCAGCAGTAACGCTGCAACTGCAAAGGTTAAGCAATGATTAAGTTAACGAGCAAGCAAGTCTACTACGGTATGGTCGCCGTCTTATGCCTTATGATAGCCGGCTTTATTGGTGGCGCCTATGGCGTCAGCACCTTCTTGCAGCAGCAATCCTCGTCGGTTGTCGACGCCCGCTCGCGCAGCGCCTCGCTAGAGCAGCAACAGACCCAGCTCAATAAAGCAAAAGCGAGCATCACCAAGTACAAAGAAGTCGGCGACATAGCCAAAAGCATCGTACCCCAAGACAAAGACCAAGCCCAAGCTGTGCGCGAGATCGTTAATATCGCCAGCGCCAACAGTATCAACCTGGGTTCGATCACCTTCCCTTCATCAACCCTAGGCGCCACTGGTGCTGCAGCCGCTGGCGGCAAAGCTTTGTCGCAACTCAAGCCGGCAACCGGTATCGGCGGCGTCTACACTTTGCAGCTAACCGTCCAATCTGACCCAGGCAAACAAGCCACCTACGACCAGTTCATCAAATTTATGGCAGCGCTGGAGAGCAACCGGCGCACAGCGCTGGTTAGCGGCCTCGTCTTACAACCCGACAGCAAGAACCTTAACTTAGTTAGTTTTACTTTAACAATTGACGAGTATATTAAGCCATGACCAAAAAGAAACAAAATGAGCTAAGCCTCAAGCAACTTAAGCATCAAGCATCAAAAGCTTTGGTAGTGTTATCGCGCTATTCGGCAATCCTATTCTTCTTGCTAATCACCTCAGTCTACGGCTTTGTCGTGCTGCGTATTAATACCTTAGTCAATGCCCAGCCAAGCCAAAGCGATATCGACGCCCAGTCCAAAACCTCATCGGTTCCACGCGTCGACCCGAGTGTCGCCGAGCAACTTCAGAAGCTGCAGGATAATAGCGTCAACGTCCAGACACTATTCAACCAAGCTCGTAACAATCCCTTCCAGTAGGTTTGCTATACTGTGAGTATGACGCAACAACGATCACAACGAGGCTTTACAACCATCGAGCTCTTATTGGTCTTAGTTATTATTGGTATTCTAGCGACGGTAGTATTTACTACCCACTCCGGTGTCCAGCAAAACAAACGCAACACCGAACGGCAGGCCGATATCAAAGAAATGCGTGACGGCTTGGAAGGCTATTTTGCCGCCACTAACCGCTATCCGACCCTCGCCGAGCTCAATGACGCAACCTGGCGCTCAACCCATCTCAAAGCCCTAGAACAAGCTGTCTTTAACGATCCTAGCGGCAATAACGATAGATTTGTCGACAAAGCCCAGACTAATACCTACACTTATTCGGTCACTTCAGCTAGCGGTACGCCTTGCGACAATGCCAAGAACCCATGTACACAATATACTTTGACAGCCACACTTGAAGGCGGCGGCACCTACACCAAGAATAATCTCAATTAGCTTTAGTTGTCGTTCAGCGGATCTACCGGCCGGCCATTCTTAAAGGCTTCGACGGCATTGTTGAGGACAGCAATATGGCGCTTAGGGTTGGCAACATAACTAAAACGATAGGTGGTTTCGTCGCCTTCGGTAGACAACCGGATCGTACCAAAATCAAAGAAATAGGAGAATATGCCGGTCTTCCTATAGCTGGCATCTTCGATGTTTGCCAGGCTGACCGTTTGCTCGTGCTTGTTAAGCAGACCGATCATAATCTCCTGAATAACGCTCTCATTAGTTAGGTAGAAGCGGTTGCTGTTGTAGATATAGGTGGCTATCAGTGCACCGGCAAAAACAAAGAATGACAACAAGCCGAGGCCAGTGGCCGCCAAAATTAACGTATCATCGCCAAGGTCGTTACCGGAGATATACGATGCCATTAGGGCGCCAAGGGCAATAATAAATATAACGGCCACACCCCAGATCTGCACTAAGCCGAAGGGGTGACGCTTAACAGCAGCAATGATGAATTCACCCCTGCTCAAGTTGAGATGTGGATACTGTCTCTTGGACTCCTCGTAGCGGGCCATGATATCGTCTGGGATTTGAGGATTCGCTGGACTCATTGGCCGGCTGATATGGACATATTGGTGGTTACCGTGCGGTTCGGCGGGCAGGCCTGGTGCCGGGACAGGGGCGGGCCCGGCCGCTGGAGCGTCTTGCGGTCGTAAGTATAGTGGCCGGCCTTGAGTATCATAAGCCACCGGCTGCGTGTAGTCGGCATGGGCTTTATTGTCAGGTAATTGTGGTTGCATCTACTCTATTATACCAGGACTTAGGCAATATCTTAGACAGCCAGGTCGTCAACTGCCGCTGGGTGCCGCTTGCCCATATGGGTATAGGCTTTAAAAGTGACTTTACGTCCGCGCGGCGTGCGTTCTAACAAGCCCATTTGCATCAGGTATGGCTCGATGAAATCCTCAATTGTCGAGCGCTCTTCTGCGGTCAGTGCGGCAATCGTTTCCACACCAACCGGTCCACCATTATAGCTGTCGATAATAGCATTAAGGATCATACGGTCGGCCGGGTCGAGCCCCAGCTGGTCAATTTCTAATAATTCCAAGGCCTTGTGGCTGGTAACCGTATCAATAATGCCATCGCCATTAACGTCAGCATAGTCGCGCACCCGCTTGAGGAGCCGGTTAGCAATCCGTGGTGTCAGCCGCGAGCGTTCGGCCAGCACGCGCGCCGCCTCCGGCTTAATGCGCGCCTCCAGTATACCGGCCGCCCGCTCAATAACTTGCTTCATTTCATCATCAGTATAGAATTCTAGGCGATGAGTGATGCCGAAGCGGTCACGCAAAGGCGCCGCCAAAGCACCAGCCCGGGTCGTAGCACCAATAAGTGTAAACTTTGGTACGTCCAAGCGTAGCGACCGGGCACTTGGGCCCTTGCCTAGGATAATGTCCAATTTAAAGTCTTCCATCGCGCTGTAGAGTACTTCTTCGACATTACGGTTGAGGCGGTGAATTTCATCGATAAACAGCACGTCACCTTCGCCAAGGTTGGTCAGCATGCTCGCCAAGTCACCTGCCCGTTCTATGGCAGGGCCGCTGGTTACACGGATCTGGGCTGACATTTCGTTAGCGATGACATTAGCCATGGTGGTCTTGCCTAGGCCAGGGGGGCCGTACAGCAAAATATGGTCAAGCGGCTCACCGCGCTGTTTGGCGGCCTGAATCGCCAGCTTCAAGTTTTTCTTGAGGCGCTCTTGGCCAATATAATTGCTAAAGTCCTTAGGCCGGAGAGTATTCTCTAGCTCTTCTTCCTGCGGATCATCAACATTATCGGTGTCATTAAGGCCGGTATTAACTATTCTCTCAATCATTAGCTTTTTATAGTATAACGCAATAAGCTAACGTTTGCTGCAAATTCACTTCCAAGATTGGGTTCAACGACTTTTAACGGTTCTTTAAAGCCAGTTTAATACGGTCCTCAGTTGATAATACGGTGTCAATATTCTGCAAAGCGACCGCTGCATCCTGAGGTGAATAGCCGAGCGACACCAACGCCTCGACGGCTTCATCCTTCATCATCGCATTCGTACCCTGCAGCAAGCCGGTTGAGGCCAGATCGACGCCCTCTAGCCCGACCTTATCTTTGAGGTCGACAACTACCCGTTCGGCGACTTTTTTGCCAACGCCAACCGCTTGTTGGATGTATTTGACATCACCAGTAGCAATCGCGGCCCGTACATCATTGGAGCTACCAATGCTTAACACGTTAAGTGCCATCTTAGGGCCCACACCATTGACCGTTAGCAACAGTTCAAACATCTGCATCGTATCGAGCCGGCAAAAACCGAATAGGTCATGTGATTGCTCGCGGATATGCTCATAGACATAGACCTTAGAGGTTTCGCCAGTCGCCAGATTACCAAAATCTTCGTTAGTGACCAGCAAGCCATAGCCAACACCAGCCACGTCCAGCACCACAGTGCCGCCTAATTTTTCTGAAACTATACCGTTGAGTGTTGCAATCATGCGCCTATTGTCTCATACAATGACTATCGTATTCGCTTAACCTGATTAAGATTAATGGCTTTCTGTACCAGCCCCTCTACGATGCCAGCTATGTGGTCACGCAGCTCATACCATTCAAGCTGTTCGTAGCGGCGCTTGCCGAGCAGCATATCCATCGTGTGCGGTTTTACAGGGACGGCCTTACCCCTGGCAAGTGGCGGTGCGACTTCGTCTAGTAATTTCCTTTCGGCCTGAGACAGGTCGAAGCGGCCTACCGGAATCCGTCTAATCGTCGTAATAACATCGCGGGTAAGCGGTTTTTCGCCATCCCAAGAACGCACAATAGCTATTAGTTCCGTTATTGTTATATCCGCTTTAGGTACTCTGCTATCTTCTCGGGTAACTCTTGGCCGGCCGCCATTAGGCCGCGACATCACCTCATCATCTCCATCACCGATACCGTCGATAAGGACATCGAGGTCCTCTTCGAGTGGCTCAAGATCGTCCTTATCCGGGCCCTCGGCGGCGACTGTAACCGTCTCACCGATTACAAATGCGCCAACCTCGGCCAACTCATTAGCAGGCTTACTATCTACATCTTCGCCAACTTGTGCATCAGTGGACACAGCGTCTATACGGACTACACCATCTAAGATTCCGACATACCGCCCCGTCTCAAGCTCTGGTTGCGACACTAGCTCAGGAGCGAAGGTTGACTTAGGCTCAGAAGTTGGAGCTAGCTGTGGTTGCATGTGGTTCCATAATGCCGCCTTTAGTTTGTTTATCGGCTCCTGTACATAGGGCGATCGGTTGCCGTGGTGTTTGATAGCCCAGGCAAATTTGGCAGCTACGCGCAGATCCTTGACTGCATCCGCTACACGTAGTGCCTTTTCTTGGACGAGTGTTTCTTCTGGCCAATCCAAACCTTGCCAATCACCTCTTTCCCTATCCCCTACGCCAATAGTATGTATAAAAGGTTCAAGGTGTGGAAATGCTTCGAGCATATCGTTAATCTCTGTTGATTTTGGATTGAGATTTTCTGGCATACGTAATTATTACTGTATGGCCGTTAGCATTGCAAGGTTAAGAGTTTTTACACGAATGCGGCGCGTTTTTTATTGGGGGATTGTCATACTATGCATGATTGCAGCTGCAAGCGCATCGGCAGCGTCATCGGGCTTAGGAATTTCTTTGAGCTTGAGCAAGACGCGTACCATTTCTTGCATTTGTTTTTTATCGGCCTTGCCGTAACCGGTAATTGCCTGCTTAATCTGCATCGGCGTGTATTCAAACAGGCTTAGTCCAGCCTGCTGGCTGCATAATAACACCACCCCTCGGGCTTGGGCGACGGTCATTGCGGTAGTGACATTGCGCGCAAAGAATAGCTTTTCTACCGACATTACCGTTGGCTTACTGTCAGCAATGAGCTCAGTTAGCTCGTCGTAAATCGTCAATAGGCGCACCGCGTCATCTTCTTTGACGGGAGTACGGATAACGCCAGCGTCGACTAACTGGATGCCGCCCCTGGTAGTTTCAATGACACCAAAGCCCAAAATACCCGTGCCCGGATCAATTCCTAATATTCTCATGTCTATAGTATAGAATATACTAGTGAGCCAGATCTTCGACTTTTATGACAAGCCCGGTTACCTGCAAGAGATTACTCGGGCCGCCAACGACGCCAATGTCTCTGATGACCTTACCTATATAGCTATGGGCTACGATGTCGGCGTGCCAGAAATTGCCACCATGACCGACGCGCTGATCGGCGCTGCCTCACGTGGCGCTAAGGCTAGGTTAGTTGTCGATGCCTACTGCTTTATATTTGATTCTAAAGAAAAGCTTGGAACAATGTTTACCAAAGGCGATATCGTACCCGACAAACTAACGGGCAGCTTTCGAAAAACATACGAAAAGCTGGAGCAGCTCAAAGCAGCCGGCGGCACATACTACATTACCAACAAACCTAACCGTGCGTTCAGGTTCCCATACGCTGGCCGGTCCCACATTAAGCTAGCCATTATTAATGACCGCCTATTTATCGGCGGCTGTAACTTT
>Ga0114940_10000780_pt1 | contig 13222 bp, 16 predicted proteins | sample ColdCreekSource_FD_87195 | JGI IMG/M metagenome (GOLD analysis project Ga0114940, IMG submission 87195) | Groundwater microbial communities from Cold Creek, Nevada to study Microbial Dark Matter (Phase II) - Cold Creek Source | ecosystem: Environmental > Aquatic > Deep subsurface > Groundwater ... | reverse complement strand
GATCTTGAGAGTCCGCCTGAGGCGGATTTGTGGTGATTGTTTGTTTAATCATATGTCGGGTGTAGCTCTCACGGGCTCACCCGACAATCACCATGTCATCTTTACTGGTTTGGCGGGCTCACTCAGAAAAGGGTTCGTCGAGGGAGCTTTGGCAGTGTGATCGAATTGCAGCAGGCGATCACTGAATTTCTAAAGGCTTGGAACCAGGACCCAAAACCTTTTATCTGGACGGCATCGGTGGAATCCATTATGGAAAAGATCGAAAAGTGCCGACAAAGACTCGAAATCATCCAACCCGGCTGCACCCAGCCCTCTCGGAGGCGGAAGAAAAAATAACTCCAGTTATTTTTGAGACACTACACTAGCCGGAACCCTTATCGTGAAAGTCCCAGCGATTCCGCTGCAAGCATTCTTGCTGAGCACGAATGGAAAGTGCTCTACTGTTTTGTTCATAAGACAACCCAATTACCCGATCAACCTCCGACCCTGCGGGAGCGCATGGAAGACCTTTACGAACTGCGTGAAGCGGTGAAGCGCAACAACGGCAAGCCCGGAATCCCCTGGGAAAAGGTCAAAAAAGAACTCGACCTTGATTGATCTTCACTCAGAGCGGAAAAGCACTCTCCCTTCCAGCCGTTCACGGCTGGACTCATCAACAAAATGAACAGATTATGTAAAGCTGCCTCAAAATAAAGCTTGATAGGCTACTACAATCAGTCTATATTAGCCATATGAAGACAGCTTCGATTTCTCATGCCAAAAACCATCTCAGCTCCCTTCTAGATCAGGTGCGTCAGGGACATTCTATCCTGATCCTCGATCGCAATCAACCGGTGGCAAGATTGGAACCTGTGCACAAGGGGACCAAAGTGGATGAGGACGCCCGCCTTCTCCGTTTGGAACGGGCGGGTTTGATTTGCCGTGGACGACAGAAGCTGCGTCCGGAATTTTTTACAGAGCCTCTCTTAAAAACCAAAGATGGTTCCAGCGTCCTGGATGCATTGCTGGATGAGCGGAGGGAAGGACGGTGAAATACTGGGATTCTTCCGCAATGATTCCCCTTTTGATCTCTGAAAAGTTGAGTCCGGAGATCAAAAGCAGATTGCATGCCGATCCGGAAATGGTCGCCTGGTGGGGGGCTGTTGTGGAATGTGCTTCTGCTCTCAATCGGAAGGAGCGAGAAGGCGCTTTGAGCCGGGTGGCCTTGACAGAAGGAATGAAGCGCTTGAAAGATCTCCGGTTAAGCTGGATCGAAGTGGAACCCAGCGAAAAAGTCCGTGAGTCAGCCCTGCGTCTGCTTCGAGTGCATTCTTTACGGGCAGCTGATTCTCTTCAACTTGCCGCTGCATTGGTTGCAAATGAACAACAGGCGGACATCCTGGAATTCGTCTGTCTCGATGAGCGTCTGCGATCCGCTGCCGAACGCGAAGGCTTTTCTCTTCTTCCTTCAAAATAACCATTGCTGGATTATCACCTGAGCGTGGAAGGTCTGCTTCGCGGGGCGCGAGAAGCTGGGGGTGTGACACGCCATCTTCTGGCTGGTGTTTAAAGCGAGAGAAATGTAAGAGGGCCGGTGTTTTTTCTTGGTTTGACGTGAGGGTTGAGATTGTTGTAGGGCTGTTTCATGTTCAGCTTCCATTTAACTCTATGAAAGGCCTTCTACAACTGTTCTCAGGTTTGCTGTTGTGTGGATTGCTTGTCAGCGCGCAGGAGACTCGAACGGAAATGGGCGTTATCACCGGTGACCGGGTGAATGTGCGCGGCCGTCCACTGGCCACTGCGGAGCTTTGTTGCCAATTGAACAAAGGGGATCCAGTGGAAATTCTTGAGCGTCGTCTGGTCCAAACCACCGGAACCAATACCGAGGAATGGGTGCGGATTGTGTTGCCGGAGAAAGCGCATGTCTGGTTGCAATCCAGCTTGGTGGAAAAGGGCGCCGTCACCACACGTGCCAATGGCCGCGCCGGGCCAAGCCTGATGTGGCCGGTGCTTTGCGTCTGGTCCAAGGGTGACATGGTGAACGTCCAAACAAACCATCTGGATTGGGTGGGCGTTACACCCTCCCGAAACGCTTCGGCCTGGGTGTACGGCCATTACATTCATGGTTCGAGAGCCTCGCCATGAATCCTGAGCTTGTCGAATGGATTCAAAGTGGAGCCCACACGATTCCCATGGCACAGGTTGCGAAGCCCAGATGAGCGCGAAGATCCTTGATGGAAAGGCCATCTCTGAACAGGTGCTGGCGGAGACCAAGGCGGGGATAGCGGCTTTCCGAAAAGCGCATGGAATTACTCCGGGACTGGCCTTTGTTCGTGTGGGAGAGGATCCGGCTTCGGTGGTGTATGTGAAGGCCAAGGCAAAAATGTGTGAACGCCTCGGTATCCGGTCCCAGACTCTCATTCTCCCGGAAGGCGCCAACGAAGCCAACCTTCTGGAACTGATCCGAAGTCTGAATGGTCAGAAGACCGTACACGGGATTTTGGTCCAGTCTCCGCTGATGGCCGGAATTTCCCAGGATCGGGTATTCGAAGCCATTGATCCACACAAGGATGTGGATGGATTCCACCCGTTGAACCTTGGAAAACTTGCGGTGGGCGATCCGAACGGATTTGTGGCCTGCACACCAGCAGGTATTCATCAACTTTTGATCCGTGGTGGCATTCCCATCACAGGCAGACACGTGGTCATTCTCGGCCGCAGCCGGATCGTGGGCAAGCCCATGAGCCTGATCCTCACGCAAAAAGGAAAGGATGCAGATGCCACCGTCACGATTTGTCATTCCCGGAGTCGTGATCTTGAGTCGCTGACCCGGCAGGCGGATATTTTGATTGCAGCGCTGGGCCGCAGACGGTTTGTCAAGGCCGGCATGGTATCCAAAGGCATCGTGGTGATCGATGTGGGGATCAACCGCGTGTCGGATGCATCGAAGAGGGATGGTTTTCGTCTGGAGGGGGATGTGGATTATACGGCTGTGGCCAAAAAGGCCGGATGGATCACACCGGTGCCCGGCGGTGTAGGACCGATGACCATTGCCATGCTGATGGCAAACACGCTCAAAGCGGCGCAAATGCAAAATCCTTCTCGGTGATAACCCACATTTCTCACCCTCCGTACGGCGGCAGGGACGTCGCCGTCTACCAGTGGTAGCCCGTCTTGTCCCTGAGACGGAATGGAGGCATCCATTGGATTGAACTCGCGCCAGCCGCCGAAATGCTTGAACGCTGCGACTGCTAAAGAGCGTCGCCAAGATCGGCTGCGACGCTGTGACCAGTTGAGCACAACGGCGTGCTCCTGAATCAGGGGGAGGATGTGCTGCTCAATGTAGTCGTGCCAAATGGGACTGTCAGAATACACAAACAAGATGCGTGTGCCGCGCGGCAGCCAGAGCAGCCAAATGGCGAGGTAAATGCAGATATTCAATGTGGCAAATGAACACATGTTTTGCAAGTCTTGTGCCTAAACCCCATGAGCGAACTTCCCAAAGGTTATGACCCCTCCGTTGTCGAGGATAAGTGGTACGCCGAATGGCTGAGGATGGGTTGTTTTACAGCGGATCCTTCGCGAGCTTTCAATGGTCACGGTTTGACGGAAGAACAGAAAGCCGCTCAACGAGCCAAAGGCCTTAAGGAAGCTTATTCCATCGTTATTCCCCCTCCGAATATTACCGGGGTTCTCACGATGGGCCATGTGCTCAACAACACAATCCAGGATATCCTTGCCCGACGCAAGCGAATGCAGGGACACGAAGTTCTCTGGCTTCCGGGAATTGATCATGCCGGCATCGCGACGCAGAGCGTGGTTGAACGTCAGTTGCGCAAAGAGGAAAAGACGTCGCGCCATGATCTCGGGCGGGAAGAATTCCTGAGGCGAGTCTGGTTGTGGAAGGACAAACATGGCGGCATCATCCTTCAGCAGCTGAAAAAGCTCGGTTGCTCGTGTGACTGGTCGAGAACGGTTTTTACGATGGATGGCCTGGATTCTCGCGATCCAAAACCACGGGTCAACTACTCAAAGTGGGTGGCTCAGGTATTCGCTCAACTTCACCGCAAGGGGCTGATTTATCGTGGGCGACGGATGGTCAACTGGTGTGTCATCTCGCGCACCGCCCTGTCCGATGAGGAAGTGATCATGAAGGAAACGAAAGGCAAGCTCTGGTATATTCGTTATCCCTGGGTTGATTCAAAAGAGGATTTTATTGTCATTGCAACGACGCGTCCTGAAACCATGTTGGGTGATACTGCCGTGGCGGTGCACCAGAATGATGAGAGATATAAACATTGGATTGGTCGAAAACTCAGGCTTCCGCTGGTGGAGCGGGAGATTCCCATCATTGCTGATGAACGGGTGGACCCACAATTCGGGACCGGTTGTGTAAAGGTCACCCCGTCTCATGATCCGGCGGATTTCGAAATGGGATTGCGCCACAAGCTGGCGCAGATCCAGGTGATCGGGCTGGATGGCAAAATGACACGCGAGGCGGGCGTCAATTATGAGAACATGGATCGATATGCCTGTCGCGAAAAAGTGGTTGCTGATCTGCAACAGCTCGGATTGATCGAAAAGATTGAAGATTACACGCACAACGTCGGTTACAGCGAACGCGCCGATGTGCCGGCCGAACCCATGGTGAGTGAACAGTGGTTTCTAAAGTATCCAGCTGTCAAACAATCACTCGATGCGGTTTTGAATGAGGAGATCCGATTCTGGCCGTCACGATGGACCAAGGTCTATGAACACTGGATGACGAATCTCAAGGATTGGTGCATCTCACGCCAGCTTTGGTGGGGACACCGGATCCCTGTCTGGAGCAGGGAAAGTTCTAAGTTCGAAGGTCGAAGTTCGAAATTGGAGAATGCGAAAGGAAATCAGAGAATTGAAATCCATATTGGAGTCGAACCACCGTCCGGTGAAGGCTGGCAGCAGGATCCGGATGTCCTTGATACGTGGTTTTCTTCATGGCTTTGGCCGTTTGCCACGATGGTTCCGGATCCCGAAAAACTGGAGTCTGAAACTCGAAATACAGAATCCGAAATTTCCAAATTTTATCCGACAAATGATCTGGTTACGGGCCCGGACATCATCTTCTTCTGGGTTGCTCGAATGATCATGGCGGGGTACGAATTCACCGGCAAAAAACCGTTCGGCAATATTTATTTCACGGGGATGGTGCGTGACAAGCAGGGCCGCAAAATGTCGAAGTCTCTTGGAAATTCACCGGATCCGCTCGATCTGATTGGCAAACATGGAGCTGATGGACTTCGTTTTGGAATGATGCGTTGCGCGTCTCTTGGTTTGGATGTTCGGTTTGATGAACAGCAGATCGAACTTGGACGAAACTTCTGCAACAAATTGTGGAATGCGGCAAGATTACGGCTTTTGCACGGGTGTGGTGAAGGGCGCGACAAATCACGCCCCTACGGTGATCTTCAAGAAGTGGATCTTTCGTCGGATGACAAGACGATCCTGATGCGGTTGGATGAAGCGGTGTGCCAGATCAACCGGGCGTTTGAGGGATATGAATTCAACCATATTGCTGCCAGACTTTATGAGTTTTTTTGGACTCATTACTGTGATTGGCACCTGGAGGCCTCCAAGGCCGTGCTCTATGGAAGCGACGAACATCAGAAATCCGTGACGCTCGCTGTCATGGATCATGTTCTCCATGTCACCCTTCGACTGCTTCATCCCTTCATGCCTTTCGTCACGGAGGAGCTCTGGAATGCGCTGGCGCTCTACAAGCGCAGTTTAAGGTTCGGAGTTAAAAGTTCGGAGTCAGATGTTCAAAACTTGAAACATGGAACTCGGAACTCAGAACTTGGAACCAGCATCCAATTCGCCGAATGGCCATCATCTCTTTCTGATTCAGAGAAGGCGCGTTTGGGACTTAACCCCGGGGTTTCGTGCGCGTGCAGATCAGCTTAAAATTGATATCAGAAAGATCCTGGATCAGACAGCGACGCTTGGGACGGGATAGATGCTGCCGGGGGAAAAATCGAAATGACTCACACCGAGTCGTGGACCACGGTTTCCGCCGCCTTTCTGGCTGACAGCAGGACCATGGGAATGCCTCCACCGGGCTGGACTGAGCCACCCACAAAGTACAAACCATTGATTTCCTTGCAGCGATTGGGTTGGCGATTCCATGTGGTTTCCAGAGAGTGAGCGGCATGACTATAGATCGCTCCCCGGTAGGCGTTATTACGTGATGCGAAATCAGATGGGGTGATGATCTTCTCATAGACGATCTGATTTTTCAGGTCTTCCAGCCCCATTTTTTCAAGGCGATCGAGCACCACATTCCGGTAGGAATCCCTCATGCGTTCCCAATGGTGGTCCTGTTCTAGAGCGGGCGCATTGACGACTACAAAATAGTTATCTTCGCCGGCCGGTGACTGTGTGGGATCTGTGCGGCCGGAAATACAGACATAGATGGTTGGCTCGGCAGCAGGGCGTCTTTTATGAAAAAGGTCATCAAACTCAGCGAGATAATCGGATGAAAAGAAAACATTATGGTGCGCCAGCTTGTCATAACGGCGTTTTATTCCCAGCAAAAGCATGAATGCCGAGTTCGAAAATGGCGTTTGGTCGAATTGGCGGGTGATTGCAGCCTGTCGTTTGGTGTGCAGAAGACGTGTCCAGGCATGCATCATATCCGCATTGCAAACGATCACGCTCGCATCCAGATGCATCCCGCCACGGATCACCACGCCCGTGGCCCGTGGTTTCCGGAACGCGCCCTGTCCCTTGAGAGTGATCTCGGATATTTCTGCGTCAAGCTGGAATTCAACACCCAGATCGCGCGCGCATTTCTCGAGCGCCTCTGCCAGGCGATAGATGCCACCACGGATGTACCAACTGCCATCCTGCAATTCGAGATAGGGCAGGACATTGAGTGTGGCGTGGGCCTGATAAGGCGAAGAGCCCTGGCAGGTTGCATAATGGAGAAAAAGCTGCCGGGTATGAGGATCTTTGAAATAATGTTCGATGGTTTGAGCCATTGTTTTGCGGGTCAGAACCTTGGGCAAATGGCGCGCCTTTTTTAGAAACCGGATTCCCAGGCATCCCAGCCATGTTGCTGGAAGGCGGAACAGGTTTACTTCACCGGAAAAATCGTAAACACCGCGCGCATAACGCATGAAGTTCTCCATGGATTCTCCATGATCCTTTTCGCGCCGCGCCACCTCGATTTGGAAATGGTGATAATTTGACCAGGTGTTGACCACTTTCCCATCCGGGTAAAAATAACGACAAACCGGGTCCACGGGTATCAGTTCCAGATAATCTTCGATGTCATGACCCGCATATTCGAAGAGCTCACGCAGCACGAAAGGCATCGTAATGGTCGATGGGCCCATATCCCATAAGAAGCCGTGGTCGCAGTGGCAATCGAGCTTGCCACCGACACGCGTGTTTTTTTCGAGGACTTTAACCTGCCATCCCTGACGGGCCAGTCGTATGGCCGTCGCCATCCCTCCAAGACCTGCCCCAATCACAATCGCTGTTTTATCCATACGAATAATGATTATGGGTGCAGTGCCTCACGGATGATGCGGACTGCAACACTTCGAGTGCGTGGCAGAATAAATTTTCGGACTTCGACTTCAACACGTCCAACTTTGAAGACATCCAGCAAAGACCGGGCCACATCTTCTGCCACTGTCTCAATTAGGCGGCGTGGGCGTTGCTCGGCTACCGCCCTGATTTTGTTATAAACGTTTTCATAATTGATGGACATGCTGAGGTCATCATCGTGCCCGGCCCGGCTTAAATTCAGGTAAAGCACAATTGAAATTTCCAGGCGCTGAGGCCGGGCCCGTTCCTCATCGGGCACACCAACGCAGGCCATGACTTCCATTCCATCGAGGATGATCCGGTCTTGCACAGGAGCAAGTCTAGGCCACAAGTCACAGGCTTCAAGCCACAAGTCGAGGCTTCATCACAGCGACAACTCCTTGATTCTGACTCTCGATTCATCTTTTATGACACCAGCCAGCATATTTCATCATCTGGTTTGTAGTGGCACGGCATGCCGTGCCACTACGAGGTATTGTGAAATATTCGGGTTGGAACCTCTCTATGTCTTTCACTTTCAAATTGCAGAAGCTCCTGGGCGGGAAACGTGTCCATGTGGATGCTGCCACTTTGAATAAACATGCTTCCGATGCCTGGTTGGTGTCGCATCGACCGGATGCAGTGGTTTTCGCAGATGACGCCGAATGTGTCAGCCGTGTGATGCGTTTCAGCAACCGCCATCATGTTCCAGTGACTGTGAGAGGCGGTGGTGTCGGTTATGTAGGCGGATGCGTGCCTGTTCGTGGGGGAATCGTTTTGTCATTGGCGCAGATGAATCGCATCAAGGAAATTCATGTGGAGGATGGAGTGGCCGTGGTTGAGCCGGGAGTATTGACTGTCGATCTGCACAGCGCCGCACGCAAACGCGGACTGTTTTATCCACCCGATCCGGCCAGCTTGCACGAGTGTACACTTGGTGGAAATATCGCCACGAATGCAGGTGGCCCCCGATGTCTCAAATACGGTGTCACGCGTCACTACGTTTTGGGACTCGAAGTGGTATTGCCCACGGGTGAAATTGTTCGTGTTGGAAGTCGGACTCTCAAGAATAAGACCGGCTTCGACCTGGTTGGACTTTTCGTGGGATCCGAGGGATTGCTGGGTACGGTGACACAGGCAACCCTCCGGTTGTTGCCACATCCGCCATCACGCGCATGCCTGGCTGCGGGTTTCGCCAGTGAACGAAAGGCCGCCCACGCAGTACAACAGGTGTTGGAAAGCGGTTTTCTCCCCTCCGCCATTGAGATTGCCGACCGTATGACGCTGGAAGCCGTTCGCCTCAGATTTTCAACCGTTAAGCACGGGAAATCCCGACAAACCGTCTGGCACAATGAACATTCCATTTCCATGCCTGTTGGACAGGCTCATTTGTTGTTGGAGGTCGATGGCCAGATGTCTTCTGTTCGCGCGGAAACAAGAGCATTGACGAAGCTCCTGCGGGCAGCGGGAGCCTTGTCGCTGGAGACAGCACAGACAGAAGCGGCTTGTGAAAGGCTGTGGGAGTTGCGACGGGAGTTTTCACGCTCGCTGAAGGCAACCGGTCTGCGCAAGCTAAACGAGGATATAACCGTGCCCCGCAGTCGTCTGGTGGATCTTTTCGATTTTGCAAAATCACTCCAGCGTAAGCATGATATTCGACTGGCGTGCTTTGGTCATGCGGGCGATGGCAATATTCATGTCAACCTCATGATCGATGAAAGTTCTCCATCACAAGTAAGAACTTCGAAACGGGTATTGGATGAGCTGTTCCGGCAGATTCTGCGTTGGGAGGGTGTGATCACGGGGGAGCACGGAATCGGGTTGGCCAAAAAGCGTTGGTGGCCCATGGCCGTCACTCACAAAGTAAGAGAATTACACGAGCGATTAAAAAACTGCCTCGATCCGGCGGGGATCCTGAATCCTGGGAAATTTGTCGGCGGCAGATGACCCCGGCAGGTTATTTCATCTGTATCGCCTTCTCTCACAACCAGTTGCATCCAAATAGCGATTATATTTTCTCCTTTCTGTCCATTGGTCGGTGACAGATGCAGCTCGAAGTACTTTAAAAATTTGATGTTATTTGTAGATTTAATGTTTTCTTACGTCAGGCTTTCGGTTATGAAATAGTGCTGTAACCGCACGCCTGTTGATACCGCTCCTTTGCTGATTTCGGTATTACCATGACATCTGATCCGAATGACAAACTCCACTTCTCCCGAATGGGAAGTCGAAAATCCTCCAATCCATCTGAAGAGGAAAATCTTGAGTTCAACTTTGGATCTCAACCCTCATCCTCCCCTATGAACGAAGGCAAAACATCATCCAAGCAAGATACGGAGAACCTTACTCGAAAGGTGGAGCCGTCTAACATTTCTTCGGAAGGTTCAGCTCAAAGAACGGGTTTTCGACCGAAGTCGTACACCGATCCGAATGACCAGAACGATGACCGAACGCATCGTCAGAAAGGCGCCGATTCTCCAACCCCTGCAAGATCTATGACAAATCCAACATTTTCGCAGTTTCAACAGAACATCCAGCGGCAGTCCCGTGAGCAAAAAGTAGTTGGGTCTTTCTTGTCCGGTGTGGCCATCACACTCATCAGCCTTATCGTGCTCGTGGCCGGGCTGGCCGCATATGGTGGTTGGATCCTAAACCAGCAGATTCAGGATCACGCCAAGACTCTTGGCCAACTGGAGGGCAAGTTCACAATAGAGATTCGGACACTCCGCGCCAACTTGAAGGACACTGAAAGTAGATTACTGGATGCTTTCAATGCTCAGTTCCAGGCCCAGAAGCAACAGGTCGGTTGGCTCCAAAATCAACTGGAAGAAGTTCGCAAGCAGGCGCGCAGCGATCGTGCAGCCACGGATGCCAAACTCAAAAAACTGGAAAACAGACTTTACGATCAGGAAAGGCTTGAGGCTGAAAGGCATTGATCTCTGGTCTTGAATTACGACGCATTTTAACGGAGTGGCGAACTCGACTCCAACGAGTCCACGCCATCCTTGCACCACCGGAGTGGGGTGAACGGGATTGGAAGCAATTTGGTCGCGCATTGGTTGGATTGCTTCAGCGCCATGGCACGACCTGGACAGACGAATCCAGGACCTATTGGGACCTTCGCTGGAATCTGCGTGATGGAGGCCAGTTGATCTGTCAGGCCGAATCCGTTCCGGGTCAGAAACTTTCGCTGGTGGTGGCGCAAATGGGTGGGTTCGTTCAGGAGGTTGAGAGCTACACATGGTTTTGGGTTGAGTTCGATCCCGAGGGAGAATTCATCCGTGATCCCTACTGGGTTGAGGGCACGTGGAAGGAAGCGCTCACCACTCTTTTGTTGCCATACCAATATCAATCCGGTTATTATCTTTCGGGAACCGCTCCCACTCCGCCATCTCTTATGCTCGGCCATGCCGCCTCGACCTCTTCGACGAGCTCAGGACAAGCCGGCTCCAGCCCATCTGAGTCGCAGGCGGAGGCACAAAAAACTGAGGAGCCCATTGATGTGGATGAGTTCACCGAAGAGGCAAACGTAGCTCCATGTCCCTGACACTCGAATCACCCGCAAAAATCAACTTGTTTTTGCAGGTGCCCGGCAAACGAGAGGATGGTTTTCACGAGGTGCGAACCCTCATGCTTCCTGTTTCGCTGGTGGACACTCTCACCTTTGAACCTCTGGAGAATTCCCGGATTGAAATCGAATCCTCGGATCCATTGCTGCCTACTGATGGGAGCAACCTGATTCGACGCGCAGCCTGGCTTCTCCAATCGCAGCATGCGCCCATGCGAGGCGCGTGTATTCGTCTGCAGAAAAACATTCCCATTGGCGCCGGACTTGGGGGGGGGTCATCCAATGGTTCCATCACGCTGGTTGGTTTGAATCGCCTCTGGAATCTTGGCTTGTCCGAAGATGATCTGGAGAAGTTGGCTGCGAAACTTGGTTCCGACACAGCCTTTTTCGTTCGCAACCGTCCTGCTTTGAGCGAAGGCCGCGGTGAGATTCTCACGCCGGTTGAGTTTCCCATCTTTCTGCCGGTATTTCTGATGAACTTCGGCTTTGGCAGTTCGACGGTATGGGCGTACAGGAATCTCAAATTAGAAATTGGAAATGAAAAATTAAAAATCAAGGATGAGACTCAGACAAAGGCGTTTCAGCATTTTGAATCTCTTCTAAAATCTTCTCCGTCAATTTCTAATTTTGGATTTTTCACTTCCCACTCCAAATCGTTTTTTCAAAACGATTTGGAGGCTCCTGTCTTTCGCAAGTTCCCGGTCCTGAAAATCGCGAAGGACTTTCTCATGTCACAGCCGCAGGTTGCGGGAGCCATGATGTGTGGGAGCGGATCCACGATAATGGCCCTGTTAAGATCCAGGAATCAGGGCGAGGAACTTCATCAGACAGTTTTAAAGCGTTTTGGAAGTTCGGTCTGGACATGGATGGGTCAGACACGAATGACACGAAGTTAAGCGATTTTATGGATTTTTGAATGGTGGCATCCCCCTTCCCAAGGGGGATGCTCATATAGAGTGAGTCGTCCTCTCAGCGGCTCAGTTCAACGGCAGTGTATCCGCCATGTCCTCTCTTCTTCAGTTTGAAAACTTATCGTATCGACACGGCGGATACACTGCTATAGGTTGGACTACAAAGGAAAACGTATGACTAATGCACAATCTTCAGTAAGGGAGGACATTGAGGCGCAGGTTCTGGCCAGAGAAGTCGCTCGAAGATACAAACTTCTGTTGGACGCAAGAAAAGGTCCGAGCCGATGGTATCCACTCATCGCCTGGGTTGTCATCGCTATCGTTTTCTTCTTCTTTGTACCCACCTTTACGCCCCAGATCCAGCACGATCCATTGGTTTTTTATTTTGTGATTCTCTTTACCTGTATAATGCAGGGCAGCGACATGATCGCACATCGCCGTATTGATGCGCTGATTGACTTGATCGGAGATGAGCTCCTGTTGAAATCGAGAGGTTCACTTCCCTCCAAAACGTCCAATCAGGTAAGCGGGAGTGATTAACTCCGGCTCCCCACACCATCCCCCTTCGCTACAGTCGTTGGGGCACAGGTCAGCAAAGAAATTCATTGAATTGATCTACACTCATCCCCGCCTGACGGATGATTGCCCGGAGAGTACCTCGATCCAATTCTCGGTGATGGGGCACTGTCGTCTGTGCAAAGGGATTGTCCCTCCGCATAATCATGTGGCTACCATGCTGACGAATAAACCGAAAACCAGCTTTCTGTAGGGCAGACACGGTCTCACCTCCCGACACGCGGGGCAGCTTGCTCATACTGCAACCACGAGCGTCTCAAACTTCTCTTGAGGTACAGAAAGGTGATCATCTTTGAGGGCGGCAATGTAGCCATCAATTGCTTCTTTGATGTTCTCCAGGGCTTTAGCCTTGGTTTTGCCCTGTGACACACAACCGGGAAGGCTTGGGCATTCTGCTACCCAGTAGCCATCTTCGCCGGGATAAATAACAACCTGTCTCATGGTGAAACTCTACAAGCCAAACGATCGGCGGTCAAGAAACTCTGGGTTGTTCTGAACGTCAGGCAGTCATGACCGCACTGAGTTGCAAAAGCTACTGGCACTTGCACCCTTAATCACCCCTCCTCACCCATCATTTCCCTTTCTCACCCTTTCCCATCAAATCTCGTAACTTGTG
>Ga0114940_10000779_pt1 | contig 13223 bp, 12 predicted proteins | sample ColdCreekSource_FD_87195 | JGI IMG/M metagenome (GOLD analysis project Ga0114940, IMG submission 87195) | Groundwater microbial communities from Cold Creek, Nevada to study Microbial Dark Matter (Phase II) - Cold Creek Source | ecosystem: Environmental > Aquatic > Deep subsurface > Groundwater ... | reverse complement strand
TCGCCGACGCGGTCAAGCGCACCGCCGGGATCGACGGCGACGACGAAAGCGGGATCACCATCGAGCAGTCCGAAGCTCCGCGGGAGCAGGCCCGCGAACACCGCCGCAGCGGCCCGCCCCCCAAACCGCATCGCGGCCAAGGCGGCCCGGGCGGCGGGTCAGGCGGCTCTGGGCCGAGGGTGTTCCACAAGGGCAAGCCGAAGGGGCGGGGTTAGTTGGAGCGTAGCTATAGGTTGCGAGTGTGTGGACTCCTGTCGAAAAACTCTAGCCGCCGGTTGGGAACTGACGACGAATAAGCACCAACAAATCTTCAACGATTTGGTTTCGCCCCACTCGCAAGGCCGAACTTTTCTGAACTAGGCAAACCAGCGAGCGATCAGCTCCGCAGAGATTTCCCAACGAAACCGATCTCGGACTAGCAGCATGCTGGGCCTCTGTTCGCCAGGCTGCATATTCAGCGTTCGCGATCGACGATGCTACGGCCAAGTGTGTTAGCCGTTGCGTGGAATCGATACGATCCAAGATTTCACACGCAAAGGCCAATGCTTGTGAAAGCCGAGCTTGGACCGCCTCTTCTACAATAACGTGCATCGAACCGAAGCCGCCCAAACGTGACCCGCCGGTGTCTTCCAAAGGAAGCCGCATAAAGATCGAGCCACCCTGATCAATTTGGATCGACGCTGCTCGTTCTTGGCGCAACACCAGACAGCCACCGTTGAGGCCAATCTCGTTTCCAAGCCGCTGATCAAATACACTAGCACCTCCGAAGAGCGCACTTTGCAAAAGGGCATCCGCCAATGGCTTCGCTTCAATCTCGATGGGTCGGAGTATCTGTTGTTTCGGGCCACCCGCAATCGCGAGGTTGAGCGTTGGGACGTCCGAGCCTTGCCTATCCTCAGCGGGAATCAGGGCCTTTGCCCGACCAATTAGGTCACTTTCATCTACTGGACCGACAGCTCGGGCTAGATCTACATCATAAATCGCACGTGTGACTAAGTCGCCGAGCTGTTCAGGCGTTTCAAATCCGCCTCTAAACAAGCCACCTTCCCAAGCTTGAACTTCCGTTACAAAGTCCGATTGCGCTGAATCGCGTTCGACACCCTCTTGAACGAAAGCGACAACAGGTTTTGAATTCCGAGCTTCTCGATATTCCTCGTGAGTTGCAGACAATCCCGACGGCTGCGTAGCGCCATACGAAGCCCCCAATACTAGAACCACAAGGTCAGCTTCGCGCAGGCCACGCAAGCACGCCACTTGGGGAGAATTTGGCTGAGCCCCAAAATCCTCCGCCATAATCGCTTGGTGTCTTAGGGTTATGATTGCACGCTTGGCCGCAGCTCTCTCCTGCTTAAACCCACCAATCAATGAACTTACAAAAACCTTCATTGTCCTCGTCACCCCGGCGTCAAATTTGGTAGTCAGGCTCCGAATATCCGGCGGCGCTCCATAAACGCCCAAAGCCTCTTTCCATCTTCGGTAGCTATGGACCCAGCGCCCCTACAAGAATTACATTGACCCCCCATTTGGATGGCATTGCCAACCCGATGTGATTCAATCTTGCCTTTGCCATCGCAGGCTTCGCATAGCCGCTCAAGCTCAGGTAGTTCGCCGGTGCCATCAGCAATCGGACCATGTATCAATTTTCTCGACTTGATCATTCCCATCCCTTCCGCACGTCCGTTCGATAACAGTGTGGGCAAGATATTCGGTAAGTCGGCCTTCTTTCTCGCTCAGCCTCGCGCTGTTCCACCGCTGTCAGCACGGATTCTTCAAAGCGATGTCCGCAGTTGTTGCAGCGGTAGCGAAGATTCATAGGCATGGCGTTGCCCCAACATGAAGCTATTCCGCGAATGTCGGCCTAGCGTCAGCATAAAATATGGAACAAAGACTGAACTTTCAAGAGGTGGTGGTTCGAAAGCGCACGATTAGGCAGCCCAAATCCCCACCACCTCAACCGCCCCCTCTTTCCCACCAAAATCCACCACATCCCCCGCATCGGCCCCCATCACCGCGCGGGCCAAGGGCGCGGTGAAGGCCAGCTTGCCCACCCCCGGATCGGCCTCATCGTGGCCGACCAGCTCGATGGTGCGCGGTTTGCCGTTTACCAGCAGCTCGACCCGGCAGCCGAAGCCGACCACGCCATCCGCCCGCGCCTCGGTCACCACCGCCGTCGCCAACCGGGTGCGCCAGTAGCGCAGGTCGCGCTGGGCGGCCTTGCGGGCGTCTTCGTCGGTCAGCGCGGGGAGGCCTGCTTCCAGCTCTGCCACCTGCGCCTCAAGCAGCGACAGCCCGCGCGGGGTGACGAGGTTCGGACCGGGCGGGATCGGCAGTTCGAACTTGGGTTCGAGATGCTCCTCATCGCTCTCGCGGCGGAAGGCGACGCTCATGGTGTGCTCCTGTTCGGGTCAGCTTGCTGCCGTTGTCGTGTGCGCGCAAGCAAGAAGGAAGGGGGTTCACGCAGAGGACGCAGAGAAAAAGGAGAGGCGCAGAGGGGCTGCGTTTGCGGCGAAGCCGGTTGCCAAGTGAAAGGCTGCGGTAAACTCAAGCCTTCGAATTATTGGGCAGCCTTCGGCTCGGCGCAACATCTTTGCGCCTCTCCTCTTTCTTTGCGCCTCTGCGTGAACCAACCTTCTTTCCTTTCTCCTCCAGCCAAGCCTGCACCGAAACCCCATCTCTGCTTGCCTTCCACCCCAACATCCCCTAGGCGCGCGCACTTCATCGACACGGATTCGATAACCCGCCTGGCCATCAAGGGCTGCCACGGCTGGTTGGACGTGTCCCGAACCAGGAGACCAAAATGCCCAAGCTCAAGACTAAGAGTGGCGTCAAAAAGCGCTTCAAGCTCACCGCGACCGGCAAGATCAAGCACGGCGCGGTTGGCAAGCGGCACCGTTTGATAAGCCACAACGCCAAGTACATCCGCCAGCACCGCCGGACCGACACGATCTCTGACGCTGATGCGAAGACGATCAAGAAGTGGGCGCCCTACGGGCTGGGCTGAACTAGCAGTTTTTCGGAGTACTGAGACATGGCAAGAGTTAAACGGGGTGTCACGACCCGCGCCAAGCACAAGCGCATTCTTGAACAGGCGGCCGGCTATCGCGGTCGCCGGAAGAACACCATCCGCGTCGCGCGGCAGGCGGTCGAAAAGGCCGGCCAGTATGCCTATCGCGACCGCAAGGTTAAGAAGCGGACCTTCCGCGCTCTGTGGATCCAGCGCATCAACGCTGCGGTTCGCGCCGAAGGCCTGACCTATTCGCAGTTCATCCACGGCACCAAGCTGGCGGGCATCGAACTCGACCGCAAGACCATGGCCGATCTGGCGATGAACGAAGGCGGCGTGTTCCATGCCGTGATCGCTCAGGCAAAGGCTGCACTGCCGGCCTGATCGTTTGATCGGACGAAATCAGCGGGGCCCGGCGGGAAACCGTCCGGGCCCTGTTTGATTCCTGGGGTTTGATTCCAGAGCTTCGATTCGCGATTGGGCATTTGCGAAGCGCTTGCAGCGATGGCGCGGCTGGGCCATGAGGCGGTCTCGCCGCCCGGATGCGGGCGCACATGGGGCCGGGCTGCAATGCTGAAGCGGACACTATCCGATGCCGTGGCGGTCCGCTTCTTCATGCCGTCACCCGCGCTGCAGCCCTATATCTCGACTTACTACCTGACCGAGGTCAGCGTCGCCGAGGGCGAGCAGGTGAGCGACTGGCTTCACCCCGAATGGGCCAACCTGCGTTTTTCGCGCAACGACACATGCGAGGCGGCGATCGGCGATGGGCCCTTGCAGCGCGCGCCGCATTTCATCGCGACAGGGCCGACCAGCCAAGCTGCACAATTCGTCACCGGGCCGATGCGGTCGTGGGGCGTGGGCCTGCTACCGCTTGGCTGGGCACGGCTTGTCGATGCCCCGGCCAGTGCCTATGCAGATCGATCCGCCGATGGCGGCGCAGACCCGGTATTCGCCGATTTTGCACCGCTGCTGGACGAAATTTTTCAAGGCAGTCCCGATCCAGCGGCTGAGGCTGCGCGGATCGATGCTTTCCTCTTGAACCTGCTGAGTCGGCGACCACCGGGCGATGACGAACCACGCATCCGCGCTGCGCATGGCGCGTTGGTCGATGCCGAGATGGCTGCGGTCGCCGACCTGGCCGAGCGACTGGCCACGTCATCGCGCTCGCTCGAGCGGTTGAGCCTCAAGGCTTTCGGATTTTCGCCCAAGCTGTTGCTGCGACGCCAACGCTTCCTGCGAAGTCTTGCGCAGTTCATGCTCGATCCGTCGCTGACCTGGATTTCGACGCTCGACTGGCATTACGTCGATCAGGCGCATTTCGTGCGCGATTTCCGGCGTTTCATGGGGATGAGCCCGAGTGCCTATGCCGCGCTGGAGCACCCTGTATTGCGCGCTGCGGCACGGGCACGGGCAGCGACAGCGGGTGCAGCCGTGCAAGCGCTTCATCCGGCGGATAAAACGGGCTAAGGGGTTTCACGGACCCCTTGCGAAGGGCCGCGAGAGTCAATCGGCCAGGGCACTTCGCAGACCACACAGGAGACCCTTCGGTTGTCGCAGGAGTGCCAGATTTCAGTGCGGTTCCACGCACCACCGGAGGATTTGCGGCGCTTCTTCACGACCTTCTACCTGACCGAGTTCGATGTTCCCGTCGGCGAAACGGTAGAGGATTCGCTCCATCCCGAATGGGCCGGACTGCGCCTGTTCGATGGACAAGGGCCGGTTTCCTGGATCGATGGGCAGCCGCCGCTGGCCACGACATTCTCGGTCACAGGGCCAACCTCGCGGGCGGTCAATTTCAAGGTTGGGGCTACGCGGTTCTGGGGGATCGGCTTGCTGCCGCTGGGCTGGGCACAGTTTGCGGCTGGTCCTGCGATCGAATGTGCCAATCTGGTCGGTGACGGACTGACAGTGCCGGCCTTCGCTCCGTTCCTGCCACTGTGGGACGGATTGTTCGATGGCCGGGCTGACGAATCTGCCGAGCTTGAGCGGATCATCGCCTTCTTCCGCGCGCGCGCCACCCCGCCGTGCCGCGATAGCGAACGGATCGTGGCGATCCATGCCGCGCTGGTCGATCCCGGCGTCTGGACCGTGGCCGAGCTGGTCCGGCGGGTCGGGGTGGGGCAGCGCACGGTTGAGCGGCTGTGCCAGCGTGCCTTCGGCTTCGCACCGAAAGTATTGCTGCGGCGGCAGCGGATCATGCGCTCGATCGCGCAGTTTATGCTCGATCCCTCGCTCAAGTGGATTGGCGCGATCGACAGCCACTATCATGATCAGGCCCAGTTCGTGCGTGACTTCCACGAATTCATGGGTTGCACCCCGCGCGAATATGCAGCGCGCCCTCATCCTGTACTGCTGACCTTCATGCGCGAGCGCGCCCGGATAGCCGGAGCGGCGGTGCAGACGCTCGACCGGCCCGAAGGCGTAGGTCCGCGCTGAGGTTGCGGGAAGCGGACGCGCCCCCTAAGAGGCGCGCGACTTCAACCGCCTACCGACGGAACAGGATCTGTGGACACCATTGCAACCGGACAGGAAGCCCTGGCGCGCATTGCCGCTGCGCCGGACCTTGATGCGCTGGAAAAGCTTCGGGTAGAGTTTCTCGGCAAGGCTGGGTCGATTTCGGGCCTGCTCAAGACCCTGGGCGGCTTGTCACCCGAAGAGCGCCAGAGCGCTGGGCCGCAGATCCACGCGCTGCGCGAGAGCGTGAGCGAGGCGCTGGCAATACGCAAGGCGGGGATGGAAGGTGCCGCCCTTGATGCGCGGTTGGCGGCTGAGACGATCGACCTGACCCTGCCCGCGCCGCTCGCGCCGAAGGGCACGATCCACCCGGTCAGCCAGGTGATGGACGAGCTGGCAGAGATCTTCGCCGACATGGGCTTCGCGGTCGCCACCGGTCCCGAGATCGAAGACGATTGGCACAATTTCACCGCGCTCAACATGCCCGAAAGCCACCCGGCGCGGGCGATGCACGATACCTTCTACTTCCCCGAGGAAGAGGGCGCTGAGGCGCGGATGCTGCTGCGAACGCACACCAGCCCGGTGCAGATCAGGTCGATGATCGCGCAAGGTGCGCCGCTCCGGATCATCGCACCCGGCCGGGTCTACCGCTCGGACAGCGACGCAACCCACACCCCGATGTTCCATCAGATCGAAGGTCTGGTGGTCGACAAGGGCATCCACCTCGGCCACCTCAAGTGGACGCTGGAAACCTTCCTCAAGGCGTTCTTCGAGCGCGAAGACATCGTGCTGCGGCTGCGGCCGAGCTACTTCCCCTTCACTGAGCCTTCGGTTGAGGTCGATGTCGGCTTTGCACTGGTGGGTGGAAAACGCGTGCTTGGCGGCAGCGGTGACGCGCCGGGGCATGGCTGGATGGAACTGCTCGGCTCGGGCATGATCAACCGCAAGGTGATTGCTTTCGGCGGGCTCGACCCGGACGAATGGCAGGGCTTCGCCTTCGGCGTTGGAGTCGACCGGTTGGCGATGCTCAAATACGGGATGGATGATCTGCGCGCGTTCTTCGACGGCGATGTCCGCTGGCTGCAGCACTACGGCTTCTCGCCGCTCGACGTGCCAACTTTGTCTGGCGGCGTAGGAGCAGGCGCATGAAGTTCTCGCTGACCTGGCTCAAGGATTACCTGGAAACCGAAGCCTTGGTCGCTGAAATCGCGGCCAAGCTCAACGCCATCGGGCTTGAGGTTGAGGGGATCGAGGATCCGGCCGATCGGCTGGCGGGCTTCCGCGTCGCCAAGGTGCTGACTGCGGCGCGTCATCCCGATGCCGACAAGCTGCAAGTGCTGAGCGTCGATACAGGCGATGGCGAGCCGCTCCAGGTGGTCTGCGGCGCACCAAATGCGCGCGCCGGGTTGGTCGGCGTGCTCGGTCTGCCCGGGGCGGTGGTTCCGGCCGGTGGCTTCGCGTTGAAGAAGTCCGCGATCCGGGGCGTCGAGAGCAACGGCATGATGTGCTCGACCCGCGAACTCGAACTGGGCGACGATCACGACGGGATTATCGAGCTGCCCGAGGATGCACCGGTTGGAATGGCCTTTGCCGAATACCATGGTGCTTCGCCGGTGTTCGATGTGGCGATCACGCCCAACCGGCCCGATTGCATGGGAGTTTACGGGATCGCTCGCGATCTCGCTGCGGCGGGGCTGGGGACACTGAAGCCGATCGCCGCGCAGGCAGTGCCGGGGAGCTTCCCCTGCCCGATCGCAATCAGCATTGCCGATCCAGAAGGCTGTCCGGCGTTCCACGGCCGGGTCATCCGCGGCGTGAAAAACGGGCCTTCGCCGCAGTGGCTGCAGGACCGGCTCAAGTCGGCGGGCCAGCGCCCGATCTCGGCGCTGGTCGATCTGACCAACTACCTGATGCTCGGCTATGGCCGTCCGGCCCATGCCTATGATCTGAGCAAGCTGACCGGCGGCATCGGTGCGCGCCGCGCGCAGGACGGTGAGACCTGCATTGCGCTCAACGGCAAGGAATACGCGCTCGACGGGTCGATGACCGTGATCGCTGATGAAGCGGGGGTCCACGACATTGCCGGGATCATGGGCGGCGAGCATTCGGGCTGTTCGGAAACGACCACCGATGTATTGCTCGAAATCGCCTATTTCGATCCCGAACGGATTGCCGCGACCGGGCGCAAGCTCGGCCTTACCTCGGATGCACGCGCCCGGTTTGAGCGCGGGGTCGATCCGGCATTCCTCGACGCCGGGCTGGAAATTCTTACCGACCTGATCGCCGCGACCTGCGGCGGCGAGCCGAGCGAGGTGGTGCGGGCGGGTCATGCGCCAGTTACGCCCAAGACGGTTGCCTTCGAACCGGCGCTGACCGAGCGGTTGGGCGGGATCGTGGTTGCCGAAGCCGACCAGCTCGCAATCCTTGATCGGCTGGGCTTCAGTGTCAGCAGGATCGAGACCGGGCCTGACCGCAAGCAATGGATCGTCGAGGTTCCGACTTGGCGCCCCGATGTCGATGGCGCGCCCGATCTGGTCGAGGAGGTCGTCCGGATCACCGGGATGGACCAGGTCGCCAGCGTGGCCCTGCCGCGCGCCGATGGCGTTGCCCGGCCGACCGCCACGCCGGTCCAGAAGCTCGAACGCAAGGTCCGCCGCGCGGCCGCCGCGCGCGGGCTGAATGAAGCGGTGACCTGGAGCTTTTTGCCCGAAGCTGAGGCGGATCATTTCGCTGACGGCAACGGCGGGTTGTGGTGCCTCGAAAACCCGATCAGTGAAGACATGAAGGCGATGCGGCCATCGCTGCTCGCTGGGCTGCTCAGCGCCGTCAAACGCAACCTCGATCGCGGCAACGAAAGCCTGCGGTTGTTTGAGCTGGGGCGACGCTATTTGCGGGGCGAGGGCGGCAAGAGCGATGAACGCCTGACGCTCGGCGTGGTGCTGGCGGGTGAGAAGACAGCGCGCGGCTGGGCTAACGGCAAGGCCGCCAGCTTCGATGCATTCGATGCCAAGGCCGAAGCGCTGGCCTTGCTCGCCGAAGCCGGTGCGCCGGTCGATAACTTGCAGGTCATGGGAGAGGCGGGACCGCAGTTCCACCCAGGCCAGTCGGCCACACTGCGGCTCGGACCCAAGACCGTGCTGGCGCGGTTCGGGATGTTGCACCCGGCGACGCTCAAGGCCTTCGACATTGATGTTCCGGTCGCGGCGGTCGAGCTGTTCCTCGATGCCATCCCGGCAAAGAAGGGCGCAGCGAGCTTTGCGCGCCCGGCCTATGCGCCGCCGGCATTGCAGGCTGTGACGCGCGATTTTGCCTTCCTCGTACCGGCCGATCTTCCGGCTGGCGATCTGGTTCGCGCGCTCAAGGGCGCGGACAAGATCAATGTCATCGCAGCGCGGCTGTTTGACGATTTCCGCGGGCAGGGCGTGCCCGAGGGGCAGAAGTCGCTTGCGATCGAATTCACGCTCCAGCCGGGCGAGAAAAGTTATGACGAGGCCGAGCTCAAGGCGATTGCCGATCGGATTACGGCGGCCGCGACGAAGTTGGGCGCGGTGCTGCGCGCCTGAACCCAGCCCGTCACCCTGAACTTGTTTCAGGGTCCATCGTGCAGCTTGCACGGTGGTTGCCGAAAGCAGCGAAACGGCACGGCCTCGCTGTTTGTCAGCACTCCGGTCTGGGCCGAGAAATGGACCCTGAAACGAGTTTAGGGCGACGATTTTGATAGTGAGTTTTGAATGTCCAACCCCATCAACTCCAGGCGCACCTTTGCGATCATTTCCCACCCCGACGCGGGGAAGACCACGCTGACCGAAAAGCTGCTGCTGCAAGGCGGTGCGATCCATCTCGCCGGAGAGGTCAAGGCGCGCGGCGCGGCGCGGCGGGCGCGGTCGGACTGGATGAAGATTGAGCAGCAGCGCGGGATTTCCGTGACCAGTTCGGTGATGACTTTCGAGCGTCAGGGGGTGACCTTCAATCTGCTCGACACTCCGGGGCACGAGGACTTTTCCGAAGACACCTACCGCACGCTCACCGCCGTCGATTCGGCGATCATGGTGATCGACGCGGCCAAAGGCATCGAGCCGCAGACCCGTAAGTTGTTCGAGGTTTGCCGCCTGCGTTCGGTGCCGATCATCACCTTCGTCAACAAGGTCGACCGCGAGGGGCGCTCGGTATTCGAGACGCTGGATGAAGTGGCCGATGCGCTGGCGCTCGATGTCTGTCCGATGGCCTGGCCGATCGGGCTGGGCGGTGAGTTCAAGGGCGTACTCGATTTCGCCACCGACATGATCAGCCGTCCCGAAGGTGACAGCCGTGAATTTCTCGGCAAGCGCGATCCAGTGACAGCGGATGCTATTCCGTCCGACATCGCCGACGAAATCGAACTGGGTCGCGGCGGTTATCCGGCGTTCGATCTGGAAGCCTATCGTAACGGTGATCTGACCCCGGTCTATTTCGGCTCAGCGCTCAAGAACTTCGGCGTCGCCGAACTGATCGACGCGATTGCCGGATTCGCCCCGCCGCCGCGCCCGCAGCCGAGCGACAGCGGCACGATCCTGCCCGAAAACAAGGAAGTCACCGGTTTCATCTTCAAGGTCCAGGCCAATATGGATCCGCAGCACCGCGATCGGATCGCCTTTATGCGGCTGGTCTCCGGCACGTTTAAACGGGGCATGAAACTCACCCCGTCGGGCAGCGGCAAGCCGGTGGCGATCCATTCGCCGATCCTGTTCTTCGCGCAGGACCGCGAAATCGCCGACACCGCCGAGCCGGGTGACATCATCGGCATCCCCAACCACGGCACTCTGCGGGTGGGTGATACGCTGAGCGAGGCCAACAAGGTCCGCTTCATCGGCCTGCCCAATTTCGCGCCCGAAATCCTGCGTCGCGTCGCACTCAAAGATCCGACCAAGACCAAGCAGCTCAGGAAGGCACTCGACGACCTGAGCGAAGAAGGCGTGATCCAGGTGTTCTACCCGGAGATCGGGAGCCAGTGGATTGTCGGCGTGGTCGGCCAGTTGCAGCTCGAAGTGCTGATCTCGCGGCTCGAGGCCGAGTACAAGGTCGAAGCGATGCTCGAGGCCGCCCCATTCGATACCGCGCGATGGGTCAAGGGGGCTGATGCGGCTCTCAAGCAGTTCGCGGACTTCAACAAGTCAAACCTCGCCAAGGACCGCGACGGCGACCCGGTGTTCCTCGCGCGGTCGAGCTGGGACGTCAGCTACCAGCAGGAACGCAATCCTGAGCTGGCGTTTTCGGCGACGAAGGAAAGATAGGGGGTTCACACGAAGACACGAAGAGGTCGTGCTTCGCCGAAGGCTATGTTGCCAATCGATGGTACGACATTGCGCAAAGCGGGGATTGCAAAGCGGCCTTGCCGCAGGCTCAACATCTTCGTGTCTTTGTGTGAACCAATTTCGCCGCGCTTGCGGCAAACGCGGCCCCGGCCTAACCTCGCTTCCATGGAATTCACCGAGCACCTGACCGAAGCCCATGTCGAGATGATCGGCAAGCAGGCGATCTTCTTCACCGCCACGGCGGCAGCGGATGGGCGGATCAACCTCAGCCCTAAGGGATTGGCTGATACCTTCAAGGTGCTTGGCCCTGACCGCGTGGCCTATCTCGATCTGGGTGGATCGGGCAACGAGACCCACGCACACCTTGCCGCAGACGGGCGCATCACAATCATGATGTGCAATTTCGAGCAGCCCGCGTTGATCCTGCGGATTTATGGCAAGGGCCGCCCGGTGTTGCCGCAGGACGCTGAATGGGCGGAGCTAGCCGGACATTTCAGCCTGCTGCCGGGAACCCGGCAGATCTTCGACATCGCGGTGGACAGCGTCCAGACTTCGTGCGGGTGGGGCGTGCCGGTGATGCATCTCGACAAGCACCGCGAAACGCTGCCCAAGTATCACGCGCAGTCCGATCCGGTGAAATGGGCCGAGAAGACCGCCGGACGCACCCGCTCGATTGACGGTCTGCCAACCCGCGCAACCGATCGCTACATCGCGGGCAACTGACCCCCTTACCGTGCACCTGACCTTTGCCAGCTACAACATCCACAAAGCGGTGGGGCTCGATCGGCGTCGCGATCCCGCGCGGATTTTGGCGGTGCTGCACGAGATCGACGCCGATGTGATCGCATTGCAAGAGGCTGACCGGCGGTTCGGTCGGCGCGAGAGCGTGCTGCCGCGACAACTGCTGGACGATCTCGGCCACTACAAGGTGGTCGCGCTCAACCAACGGCCTGACAGCATCGGCTGGCATGGTAATGCGCTGCTGGTGCGGCGCGCGTTCAAGGTGCGGGAGGCTGGCGTGGTACCGCTGCCCACGCTCGAGCCACGCGGCGCGGTCTGGGCCGACCTTGACGTCGGCGGTGCGGCGGTGCGGGTGGCCGGCATGCACCTCGACCTCTCAGGCTTGCGGCGCCGCCAACAGTTGCGGGCAATCCTGAACCACGTCGCCACATGCGGCGCACCTTGCTCGACGGTCCTGATGGGCGATCTCAACGAATGGGCGATCCACGGCGGGGCGCTGCGAGAATTTCACGCCCCGTGGAAACTGCTCGCGCCGGGGCGCTCATTCCCGTCGCGGCGACCGGTTGCGCAACTCGACCGGATCGTGGTTTCTGAGGATTGGACCGTCCATCGCACGGGGGTCCACCACTCGGCTTTGGCTGCGATCGGCTCCGATCACTTGCCGGTCTATGCCCGGCTGGAGCTGCCTAAAAAATAGGCAACTGCGCAAAGCGCAAGCGTGAAACCGCAATGCGTCAAGTCTGGCGATTCATCAAACCACTAAAATCACGAGTTTTAGCGATTCTGGCACAGCCCTTGCTGTGTAAGCGCGGTCGGCAATGTCGTCGGCGTTTCAACGGGGGACGGGCATGAAGTTCATCATCGCCATCATCAAGCCCTTCAAGCTCGACGAAGTGCGCGATGCGCTCGGTTCGCTCGGAGTGGCAGGCATGACCGTCACCGAAGTCAAAGGCTTCGGACGGCAAAAAGGGCAGACCGAGATTTATCGCGGTGCCGAATACTCGACCAACATGCTGCCCAAGGTGAAGCTGGAAATCGCTGCCAGCGACGATCTCGCGCCGCAGATCGTCGAGACGATCCAGCAAGTCGCCAGCACCGATGCCATCGGCGACGGCAAGGTGTTCGTGCTCGATCTGGCGAGCGCCACCCGCATCCGCACCGGCGAAACCGGGGACACCGCGCTGTGAGCGGGGCCAACGAATTCAGGGGAACGACAATGATCCGCAAGCTTGTTTGCGGCGTCGGTGCGTTGGGGGGCAGCCTCCTTACCGCCGGAACCGCTTTTGCCCAGGAGGCGGTTGCGACCGCAACTGCGGCCGCCGAACCCGTCGCTGCTGCGACGACCGATCTGATCAAAGCCCCGACCGTCGAACAGATGGCCGGAATGGTCGACAAGGGCGATGTCGCCTGGATGCTCGTCTCTTCGGTGCTCGTGCTGATGATGAGCGTACCCGCGCTGGCGCTGTTCTACGGCGGCCTAGTCCGCACCAAGAACATGCTCTCGGTGCTGATGCAGGTATTCATGATCGTCAGCATTGCTGCGCTGGTCTGGGTCGGCTGGGGCTACACCATGGCCTTCACCTCGACCAATTCGGCCTGGCCGACACTGGTCGGCGGGTTCGACAAGGCGTTCCTCAAGGGGGTCAGTGCCTCGACCTACGCGGCGACCTTCTCGAACAACGTCTATCTGCCTGAATATGTGTTCGTGATCTTCCAGATGACTTTTGCCT